>Ga0208243_1000068_pt1 | contig 110349 bp, 102 predicted proteins | sample Subbio2Aug_QV12A_FD_184826 | JGI IMG/M metagenome (GOLD analysis project Ga0208243, IMG submission 184826) | Serpentinite rock and fluid subsurface biosphere microbial communities from McLaughlin Reserve, California, USA - CR12Aug_QV12A (SPAdes) | ecosystem: Environmental > Terrestrial > Deep... | reverse complement strand
TAAAAGGCGATAACTCGATAGGCGAATTTTACTCGATTGCCGTAACCAATAACTTCCAACAAGCCGATACCGGAACTAAAATGATCCATTTGGGCAAAAACACCAAATCGACTATCATCTCCAAAGGAATCTCGGCCGGAAAATCACAAAACAGTTACCGCGGTTTGGTGCAAATAGGTGCTCGTGCCGAAAATGCTCGTAATTTTTCCCAATGTGACTCGTTGTTAATGGGGAACAATTGCGGCGCACACACGTTTCCCTACATCGAAAGTAAAAACACTACTGCCAAAATAGAACACGAAGCCACTACTTCCAAAATCGGAGAAGACCAAGTGTTTTATTGCAACCAACGCGGTATTCCAACCGAGAAAGCCATCGCGTTAATTGTAAACGGTTTCAGTAAAGACGTCTTGAACAAACTGCCAATGGAATTTGCCGTAGAAGCGCAAAAATTATTAGAGATTTCACTCGAAGGTTCTGTTGGATAAAAACTTAAATGAACGTACATTCCTTGTGAATGGTTTTAAAATAAAAGTATAAAATGTTAAAAATTAGCAATCTACACGCTTCTGTTGAAGATAAAGACATATTAAAAGGCATTAATTTGGAAATTAAAGCCGGAGAAGTACACGCCATTATGGGACCCAACGGTGCCGGAAAAAGTACGCTTTCTTCTATCATTGCCGGCAACGAAAATTACGAAGTATCCGAAGGAGAAATCCTCTTGGAAGGCGAAGACATTTCCGAGTTAGCTCCGGAAGAAAGAGCACACAAAGGTGTTTTCTTGTCGTTCCAATATCCGGTAGAAATTCCGGGTGTTTCGGTGACCAACTTTATCAAAACGGCCATCAATGAAAAAAGAAAAGCCAACAATCAAGAGGAAATGCCGGCCAACGAAATGCTGAAACTCATCCGCGAAAAATCGGAATTGCTGGAAATGGACCGCAAGTTTTTATCACGTTCGCTAAACGAAGGTTTCTCGGGCGGTGAAAAGAAGCGTAATGAAATCTTCCAAATGGCCATGTTAGAGCCAAAATTAGCCATCCTCGACGAAACCGATTCAGGATTAGATATTGATGCTTTGAGAATTGTAGCTAACGGCGTTAATAAATTAAAAAACGAAAACAACGCGGTATTGGTTATCACGCACTACCAACGTTTGTTAGATTACATAGTACCTGATTTTGTACACGTTTTAATGGACGGTAAAATTGTAAAAACCGGTGGCGCCGACCTAGCGTTGGAACTAGAGGAAAAAGGATACGATTGGATTAAACAAGAACAGGAAGTATAATGGAATTGAAGGAAAAACTCATCTCGTCTTTTATGGCTTTCGAAGAACAAATCGATGTTCATTCGGATTTGCATGACATTCGGACAGCCGCTATAAAAAACTTTGAACACAAAGGTTTCCCCACTAAAAAAGAGGAAGCTTGGAAATACACTTCGTTAAATTCGGTGTTAAAAAACGATTTTACGGTTTTTCCAAAACACGAAAACTCTATTGAATTTGCTGAGGTAAAGAAATATTTTCTTCACGAAATTGACACTTACAAAGTAATCTTCATCGATGGGAAATACAGTTCTTTTTTATCGGCCACAACCCATGAAGGTTTAGACGTTTGTTTGATGTCATCTGCCTTGAACAAGCCTAAATACAAAATGGTAATCGACGAGTATTTCAACAAAATTGCCAGCAAAGACGAAAGTTTGACAACTTTGAATACGGCTTTCGCCAATGAAGGTGCTTACATCAACATTCCGAAAAGCAAAGTAGTCGAAAAACCCATCGAAATCATTTACTTCTCTACCGGAAAAGAAAATGCGCTGATGTTGCAACCCCGGAATTTGGTTATCGTAGGCGAAAATGCTCATGTCCAAATCATTGAAAGACACCAAAGCTTAAACGAAAACCCGGTGCTGACGAATGCAGTAACCGAGATTTTTGCCCAAAAACGCGCCATCGTAGATTACTACAAAATCCAAAACGATTTACAATCCGCGAACCTAATTGACAACACTTATATTTCCCAAAAGCAAGAAAGTCGTGTTTCCGTACATACGTTTTCCTTTGGAGGCAATATCACCAGAAATAACTTGAACTTCTACCATTTTGGCGAAAGAATCGATTCTACGCTAAAAGGCATTACCATCATAGGCGACAAGCAACACGTTGACCATTACACTTTAGTGCATCACGCCACGCCAAATTGCGAAAGCCACCAGAACTACAAAACCATTTTGGCCGATAGCGCCACCGGTGTTTTCAATGGTAAAATTTACGTGGAAAAAGAAGCGCAAAAAACCGATGCTTTCCAACAAAACAACAATATTTTGTTGGGCGATAAAGCCACAATTAACGCCAAACCGCAATTGGAAATTTTTGCCGACGACGTAAAATGTTCCCACGGTTGTACCATCGGGCAGTTAGACGAAACGGCTATGTTTTATATGCAACAACGCGGCATTCCTAAGAAAGAAGCCAAAGCATTGCTCATGTACGCCTTCTCTAATGAGGTCATCGAAAGCATCAAAATCCCGGAATTAAAACAAAGAATCACTAAAATTATCGCCACGAAATTAGGCGTGAACTTAGGGTTTGATTTGTAGTTTTAACCGCAAAGTTCGCTAAGAAATACACAAAGTGCGCAAAAGTTGTTAATTACACTTTGCGCCCTTTCTCTTTTTTAACTTTGCGTTCTTTGCGTTTAAATTATTTCTTTATAGATAAAATAATATCTCTCAAAAACCCATTAAAATCAAATGCTTCGCTCAACCCCATGCGAACTACTACCAAGTCGTGACTCGGGAAAATAGCTACCATTTGTCCTTGGTAACCGCTGCAATAAAACATATCCCGTGGCACATCCGGGAATTTTCCGCCGGCATTTAACCAAAATTGCGCGCCGTATTGCCCGTTAGAAGTGTTGGTTGGTGCGGCCACATATTTTGCCCAACTCGGGTCAAAAATTTGTTCTCCGTTCCAATTGCCTTGGTTTAAATAGAGTAATCCAAACTTCGCCCAATCGCGCGCCGAAGCCCAACCGTAGGATGAACCTACAAAGTTTCCGGCCATGTCAACTTCTACTAAAGCCGAGTCCATTCCGATTTTATCCAACAAACTGCTGTACCAAAAATCCAAATACTCTTGGTGTGTTTTGAATTGCTGACGCAATATACCCGACAACAAATTCGTAGTGCCCGACGAGTAATTCCACGAAGCATTCGGTTTGCCCACCAAAGGTTTGTCAATTTGCGATTGGGTCATGTCTTCAGCCGTAAACAACATTTTGGTCACATCGGAAATCTTACCGTAATCTTCATCCCATTCCAAGCCCGAATTCATGTGCAGCAAATCGTTAATCGTAATTTTAGCGCGCTCGTCGTTTTTCCAAGCGGCAATCGGAGCCGGTTTAGTAATGTCGATCTTCCCTTGTTTTTGCAGTATGCCAAAGTAAGTCGCCGTCAAACTTTTGGTCATCGACCACCCCAAAATTTTAGAAGTTGCTCTAAATCCCGGACCGTATTTCTCAGCCACCAAACGGCCTTTGTACAACACAACTACTGCGCGGGTTCTTTTGTTCTTTTCGCCTTCTTTGTCGAAGGCTTCTTCTACAGCTTTTTGCAATTGGAACGCGTCTAATTCGGCAAAACTGGTATCTACCGGATTGCCGTTTCCATAAGGATAAGGCAAATGGCTTTCGGATAAATTTCGTTTCGGAACGTTGTAAGGCTTGGTAACATCAAAATCGTCGTTAATTAACGTGGCACCTAATCCTTTGCGGTAAATGGCTTTGCGTGCTTTTAATCCGTATACTTTCGACAAGACGCTTTTTTCATTTTCATCTATCGTATTGGTAGCCCAATCCACTTTATCAATGTCGTTGTCACCTTGTTGTATGGTTTCCAAAGTTCGACCATCAATAAAATGTCCCGAAGCTACACTTTTAGCCGAAAACCCTGTGATGATGTCCAATTGCGGATAAATTTCGATGCGCAAATAAACCAATACAAGCAGCAACAAAACAGCAAAAACTTTCAGAAATTTTTTCATGGCAAATGATTTTTCCAGCAATTTATAAAATTTGAGCCATATAAGTCATGAAAGTTCATTTAAGCTACAGTTTTCTTATACAACTTATAGGGTTTACTATCACAAAATATTAATATTTGTTTAGCAAATAACCAACTCATTTTAACTACTTTTGTATTTAGAATTTTTCTAAATAATACCATGTTAGACCTCCAAAAAATCAGAGCCGATTTCCCGATACTTTCTCAAAAAGTAAACGGTAAACCGCTCGTTTATTTTGACAACGGCGCCACCTCGCAAAAGCCACAAGTAGTGATTGATGCGATTGCCCAATATTACCAAGAAATCAACGCTAACATTCACCGCGGCGTCCATACACTAAGTCAATTGGCTACCGATGCCTACGAAGTCTCTCGGGGCAAAATCCAAAAACACATCAACGCCAAACATGCGCATGAAGTGATTTTTACTTCCGGAACTACTCATGGTATCAACGCTGTTGCTAATGGTTTTGCTTCGCTGTTAAAAGTTGGCGATGAAGTATTGGTTTCGGCTTTGGAACACCATAGCAATATTGTACCTTGGCAAATGCTTTGTGAAAGAACCGGCGCCACGCTTAAAGTCATTCCCATGAATGAAAAAGGCGAATTGATACAGTCGGAATACGACAAATTGCTTTCGGACAAAACTAAAATCGTAACCGTAAATCATATTTCAAACGCTTTAGGTACCATTAACCCTATCAAGGAAATGATTGCCAAAGCACACCAAGTCGGAGCTGCCATTTTAATCGACGGCGCGCAAGCTACTCCGCATTTAAAACCTGATGTGCAAGATTTGGATTGTGATTTCTACGTGTTTTCCGGTCATAAAATTTGCGGGCCAACCGGAATCGGAATTCTTTACGGGAAAGAAGATTGGCTTCGAAAACTACCACCGTATCAAGGCGGAGGCGAAATGATAGCCACCGTAAGCTTCGAAAAGACCACTTATGCCGATTTGCCACACAAGTTTGAAGCCGGAACGCCCAACATAGCCGGAGGTATTGTTTTGGGAACCGCAGTAGATTATTTAAACAGCATCGGATTTGACCATATCGCCCAATACGAACATGAATTGTTGGCATACGCCACCGAAAAATTGTCGGCCATAAACGGTTTAAAAATTTACGGAACGGCGGAACAAAAAACTTCCGTAATTTCGTTTAACATCGAAGGCATACATCCATACGACATTGGCACAATTATCGATAAGTTAGGAATAGCGGTACGCACCGGACATCATTGCGCCCAACCTATCATGGATTATTTCAAGATTCCGGGCACGATTAGAGCGAGTTTCGCTTTTTACAACACCAAGGAAGAAATTGATGCCATGGTCGAGGCTGTTAAAAAGGCCAAAATGATGTTGAGTTAAATTTTTAGGAGCTATTTCCGGCTATCCGCTGTATCTTTTTTAGTTTGTACTTCGACAAGCTCAGGATGACAAACTAAAAAAGGATGCCGCTGCCATCCGGGCTAAACAACAAAACTATGAAAACAATAACACTGCTTTTTTTAACCCTTTTCCTCTCGAAAAGCTGTACCAACGAAGCCCAAAACGAGTTGACCAACACTACCATTCAGTACACGGCCAGCAGTAGAGGATTTTATCAACAAGTGGTCATTAGGAATCAAAAGTTAACCGTTTCAAGAGACCGGAATGGGACAAAGTCACCCGAAGAAATTAACATCTCCGATGCCGATTGGGCGGAATTGGTAAAGGCTTTCGGTAAAATTAATTTGGATGAAATTCCAAAATTAAAAGATCCAACCCAAAAGCGATTTTACGACGGCGCAGCGATTGCCAATTTGAAAATCAGATACCAAGACCAAGACTATGAAACTACCGATTTTGATCATGGTCATCCGCCGGCTGAAATAGAAAAGTTAGTCAATAAAATTGTAGCTTTGGCCAAAGAAAAAGAAGAATGAGCATTAAAGAAATACAAGACGAAATCGTAGACGAATTTTCCATGTTTGACGACTGGATGCAGCGCTACGAGTACATCATCGAATTAGGGAAATCATTGCCTCTAATCGAAGAACAATACAAAACCGAAGACAATATCATCCAAGGCTGTCAATCTAAAGTTTGGGTTCATGCCGAACTACAAGGCGATAAAGTGGTTTTTACAGCCGACAGTGATGCTATTTTAACCAAAGGGATTATCGCTATTTTAATTCGCGCTTTTTCCAATCAAAAAGCTTCGGCTATTTTAGACGCGAATACCGATTTTATAGACGAAATCGGACTCAAAGAACATTTGTCACCCACACGAGCCAATGGTTTGGTGTCAATGATTAAAAAACTGAAGATGTATGCTTTGGCATTCAGCACAAGGAATTGATTAGACCATATAAGGCATTTAAGATCATTTAAGAACTTTGAATGAAATTGACAAAAACATATTTAAGAGATTTAGTTTATCATGTGAATGGTGCCGCCATAGAAGTTCATAAAAACCTTGGACCGGTATTATTAGAAAGTATATATCATAAATGTCTTGAAAAAGAATTGTCAATTAAGGATTTTAATTATAAGACTGAACTAATAATTCCAATAAGCTATAAAGGACTTGAAATAGATGCTAATTTGAGATGTGATTTGTTTGTTGAAAATTGTCTTCTTGTAGAAATAAAATCAGTTGAGAAAATATTACCAATTCATGAAGCTCAATTATTGACTTATATGAAACTTTTAAAAATCCCGATGGGTTTAATGATTAATTTTAATGTGACAAATATTTATAAAGAAGGACAAAAAACCTATGTAAACGAGTTGTACAGAGAATTAGAAGAATAAACTTAAATGAACTTACATGCCTTAAATGGTAAAAAGAAAAATTAATATGGAAGAATTTAAAGACGATATCAATTTAGGCGAAAACGTAGTCAAAGTACTCAAAGGCATTTACGATCCCGAAATCCCGGTAGATATTTACGAATTAGGGCTAATTTACGATGTAATGATTAACGAAGACAACGAGGTGAAAGTATTGATGACTTTAACATCGCCGAACTGTCCTGTAGCCGAGACTTTACCTCGCGAAGTGGAAGAAAAAATCACCAAAATCGAAGCCGTAAAATCCTGCGAAGTGGAAATCACTTTCGATCCGCCATGGAGCAAAGATTTAATGAGTGAAGAAGCTAAATTAGAATTAGGAATGTTGTAAAAAGCTTTCAGTCTCAGGGTTCAAACACTGTGACTGCAATTGTAAATAAAAATGGACGAAATCATCAACAGAGTAGCCAACTCCGCCCTCGAGGTATTCGATTTGGAAGATTATTATCCTGTTGGCACTCGCACGCAAATTGACCTTGCACAATGGTTGTTGGAAGGTTTTTTACTGAAGGAAAAAGACTTTAGGGAAGCGTTAAAAAATCACGATTGGTCGCAATACCAAAATCATTTTGTGGCCATACATTGCTCCACCGATGCCATAGTGCCGGCTTGGGCTACCATTTTAGTCACCACCTATTTAACACCCTTCGCAAAAAAAGTGGTCTTAGGTACTATAGCCGATTTGAATACCGCTTTGTATCAGGAAATTTTACCAACTTTGGATTATGCTGTATATCAGGATAAACCGGTAATTATTAAGGGTTGTTCCAAAAAACCTGTGCCTGAAAGTGCTTACATTATGGCCGTTCAGCAACTCCAACCTTTTGCTAAAAGTATCATGTACGGCGAGGCTTGTTCGGCCGTTCCGTTGTACAAAAAAGGAAAATAGAATCATTTGAAATTGCCGCAAGTAATCATACCTTTGCGGCAAATTTTTTTGGTATGAAAATGAAAACACTTCGATTGGCTCTCGCCGCCTTTTTCATTGTCTGTGTTGCACAAGCTCAAGTCAGTGAAAAAGAACTATTAAAAAAGACAGAAGAAACCATTGCTAAAATTCAGGAAGAAAAACCAAACGGCTGGGAGAAAAAAGGGGTATTCACTTTTTTAGCCAATCAGGCCAGTTTTGACAATTGGTTGGCGGGTGGACAAACCAGTATTTCGGGGAATATGGGATTGAAATACGACTTCAATTACAAAAGCGATACTTGGACATGGGATAATAAGTTAAATGCCAATTACGGTTTAACTAAAATCTCCGGACAGGATTTACGCAAAACAGATGACCGATTTGAATTCAACTCTTTATTGGGTAAAAAAGCCTCAGGTGAATGGTATTACTCCTTCTTTTTTAACTTTAAAACCCAGTTTGATTCGGGTTTTGATCCGGCCAATAGCTCGGTAAAAATTTCGCATTTCCTTTCGCCAACTTTCACCCAATTCGGTCCCGGTATGATGTGGAAAAAAAATGATAATTTAAAGATTAACGTAGCACCGGCAACCTCTAAAGTAATCATGGTTCACAAGCACTTTACAGAACTTGGTCCGGCTTTCGGGGTGGCGCAGGGAGCCAATTCGCGTTACGAGTTTGGAGCGGCGATCAATGCTTATTACAAGTTCAACATTATGGAGAATGTAACAGCAGAAAATATTTTCACGTCTTACACCAACTATTTGGAAGAGCCTTATAACATTGATATCGATTACACGCTCAACATTGTCATGAAAGTCAATAAATATTTGACCACTAATTTCGCGTTCCAAACGATTTACGATGACAACGCCTTTTCAGGTTTCCAAACCCGCCAAGTGATAGGAGTTGGTGTTAATTATGGCTTCTAATTAAGAAAAAAGCAATAAAAAAGCGCCGAACTTAGGCGCTTTTTTGTTTTATCGGAAAGCCTGTTCTAAGTCGGCCAACAAATCCTCTATGTCTTCTACTCCAACGCTTAAACGCACTAAGTCATCGGTTATGCCCACTTCTTTACGTTTGTCTTCCGGAATCGAAGCGTGTGTCATCAAAGCCGGATGATTCGCCAACGATTCGACACCGCCTAATGATTCGGCTAAAGTAAATACTTTTACCTTTTCTAAGAAAGCGATAGCGTCTTCTTTTTTACCCGATTTAAAAGTAAACGACACCATACCGCCAAAACCACTCATTTGTTTTTTAGCAATAGCATGGAACGGATGATCCGGTAATCCGGGATAGAATACTTTGTCCACTTCAGGATGATTGGCCAAAAAGTTGGCTACTTTTTCCCCGTTTTCACAGTGTCTTTGTACACGCAAATGCAAGGTTTTGATACCGCGCAATACGAGGAAACTGTCCATTGGCCCTAAAGTTCCGCCGGTAGCAAATTGTTTAAAGTGCAATTCATCGCCCAATGCTTTGTCTTTGATGATTAAAGCACCGGCAATCACATCACTGTGTCCGCCCAAATATTTAGTAGCGGAATGCATCACGATATCGGCACCTAAATCTAAGGGTTTTTGCAAATACGGTGTAGCAAAAGTGTTGTCTACTGCAAATAGGATATTGTGTTTTTTGGTGATTTTGGCAATTTCCGCAATGTCGGCCAATTTCATCAACGGATTGGTAGGTGTTTCTACCCAAACCAATTTGGTGTTTTCGTTGATTAACGACTGGAGTTTGTCTAAATTGGTCATGTCCATAAAGTGGAACTTGATACCGCTGTTGTTGTATAAACGGGTAAATAAGCGATAGGTTCCGCCGTACAAATCGTCCATAGCGATGATTTCGTCACCGGCTTTGAACATACGCAACAAACAGTCGGTTGCTGCTAATCCTGAAGCGAAAGCCAAACCGCGTGCACCGCCTTCAATGCTTGCTAAAGCATCTTCTAAAGCTTGACGGGTTGGATTGGCAGCACGAGAATATTCATAATCGCCTACAGGTTTCCCGGGAGAAACTTGGGCGTAAGTAGAGGTTTGAAATACCGGTGGCATTACGGCTCCGGTTACTTCTTCATGGTGTTGGTTACCATGTATGACTTTGGTATTAAACTTCATTTTAATAAAAATTTTGTCAAAGGTAGTTTTTTGTTTTATAGCCCGGATAGCAGCGGCATCCTTTTTTGCTTTGGCAAAAGTAAAAAAGATAGAGCGGATAGCCGGATTAGCTTCTAAATAAACTTTCGAATATTCATCATAAAGCCTAAATGCAAGGCTTCGTGGTAGTTGTTGAATTCGATGGCCTCTTGGGTCGACGCCAAATGGAATCCGGTTCCGGTAGTGTATTCGGTGTAATTTTGGAATCTTCCGGCAGCGTAATCGGATCGGGTTTGTTCCATCAATGAAATCAACAATCCTTTGAGTTCATCTACCTCTGCTTGTGTAGTTTTTCCGGTAGGCTTAGAGCCGTTTTTGTAAGTGTTGGTCATTTCCTCGGAAACGTTCACCGGCAAACCCGAAAGGCGATACACCAAACCTTGTTGCGCCACGATGATATGGCCTAAATTCCAAATTAAGTTATTGCTGAAGCCATCGGGAATTTTGTTGAGCTGTTCCAACGAATAATTGTTGATTAGCTTCAAGTACAAGTGTCGGTTGGTTTCCCAGATTTTAAATGATGCGTCCATAATTTTTTTTGATAAAAATACGAATTTGCCAAGCCATAACCACGTATTTTTGTGGCTGGAATTGTTAAACTTTTAGTCATGCGAAAAATATATCATTTGAAAACCTGTAGCACTTGCCAACGTATATTAAAATCCTTGCCGCAGCTGGATACTTTTCAGTTACAAGACATAAAAACCGAACCGATGGCGGTTAAGCAAGTGGAAGAAATGGCGCAAATGGCGGGCAGTTATGAAGCACTTTTTAGTAAAAGAGCGACTTTGTACAAAGAAATGGGTTTGAAAGATGAAAAGTTGTCGGAAGCCGATTTTAAAAGATATATCTTGGAACACTACACTTTTTTATCGCGACCGGTGATTATAGCTGACGGCCAAATTTTTGTAGGCAATAGTCCGAAAGTAGTCCAACAAGCCATCGCTTTTTTATCGCATGAGTAAGCGCAATTGGGCTTTGTTGGCGGCCACTTTTGTGTCAATTATCTATGGCGTTTCATTTACTATTGCCAAAGACGTGATGCCGACTTTCGTAAAACCGTACGGATTTATTTTACTGCGTGTTTTGGGCGCCACGGTTTTGTTTTGGTTGGTTTCTTTTGTCGGACCGAAGGAAAAAATACAGACGGCAGATTTCCCCAGAATCATAGCGGCAGCCTTGTTTGGCGTAGCGTTAAACATGCTCACTTTTTTCAAAGGCTTGAGTTATACGTCGCCTATTTCCGGCGCAGTGATTATGGTAACTACGCCGATTATCGTGTTAATTTTGTCGTCGATTTTGATGAAAGAAAGGATGGAAGCACGAAAGATTATCGGGATTTTACTCGGACTTTTCGGCACCGGCTTTTTGATTTTATACGGCAAATCGATGGGCAACGCCACGAATGCACCTTTGGGGAATTTGTTGGTTTTTATCAATGCCGTGTCCTATGGTTTTTACCTGATTATCGTGAAAAAACTGATGGATAAATACAATGCCTTCACTTTTGTCAAATGGATTTATACCTTTGGTTTGCTGATGGTAATTCCGTTTGGTTGGAGCGAATACCAAGAGATTCAATGGTCAACTTTGCCTTCGGTAATCCTTTGGGAAATAGTTTTTGTAGTGGTTTTTACCACGTTTATGACGTATTTGCTCAACTTGGTTTCTATGCGCGAATTGAAGCCTACTACAGTAGCCGTTTTTATTTACTTGCAACCGCTATTTGCCACGGTTTTTGCCATGAGTTTGGGCAAAGACCAACTGACTTTGGTTAAAGGATTGTCGGCCGTTTTGATTTTTGTCGGCGTTTTTCTCGTAACCAAGAAGAAATCCTAATTCCTAAATCCGAACTCCTCAATTTTGAATATATTTGTAGTGATTAGAAACAAGCACGAATGATACAATCCATGACCGGTTTCGGGAAAGCTACTTTGCAATTACCGACCAAAAAAATTACCGTAGAAATCAAATCGCTTAACAGTAAAGGTTTAGATTTAAATACGCGTATGCCTTCTGTTTTCAGAGAAATGGAATTGGGCTTGCGCAACCAAATTTCACAGCGATTAGAGCGCGGCAAAATCGATTTTTCCCTTTATGTTGAGGTTACCGGCGAAGAAACATCTTCCAAAATTAATGTGCCGATTGTAAAAGGATATATCAACCAAATGAAAGCGGTGATTCCGAATGCCGATGAAACCGAGTTGATGAAAATGGCCGTCAGAATGCCGGACGCGTTAAAAACCGAGCGCGATGAAATTGATGAAAACGAATGGCAGCAAATTCAAACCGTTATTGATGAAGCGCTGGATAACATTGCCCAGTTTCGCAAAGACGAAGGTGTGGCATTAGAGAAAGAATTTTTGCATCGCATTGCCAATATTTTAACTTTGATGAACAATGCTGTAGCTTATGATGCTGAACGCGTAGAAACGGTTAAAACCCGCTTGAGAACGGCTTTGGCTGAGTTAAAGGAAAATGTAGATGAAAATCGTTTTGAACAAGAATTGATTTTTTACCTCGAAAAATATGACATCACCGAAGAAAAGGTACGTTTGGAAAACCACTTAAATTATTTTATAGAAACCTTAGCGGGAACCGAAGCCAACGGAAGAAAATTAGGCTTCATTACTCAGGAAATGGGCAGAGAAATCAACACTATGGGTTCGAAATCCAACCATGCGGAAATGCAAAAATTGGTGGTAATGATGAAAGATGAGTTGGAAAAAATTAAGGAACAGGTTTTAAATGTATTATAAAAAGCTATAAGCTTACAGCAAACCGCTATCTACCATGAATAAAGGAAAATTATTAGTATTCTCAGCGCCGTCGGGTTCCGGGAAAACCACCATAGTAAGGCATTTATTAGCGCAACCGGAGTTGAATCTGGAATTCTCGGTTTCGGCAGCAACACGCGAACCTCGAGGCGAAGAACAACACGGAAAAGATTACTATTTTATGTCGATTGCCGATTTTAAAAAACACATCAAAGCCGAAGATTTTGTCGAGTGGGAAGAAGTGTATCGCGACAATTTTTACGGCACTTTAAAAAGTGAGGTAGAACGCATTTGGGCCAAAGGTAAAAACGTAATATTCGACATCGATGTGGCCGGTGGATTGCGCATTAAATCCAAATTTCCTCAAGAAACCTTGGCCGTTTTTGTCAAGCCGCCAAGTGTGGATGAGTTGAAACGCCGCTTAAAAGAGCGTTCAACGGAAAGCGACGATAAAATAAACATGAGAATCGCCAAAGCCCATGTAGAATTGGCTACTGCACCGCAATTTGATGTGATCATTAAGAATTATGATTTGGAAGTGGCTAAGCAAGAAGCCTATGATTTAGTTAAAGCATTTGTGAAGTAATTTCGTGTGACAAGGCAAAAGGCATAAGAAAATCTGCTTATCCCTTATCCCTTATCCCTTATCCCTTATCCCTTAAATATGAAAATCGGTCTCTATTTCGGTACTTTCAACCCTATACATGTTGGTCATATGATTATTGCCAATCACATGGCCGAACATTCCGATTTAGAGCAAATTTGGATGGTGGTAACTCCGCACAACCCGCACAAACAGAAAAACACTTTGCTCGACGACTATCAACGTTTGCATTTGGTGCGATTGGCAACGGAAAATTATCCCAAAATTAAACCTTCTGATATTGAATTTAAATTGCCCCAGCCGAACTATACCGTTAATACGCTGGCGCATTTGATGGAGAAATATCCACAGCATGAGTTTTCTTTGATTATGGGCGAAGACAACTTAAAATCGTTGCACAAATGGAAAAACTACGAGTATATTTTGCAACATCACGACATTTATATTTACCCCAGAGTGTCGGAACAAGCCGAAAACCCTACTTTGAAAAACCATCCCAGAGTACATTGGATTGACGCTCCTATCGTGGAAATTTCCTCTACTTTTATCCGCGATGGTATCAAAAATAAAAAGAACATCAGACCGTTGTTGCCTTCAACGGTTTGGGAATATGTAGACCACAATAATTTTTACCGCAGATAACTTAACATACTTTTATCAATTGTACGTTTGCCCCTTTTGTACCTTTGTGCTCTAAAATAAAATCAGCATGTTAAATTTCGAATTATACAATCCAACCCAATACATTTTTGGGAAAGACCAGACACAAAAATTAGCCACATTGGTTCCTCAAAATGCTAAAATTTTGTTGGCTTATGGTGGCGGCAGTATTTTTAAAAACGGTGTTTACAACCAAGTTAAAGCTGCTTTATCAGGCTTTGAAGTAATTGAGTTTGGCGGAATAGAGCCCAATCCGAGATTCGAAACGTTGATGAAAGCCGTGGCCATTATCCGAGAGCAAAATATCAACTTTGTTTTGGCTGTAGGAGGCGGAAGCGTTATTGACGGCGTTAAATTCATCTCGGGAGCCGTGAACTACGAAGGCGATCCGATTGAAATCCTAAAGAACAGAGTGTTGTTTACCGATGTGACTAAAGTGATTCCTTTCGGAACCGTACTCACTTTACCCGCAACCGGTAGCGAGATGAATTCCGGTGCTGTAGTTACTATTGAAGCTACTCAAGAAAAATTAACTTTGGGCGGAAGCGCTTTGTTTCCTAAGTTTTCTATTTGCGATCCTACAGTGATTGCATCTTTGCCTAAAAGACAAATCCAAAATGGGGTTGTAGATGCTTTTACCCACGTGATGGAACAATACCTTACTTATCCGCATGATGCTTTATTACAAGACCGATTTGCCGAAAGTATATTGCAAACATTAATCGAGATAGGCCCTGAGGTTGCTGAAAGGCCAACCGATTATAAGTTGGCTTCTAATTATATGTGGTGTGCAACTATGGCTTTGAATGGTTTAATCCAAAAAGGTGTACCAAGTGATTGGGCCACACACATGATTGGTCATGAATTGACCGCTTTATATGAAATAGACCACGCCAGAACTTTGGCGATTATTGGGCCTAACTTGTACAAAGTAATGTTTGATTCCAAAAAAGAAAAATTAGCCCAATACGGTAAAAGAGTTTGGAATATCGAAGGGGATAATGAAGCAGAAATTGCCCAACAAGCCATTCAAAAGACAGTAGCCTTCTTTCACACTATGGGTATGAAAACCAAGCTGTCTGAAAACACAGAAAACTACCAACAAACCGCTGATTTTATTGTGAAGCGTTTTGAGGAAAGAGGTTGGAAGGCTTTAGGAGAAAAACAAAATGTAACTATAGACAAAGTAAAAGCCATAGTTGAAATGAGTTACTAACAAAAAAGCCTTCTACACGAAGGCTTTTTTTATATTGAGATCTCTGTTAGTTCGAACAATCTGATTGACAAACGTCAAAATACATGCCCCAGCTTTCTTCGTTGAAGCGTTCTCCCATCGACCAGGAATTTTCAATTTGTATAATGTCTCCACTGCTGTTTGTTTTATAAACTTCCGCATAAGCAGTTATAATGAAACACTTATTTAAACTTGACTTTGAAAACGTATAAATGGTTGTTTCTGTTCCTGCTGGATGTGTTTGATGCATTGGGAATAACTCATAATTAGGACTTCCTAAACGGGTTAGCGGTACCAATCTTTGGTCTCCCACAAATAATTGTGTTTTTCTCAAGAACCAATTCGCACTTGTTTGATATTCTACATAGAGGTTTTCTTCGTCAAAATATACTTTAATATCACCGGCATCATATCTTTCTCCGGCTAATAGTTCTGAATTGGCACAAGGCTTTAAGTTGTTAATTGGCACTGCGTAGTTTACAGCCGACATTTGACGAGCTGTAGTAGTAGTTTCTGAAACAGTTTCTGTTTCACATGCGGTCATTGTCAAGGCGATGGCGCTCATGAACAAAAGTAGGGATTTGGATTTCATATTTTTGTAGATTTAGGACTGCTAAATTAGTGGTTAATTCCACGAAAAGCACAAAAAAATCGATTAAATGCATAAAAATACATTATAAATAAATATAATACTACAAAAACAACCAATCTGTAATCCGTGATTAAAAACTTAATATATCATTTAAAATTGACTATTTTTGGACTGAAAAAAATAATCTCTCATGAATAATTCACCAAAATTTGCCGTAATTGGCGGCGGAAGTTGGGCAACTGCCATAGCCAAGATGCTATGTGTAAACTTACCGGAAATAGCATGGTATATGAGAAGCCAATCGGCCATAGACCATCTGAAAGCAGAAAAGCACAATCCTAATTACTTGAGTTCTGTTGAGTTTGATACCAATAAATTACGACTTACAAATGATATCAATGAAGCCATTGCTTATGCGGATTATCTCATCTTTGCTATCCCTTCGGCTTTTTTGAGCAAAGAATTGGAAACACTCACGGTTGGTTTAAAAGACAAAGTGATTTTTTCGGCTATTAAAGGAATTGTCCCGGAGACATTTTTAATAGTTGGAGAACATTTCCATAAAAACTTCCAAATACCTTATGAAAATATTGGTGTAATTACCGGTCCTTGTCATGCTGAGGAAGTAGCTTTAGAAAGACTTTCTTATCTGACTATTGCTTGTGCCGACGCCAAAAAGGCTAAAGTGGTAGCCCAAAACTTGAGTTGTCATTTTATTAAAACTAAAATTTCGGATGATATCATCGGGACCGAATACGCAGCGATGTTGAAGAATATTTATGCCATTGCAGCCGGTATTGCGCATGGTTTAGGCTATGGCGATAACTTCCAATCGGTGATAATGAGTAATGCGATTCGCGAGATGAAAAGATTCATTAAGAAAGTCCATAAAATGAAGCGCAATATCAATAATTCAGCCTATTTGGGAGATTTATTGGTAACCGGTTATTCTGTATTTTCCAGGAACCGTATGTTTGGCAACATGATTGGAAAAGGATATACCGTTCAAGCGGCGCAACACGAAATGAGTATGGTAGCAGAAGGCTATTACGCCGTAAAAAGCGCTTACAAACTCAATCAAGATTACAAAGCGAAAACACCTATTATTGATGCGGTTTACGAGGTTTTGTATGAAGGGAAAGAAGCTAAAAAAGTATTCAAAAAACTAACCGAAAAACTGGATTAAGATGAGCGAGCGTTGGAGGTATCAGTTGAAATACGGTATGTTTTGGGGCATCTTCATGACCGTTTTCATGACGCTATTTGAAATCAACGAAAAACCTTTGGCAGAACAGTTAGCTTCAAGAGAATTTTATGTTCGAGCCGGTGGTTTCTTAGCCATGGGTATCTTTCTTTTGGGTTATATGGGCTGGAAAGAAAAGCTGAAACGCTCGGGTAAACAATAGTTATCTTACGATTACACCGTTTACAAACAAAATCGGCACTTCTTCCGTTGCGCGTTCATTAATCATGTTTTTGCGGAAAGTAAATTTTTTATCGTACAAAGTATTCCCGATAAAATAGGTCACCATAAACTCGTTGTTGAGTTCCAAAACGCTTTTTTCCACCATCTCTACTTTAACGGCAGAAACCGACGGCACTTGCACAAATGCGTGGCGCAGGAGCGATGTTTTTTTCATTTCCCCATCAATCGTACCAAAAGCCTTAGAAACGACCATTACCGAGTCTAAATCGAAGTCGGAGTCGTTAATCAAATACACATACCAAACCTTTTCCATAAAGTCGTCGCTCCATTCTTGAACGGCAGCCAGGAATACGTTTTCTACTTTTGGGATGGTGATGTCGGATTTCATTGTTTAGGGATAAGGGATAAGAGAAAAGGGATAAGTAAAAAGTTCTTATGCCTTTTCTCTTATCCCTTTTTACTTTTAATTATATACTCGACTTAAATTGCTCCAAGAAACGCACGTCATTTTCATAGAACATACGAATATCTCCAATTTGGTACAATAACATAGCAATGCGCTCGATACCCATTCCAAAGGCAAAACCGTTGTATTCTTCCGGATTGATGCCACAGTTTTTCAATACATTCGGATCGACCATACCGCAACCCATAATTTCCAACCAACCGGTTCCTTTGGTAATACGGTAATCGGTTTCGGTTTTTAAGCCCCAATAAATATCTACTTCTGCACTGGGTTCAGTGAAAGGGAAATAACTCGGTCTTAAACGGATTTTCGATTTGCCGAACATTTCTTTAGTGAAATACAACAATGTTTGTTTTAAATCGGCAAACGAAACGTCTTTGTCAATATACAAACCTTCCACTTGGTGGAAAATACAGTGTGAACGCGAAGAAACGGCTTCGTTACGGAACACTCTTCCCGGAGAAATGGTACGAATAGGCGGTTTGTTGTTTTCCATGTAGCGCACTTGAACCGATGAAGTATGCGTTCTTAACAAGACATCCGGATTGGTTTGGATAAAAAACGTGTCTTGCATGTCGCGCGCCGGATGGTATTCCGGTAAGTTCAATGCGGTAAAGTTGTGCCAATCGTCTTCAATTTCCGGACCTTCGGAAACATTGAATCCGATGGTTGAGAAAATATCAATGATTTGGTTTTTTACAATAGATATCGGATGGCGAGAACCAATAGAAACAGGCTCTGACGGACGCGTTAAATCGCCATAGAAACCTTTCACTTCTTCTTTGCTTTCTAATTCTTCCTGAATGGCTTTTACTTTTTCTTCAGCCACAGCTTTCAGGGTATTGATTACCTGTCCGAAGTCTTTTTTCTGCTCGTTCGGGATATTTTTGAATTCGGTGAAAAGTTCCTTTAATAAACCTTTGCTACCCAAATATTTAATGCGGAATTGTTCTAAAGCTTCTTTGCTTTTAGTGTTGAAAGCTTTGGCTTCTTCAATGTGTTCTTTAATCTTGTCTATCATCGGTCGTACTTTGAAGGGGCAAATTTAGTGAAAAGTTCCGATTTAAGAATGAACAATAACGAATGCTGATGGCAGATTTTAAAAAAACTTCTTAAATCAAAAATCCTTGCTTATCAATCTTCAATCCTTACTCAATCACTTCTCTTTCGAGGAAATAGTTCACAATCGCTTCTTTCATTAAAACCGATTGCTCACCCGCCTTTAAAGGCGGTAAGGCTTCTTTAACTTTATAATGCGGCCAACCGTCTTTGTCAAAAAAGTCGAATTCGTAATAACCATAGGGTTCTAATAATCGGCAAATGGCAATATGCATTAGGTTGACTTTTTCGTCTTTTTTGAAGGTTTGGTGCACTTTTCCGAGTTCTTGCACTCCAATCAGATATATAATCGCGTCTAAGTCGAGCATTTCCCCATCAGCAAACTGATTGGACAGCAGGTGCACGACTTTTTCCCAGCGTTGTTTTAATTGTTCGTCTCTTGACACAGCAATATTAGATTTTAGATTTTAAATATCAGATTTAATATTCAAATCGTAATTAGGTTGGCAAAGATAATCATACTAACCTTTAATTGCCGACCACATACCACTAATTCTTAATCTCTTTGATTGCGCTTTCCTCTATCCAACCGGTGGTTTCGTCGGTGAGTTCAACTTTTTTCCAGTTGGCGATGCTTTCCAGGATGTACACTTTGGTTCCTTCGTGTAAAACAGTAGCATCGGGACTGTTTACTTTAGGTTCGTTTTTCAAGGCCGTTGCTTCTGAGAAGATGATGGCCGGTTTTTCGTTGTTCATTCGGTTTTTTTCATAAAATCCGGAACTCGCGGCTAATCCGATACCTAAAATCCAAACAAACATGCCGAAGAAGAAAATACGTTTCAATGTGGTTTGTTGTGAAAAATAGTAGCCGGTAAAAAAGGCTAAAAACAAGAATGCGAAAACTACCGCTATCCAAGCCCAAGTATCGTAATAGTAGCTCGACGTAAAATCGGATATGAGTTTGTGAAAACCTACTTTCGGAATGACTTTGATGTCATCTATGGTCATTTTTCGGGCAAAATCGAGGTTGGTTTTGATTTCTTCGTCATTCGGGTTAAGTAACAGTGCTTTTTCGTAATTGTAAATAGCCGGTGCTACTTGATGCAATTTGTAATAAGCATTGCCTAAATTGAAATATACTTCCGCCGATTCTTGACCGGAAGCAATAATGCTTTCATAACTCGCAACAGCGGCTTTGTAATTTTCCTTTTGGTAATATTGGTTGCCTTCTTCAAAGGAAGATTTTGCGGAAGGCAACGGAGATTCGGCTCTTAAAACACCGGAAAAAATTAAAAACAACAGGAATATCTTTTTCATGGTCTTGTCTTATTTGAGTTGTTTTTCCAAATTAGAGATGATTGCAACTGCCTTTTCATAATCTTGCTGAATGGCCGTGTCTGAAGATGGCGCGTATCGTGCAAATTCGCAGTTTTCGGTCAAGGTTATAAATTCGGATATTGTTTCCGATTGTGCATTTCTCTCTGTTAGAATTTCTCTTATTTTCTCCTTACTCATGTCGGAAGTTTCGATGTTTAGTTTGGCCTTCAGGAAGTTGTGTAATGCTTTTTCCAAGGCGATGTAAAACGGTTCTTTTTGGCCCAAATACTTTTTGGCGTCGGATAAATATTTCTTGGCCAAAGCATTTGATTTTCTGATTTTATTCCCCACCACATCGTTGTCAATAGCTTGCTTTCTGCGTCGGCCAACAATGAGTAACGGAATAGCTAAAAAGGGCAAAGCCACTAAAGAATAAAACAAACCGGAACCTAAGAAATCTTCTTTTTCCATCGATTTCAAAGAGGTTTTAGGCTTGATAAAAGCAAATGATTTAGCCACTTCCACCTTGTTTTTAACAACTTCACTTGGGTTGGGCTTTTCACCGGAAGCCACACTCGGACCGTCTAAAACGGTAATGCTGATAGGTTGAGAGGTAATGGTTTTGTAACGTCCGGAAACCAAATCGAAATAGCTGAAACTAAGCGATTTGATTTGGTAACTGCCTTTGTACTGTGGAATGATGGTGTATTTATCTGTAATTCTTCCGGTCATACCGGTTAAGGGAGTGGATACATTTTCCTCGTGTACCGGATCGTACATTTCCAAAGCAGTCGGCACTATCGGTTTTGGTAAAGAGAACAGTTTTAAGTTCCCTTTTCCGATGACGCTCAAGGTTAAATCGAGAGATTCTCCGTTTTTTAAAGTGGTTTTTGAGGGTTTGACTTTGAAATCAAACTGACCGACAGCACCTGAAAAATCAGCCGGTTTGCCATTTTCAGGCAACGCTCTTACATTAATGATTTTACTACCGGCCGAAACGCGCTTGCTGTCTTCCACCATAATGGGTTGGCCCCAATAATTGCGACGATTGCTGGGCACTTGACAGTCTACGTCGAGCGATAGTGGTTCGATTTCGAGTTTACCTGATTTTTGCGGATATAAAACAACTTTTTTAAGTATGACGCATTGATATCTTTCGCCTTTGAACATGCCTTCTTCTGCTTTGAGCTGTTTAATGTCGATGTTTTGACTCCAAAAATCATTGTATTTGGGTTTGTTTAGTTCCCGCCAATTGGAAACACCAATATTATAGCCAACATATAATTTATACACAACAGTAATAGGCTCATTGAGGTACGGATTCGACTTCGAAATATCAGCAACCAAGTGTAAATTATCGTCTACACTCACGACAGGAGCTTCGTTTGGATCTCTTGGAAGTTGAACTGCGTTAGTAACATTGATTTTAACCGGAGAGGTTTTGTAAATCTGTCCGTTGATTTCGATAGCCGCTTGTTTGATGGTTAATTGTCCTTTTTGAGTAGGCAATAGAATATAGATATACGACTTGTGAAAAGAACTTTTACCGTTAATCCAGGATTGGCTAACCGATTGACTTGGTCCGCCAACCACACGAAAACCACAAGCTTCGAAGGGCGGAGGTACAAAATTATCACCATCGGCATTCATATTGAACTCAATGCGCAAACGTTCGTTGATACCCAACGTATTTTTGCTCACTTTGGCCTCAAATTGTACTTGGGCAGTGAGCGATTGTGCAATCAAAAACAGTAATAGCAATATCCTTTTCATCTTCAATAGTTTTACCAGTCTTTTTCGGCCTTTTTAGGGTTGGTTCTTACTTTTTGTTGGTTGACTTTATCCTGAACTTTTTTCTCTTCATTGTTCACGGCATCCAGTAAGTTTTGCAAACGCTGTTTGGAAACGCCTCCGGGTTGCGGTTGTGGTTTGTTGCCCTTTTGGTTTTTATCGTCTTTCTGATTTTTATTTTGATCTTTTTGATTCTTGTTTTTGTCCTTGTCTTGGTCTTTATTATCCTGCTGGTCTTTGTTCTTTTTCTGGTCTTCTTTTTGGTTCTTTTTGTCCTTGCTTTTGTCGTCATTTTTCTTCGGCGGATTGTCTTTTAGAAACTTTTTTGCCAAAGCGTAGTTGTAACGCGTTTCGTCATCGGCCGGATTGTTGCGCAAGGCGTTTTTATAAGCTTCAACCGCACCGGAATAATCTTTGGCTTTCATCAAAATGTTACCGAGGTTGTGGTAAATGCGGTGTTTGTCGGTTTTATTTTTGGCATTGCTCAAGGCTTTTACATAATGGTATTTGGCCTCGTTAGCCTGATTTTGACGGTAAATGGCATTACCTAAATTGTACGAAGCAATAGCCTTTTTTTGGTTTTTAGATTCCGAGATGCGGTATTCCGCTTCCGCTTCGGCATACTTTTTTTCGACAAAAGCTTCGTTGCCTCGAGGCAAATTTTTATCTGCTTCTTTTTCTTGGGCTTTTGCCAAAAAAGAAGTCACGAGCAAACCGTAAAGCAATATCTTTTTCATTAATTTTTCTCGTTAAACAGATTCATTTTTTCTACCCATTTGGTTTTTTTCTCTAACAAGAAAATGTCCAAAAACAACAGGAAAAATGCAAACCCTAAAAACCATTGGAATTGCGATTTGAAGTCGGCCATTTGCGTGCTTTCAAATTCGGTTCTTTGGATATTATCTAAGGCATTTTTCACATAATCCAACACGCCTTTGGTCGAATTGCCGTCTACATAACCGCCGCCCGAGGCTTTAGCAATTTCTTTTAGTATTTCAGTATTTCTTTTGGTGATTACTACTTCATCATTTTGGTCGCGTTGAAACGATTCTACCACGCCGTTTCGTTTGAGCGGAATCGGTCCGCCTTTTTCACTTCCTACGCCGATGGTGATGATTTTCATGCCAATCTTTTTGGCTTCTGCGGCCGCATCGCCCGAACCATCCGCATGGTCTTCTCCGTCGCTGATAATGATGAGTAGCTTATTCGTTTTTTCTTTCTTATCCACAAATGTGGTGGCTAAATTAATTGCTTGGTCTATGGAAGTTCCCTGAGCGGAAATAATACCGGGATTCATGCTTTGCAAAAACATTTTCGCCACACTGTAATCTGTTGTAATAGGCAATACCGGGAAAGCACTGCCTGAATAGGCTACAATTCCAATTCGGTCGCTGCCCAAATTATTGATGATTTGCGAAACCAATTGCTTGCTTTTTTCCAATCGGCTTGGCGCTACATCTTCAGCCAACATGCTTTTAGAAACGTCTATCGCAAAAACAATGTCAATGCCTTCGCGTTTTACGGTTTCAATTTTGGTGCCCATTTTCGGGTTGACCAAACCTATAATTAAACAAGCTAAGGCCAAAAGGACAATGGTTAATTTTAAAATTGGTTTGAAAACCGACTTTTCCGGACTTAATTTTTTGATCAATTCCGCATCGCCAAACTCCCGTTGCTTTTTTCGTTTCCAGTATTGTACATACAAGAAAAGCAGTGTTAGTACCGGAATAACCGCTAACCAATAAAAATATCCTTTTTCTTCTAACTCGTACATATTCAATTATGAATTATGAATTAAATTTCCAGTCATGACAGTCATTCTTCTTTCGTAATTTTTAATTCGTAATTATATAAAACTCCTGTAAATCGTGTTGCGCAACGCCAACTCCAGCAAAAGCAACAACCCGGCAATCCATACAAACGGGCGGTATTTTTCATCGTAATCGTAGAATTTCAATTCTTGGATTTCGGTGGTTTCCAGTTTATTAATTTCTGCATAAATGGCTTCCAGTTTACTGTTGTTGTTGGCTCTGAAATATTTTCCGCCGGTGTTTTTAGCAATAGTTTGCAACAAGCTTACGTCAATTTCTACGGGCATCATTCGAAACAAAAAGCCGCCACCGGGAGCGTAAGCATAAGGAAACATCGCGTCGCCGTTGGTTCCGATACCGATGGTGTACACTTTTATGCCGAATTCTTTAGCAATTTGCGATGCTGTTTCGGGTTCGATAAAACCTGCATTGTTCACGCCGTCGGTCAATAATATAATCACTTTGCTTTTTGCTTTGCTGTCTTTTAAGCGATTGACAGCAGTAGTCAATCCCATACCGATTCCGGTTCCGTCTTGCAGTACATTGTCGTATTTAATGCTTCGAATGGCGTCCTGAACTATTCCTTTATCGCTGGTTACCGGCGTTTTAGTGTAGGCTTCGGCAGCGTAAACTACAATTCCAATGCGGTCATTGGGTCTGCCTTCCACGAAATTAGAAGCTACTTTTTTGAGGGCTTCCATACGATTCGGTTTCAAATCTTTGGCCAACATACTACCGGAAACGTCGATGGCCATCACAATATCAACCCCTTTGGTAGATTTGGTTTGGCTGCTGATATCTACTTTTCTCGGACGCGCCATGGCAATGATTAACGAACTCAAAGCCAACAAGCGCAACACGAACAGATACGGTTTTAATTTGGCAGCGATGGATTTTTCCGCTTTAAACCCTTTCACAGAACTGATTTTCAGGGTAGCTGACGATTTTTTCCCGTTCCAAAAAAGCCAAGCTATGGCTACCGGAAGCAACAAAAACAACCAGAAAAATTCGGGATTTAAAAAGCTTACGTCTTTCATTATTCTGCTACTTTTAGTTCTACCGAATTCAACATACGTTCGCCTATTTTCTTAGCGTATTGATCGTCTTCGCGCTGTAAAATGGTAATTTGCTGTATGCCGTTACTTTGCGCGAAAATCAAAATTTCGTAATACATTTTGGTCGATTTGCCGCTTACTTTGTCTACCATACTCAAGGTTCCGTAAGCTTTGCGACCGGTAATGCCTTTTTGGGTGTCGAATTCTTCGGTTTTGACCAAAATATTGGTCGCACCTTGGGTTTCGAATATTTTGATACTGCCTTCTGCGGCTTGTTCTAAATCGATTTTGGTTTCTTCCTTAAACGTTGAGGTTGACACGCCAACATAAAAGTCGTCTATCATACTGCCGTACGTAAAGATTTGCATTTCTTTGATCAAGGCCATGGCGTCTTTCGGCAATATTTTAGAGGCATCTTGACGCATCAAAACCTTTGGTGTTTCTATTTTAATGCCCGGATTTCCGTATTGGCTGTACACCCATTCGCCTTCCAACAATTCTTTGGTTGGATGACCAATCAGGTTGTCTTTTACATAATCAAAGCCTTTGGTAGCAATGAAAAAACCTAGTGTTCCCAAAATCAAAAATGCTGCTGAGCCGACAATAATGGCTATTTTTTTGCGCTTTTCTCTTTTCAGTTTTTCTAAACGGGCTTTTTCCTTTTGTTGTTCGTTCCACAGTGCCAATTCGTCTTCGGTTTCCACTACTTCCGGAATCGATTTGTGAATGGTGACTATGGTATTGGAAATGCGTTTTTTGTCTTCTTCAATTTCGTAATCCATAGGCGTAACTTTGGCAAATTTTACCAAATCGGCTTGTTGGAGTACTTTTTCTAAGTTTTCTACAGTGTCGTTGGAAAGCTTTAGTTTCTTTTGTTTGGCGGCTTTGCGCAAACCTTCAATCAATTCCGAAGTAGTGCTTTCCATGGCCGGAATCTTGATTTCTTCCTCGATGTAATTGCGGACAATATCCGTTAATTCCGAGTAATAATCCTTAACAGCGCCTTTTTGCCAAAGTCCTTTGCTTTCCAGTTGTTGGAGTAAAGTAGTGGCTTTTTCGATAGGCGTTTTGTAAACGACAACTTCAGCTTTGGCTTCCGGTTTACGGTTTTTCAGGAAATAGAAAATGAAAAAACCTAATCCGACAAGTCCAAGGATAACCAACACATAAATCCACCAATTGCCCATCGGACTTTTCACCGTGGCAATGCCTTTGATGTCGAACATTTTTTGCTTCAGAGTATCTACTTTGACATCGCTGATTTCAATGACAAGACTATCAGAATACACCGTTTTACCGTTGATGATAATCGGAATTCTCGGAATGGTGTATTTTCCGGAATCGAATTGCGTTAGCCCGTATTTTTTAATCAACTCATAGCGGTCGCCTTTTTTTACGGTATCGACTTTGTATGATTCCAATACTTCCAAAGCCCCGAAAAATTTGCTTTCCGGAAATTTTACTTTGGATAAAGTATCGACATTGGTTTTTAGGGAAAGTTTGAACTCGGCCCCGATTTTGTTCTTGACGGTGTCGATAGATGTTGTCACTTTTTTCGGTTGCGCGAAAAGAGAGGATGAAAAGAGAAAAAGTAATATGTATAGTTTAAACTTCATTTTATTGATGATTGAAGATTAACGATTTTTGATTTCAGAATTTGTTTTGGCCGTTTTAATGCTTGAAACAAAAATTGATATTAGCTCGTTAGCTTCTTTTTTTAATGTTGTTACTAATTCAGGATTTGAAATTAGTTTGGCTTTTTCAATGATTTTTAAACAATTCAAAGTTTCCCGTAATTCTTTCAGGCAAATACCCATTTTATGGACAAAGTCTTTTTTGCTTTCGGCACTTTGGGCTTCTCCATAATTTAAAGCAGGAGAAGTTGACGAACGAACAATTTGACCAACCAAGTGATTTCCTGCATAAGATTTATCTACATCATTACTAAACAAAATAATGTTGGCAGCAAAATCGATCAATCTTTCTTCTAATTTAAATTTGTCCATTATTCAACACTTGTAAATCATTAATCCCAAATCATTAATCATCAATCTTAAATCATCATCTCGATTTAAAATACCCCAATAACTTAGTTACATAACTCTCGTCTACACGCGTATTTACGGTTCCTGAACCGCATTTGGAAAAAATATCTTTGAAATAATTTACTTTTTCTTGGTATTGTTTCTCGTAACTCAAACGGGCTTTTTTTGAGCCGGTGTTCACCACTAAAATTTCCCCGGTTTCCGCATCTTCCATTTCCACCATACCAATGTTTGGCATTTTTTCTTCTCGGATGTCGTATACGCGAACACCGGTGATATCGTGTTTTTTACCGGCTATTTTCAAGGTTTTTTCGTAATCGTCTTCAACCATAAAATCGGAGATGACAAATACAATGGCCTTTTTCTTTTGTGTGCTTGATAAAAATTTCAAGGCTTGTGATAAATCGGTTTTTTTGCTTTTCGGTTCAAACTCGATGAGTTCCCGAATGATGCGCAACACATGCGATTTTCCTTTTTTGGGTGGAATGTACAATTCGATTTGGTCTGAAAATAAAATCAGCCCGATTTTATCGTTGTTTTGTGTCGCAGAGAAAGCCATCGTAGCGGCAATTTCGGTTACAATTTCACTTTTCAGTTGGTTTTTAGTTCCGAAACTTTCCGAACCCGAGATGTCTACCATCAGCATCATTGTTAGCTCGCGTTCTTCTTCAAAAACTTTCACATACGGTTCGTTGTAACGCGCGGTTACGTTCCAATCGATGGCGCGAATATCATCGCCAAATTGGTACTGACGCACTTCCGAAAACGTCATTCCACGGCCTTTGAAAGACGTGTGGTATTCGCCCGAAAAGATGTGATCGCTCAATCTTCGGGTTTTGATTTCGATTTTACGAACTTTTTTGAGAAGGTCTTTGGTTTCCATAATTGGGTTTCGGGTTTCGGGTTTCGGGTTTCGAGTTTAAGCGATTAACTTTGAACTCGGAACTTTACAACTCGGAACAATTAAGGCACTTCAATTTCGTTTACAATTTTGTTGATGATGTCAACAGAGGTAATGTTTTCAGCTTCGGCTTCGTAAGTCACCCCGATTCGATGACGCAATACATCGTGTACTACGGCGCGAACGTCTTCCGGAATTACGTAACCACGGCGTTTGATGAACGCATAACATTTGGCGGCAGTGGCTAAGTTGATACTTCCACGCGGTGAAGCTCCGAAACCAATAAGTGGTTTCAAGCTGTCTAATTTATATTTCTCAGGGAAACGAGTCGCAAAAATGATGTCTAAGATGTATTTTTCGATTTTTTCATCCATGTAAACCTCTCTTACGGCTTCTTGTGCACGTAAAATTTGCTCGGTAGTAACCACTTTGTTCACTTTTTCATAAGCGCCTTGTAAATTTTGACGAATCACCATACGTTCCTCGTCAATCTTAGGGTAATCGATTACTGTTTTTAGCATGAAACGATCGACTTGTGCTTCCGGCAACGGATACGTTCCTTCTTGTTCGATAGGGTTTTGAGTGGCCAAAACCAAGAAAGGCTTGTCTAATTTGAAAGTGGTGTCGCCAATGGTAACTTGTTTTTCCTGCATGGCTTCCAATAGTGCCGATTGCACTTTGGCCGGCGCACGGTTGATCTCATCCGCGAGAACGAAATTGGCAAAAATGGGTCCTTTTTTGATAGAAAAGTCGTTGGCTTTTACGTTGTAAATCATGGTTCCGATAACGTCTGCCGGCAATAAATCCGGGGTAAACTGAATGCGGCTGAAACTACCGTCAACAGCTTGGGAGAGCGTATTGATGGCCAAGGTTTTGGCCAAGCCGGGAACTCCTTCCAGCAATATATGTCCTTGTCCTAAAAGACCAATCAGCAATCGTTCTACCATGTGCTTTTGTCCAACGATGACTTTATTCATTTCCATCGTCAACAGTTCTATAAAAGCGCTTTCATATTCAATTTTTGCATTAATTGCTCTGATGTCTAAAGCAGTACCGTTTTCTTCCATAGTGTTGGGTTTATTCAGATGTATTTCGGTTTAAATTTTAACATTTCAAAAGTGAAAATTAATTAGGTTACGCGATGTTAATAATGCGTTAAAACTTTAGAAATCATCCCGAATTTAAGGATGATTTATGATTTTCTTTTTATAATTTTAAGACCTGAACCTGTTTTGTTTTTTTCGGCGGCAAAATACTAAAATTTTCCACAGCCCAAAAAGATAAAACCAAACATAAAATCGTAAAAAAAAAGACTCATGAAAACACAACTTTCACCCATCATAGCCGGAACCATGAATTGGGGAATTTGGGATAAGAAGCTTAATACGGCTCAAATGGATCACTTGATACACATTTGTGCTGAAAACAAGATTACCACTTTTGATCATGCCGATATATATGGTGATTACACTACCGAAACCGATTTTGGAAAAGCTTTAAATAACAGTAAAATTGCTCGAAACACCATACAGTTAATTTCCAAATGTGGTATTCAACATACTCGAGGCAGAGACAATAAAATCAAACATTATGATTATTCTAAGGATTATATCATTTGGTCGGTTGAAAACTCGTTAAAAAACTTGCAAACGGATTATTTGGATGTGTTGTTGTTGCATCGCCCGAGTCCGTTAATGGTTGCTGATGAAATTGCAGAAGCTGTTGACCAATTAAAAAAGGAAGGTAAAATTCTCGATTTTGGGTTGTCTAACTTTACAGCTTCGCAAACCGAATTGATTCGCCAAAAAACAGCAGTCAATTACAACCAAATTCAATTCTCCGCTACACATCATGAAGCCATGCTGGACGGCAGTCTCGATTATATGCAACTGCACCAAATCCGTCCGATGAGTTGGAATCCGTTGGGAACGGTTTTTAGAGAAGACATTGAGCAAACCCGTCGATTGAAGAAATTATTGGCGCAATTGGTTGAAAAATACGGATTGGGCTCTGACACCATTTTATTGGCCTGGATTTTGAAACATCCCGCTAAAGTTATTCCGGTGGCCGGAACGGTTAATATCGCCCGTATTCAAGCCTTGATGAAAGCGACTGAACTCAAATTAGATCAAGAAGATTGGTTTGCCATTTGGACCGAAAGTATGGGGAATAAAGTGCCTTAATGATTGCAGAGTGTAGATTAACGATTGAAGGGTTTTGAATTGAATCTGAAATCAAAAATCGTTATTCTTAAATCAAAAATCAAATGATCAACAAACGTCTTTTAATTAAAAACCTACTCGCTCACAACGATGAGAGTAGTTTTTATGATAAAAAGCGTCAGTTGAATTTGCACACCAAAGAAGGCAAGGCCAAGTTTTTAAAGCACATTTGCGCCCTGTCTAATTCCAATCCTTCTAACAATTCTTATATTGTTGTGGGTGTTGAAGACCAAGACAACACTATTGTAGGTGATGATTTTTTTGACGATAGTCGGATTCAGAATTTGGTGAATGCTTATCTTGAAAATCCGCCCAAGATTCAGTATGAAAATGTCCCTTTCCCACATTTGCCCAAAGATAAAGTGGTGGGTTTGGTCACGATTAAGCCCAAGCACAAAACCTCCTTTTTCAAAAAGAACATTTACACCATTTTAGCTAATACGGCGTTTGTTAGAGTCGGCAGCAATTCCATGCCTACGGAGGACAAGATTCCGTATTCGAAACAAAATATCGAAACCGTAATCCGGATTGAAAACAGTTCGAGAAACAGCATTGCGCACACATTAGACGGCGTAATGGATTTTATACATGTTCGCCACGACGAATTACAGTCGCAATACAAAGTTTTTAAAGAGTTGTTTGTAATTTGTTGGGCCGGAATTCCTAAAAAAATTCGTGGAACCACATATCTTTCAAGGGTTGATATAGAGTTGATTAACGAACAAATTAAGCTATTCTATTCGGCTTTGGATGTGGTTTCCATCCAATATGATGAAAGTAGTTTTACCATCGTTGAGCATGTGCCGTTAGGGCTCAATGACAAAACCAGTTTTTATCCTTTGGAACAATTAACCATTCATTTTTTTGACAATGGTTATTACAAAATGGAAACCAAAATGCTATTTGAACCACCGGCCTACAACAAAAAAATGTTACATCATATTTATAACGCTAATTTGAGCTTAATTAATAAATTGCAAAAAAATATTCCGCTTTCGGAACGAGAAGTAAAAGACTTGGAAAACCTGCCGTCGACCTTGATGATTTGTTATTTGAATGGTTTTACAGAGGGCAAGCAAAAATTAATTGATGCCAAACCTTATTTAAAGGTTCAAAAATCGCCAACCGTTTATTTGAGTTTTAAAGAAGCCATGCGTATTTTGAGAAAAATGAAATACAACAATATGAATGAGTAGAAGTTTAGTAATTGGAGATATTCACGGCGGATTGAGAGCGCTGCATCAAGTATTGGAAAGGGCTAAGGTAACCACCGCTGACACGCTTATTTTTTTAGGAGATTATGTTGATGGTTGGAGCGAGTCGCCTCAAGTGTTGGATTATTTAATGCAGTTGAGCCAAAAACAAAACTGTATTTTTATTAAAGGCAATCACGACGAATTGGTGTTGGATTGGTTGGAAGGAAATACTGAAAATTTCGACGAGAGCATGTGGTTCAAACACGGTGGAGAAGCTACGGTTTTAGCCTATGAAAAGATAGCAGAAGCCGACAAACAAAAACACATTGCGTTCTTAAAAACACTTCAAAACTACTACCTCGATGAGCATAACCGATTGTTTATTCACGCCGGATTTACCAATATGAACGGCATTGCCTACGAATATTTCCCGAAATTGTTTTATTGGGACAGAACGCTATGGGAAACCGCATTGGCTTTAGACAACACCCTTTCAAAAGACAGCTTATTGTATCCTAAACGACTGACACTTTACCAAGAAATTTATATCGGACACACACCGGTTACTCGCATAGGTCAAACGATACCGGTTCAAAAAGCTTGTATTTGGAATATAGATACCGGAGCCGCTTTCAAAGGACCGCTTACCCTTTTGGATATTGAAACGAAAGAGTTTTGGCAAAGTGAACCGTTAAACGAATTGTATTTCAGTGAAAAAGGGCGGAATTGATTTCCTCATAATTCTGCAACACCCTTCTTACTAAACGGTTATATTTGCACTTTAAATACTCAAAAATGAAAAAGCTGATTTTGTTGATGATGCTATTACCCCTAAGTTGGGTCAATGCACAAGCCTACAAAGGCAAAGGAGATATTAAAGGACAAGTGGGATGGAACATACAAGACCACGGTAACGGAATTCAAGTCTCGGCTGATTTTGGAATTGGCGAAAACATGTCTTACGGATTTGTAGCTTCTTATTTGTTATCCGTTGAAAAACCCGGTGGTATCAAGCCTGACTTTGCCGATAGAGCAGATGTAAAAGCGCGATTTAATGCCAATTTAGGCAATGTTTTTGGTTTTGAAAAGCAAATGGATATTTATCCCGGTTTGCATTTAGGCACCCGAAATTTCGGAGCCCATTTAGGTTTTAGATACTTTTTTACCGACGGTTTCGGGGTTTTTGCAGAAGGCAGTGCTCCGTTAGCCCGATATGATTCAAACGTCGAAGGGTTTGAAAAATACAACAACCAGTTTGTTTTTGTCCTCGGCGCTTCCTTTAATTTATAATCCATACAAAATGAGTGTAGTAACTGAAAAAAGATTAAAAGACCGCAGCGGTTCAACCTGCGAAATTAGCGGTACCAATGAAAATTTAGTGGTGTATTTGGTAGAACCCAAAACGGAAGCCACACCCGAAAACTGTATTTTAATAGCCCAACCGTTATTAGATCAGATTAAAAATCCTGAAACCATGAATCCGAATGATTGGCGAGGTTTAAGTGACAGCATGTGGAACGAAAACTTACCGGTGCAAGTTGTTTCTTGGCGCATGCTGGCTCGATTAAAAAACCACGATTTGTTGGACATGATGTATTTGGATGAAGACGCTTTAGAGTGGGCCAAAGCCACAGGAGAAGGCGAAGATGAAGAAGGCAAAATCATTCACAAAGATTCTAACGGCAATATTTTACAAGATGGCGATTCGGTGGTTTTGATTAAAGACTTGGATGTGAAAGGCGCCAATTTTACGGCCAAACGCGGTGCGGCGGTTCACAACATTAAATTGGTTTGGGACAATGCCGAGCAAATAGAAGGCCGCGTAGAAGGCCAACATATCGTGATTTTGACACAATATGTTAAGAAGACGAAATAGTCTGTTTTTTATAGAATTAAAAAGAGTCCCGAACACGGGACTCTTTTTTTATCTGCTCAAAGCACTACAGGCTTTGATGATCAAGAAAAGAATGAAAAGGATCAATTTCCAATTGATTTCATCTTGATTTCTTCTTTGAAATGCATGCACTTCACGATTAGGATGTTCTTGAGCAGGGTATTCGCCATACTCATCGTAACATAGTGTCAAATTTTCTTTTTTTGCCCATTCTACTAAAATGGTCTCAGCTTCCAAAGAAATACACTCATTATATTTGGCTTTTGCCTGAACAATAGATTTTGACTCAACATCAATTTCTATGGTTGCCAACGTTGAAGAGTCTTTTGCTACTTTCTTTCGCAAAGAGAAGATAGCAGACGAACCCATCATACACTCATACTCGTATTCGGCAACGCAGTGACTCATTTCATAACCCTCATCATATAACGCTTCCGAATTAGTCAATTCCATAATTTTATATTCAACCGATTTTTGTTCGAAAACGACGGTTTTTGTTAAACCGGTAATTCCGCAAGAAGACCAATCTGCTCTGTTCAAAGCGGCTAATTTTTTGTGGTATTCCACATGCCATTCAATAGATTGTTTTAACAAAGTTTCCCAAGTTCTACCTTTTATAGAGTAACTTTTGTTTGCTTCAAACTGATTACCGATGTAAAACAAGACCTCTTGTACTTGATGATAAGGTAAAGTATTATATTGTGACAAAAACTTGATTACTTTTGCCCAAAATTCCTCGTTTTCGAAATGCTCACTCAAAGTGCTCCACGCCAAAGTTTCAGCCATGTCACAACTCGCACCGTATCCTTTAGCTTGTGCCCATCTGATAGCTTTTTCAACGTTGTAATTGGCAGGTGCTTTTTTAAATTCGTGTGCCATCTTTTTGGTCAACTTTATCGGAAAACTACTTAGTTTCAAAACACTTTCACCCCTACCTAATTGTATATACCAGTAGCAGTGTTTCTTATTCTCGTAATAAAAAACACTTTCCATAAATTCGGGTACATCATACAAGGCAAAGCAGTGTTTTATCAAAGCACTCATTTGGGTTTCAACTTCCAGAGTCTCCTTTTCCCAAGCCTTTATTTCGCGTACTAATTTGTTGCCGAAAGACGCCATATTAGCTAAAGCGTTGATGCAAACTGTATTTCTCAACAAAGCATAACAACCTTGAGCCTCTAAATGCAACAACAAATCGCGGAAGGCTTCCCTTTTCCATGTATATTGTGCCTGACTCATTGACGCAAAAGCGGTTCCTATCACAGAGGCGATTGTCCCTTGATTGCCTATGGTTTTTACGTTTTCTGCAAACAATCGCTCCACCAATTGCGTAAACGCAGATTTAGGTTTCCCGGCGATTTTGCTACTTAATGTTGTTACTTTTGTTGCCATCTTTTTTACTTTTCACATTGCATTTGCTTAGATTTTAGGTATAAAAAAACCCGATTCTGTTTTCAGAACCGGGCACGATATAAATCATGGTTGCTACTTTAAGGCAGCATTCCCGTTTCTGAGTAATTATTGGTTATAAGCATCATGATTGATGTTTTTCTTTTATTAAAAATGATCTGTTCCATTTGGGTATAAAAAAACCCGAAACATAGTTTCGGGTTAGTATAACAAGATTTTTATTTCTGATTATTTATTGTCAAACCCAAAACCGCGCGAAAGGAAATCTCTTCCTTCGTTTAATTGTTCGCATGTTGGTTTAATAAATAACATTTTGATTTTGTTTTTTAATTCGGCGCAAAAATAACGGTTTAAATTGATTGTCAAAATTTTAAAACTAATTTAGAATTAAACTAAAAAAGCCCGCTGAAACAAAGCGGGCTTTTCTTTATGAATAGGAACGAAACTACAAATCAAATTTAATCCCTTGTGCCAATGGCAAGCTTGTTGTATAGTTAATGGTATTGGTTTGTCTTCTCATGTACACTTTCCAAGCGTCTGAACCTGATTCACGACCGCCACCGGTTTCTTTCTCACCACCAAAAGCACCACCGATTTCAGCGCCGGAAGTTCCGATGTTTACATTGGCAATACCACAATCCGAACCGGCATGTGATAAGAAAGCTTCAGCTTCACGCAAGTTGTTGGTCATAATAGCCGAAGATAAACCTTGAGCTACTCCGTTTTGAATGGCAATGGCGTCATGTACATCACCTGAGTATTTTAGTAAGTACAATACTGGTGCAAACGTTTCGTGTTGAACAATAGCGAAGTGATTTTCGGCTTCGGCTATGGCCGGTTTTACATAACAACCGCTTTCGTAGCCTTCGCCGGTTAGTACACCGCCTTCAACCAAAATTTTGCCACCTTCGGCCACAACTTGCTCTAAGGCTTTTTGATACATTTCAACAGCGTGTTTGTCAATTAGCGGACCTACGTGGTTGTTTTGGTCTAACGGATTTCCAATTCTCAATTGTCCGTAAGCGCCAACAATCGCATCTCTTACTTTGTCGTAAATGCTTTCGTGAATGATTAATCTTCGGGTAGAAGTACAACGTTGACCGGCTGTTCCTACGGCTCCGAAAACGGCTCCGATAACCGTCATTTTGATGTCGGCATCCGGTGTTACGATGATGGCGTTGTTACCGCCTAATTCTAATAAAGAGTTACCTAAACGAGCGGCACACGCTTGGGCTACAATTTTACCCATACGAGTTGAACCGGTAGCCGAAACCAAAGGCACACGTTTGTCATGTGTCATCATTTCGCCTACTTTGTAATCGCCGTTGATTAAGCAAGAAATACCTTCCGGTAAATTGTTTTCTTTTAAAACTTCCGCAATGATGTTTTGGCAAGCGATACCACACAAAGGTGTTTTTTCAGACGGTTTCCAAACACAAACGTCACCACAAATCCAAGCCAAAGCCGTATTCCATGACCAAACCGCTACCGGGAAGTTGAAGGCCGAAATGATGCCGACAATACCCAGCGGATGGTATTGCTCATACATGCGGTGACCCGGGCGTTCCGAGTGCATGGTTAAGCCGTGTAATTGACGAGACAAACCTACAGCAAAGTCGCAAATGTCAATCATTTCCTGAACTTCTCCGTAGCCTTCTTGCAGTGATTTTCCCATTTCGTAAGAAACCAATTTGCCTAGCGGTTCTTTGTATTTTCTTAGTTTTTCACCGAATTGACGCACGATTTCTCCGCGTTTCGGAGCCGGCATTAAGCGGAAGGTTTTGAAAGCTTCAGCAGCCGTTTGCATTACTTTTTCGTAATCCTCGGCAGTAGTGGTTTTTACTTTTCCGATGAGTTGTCCATCTACCGGAGAATAACTTTCGATAACATCTCCTGAGGAAAAATGATTGTTTCCGGTAGAAGTTCCATCGTTAACGGCTTTTACGCCTAATATTTCTAAGGCTTCGGTCATCCCGAATTGTTGAGCAATTGTTGCCATTGTATTTTTAGTTTGAATGTTTTAGTTTCAGCAAAAGTAATCGTTTATTTTGAATTTTAGCCCGGATGGGAACGGCATCCTTTTTAGCTTGTTTTTATAACAAGTTAAAAAGATACAGTGGACAGCCGGATTAGCTCCTAAATACTTTACTTGGTTATAAATCTCGGATCGGTTTCCATCACAGTACCGCATTTTTCACAGGTTCTGAGAGTTTCCGATTGGTAAAAATGATTGAAATGTTGGAGAAAGTCCTTTTCGATGTCTTGCAATTCGAAATAGACTTCGTAGAGTTTGTGGTTGCAGTTTTCGCAAAACCACAGCAGGCCGTCAGGAATTTCTTTGCCCGCTCTTTTGCGCTCTACCACTAAACCAATGGAGTTTTCAGTTCGCGATGGGGAATGCGGCACCTTAGCAGGAAGCAAGAACATATCGCCGGCGGAGAGTTTCATGGCTTTTTTTTCTCCGTCTTCTTGGATGTAAACGGTGATTTCGCCTTCGAGTTGGTAAAACAATTCTTCGGTTTCGTTGTAATGGAAATCTTTGCGGGCATTAGGACCGGCTACTATCATTACGATGTAATCTCCGGAATCCAAGTATAAGTTTTTATTGCCAACAGGCGGTTTGAGTAAGTGACGGTTTTCATCAATCCAACGTTGGAGATTAAAAGGTTTTGCAACTGGCATAAGCTGAATTTTTGAGTAAAGTTAAAATAAAAAAGTCCCGAAATATCGAGACTTTTAAAAATTATTTGACTTCTTTGATGAGGTAAATATACACCGGGAAGTGATCGCTGAATCCGATTTCGGTTAAGCTGTGTCGCAGCGGATAGCCTTTGTATTGTCCGGTAGTAGTAATCATATAAGGTTTGTTGTAGATTCCGGCTTTCCAGTAGCGGAAAGAAGTATAATCCGGTCTGATGAAAGCCTCGGAAATCATGATTTGGTCGAATATATCTCCGGCATCGCGGTGAAATAATGAGGCATTTCCTTTATAATACATTTCCTCAAACGGGTTGTAAATGCCTTGTGGTTTTACTTCTTCTTTTTTGCGTTTGGCGCCGATGCCTTCTTTTACACTTTTATTGTAAGTTCCGTCGTTAAGGTCACCCATCGTAATGATTTTGGCGTTAGGATTGATTTTAAAAATTGAATCCATGATTTGACGGTTCAAACGTCCGGCGGCTTCACGGAAAGGCGCACTTTTCTTTTCTCCACCGGAACGAGAAGGCCAGTGGTTTACTATAATATTTACTTCTTCACCGTCTAAAAATCCGGTTACTAAGAGTTGGTCACGAGTGTATACTCTGTCGTCTTTGCCGGCTTCGGCTTTGTCGTCGGTGACCTCTTCGGTGTCTTTTTTGTCGGCTTTTCCTTCTTGACTTCTGTAAATCAATAAGGGAATATTTTTGAAACTGGTAGGTTTAAAGTGCTTTTTTTGGTACAAAAGTGCTACGTCGATACCTCTTTTATCCGGTGAATCAAAGTGAACTATGCCATAATCTTTATTGATTAATAGCGGTTCTTTTACTAAATCTTCTAAAACGCCTCTGTTTTCAATTTCACAACCACCAATAATGACGGGAGATTCTTTTTGTTGGTCGTTGGTTCCGATTTCAGAAAGTACTCGGGCTAAGTTTTTCAGCTTTTGTTTGTATTTTTTTCCGGTCCAGTTTTGCGCTCCGTTTGGCAACCACTCTTCGTCGTTGTTTGAGCCGTTGATGGTATCAAATAAGTTTTCGAAATTGTAAAAGGCAACGGTATGAATATTATACTTTTTAGCCTGTGCATTAGCGCCAATTATTGCGAAAAAAACAAAGAAAAGCGCTATTAACTTTTTAATCCTCATAAAATGTATATTAATTTAATATCAAGTTTTTTACAAACTTTGGGCCAAAAGTAGATAATATTATTAAAAGATGTACATTTGTCGGCTGTTAAGTTTTTATTAAGACTCTACAGGGGATTAAAATTAATTTTATTTTATTTATGAAAAAACTTGTTATTAGTACTTTATTTGTGATGCAAGTGTTTTTTGTTTTTGCACAAACTACGGCCGGTATCACAGGTAAAGTGGTAGATTCAAAAACACAAAAACCTTTACAAAATGTTGTTGCTTCTATTGAAAACACCAGTTTCACTGCTTTGACAGATGCTACAGGTGTTTTTGTTTTTAAAGAAGTACCAAGCGGTAGTCAATTACTGCAAATTAAAAGCGCGGGATACAAAGACCAATTGTTATCGGTTGAAGTTGAAGCGGGAAAAGTGTTAGACTTAGGCATTATTGTTTTTGAAGAAGACGTTACGTCGGAGCAGCAGTTAAGTTTGGTTACCATAACTGAAAACGACTTAGGAGATGACAACAGCGGTTCTGAGAGTACTTCGGGCTTGTTACAAGCCTCCAGAGATGTTTACCAACAAGCGGCAGCGTTTAACTGGGGTCAGGCTCGTTTTAGAATCAGAGGTTTGGATAATGAATACAGTACTACCATGATTAACGGTATTTCGATGAATAAAATTTACGACGGAAGACCGCAATGGAGCAACTGGGGCGGATTGAATGACGCTACCAGAAACCAAGAGTTTACCATGGGATCAGCACCGTCAGATTATACTTTCGGAGGCATATTAGGAACGCAAGAAATCAATACCAGAGCCTCTATTTACAGAAAAGGCTCAAGGGTTTCTTTCTCAGGAACTAATACCAATTATAGTTGGAGAATGATGGGAACACATGCTTCCGGTATGAATAAAGACGGTTGGGCTTTTGTGGTTTCAGCATCGAGAAGATGGGCTGAAGAAGGCTATTTTGAAGGGACAAATTACGCGGCTAATTCATTATTTGCCAGTATTGAAAAGAAAATTAACGAGAATCACTCCATCAACTTTACTTCTATCTTTGCTCAAAACAAAAGAGGAAAAAGTTCGCCAAATACCGATGAGGTTACGCGTTTAAAAGGAATTGAATACAACTCTTACTGGGGTTGGCAAGAAGGCGAAAAAAGAAACTCAAGATACAAAGAAATTGAGGAGCCTATTAATATGTTAAGTCACTTCTGGAAAATCAATGCTAAAACCAACTTGAACACTAACGTGGCTTACCAAACCGGATTTGTGGGTAACAGCCGTTTAGACTTCCAATTGGCTAACAATCCTGATCCAACCTACTACAAAAACTTACCAAGTTACTACCTAAATGACCAAAGTTATTATGTGCCAACATTCGCATCGGATAACGTAACCATTATCGGTTATACCAATCCGGCTGCAACACAAGCACAAACCAACTTTGTAAACGATGGACAAATTGATTGGGAAAACATTTATTACACCAACAAAATCGTTAACGGAGGTCAAAAAAGTGCTTATGTTTTATATGAAGATCGCGTAGAAGACAAACAATGGAGTGCTAACTCTTATTTAAACTCTTCTATAGCTGACAACATCATTATGAATGCCGGAGTAAACTTCAAGAAGTTAAAATCTAAAAATTTCCAAAAACTAATCGATCTTTTAGGCGGTACTTATTTTACAGACATTGATCCTTTCTTCTCAGGAAATGCTTCTCAAACCGATTTGAATAATCCTGACAGACAGGTTGGTGTTGGCGATGCTTACGGATATAACTACGATTTAAACGCTATTACTTTTGACGGTTTTACCCAATTCAAATTCAATTACAAAAAAGTTGATTTTTATTTGGGACAAACTTTCTCAAGATCAGAATACCAAAGAGAAGGAAACTACAGAAATGGTATTTACGCTAACAATTCATTCGGAAAAAGTTCTAAAGCTATTTTTGAGAACTTCGGTTTCAAAGGCGGTTTGACATACAAAATCACCGGTAAACAATTCTTGGATATTAATGGAGTTTACATGACTAAAGCGCCAAACTTGCGAAATACATTCTCTAACGCTCGTTTGAACAACAACATTACCCCTGATTTGACCAGTGAGTCGATAATGGGTTCTGATATTAGTTACATCATCAAAGCGCCAAAATTCAAAGCAAGATTAACCGGTTTTTATAACAAGATTTCAAACGGAACTCAAATTTCATTCTTCTATGGAGAAGGAATTTTTGATGCCGGTGAGGACGGAGATACCGATACGGATTCTTTCATCAGCGAAATTGTTACCGGAATCAACAAAAAGCACATTGGAGCAGAGTTTGGATTTGAATACCAAATCACTTCTACTATCAAAGCTACAGGTTCTGCTTCTTACGGTGAGTACACTTACGACAACAACCCGAACTTAAAAGTTAACGATGATGCTTTGGCTACATCAACTAACCCGAACCCGGTATTTGATTTCGGAAAAACTTATATTAAAGGCTATCGTTTGCCGGGAATGCCGCAGCAAGCTTATTCCTTCGGGTTAGAATACAGAGACCCTAAGTTCTGGTGGATTGGTGCTAACATCAACTATTTGGCAGACAGCTATATCAGTATTTCAAACATCTTAAGAACAGAAAACTTTGTGGCAGATGCCAGCGGTTTAGGATTTGAAGGTGCCACAGAAGAAGCGGTTAGAGCTGCTTTAAGACAAGAAAAATTTGACCCAATTACGTTGTTGAATTTGGTTGGTGGTAAATCATGGAAAGTTGGTAATGATACTTTCGGATTCTTCGCCTCTGTTAACAATGTTTTGGATTATGAGTACAAAACCGGAGGTTTCGAGCAATCCAGAAAAGCTACTTTCCCGGACTACCAAGCCGATAACGCTAACGGAACACCATCATTCGGACCTAAATATTTTTATGGTTACGGAAGAACTTATTTCTTAAATTTATACATCAATTTCTAATAGTACAGTACTATGAAAAATATATTTAAATCGTTTTTGGCCATAGCAACACTTAGTATTGCTGTTAGTTGTTCGGATGATACTGAGATTCCTCCGTTCAAGCCGTTGATTTTCTCTGAAGATTTTCCGGAAGCAGAAATTAATTACAATGCGACTTTTGACTTTGAAGGTTGGACCAATTTTGCCGAAACAGGAACCAAACTTTGGATCGAAAGAGATTTTAATAACGACGGTTATATCCAATTCAGCCCGTTTGGAAGCGGACAAGCGTCAAACATTGGTTGGGCGATTACTCCGGCCATTACTATTGGAGAAGGTGCTAACGCAGTTTTATCATTCTCTTCAGCTTCTAACTTTGTAGATAATCCCGATAATAAATTAGAGGTGTTTATTTCTACAAACTATGACGGAACGAATGTTTTAGCGGCCACATGGACACAGTTAGATGCTGTTGTAGCCGACAATACAACTAACAATTATACTTATATTCCATCTGGTGAAATTGACTTGTCTGCATACTCCGGAACAGTTCACATTGCTTTTAAAGTTACCGGAAACGGATCAACTTTAGATGGATTATTCCAAGTAGATAAAGTAAAAGTTTACTCTAATAACTAAAAAAAGACTATGAAAAACTTAAAATTTTTAGCATTAGCATTTACAGCAGCTACTTTTGTGAGTTGTGTAAATGACGATTTCAGAGAGCCGGATTTGAGCGGAGAGTGTACTACTTTAACGCCTACCAAAACCGTTCAGCAAATCGCAGCTTTGGCTACTGCTTCGTATGTTAAATATGAAGGCGAAGATATTATTGAAGCTTACGTTACTTCTAGTGATGCAGGAGGAAACTTCTACAAATCAATCTCTTTAGTTTCTGTTGACGGGCAACAAGGGTTTAGTATTCCGGTTGACGATTACAACTTGTACACTAAGTATGAACCGGGAAGAAAGGTTTATGTCAACATGAAGAACAGATACATCGTTAGAGAATTCGGTTCACCAATCATAGGAAACCTATACAATGGCGGTACACCGGATGACACCAGCGATGATGAAGTGGGTAGAATTTCTCCGGTAGAATACCAAAGTATCATTACTCGTTCTTGCGATAAAGTAGAGGAAAGCCAAATCATCAACAACATTACCATTACCCAAGCCCTAAACGATTCTTATTTGAATAAGTTAATTGAGTTTGATAATGTTCAGTTTACAGATGCATCTTTAGGTAAAACTTATTATGATGCTACGTTGAATGATTTAGGTGGAGCCACTAATCATTTGATTACTAACGAGTTTGGTAACACTATAATTGTGAGAATCAGTTCTTATGCTAATTTTGCGTCTAAAGCGGTCCCTTCTAAAAGCGGTAAAATCAGAGGGGTATTAACCAAATTCAATTCTGATTACCAATTCATGGTTAGAACCGAAAGCGACATCAACCTAACTAACGACCGTTTAGCAATTGACTTTTTTCCACCAATCGGAGGAACAGCCTTAGCATATTCTGGATCATTAAACGAGCCGTTCACTTCATATACAGCTACTAATCAACAAGTATTTCCTGCCTACATTAATGATGCGGTAGTAGGAAGCAGATACTGGCAAATCAAAACCTTCAGTGGTAACCGTTATATCCAAATGACTTCTTTTGGCGGAACCCCTGAAGCCAATAGAACTTTGTTCTTTGTACCGGTTGATTTTACAGCAGCCAGCAACTTCTCATTCAAATCTAAAGCAGGATTTGCCAACGGAAATTGTTTGAAAGTGTACTACACCACAGATTATGTTCCGGGTACCAACGCTACCAATGCAACTTATACCGATATTACCTCAAGTTTCACCATTTCTCCGGGATTATCAAGCGGTTATCCAACCAATTTTACCAATAGTGGTAATTATGCGATACCGGGAACTTTAACCGGAAATGGATTCTTTGTATTTGAATACACAGGAAACGGAACCGGAGTGACAACGACTATGCAAATTGACGATATTTTAATCAACTAGTGATCAAACTATTAATTCCAAATAAAAGCCATCCTTTAGGGTGGCTTTTTTTGTGAAGATTATTTACTATTTTTAAGGCTTCAATATCTATAAACAGTACCATGAAAAAAATCTTTTCAATAATTATCTGCACTATGGGCATCACAGCTTCAGCACAAGATGTGCTTTCTCCCGAAACACTATGGAAACTTGGTCGAGTAACCGCAATGGGCATTTCTAAAGACGGCAAATCTATCGTTTATAAAGTGGCTACGCCTTCGGTGACAGATAACAAATCCAATTCCAAATTTTACACTATTCCGGTAACCGGCGGCAATCCAACGGAGGTGAAAGACACGAAAGATTTACTAGCCGACAAGAATGTTTCTCCTAACGGATTGTTCATTTTGTCCAGCCAAGAAGTTAAAACCGAAAATGTATTAGGCAAAGACATCTATACTGATTTAAGCAAAGCTGATGCACAGGTCTATAACGGCTTAGACTATCGCCATTGGGATACTTGGAACAACGGCTCTCACAACCACGTGTTTTACGCCGAAAATAAAGACAAGGCTCAAGCCATCGACATCATGCCGAACGAACCTTATGACAGTCCGCAAAAACCGTTTGGTGGCGATGAAGATTACATTTGGTCTCCTGATAGCAAAAGCATTATTTACGTTTGCAAAAAGAAAGCAGGAACGGCATACGCTATTTCTACCAATACCGATTTATATGAGTACAATCTCGAAACCAAAACCACTAAAAACCTAACCGAGAACAATCCGGGATACGATATGAATCCGGTATTTTCTCCAACCGGAAATTTAACTTGGTTGCAAATGAAACGCGACGGTTACGAAGCTGACAAAAATGATTTGATTGTGCGTTTCAAAGGCATCGATATGAATCTAACCGCCAATTGGGACGGCAGTGTAGACAATTTCCTTTGGAGTGCCGATGGTAAGAAAGTGTTTTTCACGGCTGCCGTGGACGGTACCAAACAATTGTTTGAAGTGAACTTTCCGGGTTTAACCAAAATGGCGATTACCGTTAAACAAGTTACTTCCGGCGATTTTGATGTGAATGATTTGGTTGGGTTTTCCGGCGATAACATCATTGTGACCCGCACCGATATGAACCATGCAGCCGAAATCTATTCGTATAACTTCAAGAAAAAGACGTGGTTGCAATTAACCAAAACTAACGACGAAACCTACGCCAAATTGGCTTTACCAAAATACGAAAGACGTTACGTAACCACTACCGATGGTAAGAAAATGCTGGTTTGGGTCATTCTTCCGCCAAATTTCGATGCCTCCAAAAAATACCCAACGCTTTTATATTGCCAAGGCGGACCTCAATCACCTTTAACCCAAAGCTATTCCTTCCGCTGGAATTTTTCTTTGATGGCTTCCCAAGGTTATGTAATCGTGGCGCCAAACCGTCGTGGGATGTATGGTCACGGTCAAGCTTGGAACGAGCAAATCTCTAAAGATTGGGGCGGACAAGTAATGAATGATTATCTTTCGGCCATAGATGATGTAGCCAATGAGAGTTATGTTGACAGAACGCGTTTAGGGGCTGTTGGAGCCAGCTACGGCGGTTATTCGGTATTCTATCTTGCCGGTATCCATGGCAATCGATTTAAAACGTTTATTTCGCATTGCGGGGTTTTCAATTTGGAGAGCATGTATGGCACTACCGAAGAAGTATTCTTCAACAATTGGGACCATGGCGGCGCGTATTGGGAAAAAGACAATGCCGATGCCCAAAAAGCCTATACGGAATTCAATCCTATAAAAATGGTTGACAAATGGAATACGCCTATCCTAATCATCCAAGGCGGAAAAGATTTCCGTGTACCCATCGGACAAGGACAAGAAGCATTCCAAGCGGCACAATTACGCGGTATCAAAAGCCGTTTTATGTATTTCCCCGAGGAAAACCATTGGGTGCTCAAACCACAAAACGCCTTAGTATGGCAACGTGAGTTTTACAAATGGTTAAAAGAAACGTTATAAGAATAATAAACCCAGCTTGAGAAAGTTGGGTTTTGTTTTTTTAATCAGGAGCGATTGGTTTGGGCATTTTTGAAGTCCGTGTTCCCGCTTTCCGTTACAATCTTACTGTATTTTCCTTTCGCTTCGCTACAGGATAATCCAAAAGGATTTCCACTACACACGAGCGAAGCGACTGCCGAAGGAATCGGGGCTAATGGAAAAACCTTTTTTAACTTTTGGAAATTTTTTCTAACAAAAAACCCAACTTGAGAAAGTTGGGTTTTTCTATTTATTCCGGATCGTTCATTTTAAAACTCTCCATAAACTTCGTAGTGTAATTTCCGGCTACATAATCCGGTTCTTCCATCAATTGTCGGTGGAACGGAATAGTGGTTTTGATGCCTTCGATATAAAACTCATCCAAAGCGCGTTTCATTTTGTTAATGGCTTCTTCTCTGGTTTGCGCGGTTGTAATCAACTTGGCAATCATTGAGTCGTAATTAGGCGGAATCGTGTAACCTGCGTAAACGTGAGTATCTAAACGCACGCCGTGACCACCCGGTGCATGTAAAACGGTAATTTTACCCGGAGAAGGACGGAAATCGTTATAAGGATCTTCCGCGTTGATACGACATTCAATAGAGTGCAATTGCGGCAAATAGTTTTTACCCGAAATCGGCACCCCGGCGGCTACTAAAATTTGTTCACGTATTAAGTCATAATCAATAACTTGCTCGGTGATTGGGTGCTCTACTTGGATACGGGTATTCATCTCCATAAAGTAGAAGTTACGGTGTTTGTCTACCAAAAATTCTACTGTTCCGGCGCCTTCGTATTTAATGTATTCAGCTGCTTTAACCGCTGCTTCACCCATTTTAGTTCTTAATTCGTCGGTCATAAACGGAGAAGGCGTTTCTTCCGTTAATTTTTGGTGACGACGTTGTACAGAGCAATCTCTTTCTGATAAGTGACAAGCTTTTCCGTATGAATCACCAACCACTTGAATCTCAATGTGACGCGGTTCTTCGATTAATTTTTCCATGTACATCCCATCGTTTCCGAAGGCTGCTGCAGCTTCTTGACGAGCACTTTCCCAAGCTTTTTGAAGTTCTTCTTCTTTCCAAATGGCACGCATACCTTTACCACCACCACCGGCGGTTGCTTTCATCATTACCGGATAACCAATTTCTTTGGCTACTTTTTTGGCTTGTTCAAAATCTTCTAAAATCCCGTCAGATCCCGGAACACAAGGTACTCCGGCAGCTTTCATGGTAGCTTTAGCCGTAGCCTTGTCTCCCATTTTATCAATCATTTCCGGAGAAGCGCCAATAAATTTGATACCGTGTTCCTGACAAATTTTGGAAAATTTAGCGTTTTCCGAAAGGAATCCGTAACCCGGATGAATCGCATCAGCATTAGTAATCTCAGCTGCCGCGATGATGTTAGACATTTTTAAGTAAGATAAATTACTGGGTGGCGGACCAATACAAACTGCTTCGTCCGCAAACTTCACGTGTAAACTTTCCGCATCGGCTGTAGAGTAAACCGCTACGGTTTTAATTCCCATCTCACGACAAGTTCTGATTACGCGAAGCGCAATTTCGCCTCTGTTGGCAATTAATATTTTTTTAAACATCTTTTTTAATTTAGATTGTTAGACAAATTAGATTTGTTAGACGAATTAGACTTCTTAGAAATTTGTAAAATCCAGACAGTCTAAGTTAGGCTAAGCAGTCTAAATTAAGATGGATCAACTAAGAATAATGGTTGGTCAAATTCTACAGGAGACATGTCGTCAACTAGAATTTTTACAATTTTTCCTGAAACTTCAGCTTCAATTTCATTGAAAAGTTTCATCGCTTCAACTACACACAAAACGTCACCTTTGCCAATACTGCTTCCCACTTCAACAAACGGAGCTTTGTCCGGAGATGGTTTGCGATAAAAAGTTCCGATCATAGGCGATTTAATAGTCACGTATTTCGAATTGTCTTCAGCAGGGGCTGCCGGAGTTGCCGGAGCTGCTGCCACCGGAGCCGGAGCTGCAACAGGCGCTGCCACAGCTTGTTGAACTGGCGCTGCTTGTTGTACATAAGTAATTTCCGGTGTATTTCCTTCTAAAGTAGTTCTGATAGTAATTTTAACATCACCTGTTTCCAATTTTACTTCGGCCACTCCTGAGTTGGATACGAATTTGATCAGGTTTTGAATTTCTTTTAAATCCATAATTTGTTAGTTTTAGAATTAGTTTTATTGTTTTATTCCGCTGCGCTCCGATTAATTAATTGTCTTAATATCAAAAGCCTTGGGTGTTAATACGCCCATTTCAAGTAGATAGACCCCCAAGTGAATCCACCTCCAAATGCAGCAAAAATTAAGTTGTCTCCTTTTTTAAATTGTTTTTCGAAATCACTCAATAACAACGGCAAAGTAGCTGAAGTGGTATTTCCGTATCGGTGGATGTTAACCAATACTTTATCTTCTTCAAGGCCCATTCTGCTGGCTGTAGCATCAATGATTCGTTTATTGGCTTGGTGTGCAATTAACCAGTCAATATTTTCCTTGGTTAAGTTGTTGCGTTCCATAATTTTTTCGCTCACGTCAGCCATACCGGAAACAGCATATTTGAAAACCGTTTTACCGTCCTGGAAAACAAAATGTTGACCGTTGGCTACGGTTTCAGCACTAGGCGGAAGGATGGAACCTCCGGCGTCAATTTTTAAGTATTCTCTTCCGATACCGTCGCTTCTTAAAAATTCATCTTGCAGGCCTAAACCTTCATAATTCGGTTCAAATAAAACAGCACCGCCACCATCACCAAAAATGATACAAGTAGCCCTATCTGTGTAATCTATGATGGATGACATTTTATCGGCACCGATAAGCAATACTTTTTTGTATCGACCGGATTCAATATAGGCTGCAGCATTAGACATTCCGAATAGAAAGCTGGAACAAGCCGCTTGTAAGTCGTATGCAAAGGCATTAACAGCTCCAATTTGACTGGCTACATAAACGCCTGTTGAGGCTACCGGCATATCGGGCGTAGCCGTGGCCATGATAACCAGGTCTATTTCTTCGGGGTTGATGTTGGCTTTGGAAATTAAATTCTGAGCGGCCTTGATGGCCAAATAAGAAGTACCTTTTCCTTTCTCTTTTAAAAGTCTTCTTTCTTTAATACCGGTGCGAGTGGTAATCCATTCGTCATTGGTATCTACCATAGTTTCCAGTACTTGATTAGAGAGTACAAATTCCGGAACATAAGCTCCAACTGCGGTAATTGCGGCTGTTATTTTGGTCATAAAAAGGGTATTTTTCCAGTCGATTTTTGTACAATCGAAAAGTTGTGGAAATTACAAAAAAAATTCATACCTAATGGTAATTCTGTGAGGATATTTGCTAAAATTAAATAAAACAAAAAACTCCCACATAGTGAGAGTTTGTTTTGTAAAAAAACCTTAATTAAGCAACAGCTACTGATTTATCAATAACTACTTGTCCTCTGTAATACATTTTACCTTCATGCCAGTAAGCTCTGTGGTATAAATGCGCTTCACCGGTTACCGGGCAAGTAGCAATTTGAGCAACAGTTGCTTTATAGTGAGTTCTTCTTTTATCTCTTCTTGTTTTCGAGGTTTTTCTCTTAGGATGTGCCATTGTACTATATTATTTATCCGTTAATAGTTGTTTTAATTTGTCCCAACGCGGGTCAATATCATCTTCTTTTTTTACTTCTTTAATTTGCTTCGCTTGTTCGCGTTCGCTCGGGTCTTTGACTTGTAATTCATTTAGTTTTTGAAGTGCTTCTGTTTGCAAAGTTCCGTCTTTTACGCCGGGATGTATCCTTTTTTGTGGCACAGACAACACTATCATTTCATAAATGTACTGCGACAAATCGATTTGATGTTCTCCGTGAGGAAGAATCAATAATTCATCATTGTCGTTGTTGAATTCGTTACCAAACTGTACTACCAATTTAATTTTTCCTTTGATAGGTAAATCAAAAGGTTCACCGGTTAAGTCACAAGGAACATTTACCGTTCCTTTATGTTTAAAGTTGACTTCCAACATAGTAGTCTTTTTTTCAAGCACTACGTTAACGTCAACATTACAGCTTTCGAATTCATCAAAACTAAAAGCGTCAAAGAACTTTTTTTCTATTTTAAATTCAAACTGATGCTTTCCCAACTTTAATCCTATGAAAGGAATTAAATATTCATTCGTACTTTTCATCTAAACAACAATTTGACCCAACATTTCGGGAGTGCAAAGATATAAAATTATTGGAATTCCAATAACCTTATCAACATTTTTTTGTTTATAACTGTTTTTCTTTTGTTTTCAAGGGATTTCGACTTATTTCGGCATAATCAGCTCTTAAATTATAAATGTCAATGGCGGTATAAACAGCTTCTCTGAAAGAGTTATGGTCGGCTAATCCTTTCCCGGCTATTTCATATGCCGTTCCATGATCCGGAGAGGTTCTGACCTTGTTTAAACCGGCGGTGTAATTCACACCATTTCCAAACGATAAGGTTTTGAATGGAATTAGACCTTGGTCGTGATAGGTTGCTACCACCGCATCATATTTTTCATATTGACCACTGCCAAAAAAACCGTCGGCCGCAAACGGACCGAAAACCATAGTGCCTTTTTCAAATAATTTTTTCAAGGTTGGTCTCAAAATTTCATCATCTTCTTTTCCTATTACACCATTATCTCCGGCGTGAGGGTTCAAAGCCAAAACAGCTATTTTAGGTTTGTTGACGCCAAAATCCTGAACCAATGATTGCTTGATGGTTTCGATTTTTTGAACAATTAATTTTTCAGTTAAATGTTGCGCCACGTCGTTTACCGGAACATGATCGGTTAACAAGCCTACTCTTAATTTGTCGTGAACCATTAGCATCAAGGCATTTCCGTCTAACTCTTGGTTCAGATAATCGGTATGACCGGGGAATTTAAATTCGTCCGATTGTATGTTGTATTTGTTGATAGGAGCAGTTACCAATACATCTATTAGATTTTCTTTCAATGCTTTAGTGGCAGCCGTAAAAGATTTTATAGCATACTTACCTACTGTTTCGTCGTTTTTTCCGAAATTTAAATCAACTCCTTCTCGCCATACATTGAGGACATTAATTTTGCCAACAACCAATTGGTCCATTTTATCTATCCCGTGTAACGGAGCGTTTAATTCTAAGGTCTTTTTAATAAATGAAAGAATTTTAACGTTAGCAAAAATGACCGGTGTACAAAGCTCCAACATTCTGGCATCTTCAAAGGTTTTCAAAATCACTTCGCTTCCAATACCGTTTAAATCTCCGATTGAAATCCCAACAATGATATTTTCTGCTTTTTTCATAAGAAGTACTGGTTATTTATTGCTAATTTTGAAGTGCAAATTTAGTAAAATAAAACCATAATGTTCACAGGAATAATCGAAACCCTTGGAATTGTAAAAGAAATAAAAAAAGAAGGGGACAATGTTCATTTAACCTTAGCTTCAGAGATAACGCAAGAGTTGAAAATAGACCAAAGTGTTGCCCATAATGGTGTTTGTTTAACTGTAGTGGCCATCAATAAGGATGAGTATACGGTTACAGCCATCAAAGAAACCATCGATAAGACTACATTAGGAGACTGGAAAGTAGGCGATTTGATTAATTTGGAGCGGGCAATGAAGTTGGGCGACAGATTGGACGGTCATATCGTACAAGGACATGTTGACCAAACAGGTGTTTGTAAATCAATAGCAGAGGCAAACGGAAGTTGGTATTTTTCTTTTGAATACGACAGCCAATTGAATAACATTACTATCGAAAAAGGCTCTATAACAATTAACGGAGTAAGTTTAACAGTAGTTAATTCTCGGCCTAATGGTTTTAGTGTGGCTATCATTCCTTACACTTTTGAACACACCAACTTTAAAACATTTACAGTAGGGTCAAAAATTAATTTAGAATTTGATGTTGTGGGAAAATACGTGACAAGATTACACGCTCTCAGACAATAATTTAGTCAGTTAGGCTATAAAAAAATAAAAAAGCATCCTGATTATCGGGATGCTTTTTTTATGTTAAGCTGGGATATTTTGTAAAAACCTAAGACTACTGCAAATAATAACAATAGAACTAACCCACCGTCCAAAGGCAAGCCTGGCGGGGGCGGAGGGGTAGACGGAGGCGGTGGACCCGGGGCGGCAAAAACACTAATAGCCGGTAAAAAAACCGCAGTCAAAATAATTACAATTCTATTGGGGAGAATTTTCATAGTGCGTAAAAGTAAAAAAAAAATCTAATCGCCAAAATAAATTAATTATTTAATCTATTAAGTTAATACAAATTTAAAGTGCAAAACTATCGTTTTATTTCGGATAATACTCTGTAATAACTATAAATCAGCTTATTTGTTATTTACGATTTTTCCCCACGTTTAGTTTTATACAATAAAAAAGACCTCACAAGAGGTCTTTTTTGCTGTGGTCCCACTTGGGCTCGAACCAAGGACCACCTGATTATGAGTCAGGTGCTCTAACCAACTGAGCTATAGGACCGGTTTAATCCACTGACTTTAATGTTCATTGGAGTTCAGTGAATAAAGCTTTGGCTTTATTTAGAGGTTGCAATATTACTACTATTTTTTTTTCGTTGCAACTATTTTTGGCTTTTACTTGTAACCACTGCAATTACTGAGACTCTTATTTTTCTTATACAAGAAATTGTGAATTCATATTCTACAAGATGTCTTTTTTCAAATCTTTAAGATTATCACCAGAAGTACTGTAAAATACAAAAAGAGTGCAAATGGTGTGCACAAATTTTAGCCACTCCACAGCCTTAATACCTATATTATGGCAACTATTAAAATTGTGCTTGATCAGCGCAGAGAAAAGAATGATGGTACTTATCCTATTGTGATTAGAGTAAGGCATTTAAAGAAGTATTTTGACTTAAAAACCAGTTACTCAGTAGTTAAAAGTAAGTTTGACGGTAAAAAGTTATTAATCATTGGAGATACTGAGGCAAACTTTGAAATTGAAGAACAAAAAGAAATGTGCTCAAAAAGAGTGCGAGAGTTCATGAAACAGAACATTAATACAGCGTTTGATATTGATGCTCTTAAAAAGTTTGTCTTACAGAAACCTTCAGAAATTGTTACTGTAGAGAGTTTTTGGAAAGATGTTATTCAACAACTTTTAGATAGTAACAGAACGGGGAGTGCTAGGTCATATTCTATTACCTTATCAGTACTTTCAAAAATAGTAGACTTTAATTGTAAGTTCTCAAATATAACTTATAAAGATTTGATTACTATGGAAACCACTCTTTTAAAGAGGGGTGTTTCTGTCAATGGTGTGGCAGTATACATGAGAACATTTAGAGCCGTATGTAACAGAGCTATTCTATACAACTTTGCAACTCATGAATGGTATCCATTTAGAAAATTCAAAATAAAGAAAGAGAAAACAACACCTAGAACAATTACATTAGAATTAATGAAGAATTATTTTGCTTTAAATTTATCTTCTAATGATATACTTTATAAGGCTTGGTGTATAGGTAAATTAATATTTATGCTTAGAGGTATTAATTTAACTGATCTTATAACTTTGAAGAAATCCAATGTTCATGGTGATAGAATCATTTATAAAAGAGCTAAAACCGGAAAGATGTATAGTATAAAAATTCTACCTCATACAGCAGAGCTAATTGAACAATTTTCAGGAAGCACGGAATACTTGATGGAGTTTATGGAAGTGCACAATGATAAAAAGACGGTATCTGAGCTAAATATTTACACAGATTTTAGAAAAAGGCTAAATAAAAAACTTAAAAAGATAGGAGGGTTGCTAAATATTGAAGATACATTGACAACATATGTTTTTAGATACACTTATGCCAATATAGCCAAACAGCTTGGATATAGTAAAGATTTGATTGCTGAGGCACTTGGACATGAATATGGAAATTCAGTAACCGGCATTTACCTTGAAATGTTTGATAATGATGTAGTAGATATGATGAATGAGAATATTTATCAAAAAATTATTCCCCCAAATAAATAATTTCTTCTTCATTACGTTCACTAAAATAAGCAACAACTTTTGATTTCTTTATAGTAAGTTCAAGTACTTCCATTTGATCATTTGACAGCACTTTTTTTCTGTCAACAAATTGTTGTGCGATGTCTTTACTAAGAGTCCAGCTAATTCCAAAGCCTGTCCTTTTTTCATTTACTGCACCTCCTCTGTAGATTGTAATAGTTTCAGGTAAATTGTCTAAAAACTTAATGTCTTCATCATTCATTAGCTTCTCTCTATTACTTCTGTTTGATGAAAATATATTTTTATAAACTTCATAGGGAACATGCGCAAAGTCTTGCATAATATATACATAAGCTAATTTTTCCCAATATTCCTCATCTGAAAATGAATCCTGGTGTTTTAAAAAAACTGATATGTAATCCCCTTTTGGAGTTCCCATTAATTCTCCATCAAATGAAAAAGCCCCATTGTTCTCAATAAAATCAATTGCCCTTACAATCAAATCAGCATTTTTTAATACTTTGCTAACATCATTAGCTATAGTTTCAAAGTATTTTTTGTCACTAAATTGACTTAGTTTTTCTAATTTTTTCTGTAATTCAAGTTTGAGCTTTGTGTTACCGGAATTTATTTTTTCAAATTCTTCAAGAAGTTCTTTTGCCTTAACTCTATAATCCATCATTTTAGTTACCCTATCATCGCATTCTCATTAATGCGCTCTATTATACTTATCACTTTATGTGCATCACTATCCTCAAACACCCCCATTAATCCCTGATCATTCATATCAGTAAAAGGAGGTTCAAAAAGCATGCTTGGTTCAATTGTGCCATTCTTTGTTAGGTAGGATATTATATTCTGTATGAATGTCATCTGGTCTGCTCTCAGATTCCCTGCCTGCAGGAACTCAGAAAAGGCATTTTGCGCCGCTTTAACATCCAATCCTATGATTCCTCTAATAAATACACCTAAAGGCTCTTTGCCAAACTCTTTTACAAAGTCTTCTTTGGTTCCTCTTTCATCCCCATCAAATAATATCTCTTCAAGTAGACTTAACTCCCTTGAAGTTATAGGTTCATTAGTAAGTAATTTTGAAATCGTTAATTGATGTTTATTCTCTCTGATAAAACTTTCTACTCTTCTTCTGTATGAAGTACCATAATTAGAACTTAGATTAGGTTCATTTACTTTCATGATAACTTCTGAGTCCTGTAAATTGGTGTAAATAACAGTTTTGTTAGATGCTTCAAGGTATTGCACCAACTCTCTAAGTTCTTCTCTAACACTATCTAACTTTTTCTGAGAAATACCCTTGTAGAAATCTTGTTTTTTGATGCTCTCAATCAATGGTTTAGCTCTCAATACAGCAGGAATTGTATATTTTAAACTCAAAGCTTCTGCAATATCAATCAATGATTCTTCATACTTCTTTTTTGTTCCTGCCATCATTAAAGTTGCAATTTGAAGTTTTAACATCATCAAATCAAACCTTCTTGCCATTTCATTAATACTTTCAGGAACCGGTAACTCAGATAAATGTTCCTCAATAATGTGAACATCATTGCTGTCAAGGTTATTCCATCGAGCCCTGCTTTTAAATTCGTCAACATGTTTCAAATTCATAGCAACTTGAAATCTGGTTTTATCTAAATTATCAATTGCTTTATGTAAAATGTCTCGTAATGTATTAGATAACTCTAAATCCTCTTGGTCTCCTGTTTCTACTAATAACCTACTAAGGTGTAACCTAGATTCAAATATTTGTTGTGTAATGGGTTTTCCCGGCTGTGTTTCTTTGCCTTTTTTCTCCACTTCAAAAAAATCAAAATTTCCACAAACATCAAAAATCAAGAAATGGTCTTTAGGTTGTCCTGGACCAAACACATCATCACATAATCTGGTTCCTCTGCCTATCATTTGCCAGAATTTAGCATAGGAGCGTACCACTTTAAAAAACACCAAATTCAATATTCTAATAGCATCAATACCTGTATCCATCATATCAACAGATACTGCTATTTGTGGATTTTTCTCGCTGTACTTATCACAAAAATCATCTATCAAACTTTGAGCGTGTGATACCTTGTTGTGTATCATGGCAATAAAACCAGAAGGTTTGTCCGGATATCTTTCTGTAAAACAATCAACAATAAATTTAGCATGATCTTGATTTACAGCAAAAATTATAGTTCTGCCAATCTTATCTCCACCTTCAATTTTCAATCCGTGTTGCATTAAAGCATCTAAGACTTTATTAACTGTATCTTTGTTGAACAACCATTTGTTCATGGCATTAGCTCTAATCTCCTCAGGGAATAATCCTGTAGTTTTATCTTCAAAGGTTTCCTCATATTTTTCTTTTTCCTTATCTGATAAGTCCTTATACTTAATACCTTCTCGAAGAAAATTAGTAGTTACATCAATGTTTTTATAAGGATTTAGATATTGAGGTACAGCTTGATGTAATTCATATAAAAACGTTGGATCTTCATTGCTACAACCAAACAGCTCAAAGGTATTGTGGTCAATTCCATCTTTTGGAGTGGCTGTTAATCCAACTATAGCAGCATCAAAATAGTCAAAGATTGCTTTATATCTGTTATAAATAGATCTATGCGCTTCATCAACTATGATTAAATCAAAATGTCCAACACCATAAAAACGCTCATCAACATTTCTGATGTTATCTATTTTATTCATCATACTTGGATAAGTGCTGAACACTAAACGTGTAGTATCATTTTCTTTTTCCGCTGTTAAATCAATTGAGGATAAGTCTGGTAGATATTCACTAAAATTATTCTTGGCTTGACTTACCAATGCATTTCTATCTGCTAAAAACAATACTCTTTTTACCCAGTTATTTTTGAATAGCACATCAACCATTGCAGCTGCAGTCCTGGTTTTACCACTACCTGTTGCCATTACTAACAAAGCTCTTCTTTTGTTACCGCATAATCCATTGGCACCATCAGTAACAAAAGTTTCAGCAACACGGTTAATTGCTTCAAACTGATAAGGTCTATTAGCAATTGCAGTATTAATAGATGCTTTGCGGATATCTTTTATAGTAGCATGTTTCTGTAATAACCATTGTAGCTCCTCTTTTGTGTAGAATCCATAAACTCTTCTTGGAGAACTATAAAATTTATCTTCCCATATCTTGGTTTCATAACCATTGGTATAGAAAATAATTGGTCTTTGCCCATGCATCTTTTCTAAACAAGTGGCATATAATGAAGCTTGGTTTTTCCCTACTTCAACATCTTTAGTTGTACGTTTTGCTTCTATCAATGCTAAAGGTTTACCATTATCATTCCATAATACATAATCTACAAATCCATTTCCTTTGGGATTATCTGCTGTAATAGGCATTCCTGTAACCGGATATTCTAACTCCCTACCACTAGTTAGAGAGTGCCAACCGGCTTCTTTCAAGTCAACATCAATAAGATGCTGTCTTGTTTGTGCTTCTGTAAATTCAGTTGCAATTGGTTTGAGTCGCTCCTGTTTTTGTTTTTTAAGTTTTGCAACTGCCTGTACAGTCTGTTGCTTGTATGCTTCTAAAGTTGCTTCGCTTTCTTGTGCTTTAGAAAGGATTGCTTCTTTTTCTTGTTGTAGTTTTGTAATTTGAGCCAACAACTCTTGGTATGCTTTCTCCTGTTCCTGTTGTTGCTCTCTTAACTGTCTTTGTTTTTCTCCTAGTTTAGGTATAAAAGACTCATCAAAAGCGCCTGGTAAATCAGGAATAGACTTGCTGTAGTTTTGAGAAAACCACTTACTGAAATCATAAATGTACCGGATGCTTATTTGAGCATCTTTAGAAGATACTCTATTACCATAATGAGCAGCATTATTACCTGTTTTTCTAACTATGTGCAACCCCTCTCTGAGTTGATATGGAATGATAGACTTGATACTTTCATGTTCCATTAACTGAATTAGCTCAGTGTTAAATGGTTTTTGAATGTGTTCTAAATCATAGAGCAAATACATAGACTCTTCTAACACTAAACGGCAGTAACTGGCACAAGAGACAGGTTCTGTAAAAACCCTATCCTCTGCAGTTTTCAGTTTAGTGTAGAGTGATAGCCACTCTTGCTGAAGAAATTTAAAGTTGCTCATTAACAATATTAGTTATTATTTTCCTCTTCTTGTCTTTTCTGATCCTCATCATCTCGTTTACAGTCTGAACATAAATCATCACTACTCCACATAAAGCTGTCATATTGACCACACCTTTTACAAGTATGTTCTGCTTTATCTTTGCAACTACTACATACTTCTTCATATTTATTCTTCCTTGAACCGCATTCCGGACAAGTCATTTTCCTTTTACAAGAATAACAATAATCATCATACTCATACTTAGAAAAGCCGCACTCAGGACAGACAAGCAAAGCTTGATCTTCAGAGATTTCTCTATTCATTTGATCTTCATCAGTAAAGTTACACTCTGGACCTGTTATGTGAATGTCATATTCATAACCATTATCACTTGTAAAAGAACAATTTCCACTGCTATCTAATTCTTGAGGTTCAAAATGGCTATCATCTAGCCAACCTCCATTTGGCCAATGAATCACAGTTAATTCATTGTTTTCAACTTCAACATTTAAAGTGTAAGTGCTTCTTGTACCGGTATTAGGATTGTAATATTCTACTTCTGCACAATAGGTGTCATCCGGATAATTTTCTGAATCATAAAAGTACTCTGTATTTGTCTTTTCGTATTCATTATCATAATCACCAAATAGCCGTGTTAAAACCTGTTTTTTAAAAAAAACAGACACCAATATTATTACAATAATGACAGCAATAAATTTATTTCTATTCATGCTAAAATGATAAATAGTCAGCTAAAGACTACTAAGTTATAATTTTTTACCAATATAGGCTATTCCTTACTAATACTTATTATTATTGCTTCCGAATGAATAGGCTTTTGATGATTTGTCCATTTTCATCTTGTTCTCCAAATACTCTACTGTCTGATAAAGTTGCTCTAATAGTGTTTCCATCATTTAGCAGGACTGTTACTACATCTCCTTTTGAGAGATTTTGATGAGCAAATTCTGTTGTAATTTCAAAATGTGTCAAAAGTTGTAATCTACATAATTTCTCCTTTAAACGCTTTTTGCAAAAGACTATTAAACAACTCCTCTGATTTCTCTAAACTCTTTTTTGCAATGGCTTTTTGTTCTTCTATTACTGCCAGACGCTGTGCAAATTGTTCTTGTAAGTCAATTGAAGGAACAATAATATTTAAATCATAAAATTGCCCGTGACTGAGGTCAGGAATAGTAGTAGTAGATGCTCTTTTTAATAATTCTCTTCTAATGACTTGATTAGATAAAAAATGAACCAGATAATTTTTATTCAATTTACTTTTGTCCCAATTAATCTTAAAAAAATTGTTGTGGAAAACCCCTTCAACATTTGTTATTACTTGTCCAGTATTACCTGTTCTAATCATTAATATCTCATCTGTATTGCAGATTACGCTTGCTCTTGGATTTTCTATAAACTCTTCTTCTTTTCTTCCGTTTAAATAAGCGACAGTCAAGTATTTATATCTGTTTGGACCATTTTCTTTATGTCTGTCTTTTATTGCAATTTGCATGCCCTGAGAAACATTAGTAAATTCTTTGATTTTTGGAAAAGGTAAATTCAAATTATTACTCACAGGATCCCCAAACATATCCAAAAACAGCGCTTGTGTAAGCTCATCATACTTTGCAATCAATGCTTTGTCATTTTGTCTTAAAGCATCTGCAGCATCCAGTATTTTGGCAATTTTCTGTTGTTTTGGTAGAGGTGGTAGATTTAACTTCATTTCAGTTAAATCTTCTTTTCTAATACCTTTAATTGTTGAACCGGATAATGTATGAATTATTTCATTTAGTCCTTTTTCAACACATTTGATTACATAACCTTTGTCTGCCTTGTTTTCATCAACTCGAATTGCTGCAACACCCCGACCTATACAATACTCATTATCTGAAAATGTAAAATTCCCAATAGTTGCCCTAACACCTAATAGTATATCTCCCTTACGTGCAATTCTTGTTGGTTCAGAAGTATAATATTTAGGTTTAAAATCTTTGCCTTTATAGTCAGCTGCTCCATTTAATAATGGTAATCCAATTTTTTTATCATTATAACTTTCACCTTTTGGTGATTGACCCATGATAACGTTAGAAACTTCTTGTAACTCTACTATCATTTCAACAACTCCTCTAAGATTAGTAATTTTTTCTTATTCTCTTCTTGAAGATTTTTGATATCTTGAATAATTACAGATGGTTGTTCAAACGTCACTTCATCATAAATTACTTCTTTGTATCTGTTAATAGACAAATCCCAATCATTAGCTTTAATATCCTCAAAAGGAACTAAGAAACTTTTGTCTGTGCGCTTTCTGTCTGCTTCTGAAGCAAGATTGTGGTATCTTGTAACAATGTCTTGTATGTCATTGTCCTTGGTTTCACTGCGCTTGTCATCCAATGTATATCCATCTGCCTGCATGTCATAGAACCAAACCTTATCTGTACCACCTGCACCTGTTTTAGTGAAAAACAATACTGCCGTACTTACTCCTGCATACGGTTTGAACACGCCGCTTGGCATAGAAATCACCGCATCCAATTTGTGGTTGGCAATAATCTCTTGTCTAATCTGTTTGTGAGCATTAGAAGATCCAAATAATACACCATCAGGTACAATTACAGCGCATCTTCCACCAGTTTTCATCATACGCAACATCAACCCTAAGAATAGTAATTCAGTTTTCTTAGATTTTACCGTTTTCAGTATGGAAGATTCTACACCATCATAATCTAAACTGCCTTTAAAAGGTGGATTGGCAAGTATTAAAGAAAATCTATCTCTTACATCAGCATTGCTTTCACTCAAAGCATCTTTGCCAATCAAATTAGGATTTTCAATTCCATGCAGTTGTAAGTTCATGGCTCCAATACGCAACATAGTATTGTCAAATTCAATACCGGTAAACATATTGCTATTGTAATGTTCTCTGAATGACCTTTCATGAAAATACTCAGGATGATTTTCATGGAAATACTCACCGGCAGCTACTAAAAAACCTGCTGAACCTGCTGAAGGATCACAAATGGTATCTTCTTTAGTAGGTTGAACCATATCAACCATCATTTTAATTATATGCCTAGGGGTTCTAAATTGACCATTAGTACCGGCAGTAGCAATTTTAGACAACAAATATTCATACAGGTCACCTTTAGTGTCCCTATCCTCCATTTTTATCTTATCAATCATTTGAACTACTTGGTCAAGTAATCTTGGTGTTGGGATCATAAAAGTAGCTCCACTCATATACTTTGAAAACACACCGCTTGAAGAACCTACCTGTTTCATGTGTTCAAACACTGTCAGACCTCCTACAGATGGTATTGTAAACAATTCATACATTGCCTGTGGATGCAAGTTTTTGAAAGAACTCCAACGTAAGGCTAACTGGTCATTTGTAAACACTGGATTACTTACAGATTTTTTAATCATAGCTGCTTTTTTTTCTTCAAGTAGCTGAATTTCATCTAATCTTCTAATAAAAAGCAAGTAGGTAAACTGTTCAATTACTGTAAGCGGATTAGATATTCCGCCTGTCCAAAAGGACTCCCATATTTTATCTACTTGTGATTTTAATTCTCCAGTTATCATTATTTATTTGTAAAGGTTTTAAAGGTAATTTTATTTTGTAAGGATTACAAAAAGCTTAGTCAAATTTCAGATTAGCACTTTTAGAGTAATGAAGTTGTGTTTATTAAATCATCAAACATTACATCAATACTGCTGTCAAATTTTTTTCCTCTCCTTAGCAGATGAGGGTTGACACAATATACTTTTCCAAGTTGTTTGTTGTTCTTTAATACTTGTTGGGAAATAACATCCAATTCCATTAATCTGTTTAGAATTTTCTTAGTTGCTTGTTGACTTATTTTTAGTAATTCACTAATGGTTTTGGTGGTGTGAGGTCTGCCGTCACCATTATCTATCATGCAAACATTATTTCTGAATGATATATTAGTAATAATAAACATTAATACACCGAGTTCATTATACTTAATATCCTTTTTAATTAAAGCAGATAATCTATCCGTATCTAAATAGCAATAATTTTTACTTGAGAATGAACTTTCTCCTGTCAGTTTCCTAAATATTATTGATTTGTCACCAGTGTTAAGAATTTCACCGGTACTTTTATCAGTTATTTGGATCTCATACTTCTCCTTGTCAAAATTCGTGTCTTTATATAACTTTCTAAGCATAACTTTTTTTACAAATTTAATAAAATATTAGATTATTTGAAATTAAATATTCATTTATATACAATAAAATGAATTTAAATATTCATTAAATATTTGTAATAATATGATAAATAGATATTTAAAAATATAAAATTATAATTTATATTAAGTATTAGATTTCTGCTTTTTTTAATCTTTTATATCACTGAATAATCATAGGTTTAGTCAAGAAAATTTACTTATAAATAGATAAAGTGTAAGCAATCATGCGGAGATAGTGTTCCTGCTTTATCTTTTACAATAATTCATATGATAAAAAAATATTGAATAAAATACTATATGGCTAAACATTAAAATTGTGTGTTTGAGAGAGTAAATACCCCCCTGCCCAAGTTACCCCTCCTCCCGGAATCAATCTGCGCTACCCCCATCAAATTAATATTAACTTTTAATTTTTAATTTATGGAATTAAGAAAGTCAAGCAGAAGTTCAGCAAAAATTAGAATTGCTGTACAAGGATGTAGTGGAAGTGGTAAAACCTATTCTTCACTATTGTTAGGTTATGGTCTTTGTAAAGACTGGAAAAAGATTGCTGTAATAGATACAGAGCATCAATCAGCGGATTTGTATTCTCATCTTGGGGAGTATTTTGTACTTAATTTAACTGCGCCTTATACACCGGAGAGATACATAGAGGCTATTTCAACTTGTGAGAAAGCAGGGATTGAAGTCATAATCATAGACAGTATTTCTCATGAATGGGAGGCTGATGGAGGAATATTAGACATTCACTCTCAAATGGCTGGTAACAGCTTTACCAATTGGAGTAAGATTACACCCCGGCATAATGCTCTAGTCCAAAAAATACTTTCTTCAAGTAGTCATGTAATTGCAACGGTAAGAAGCAAACAGGATTATATAATCACTGAAAAGAACGGTAAAAATGTACCTGAGAAAGTTGGAATGAAAGGAGTTCAAAGGGATGGTTTAGAATATGACTTTACTATTGTTTTTGAATTAGACATTTACAATAATGCCAATTGTTCTAAAGACAGAACTCAACTTTTTAGCTCAAGAATTCCTTTTAAAATTGATGTCACTACAGGGACTAAAATTTCAGAATGGTGCGGTTCAATAGGTTTGACTAATTCTATTGATCCTGTGACTTTAATTAACTCTTGTAAGACCCTCGAAGAACTAACGCATTTATACAAGACTAACCCTGAAGTTAGGAAGTATGATGCTGAGCTAAATAGTAAAGCGGCTATACTAAGAAGTGTTGTTGTGCCTCAGAATGGATTTGATAATTTCACACATAGAAATCATGAATAATTTATCAAATCTGGGTGAGTTCACCATTGGTTATAAGTACTGTTCTAATATCAAGGACAGACCACAGTTACACAGTACTAAAGATGCTTTTCAAGTTCTGAAGATGATTTATGATACTGATAGACTTGGAATTCAAGAGCAGTTTGTTGTTGTTTTCTTGAACAACTCAAATATCGTGATAGGCTGTTGTAATTTGTTTACCGGTTCCCTCAATAGTACAACGGTTGATTTGAGATTAATTATTGCATCAGCCCTTAAACTTATGGCTACAGGTATAATTATTAGCCATAATCATCCTTCTGGAAGAATGAAAGCTTCTGAAAGTGACATATTACTAACTAGAAGGCTTAAACAAGCTCTTGCGTTAATTGATATCATTCTGATTGACCATATTATCATCTCACCTTTTGATGAATACCTTTCCTTAAAAGAGGACGGTATTTTCTAAAACTTCCAAATTTTATTAATCTTTAAATTATTTAGCCATGAATTTTAATTTACCTGGTACAGACTTTGTGCCTTTTACTCAATCATTGTCAGACGACAGAAAAGTGTCTCCTAAAAGACCATTTGTTGAAGCAAATTCAGAAGAGATTAGCCTTTCCTTTTTGAAGAATAAGTGTATAATACCTGTTTTCACTAAGGATAATGAAACTACTCTCTCTCATCAAGAATTTATAGATTCTGCATTCAACGTTGTTAAAAGTATTTATCCTAATGAAGTGATTGAAGCTCCTGAGATTAGAGTTTCTCATCAGATTAAAGGTAGAACTCCGGATGCTATACATCTTTCTGTAAAAGATTTAAAAGATGAGCAAAAAACCACTTACTATGAGAGAATGGCATTTATAATCAGAATTCCTTCAATTTCTGAGGATATAAACGGCAACAGGTTATCTTTAACAGTAGGAGGTGTAAGAGCTTTAAACACTGAAAACTTATACAATAAGAAGACTTCAGAAAAGTTCAAAATATTCATAGGATTTCAGAATATGGTCTGTTGTAATTTATGTGTATCAACTGATGGCTTTAAGAGTGAAGTTAAAGCAATGTCAATTATTGATTTAGAAGATAAAATGAGGGAGTTATTTTCTTCATATTGCCTGCAAAGTCATCTTAATGCGATGATACAACTTGCCAAATATTCCTTGACTGAGAGTCAATTTGCTCAAATTATTGGCAAGGGAAGACTTTACAATTTCTTACCTAAGTCAGAAAAGAGCATTTTACCGGAACTGTTATTAACAGACGGGCATTTAACAACCGTTGCAAAAGATTATTACAATGATGATAGCTTTTGTAAAAATGAATTTGGAAATATTAACCTCTGGAATTTTTACAATCTATTAACCGGAAGTAATAAATCTTCCTATCTAGATACGTTTCTTGACAGGGGAGTGAACGCATTCCTCTTCACAGAGGGTATTCTTGATGCACTGAAGAACAGTGATTCAAGATATTCATGGTTTCTTCAATAAATTTTAAAAGGGGTTGTAATCACATACAGCCCCTTTTTTAACTCTTAAAAATTTAAATTATGCTGTTTAAACTTATAATATTTACACCCCTGATTAGCTTATTAATAGGTTATATAATTGTTGTTTTCTGGATTAAGGGAGATACTAGTAAGGTTTCTATCTTTGATATAATGTCTATAGGCTTTAAAGCAACCTTATTTTTGATAGGAATTTTGCTGGTAATGTTTAGCTTTTAAAATTAAATAGCTCTTTTGGCTCAATTTCAAGGGCATTCGCAATTTTTACAATTGTTTTTATTGTAGTATTAATCTCAGCCCTTTCAATCCTACCTATTTGATTTTTAGGAATGTCACAGATATTGGCAAGATACTCTTGAGAGAATTCCTTTTTTTCTCTTAGTTGCCTGATGCGAATTCCCATGTTTTTCAAAAAAGTATCCTCTGAAATAGTCATATTCAAAGGTCATTACATTTGGAATTCTTGATAGACACATAAATGTGTCTAATTTTATATATTTGTTAAATAAATAGTTACAATATGAAAAAAATACTTGCATTCGCATTTCTGATAGTTGTATTATTAGGCTGTAGCAGTGACTCAGATAGTGAAAATAATAATAACGGCAATAATGTTGATTATGAATTTACAATTACGGTTGATGGAGAAACCCACAAAATAAAGGGTAATACTGTAAATGGGTATGCTCCTTACGGGACTTTGCAAACAACTACTATTGATAACGCTTGTTATGCTGAGGTTAACCCAAATTCAGGCTCTGTAATGGTGTATTTGAAGATTGGGGATACTACAGAGAGTAATTATATTTCAGGCTCACAAGGGTTAAATCTTATTTTGACTTTCACTAGTTTAGCCCTTGGAGTTTCTGAAGCTACAATTACTGATTATAGTTATAATTATACAGGTTTTTTACCTGGAAATTCTACAACATTATTTCAAACATCAAGCGGTTCTTTAGTTAGTTCTGAAATAAATAAGCTAAATTTTAATATAACGGATCTTGGTTCTCCTTCAATAGGACAGTTTCCATGGAGAGAGGATTATAATTTTGGTAACACATTAAAAGGAAGCTATAATGGAGTTGTTTACATCAGAGATAATAACAACACTAACAGTTTTACCGTTCCGGTTCAATTGAGTATAGATTTTAAGGCTATTAGATTTTACTAAAGTGCTTAGATAAATTTATTTTTACCAATATTTCCTTTGAGTGTATTAGGGCTTTAGTTTTGAATATTTGACAGGTTTATCAATAGAATATTTTTCTAGCAATGATTTTATATTATCAAAGAACCACTCAGGAGCATATGGACTAATGATTATTTCACCAATAAGTTTATCAATGTCTACATCAATATATTTACCCTTTTCTAGTGGTGGTTTTGACAAATCAACAATTTCATATTGATACATTAGTCTTAGTTCTTTCTCATATTCATATGCCATATTTTTATAAAGAAGAGGTAAATGAATACTCCCATCTTCAATAGTGTCTTTTTCATGGTCAACATATTTTACTTCAGACATTAGAACTTTATCCTCAGTATTTTGAAAAGCACCAATAATATTTTTAATGTTTGTCTTTATCATTATCCCTTTATTAATATCTGAGTATATTTTCCAAAGGGCATATGTTTCTGAATTGTATTTATTCCAACATGATATAGTGCAGAATTTTTTATATTTTTCAAACATTTCAAAATGACTGGCAACTTCATCATCAACTGAAATATTGTCAGCAAGTGGGTCTTTGTTAATATTGTTGTACCAATTTTCAATTAACTTTCTATTCATTGTTGGTAGAGTACCTTCAAACTTATCTTCCATTTCATCAATTCTTGAAAAGAACAACTTTCTTGTGGATATTAATGATATAAATTTATTAATATCAATGTAACGTGCTACAGCATAATTCCTCTGAGGAGAGTAAACTATTGGATTGGGTCTGTTGCTATCTAAAATAGGCATATTTGTAATTTTAAATTAATATACTTAGCATCCTTCGTTACTAATAGTTAGGTGCTTGTGTGACAAATGTAGCTGCTTAAAAATAGTAATTAACTTTTTAAGAGCATTTATTGTTTGCTAAAAGAAGTAACTAATTATAATAAAATAATGTTTTACATACTGAGGTGTACAGAAAGTTTGCAAATAATTTTGAGCATTTGATGTAATGCTTTTTATACAAGGAAATCTAAGGGTGTTATGACATATTGTACAACATTGTAAGAAGCTATCAGTTTAAGTTGCAAATGCTACAAACTTTAATATACCAATTCAGTTGAGTATTGATTTTAAAGCTTACAGATTGAATTAAAAAAATTCAATTGTTTAATTTTTCAATAAAAATCCTATTTCTTATCCGTGCTCTTTCTAAAAGTGTTGAGTATTTGATGACTTCTGAATAAATACTTCCTTTTTCTCTACCACCAACCCCATGAACATTTTCAGAGGGGCGGAAAAAGTAGTCTAGATGATATGAATGCTCATACCTGCTAACTCTTCCCAAAACATCATTAGCCTCAATACCTTCACCTATTAAGTACCCATAGAAAGTGGTTATTTGGAACTCTTCTTCAGTAAAATTTCTTATTAAGAAAGCATAAAAATCTATTTGTGTTAGGTGTTCAGACACATTAACATCTGGAGCTTTAAGTTCTAAAATAATACACTTGCCTTCTTCTGGAAATAGAAGAACATCAGGTCTTTTAATTTTTCTGTTTTCGCCTAAAGACCTTAAATAATTTTCTTCTTCAGTAGTAAATTCGTTTTTGAAGACTCTTTTGCCATCAATTTCAAGCTTGCTCAATTGTTTTTCAGAAGAACCTTTAAAATAAATGAAATCTTCATTTATTATCCACAAATCTGATGTTTCAGGGTCTTTAGATTGTTGCTGGAAAAGTAAATTGTGTATTAAAGCCTCATCATACGCACTGCTGTCATTATTTTGAACAATTAGTTTTTTATCTAGTATCTTTTGAAATAAATCTAATACAAGTTTTCTTCTAGCTACATAGTGTGTTAAAGATGTTTTATTTTGCAGAGGTATTGCACTTACAAGTTTTTCTACTTCAGCTTTTAATAATTCTTGATAATCCTCTGATGTTGTATCTAATGAATCTAGCTTGTCTATAGATGATTTTATTGACGCATCAATATTTGCCGTCTTTTTTGCCTCAGCTTCATAGAATTTTTCTAGAATTTTACTTTCACTGTCATTTATTGAAATTTTTATGTCTTTTGCAGTTTCATCATCTAACAAAAACATTTTTTTAAGTTTCTCTAGCTGCTCAATGTGGTTCTTTTTAACCTCCTCAATTTCAGGGTACATTGTGCTTATTTTTTCATTCACACTTTGTTCAATATCTTCTAGAAGAACTTCCTCATTGTAAAAAATGTTAGTGTTTTTAGCAAAAGTATCTTTTGAAGGAATATTTAATACACCTCTAAGGTTTGTGTCTCTACTGTCAATGTAGTTTCCGGATACTAAAAAAAGATATTTATATCCTTCAACTTCATCATTGTTGGCAAGACTCGATAGTGAAATATTGGTATCTTCAATCACCTCTCCTTTAGAAACAAACTTAAGATCATTTGCTTTAAGCAAGTCTTTACTTATTTTGAACGCATCAATCGTAAAATCTTCTCTCTTATCTATCTTTTCCAGTTTACTGCCAATATCTGGGATTTTAGAGTATTGAATACTTACAGTGTCTTTTTTGTCAACAGTGGGTATATCAGATTTAGTAATATTTGTATCGCCTTTTAGCTCACCTTGCTCATAATACTTAATTTTTATGTCAGGTAGTGATGTAGTATTATAACAGAAATAGTGAATATATCTTTCTAATATAAATTCCTTTAGTTTTTCTTCTGTGAGAGTGCTGTATATGTAGCTATTCTCTAAAAGGGAGTTGAAAGTCACCTTTGTACCTGTCTTTTGAATGTCTGTGATTTTACAGTGTTTATGAAACACTATGGCATTCTTATCTAAATATTTGCTGTCTTTAGAAACGATAAAACTTCTCTCATAATATTTACCATTATCTAAGAAAATACTTTTGAATTCAGTATTATCAAAATAGTGTACATACTGTATTCTTCCAGAGCCTAAATTTTTATAACCTTTTGTGAAATCTTTAAAAACATTAAATCTATTGAATTCTATTTCATTAAAACCCACACCATTATCTTGGATACTTAGACTTTTGAACTCTTTAAAATCTCCTGCTGTTGTATCACTTAGATTTATAGTAATTGTTATTTCTCCTTTATAGTCATTCTCACTATTAGCCTTTATTTTTATAGCTTCAAAAGCATTTGTTAGAGCTTCAAATACTGGCTGTAAAGCTCGTTGTGATTTCTTTATGTCATTCAAAACTCCTGTAAACATCAAGTCTTTTGTGCTAATAAAAGTGTTGTCAGGATATTGCATATGATGTGCTTTAGGGATTAATTGATGATATCAAATATACGCATCTTTTTATAAGCGATAAATAGTTAAATAGATCTTGGTGATTTTTCCCGCGGAGAGAATTTGTATATTTGTTAAAAATAATATTTAACCCTGCTGTAGCGTGCAAAAAGTGTGCACATAGTTTTAGGCATTTGAAGCAATGCTTTGGTTTACAAGAAAAAATGAGGAAAATGTAACTAGATTATGAGTCAGGTGCTCTAACCAACTGAGCTATAGGACCGGCTAAGAGGTTGCAATATTACTACTAATTTTTTTTCGTTGCAACTATTTTTAAGGGATTTCTTGGCAAAGTTCCACCAATACACCGTTTGTTCCTTTGGGATGCAAAAAGGCCACTAACTTATTATCAGCTCCTTTTTTTGGAGTTTCATTTAAAACTACAAAGCCCTCTTTTTTCAATCTTTCTATTTCCGATAGTATGTCGGCCACATCAAAAGCAATATGATGAATACCTTCACCTTTTTTTTCTAAAAATTTTGCAATAGGACTTTCAGGATTAGTGGCTTCTAATAATTCAATTTTGTTTGGGCCATTCATAAAAAAAGATGTTTTTACACCTTCACTGACCACTTCCTCTTCTTTATATGGCGGATTGCCAAAGAGTTTTTCGAAAAGCAAATTGGAGACTTCCAAACTTTTCACGGCTATACCTATGTGTTCTATTTTTCTCATTTTTTTGAGTTCCTTAGTTCCTTAGTTATTTGAAAGCTCAAAGATAAGCATTTCGTTTCTTAGCCCTGATAGAAGCGGCATCCTTTTTATTGTTTGAAAGATAACCTTGTGATTGCGTTTGTGTGATAACAATAAAAAGATATAGCGGATAGCAGGAAATAGCTTCTCAAAAAATGCTGTAACTTATTATGCTTCACATCCTACAATACCCACTTCGTGCTCGGAGAGCTACTATATAACTTAAAAGTTGTATTTTTGCGGCATGGAAACGAACAGACAAAAAAAAATCGGAAGTGTATTGCAAAAGGATTTAGTAGACATCCTGCAAGGAGAAGTGCGTAAAAACGGGATTACCAATTTAGTGATTTCGGTTTCTAAAGTGAGTGTAACCACCGATTTATCCATTGCCAAAGTCTATTTGAGTGTTTTTCCACAAGAAAAAGCCCAAGATTTGTTAGAAGCTGTTAAAACCAATGCCCCTTTAATCAAACACGATTTGGCTCAAAGAGTAAAATTACAATTGCGCAAAGTGCCGAATTTGGTTTTTTACATCGATGACTCTTTGGATTATATCGAAAAGATAGACAATGCTTTGGCCGGAAAAGAAAATCCGATTGAAAACCGAGAGCTTTTAGACAAACGCAAGAAATTTTAATTGCCACTTGAATTTCCCGCTTTACATAGCCAAACGTTATCTCTTTAGTAAGAGCAAGAACAATGCTATCAATATTATTACCGGGATAGCAGCCGTTGGCATTGTGGTTGGCGCGATGGCTTTGTTCGTTGTACTCTCCGTTTTTAGTGGATTGCGTGAATTCAGTTTGTCTTTTTCCAACGATTTTGATCCCGATTTAAAAGGAACGGCCGTTACCGGAAAATTTTTCTCTTTAACTTCCCAACAAGAACAAAATCTTACTCAAATTCCCGGCATTGCTTCTTACAGTAAGGTATTAGAAGAGCGTGTTTTATTCTTTTTTGATGGCAAAGAACAGGTAACTTACCTTAAAGGCGTCGACAATAAGTTTACCCAAACCAATGTAGTCGAACAAAATGTAGTGAGCGGAAAATGGCTAAAACCCAATACCATTGAAGTAGTGATTGGCTACGGAATTTCCGAAAAATTATCGCTCGGTCTTTATGATTTCAATAATCCGTTTGAGGTTTATGTGCCGCGAAAAGGAAAAGGCGTTATTGAAAGCGAAGCCGAAGCCTTTAACAAAACCCGATTGATCCCGGTAGGTATTTATGCCATTAGTGAAGATTTGGATCAGAAATATGTGTTTTGCGATTTGACTTTGGCTCAAGAACTGTTGGAATTACAGCCTAATCAGCTTTCCGGTATAGAAATCAAGCTCAAGCCTAATGCCGATGAAGCTGCTGTTATGAAGCAGGTTTCGGATTTATTTCAAAATAAGATACAAATCAGAAACCGAGCCCAGCAAAACGCCACACTTTATAAAATGTTGAATACCGAAAACATAGCCGTGTATCTCATTTTTACTTTGGTGATAATTATTGCTTTGTTCAACTTAATCGGTGCTTTGATCATGATGATATTGGACAAGAAAAGCAACCTCAAAACCTTACATAGTTTAGGTTCCGACATTAAAGACTTGAAAAAGATATTCCTTTTGCAAGGCAGCTTGTTAAGTGTTTTTGGTGGGCTGATTGGATTAGTCTTAGGAATGGTAATAGTGATAATCCAACAGCAATTCAAATGGGTTATGATTACCGAATCTTTGGCTTATCCTGTGGTTTTCAGTCTTCAAAATGTGGCGATAGTTTTTGCTACTATTGTAACGCTGGGCGTAGTATCCAGTTGGATAGCCAGTAGTCGTGTTAGTAAAAAGCTATTGGATTAAACAAATTGATAGTTGGCATAAGCCTCACGAATTTCCTCAAAAACTTGTAGCAAAGCATTGTGGTCATCTGTAGTGACTAAACGTTGCTTGAAGTCTTTAAACCCATGAATTCCTTTGAAATAATTGGTATAATGACGGCGCATTTCCACTATGCCTAAACGTTCGCCTTTCCATTCCATAGACCAAATCAAATGGTTTTTGGCGGCCTCGATTCGGTCAGCCATATTGGGTTGTGCCAAATGTTCACCGGTATTGAAGTAGTGTTTGATTTCGTTAAAAATCCAAGGATAGCCAATGGCGGCGCGACCAATCATAATACCGTCTATGCCGTATTTGTTTTTGTATTCCAAAGCTTTTTCGGGTGAATCGATATCGCCGTTGCCGAAGATAGGCATGGTAATTCGCGGATTGTTTTTTACTCGGGCGATGTGTGACCAATCGGAATGACCTTTGTACATCTGCGCTCGGGTGCGTGCGTGAATGGTTAAAGCTTGTACGCCAATATCTTGCAGTCTTTCGGCTACTTCATCGATGTTAATGGAATTTTCGTCCCAACCCAAACGCGTTTTTACCGTTACGGGCAATGAAGTGCCTTTAATTACCGCTTTGGTCAAGCGCACCATCAAATCTACATCTTTCAATACGCCGGCACCTGCACCTTTGCAAACCACTTTTTTTACCGGACAACCAAAATTAATATCCACTAAATCCGGTTGTACGGCATCGACAATTCTGGATGACATTTCCATGGCTTCCTCATCGCCACCGAAAATTTGAATCCCAACCGGGCGTTCATAGTCGAAAATATCCAATTTCATTCGGCTTTTCACAGCATCGCGAATCAGTCCTTCCGAAGAGATGAATTCCGAGTACATTAAGTCGGCGCCATGTAATTTACACAAGCGACGAAAAGGCGGATCGCTAACGTCTTCCATAGGCGCAAGAAGCAGCGGGAAATCAGGTAATTGGATGTTGCCTATTTTGGGCATGGTTGCGTTTTTTTTGCAAAAATACTAAAGATTGTTGAATGATGATGGGCGATTTTAGATTTAAGAATTTCGTTTGTAGGTGAACAATCGTTAATCTGCAATATGCAATCCAAAACTTTGCCCTATATTTGCCGATTAAAAGACTGCTGTAAAAGGGATAGCGGTGGTTTGCGTGAGGGATTGGAGAGGAAATCCTTTTGCTTTTGAAAAAAGCAAAAGATTGCAACGGAAAGCCCGACCCCTTTCGACAGGCTCAAGACAGGCCAAGGGGTCACGCCCTAATTAAATTGACAAAGAAAGAAAATGACATGCGAAGCACGGCATGTTTTCGAATAAAAAACATTCATTTTATATGAAACATATTAGAAATTTTTGCATTATTGCCCACATTGACCACGGAAAAAGTACGTTGGCCGACCGATTGTTGAGTGCTACTCAAACCGTTTCGGCTCGTGAGGAAAAAGCGCAGTTGTTGGACAACATGGACTTGGAGCGCGAGCGTGGGATTACCATTAAGAGTCACGCCATTCAAATGGAGTACAAATACAAAGGCGAAGATTATATCTTGAACCTGATTGATACGCCGGGACACGTGGATTTTTCGTATGAAGTTTCCCGTTCGATTGCGGCTTGTGAAGGTGCGCTTTTGATTGTTGATGCGGCACAAAGTATACAAGCCCAAACCATTTCCAACTTGTATTTGGCTTTGGAAAACGATTTGGAGATTATTCCGGTGTTGAACAAAGTAGACTTGCCAAGTGCCAATCCGGAAGAAGTGAGCGACGATATTATTGATTTGTTGGGTTGTAAGTTGGAAGATATTATCCACGCTTCGGGGAAAACCGGATTTGGTGTGGAGAATATTTTATCGGCCATTATTGAAAAAATCCCGGCGCCTAAAGGCAGCAAAGACGAACCTTTACAGGCGTTGATTTTTGACAGCGTTTACAATCCGTTTCGTGGGATTGAAGTTATTTTCCGAGTGAAAAACGGAGAAATTCGCAAGGGTCAAAAAATTAAGTTTATGGCCACGGGCAACGAATATTTTGCCGATGAGGTTGGGACGTTAAAACTCAACCAAGTGCCGAAAGACGTGATTTCTACCGGTGATGTTGGGTATTTGATTTCGGGGATTAAAGAAGCGAAAGAAGTAAAAGTAGGAGATACCATTACCGATGCCAAAATACCAACTACGAATATGATTGTTGGTTTTGAAGATGTAAAACCGATGGTTTTTGCTGGAATTTATCCGGTAGATACGGAAGATTATGAAGATTTGCGTTCTTCTATGGAAAAATTGCAATTGAATGATGCTTCTTTGGTGTTTGCGCCGGAGAGCTCGGCTGCTTTGGGATTTGGTTTCCGTTGCGGATTCTTGGGCATGTTGCACTTGGAGATTATTCAGGAGCGATTGGAGCGTGAATTCGACATGACGGTAATCACTACGGTACCGAACGTTTCGTATTTGGCCTATACTAAAAAAGAACCTGACACTCCAATTGTGGTGAACAACCCGTCTGATTTGCCGGAACCGTCTAAATTAGACCGCGTAGAAGAGCCATTTATCAAAGCTACTATTATTACTAAAGCCGATTTTGTGGGTAACGTAATGAGTTTGTGTATTGAAAAACGCGGTATTATTACCAACCAAACCTATTTAACTACCGAGCGAGTAGAATTGAACTTCGACATGCCGTTGGCGGAAATTGTATTCGACTTCTACGACCGTTTGAAAACTGTTTCTAAAGGTTACGCTTCGTTTGATTACTCTCCGATAGGCATGAGAGCTTCTAAATTGGTGAAATTAGACGTGTTATTGAACGGGAATTCAGTCGATGCTTTATCGGCTTTGATTCACGAAGACAACGCGTACAACATAGGTAAAAAGATGTGTGAAAAACTACGCGAATTGATTCCGAGACAGCAGTTTGATATTCCTATTCAGGCCGCTATCGGAGCCAAAATTATCGCTCGTGAAACCATCAAAGCGTTGCGTAAAGACGTTACGGCCAAGTGTTACGGAGGTGATATTTCCCGTAAGCGTAAACTCTTGGAAAAACAGAAAAAAGGGAAAAAGAGAATGCGCCAGGTAGGGAACGTAGAGATTCCGCAAGAAGCCTTTATGGCGGTTTTGAAGTTGAATGATTAATAATTGGGCGCTGAGGTTCTAAGATACTGAGGCACTAAGGAATTATACTATAATAGAAACCTGATTGTGAAAGCAATCGGGTTTTTTATTGGGATAAACCTTAGAACCTTAGTATCTTTGCGCCTTAGAACCTTATAGAGATGTTAGAAGATAAAACACCACAACGTACGCCACTTTCTCAATTGGGAGAGTTTGGATTGATTAGTCATTTGACCAAGAATTTTGACGTAAAACAAGCTTCTACTTTAAAAAGTATAGGCGATGATGCTGCGGTTTTAGATTTTAAGGACAAGAAAACGGTGGTTTCAACCGATTTGCTTATTGAAGGCGTTCATTTCGATTTGAGTTATATGCCTTTGAAACATTTGGGATATAAAGCTGTTGTGGTTAATTTATCGGATATCGCAGCTATGAATGCCAAACCAACGCAGATTACGGTTTCCATAGCCGTTTCTAACCGATTCCCTTTGGAAGCTTTAGAAGAATTGTTTGAAGGCATTGCGATGGCGGCCAAGATTTATAAAGTAGATGTAGTAGGCGGCGACACGACTTCTTCTCAAAAAGGGATGATTATTTCGATTACCGCTTTGGGAGAAGCTAACGAAAAAGAGTTGGTGTATCGCAATGGCGCTAAGGAAAATGATTTGTTGGTCGTAACCGGCGATTTAGGCTCGGCTTATATGGGCTTGCAGGTTTTAGAACGAGAGAAGCAAGTGTTTCAAGTTAATCCCAACAACCAACCGGATTTAGACAATTACACGTATTTGATTGAGCGACAACTCAAGCCAGAGGCGCGCACTGATATTAGAGAATTGTTGGAAAAACTGGAAGTAAAACCAACTTCCATGATTGATATATCTGATGGTTTGTCTTCAGAGATTCTTCATATTTGTAAGCAAAGCAAAGTAGGTTGTAACTTATTTGAAGAAAAAATCCCAATAGATCCGCAGTTCATCAATGTTTGCGAGGAGTTTAATATCGATTCTACCACAGTAGCTATTAATGGTGGCGAAGATTACGAATTGCTGTTTACCATTGCCTTAGAAGATTTTGATAAAATCAAAGCCAACCCTAATTTTACCGTGATTGGGCATATGACCCAAGAAAGTGAAGGGGCGCATTTGGTTACCAGAGCCAACACAAAAATCCCTTTGAAAGCAAGAGGTTGGGACGCTTTAAGCCAATAAAAAAGCGATACCGTCAAGTATCGCTTTTTCCCCTAAGTCTTGTAAACTAAGCAGTAGTTTTGAAGTTTTTACTACTTACGTTATTCTACAAATACTAACCCTGAAATCATATTGCTAAGGTAAGTATAGTTAAGTTGATGATTGTTACGGTTTCCCGCATATTTTAATATGGTTTCCCGTATAATCGTTAAATAACACCTTTGTTTTTAGCTTCACGTATCAAATCTACGTCGGTTCCGCCCGGGACTTCCAAGATTTCACGGATGTTTAGCTTTCTTTTTTCTATGGCGCTGAGCGATAGCGGAATGTAAGTCGGCAAATCTTTCGTTTTCACGCCTTTAGACAAGTGGAAAAGGATTTGTTTGTCGAATACATCCAATTCGATATTATTATATTGGGCTTGGCCAACCAATTTGATAACCGTTTGGCTGTAATAACTTTCGTTGTTGATGATTTTATCGAAGGCGAAAAGTAATTCGTCGAACGTCAAGTCGTTTTTAATAATTAAACCGCTTGGATTGATATTTTTGATGATGTTGTTGATTTTCAGCAACTCAGTGTGCATCGTTAATAGGATTACCTTACACTCCGGCATTTCGGATTTCATCAACATAGCCAAATCTTCTCCGGAGTAGATGCCTTTTTCGGCATATTCGGGCATACTGATATCAAAAAAGGCGATATCAAAATTTTTGGACGCTTCCATGATGTTTTCGTAGCCCGACTTACAGTTGTTGGCTTGAGTAACTTCGAATTCGAAGCCATTTTGGCTGTATTTATTGATGGCATTTTTGTAGGCCTCAATAATAAACGGATGGTCGTCTACAATTAAAATTTGGATAGGGGTTTTCATTCTTGTGGTATTGTGGTGGGTTGTTTTGTTTCTATAGGTATGGTAATGACTATTTTGGTTCCTTCGTCTTTTTTCGAGGTAATATCGATAATTCCTTTACAATCGTGTGTTCTTGAAATCATGTTTTGCATACCAATGCCTTTGCTCTTTTTGTTGACATCGAAACCGATACCGTCATCTTTGATTTTCAAATATACATTTTCTTCGTCACCTTTTATTTCCACGAAGATATTTTTAGCATTGGCGTATTTGTTAATGTTTTGCAAGCCTTCTTGTAATATGCGGTATAGATTGATTTTGATGGCGTTGCCGATTTTATCCCAGTTAACATTACTGTCGATGGTATAATTGACTTCGGCATCGAATGCATTTTTTTGTTCTTCCAATAAATTGTGAACGATGGAAACAAAGTTATTAATTAATACTTGTTTTTCTCGGTTCAGGTCGTGTGATATTTCGCGAATATCTTGCTCAATCGTTTTAAGCTCGTTTAAGAGCTCAAATCGTTTTTGAACGGCTTCTTCATCAGTACTCGAGTTTAAGCTGTCTAAGTTGAGGCGCAATCCGAACATTCTGCCTAGTACACCGTCGTGTAAGTCTTGGGCCAAGCGTTTTTTCTCTTTACTGCGACTCTCATCAATAATGGCTTGTTGCGACATCATGAGGTTGTAGATGTCTTCGTTAGCCTTTTGTTGGGCTTGTTTGTAGAGTAATTCCCGTGTTCGCGCACGCTGAGCTCTAACCACAAATAACAACACCACTAAAATAAATGTGACTACAAAAACGTAGAGTAAGTTGCGGTTTTTTTCGGCTAGGCCTTGGTTTTCTTCAATAATCTCATCGGTTTCTAGTTGCATCCTAGCAAAACGGTCTTTAGATTTTCTCTCCTCAGTTTGTAGACTGTCACTTATCCTTATATATTGTTCATTGTAATCAATGGATTTTGTTTTGTTTACAGTAGATGCTTGTTTTAGTGCTAGAATAACATTTACAGGAATACCTGATTCTTTAGCCTTTTGCAAAGCTTTTTCTGAATATTCAATGGATAATTTTGAATTACCTTTTATTTGGTAAAATTCGGATAAATGGATATTGCTCCCAACTATATAAGTATAATTATCTAATCGATTTCTGATATCCAAAGCATCATAAAAAAGTTTAGGTAAATCTTTAAAATTATTAGATTTTAAACGTGAGTATGCAAGATTATCTAGTAGACATCCATAAGTGTCAGGGTCATCATTAATTAATTGTTTATCATTTAATCCTAGTTCAAAATTTTCAATAGCTTTTTTGTATTTTTTTTGTCTTAAATACAAGTATCCAATGTTGTTGTAACAAATTGCTACTGGATGATCTGGACCATTAGATTTCAAATTCTTAACAACATCTAAAGCTAGATTATGATTTAAAATCGCTTTATCATATTCTTTTAATTCAGTGTAAACTAGGCCTAACTGATTTAAAGTGCCATATAACTTATCAATTTCCTCAGAATCTTTAAAAATATAATATGCTTTAGATAGTGATAATTCAGCTCCTAATAAATCACCAGCTTCAGATTGAACAATTCCTTTGTTGAACAAGATATTTCCGTAATTTAAAATATCGTTGTTACTGAAATATATTTTTTCTGCTTTTAAGTAGTAATAGAAAGAACTGTCATAAGACTTTATTTTCTTAAGATAATTTGCTTTGTAACGGTAAGATTTCGCAATGTTTATTGAATCTTTGACTGATTTTGATTCTTTTAATAAAAAACTGTTTGCTTTATTGAAATTTTCCCAGTCTTGTAAGTTGTAATATTGGAAGGCGATAGAAAAAAGAGTGTCTCTTTTACTTTTTGTGTTTTTTTTATTAGAGATTATTTTGTAAGCCTTACCTAGCGCTTTTGCTTTTTCACTATTTACATTAGTCTTATTTGACTCTTTCATGAAATAGGCAAGGCTGTCAGAGGTTGTTTTCTCTGATATAAATTGCTTTTTTTTTTTGGAACAGGAAAAGAGCAATACTAGTAAAAATAATAAAAGATGTCTTTTTTTCAAAAGAGTTTGTTTTTATCAAAAGTACAAAAGATAATAACAAAAAAAAACTATCAATTTTCATTGATAGTTTTTCTATGCATTTTATAGAATAATTTATTCACCAGTAGAACTTCTTCCTCCGATAGTAAATTCACCAGTAGAACTTCTTCCTCCAATTGTAAACTCACCAGTAGAACTTCTTCCTCCTATTGCAAATTCACCAGTAGAACTTCTTCCACCAATAGTAAATTCACCAGTAGAACTTCTTCCACCAATCTCAGTTGGCGTTGTAAATGATGTAACTACAAGCATTAGTGCAAGTAATCCAAATGTTGTTGCTAATTTTTTCATAATTTGAGACTTTTTATTATTAATGTTTTTGTTTCTAATTTATGTTGTGTGTCTTGGCGTTTGTTTAGAAGCTGTGACACTTTCACGGTGTAAAACTAAAAAGGAAGTCTCTGTGAAGCCCTATATATATTGGTGTTTATGGTAGAATGACCTCGTTTGTGAGTGAATGATAGTCAAATTCGGGTGGATGGTTTTTGGGTTTTTGAGCAAAATGACCCATTTGGTCGCTTTAAGACGCTACGATGGTTTTAATAAGCAATAGGCAATGCGCCTCAAAAGTGGTTTTTGAAGGAAAGAGATGTTATAGCCGGAGGAGTAGTAAAACTGGTTTTAGTTTTTTAAAGGAATCGAAACACTCAAAGTAGTTCCCTGGTTTGTTTTTGAAATGACATTGAATTTACCATTCAATTCTTTAACCCGATGTTTGATGTTTTTTAAACCTATTCCTTTTTTTGTATTGTCCGCTTGTATTCCAACACCATCGTCTGAAATGGTAAGGTGTAATTTTTCTCCTTGAATTGCAAAATGAATAAGGGCCTTTGTGGCAGAGGCATGTTTGTTGATGTTTCGACAAGACTCCTGTAAAATTCGGTATAAGTTCATTTTCTGAACTTCGGTTATCTTTTCCCAATCAACAATAGGATCTACTTCGAGTTGGTATTGCACACTACTAATTTGGTTTTGTTCTGTTATTAAATCTGTCAGTAGTTTTTCAAAACCGGTATCATAAATAGAGGTTTTTTGGTTCAAATTATGGGTTAGGTTTCGAATCTCGTTTTCAATTTCTTTGATGTTGTTGATATATGGCAAGCACTTTTCAACGGTTTCAGTATCTTTTTTTATGGAAAGTACGGAGAGATTTAGTCGAGTACTGGTCAGTTTGTTCATTACACCGTCGTGTAATTCCAAACCGATTCTTTTTTTTTCTTTTTGTCGAGCGGCTTCCTCTTTCGCATTTTGAACCAACATTAATTGGTAAATTTCTTCATTGATGCTTTGCTGGGCATGTTGCAAACGAAGTTCTTTTTGTTTTAATCGTTGGCGGGCTATGATAACTATGAGGATGGCGATAAGAAAAACAGCTCCGGCAATTATAACAAAATATGTTCGCTGTTTTAAAGCCGTTTCCTTTTCTTGGTTGATTTCTTCTGTTTCAAGTTGTATTTTGTAGTATTGATTTCGTGCGGTCCTTTCGGCAAAAAGAAGGCTGTCGTTGACGCGTTTGAATTCTTGAATGTATAGAGGCGCCTTTTTTGGATTGATGCTGCCGGCATGTACTAAAGATGTCATGTAATAGTCGGGAGCTTTGGCTTCACGAGATAGTTTTATTGCTGACTCAGCGTGAAAATTTGCCTTTGTAGAGTCTTTTTTTAAAATAAAATAATTTGAAAGATATATACTTGCAATTGCACTTTCATCTTTTAATTTCAATCTGTCAAGTATTTTTTTTGCTTTATATAATATGGATGGAGATTTTAATCTATTAGTTTTTAAATAGCAATAACCAATATTGTTATACAAGATACCTAATAATGTTGAATCCTTATGTGGCAGATTTTCACAACTAATAGCATTATAGAAATATGACAAAGCTTTTTTATAATCTTTTTTTTCTCTGTATAAATTACCAATATTATTTAAACAATCACTTTTATTAATGTTTTTTGTATTCACATTATGCCTTTTCGTTGTATTCATAGCTTCATTATAAGATTTTAATGCTTCATCATCGTTTCCGATTGATTGATAAACATCTCCAAGCAGTATCAAACATTTATATTGTAATTCTGGCAAGTCTTTTTCTTTAAAAAATATTAATGCTTTTTTTGCTGATAATTCAGCGCCCAAATAGTCATTATAATCGTTTTGTATGAATGACTTGTTTAAAGTTATTTTTGACTCTTCAAGACTGTTGTTTAAATTTCTGAACAAATACTCGGCTTTTAAGTAATGATAGTATGCAGAATCTTTAATTTTTAAGAAATGATAATATATACCTTTATATTTATGGAATTTTGCAATTCCTAAACTATCTTTCTTGTCGAAGACTTTTTTTTGGTATATCTTAATTATGTTTTTAAATTTTGAAAAATTTTCTGTTTTAAGATACAAGTAGTTTACTCTATTTAAACTCTCCCTAACCAAACTATCATTCCTCTTCAAATCAATAAAAGACAAAGCCTTGTCGTTATACTGCACACGCTTTTTAAAGTCTAAACTGTCATTTTCTGCTAAGGCCAAGTATTTTTGAACGGAGTCGTTGGTGTGATTGCTTTCTGGTTGGTTTCCAATTTGTGAACAACCGGAGAGTATTGAAATGATTGCAAGTAAAACAATAGATTTATTCATGAAGGCAATGTAGTAAAAATTGAAAAAGAATAGTACTTATCTTATCCTTTAAAAGGAATTTGCAATTGAATTTTCAGTTTTTGGAGGGTTTCCTTTAACAACGTTAAGTTAGCAACGACCTTTTCATTAGCGGTTTGATTGTTGTAAGAGATTGAAATTTCTACTTCCGACTCGGGAATTTTATCTTTTTTCTTCTTCTTGTTCTCCGTCATCATCATGCTTTCCAATAATTTTTCACAATGCTCTTCCAAATCATTTACTTGGTCAAAATAATAGGTGGTCACTTCTTCTCCTGTTTTGATTTTGAGGTAGCAGCATGGTTTTGTTGAAGCGTTTTGACCCAACATAGCTAACGGGAATAACCATATAAAGTAAAACCAAGCTTGTTTCATAAACCTCAGAAAAGCAAACAGCCCCGCTTTCAGTCGTCCAAACAGAAAAGCTAAGGGCTGTTTTTGGTTCGTTTTGATAGTCTCCCGTTTAATAACTGACCTAAAATAAACGGGACAAATTTCAGTTAATTTTTACCTTCCCAAATACCACTTTGGATCCGGCAGTCATTCCCAAAACAAGTTTTGAGTTTGATTTTTATCACTGTAAAAGTATAACGTGAAAATTAGATTTTATTACACTAAAAGTGTACATTTTTTATCAGGTAGTTTTTTTAAATGAAACCTTGCTTGCGGGCTTCACGCAAAATATCCTCATCATTTCCTTTTTCAATATCGAAAAATTCTTTGATGAATGCCTTTCTCTTGTCGATGGCACTTTTTGATAAATGCAGGTAGTCCGGCATGTTTTTCGTTTTAATGCCTTGGTTCAAAAGCAAAATGATTTGCCTGTTGTAATAGTCTAATACTCTTGATTTTTGTTCCATTTCTTTTTGCAAGTCGACTATAGTACTGCTGAGGTATTGTCCGCCTTGGATTACGGTATGAAAGGCTTCTGTAAAATCGTTCGCATCAAAATCACTTTTTACCAAAAGTCCTTCCGGGTTGTGATTTTTTAAAATATTAAATAACAAAAGGGATTCAGAGTGAGTGGTCAACATCATGATTTTAGTCTCCGGCAAATATTTTTTGACAATAGGTATTAAATCACTTCCATTGTCAATGTTTTTTTCCGGATATGGCGGCATAGTGTAGTCGATGGTAACCAAATCAAACGTTTCCTTAGTAGTAGTTATCAACTTATAAGCACTCTCACAGCTTAAGGCCGGTGTGGTTTTTACTTCATAACCATAAGGGTTGTAAGATAAAATAGATTTGTATCCTTCTATGATGAGTTTGTGGTCGTCTATCATCAATACGCTTACTTCCATAACAGCAGAATTTCTGTAAACGTAATACTTTTCTGCTATATTTCCAAATAATTTCCGCCGGCGATTCTGTTGATAATCAAATCTACGTTGTCTTTATACGATTTTGAGAAAGGTAATTTTGTAGTGGAGTTTTTAATGTAGCAAACCGTATTTCCGGTATGAATTCGGGAAACCTGATTCACATTGATGATGTAACTGTTGTGAATTCTTAGGAATTGTGACTCCGGTAAAACGGTTTCAAAATGCTTTAAAGTCTTGAAGGCTGTAATCATTTCGCCGTTGTTCAAATGGATGTCAGTCGAATTGTTATCTGCCTCAAAATACAAAATGTCTTCCGAGTCGATATAACGGTAATCACCATAAGATTTGATGCAAATGATTAATGATTGTTGTTGCTGCTGAACAGTAACTACATTGTCTGTTGCGGTCGGAACAGTTTTGATTTCCACCTCATGTTCGTCGGTTTGCAGTTCTTCAGCTATGGTCTCATCTAACACTTCAAAAGTGGCAGCCGGATTTTTAACTTCCATATGTGGCAAATCCGATTTAATGGCGCGATCAAACTTGAGTATGGCTTTTCTGAAATCGTTAATGTCTAAGGGTTTCAACAAATAATCAACCACTTCGTATTTTAACGCCTCGTAAGCCAGTTCTTTTTTGGAAGTAGTAACAATAATTTTCGGAACCACGCTCAAGTAGCGATAGAGTTCATTAATCAGCGCTAAGGATAAATTGCTTTTCTTGTCGGAAGGATCGATTTCTAAGAAAACCAAACGCGGTTGGTGTTCCAAAATTAAATTTACGCCGTCATCATAATTATTGGCAGAAGCCACAAAAGATAAGTTGCGAAAACGCTCCGCTATGGCTTGGGTTTTCGCGACATCTTCTTGATTGTCATCAATAATTATGTAAGTGTGGCTCATTAACGCTTATCCGTTGATTTTGGGACAGCATTTTCTGACTAAATTAACAGGTAGTTTTGGGGAAACTTTGTTGTTACTTTAAATATGTTTATTAAAAACAAAACACAAAAATAAAACCGACCAAAAGAGCCGATTTTCGTTGTAACGAAATTATGGGTTCGGTTTTGGAGAATTTCAAATTGTTGACAGAATCGCCGAATCTGTTAATATGTGGATTTTATTCGGGTATAATTCTTACGAAAACAAAAATTCCAAATTCTCCTGAGGCTTCAGGTTGGAATTTGGAATTTTGTATTTAGAATTTAAAGAAATCTACATCTTCATCAACCAATTTCTCATTGAAACTTCGTTATTGATGAGCGTTCTTAATTCGGCAATTTTAACGCGATCTTGTTGCATAGAATCACGGTGACGAATCGTTACGGTTTCGTCTTCTAAAGTTTGGTGATCTACCGTAATACAGAATGGTGTTCCTAAAGCATCTTGCCTTCTGTAACGACGTCCAACGGCATCTTTCTCATCATAGGCTACATTGAAATCCCATTTCAAATCGTCGATGATTTTTTTGGCCACTTCCGGTAGACCGTCTTTTTTCACCAAAGGTAAAACGGCCGCTTTGGTTGGCGCTAAAACAGCAGGTAAACGTAAAACCGTTCGAGTTGAACCGTCTTCTAAGGTTTCTTCTTTTAAAGCAGTAGCAAAAACAGCTAAGAACATACGGTCTAAACCAACAGATGTTTCGACTACATAAGGCACATAATTCGAATTGGTTTCGGTGTCAAAATATTGTAGTTTTTTGCCCGAATATTGTTCGTGTGCTTTCAAATCGAAATCGGTTCTCGAGTGAATACCTTCTAATTCTTTGAAACCAAAAGGGAAGTTAAACTCAATATCAGCCGCAGCATTGGCGTAGTGCGCTAATTTTTCATGGTCGTGGAAACGGTAGTTTTCTTTGCCTAATCCTAAGGATAGGTGCCAGTTTAAACGGGTTTGTTTCCAATACTCGTACCATTTCATTTCTTCGCCCGGTTTAACAAAAAACTGCATTTCCATTTGTTCAAACTCACGCATACGGAAGATAAACTGACGGGCTACAATCTCGTTTCGGAATGCTTTTCCGGTTTGGGCAATCCCGAAAGGAATTTTCATTCTACCGGTTTTTTGTACGTTTAAGAAATTCACGAAAATCCCTTGTGCGGTTTCCGGACGCAGGTATAAATCCATGGCATTTTCGGCTGAAGCTCCGAGTTTGGTGCCAAACATTAAGTTGAATTGCTTTACATCAGTCCAGTTTCTGGAACCGGTTTCCGGATCGGCAATTTCCAATTCTTCGATTAAGGCTTTTACATCTTCCAAATCTCCGGTACCCAACGAACGACCCATTCTTTCCAGAATTTCACGCTCTTTGGCCAAGTATTCCATCACACGCGGATTGGTGGTTTTGTATTGCTCTTCATCAAAAGCATCGCCAAATCGCTCGCGGGCTTTTTCAATTTCCTTTTTGGCTTTCAGGTTTAATTTTTCGGCATAATCCTCAATTAAAACGTCGGCTCGGTATCTTTTTTTAGAGTCTTTGTTGTCAATGAGCGGATCGTTAAACGCGTCCACATGACCTGAAGCTTTCCAAGTGGTAGGATGCATCAAAATGGCGGCGTCTAAACCGACAATATTTTCATGCATTTGCACCATGGCTTTCCACCAATATTCTCTAATGTTCTTTTTTAATTCGACGCCGTTTTGCGCGTAATCATACACTGCGCTCAAACCATCGTAAATTTCGCTCGACGGAAAAATAAAGCCGTACTCTTTAGCGTGCGAAACTACATTCTTAAATAAATCTTCTTGTTTTGCCATAATGCTGCAAAAATATAAAAAGCGCGGATAAAAAAAGGGTTTAAAACCAATTAGAATTGAAAAAATGTATAATTTTATGTAAGAAAATTACTTTTTTATGTGGAATCACCTGCTCAATTTATTTTTTCCGAAGTCGTGTGCCGGCTGTCACAGCCTTTTGTTACAAGATGAAAACGTCATTTGTACGCAATGCCGCCATGAAATTCCGCTTACACATCATCTTACAATGACAGAAAACGAAGTCTTTCAACGATTTTACGGTCGTATTCCGTTAGAGTTTGGTGCCGCGCTGTTTTATTTTCACAAGAAAGGCATTGTACAGGAAATGATGCACCAACTCAAATACAAAGGCAACCAAGAAGTTGGGACAATGGTTGGCGAATGGTTTGCGGCCGAATTGCAACAAGTACCGCTACTGCAAACTGTCGATTACATTATTCCGGTTCCGTTACACAAAAAGCGATTTCGGGAACGCGGCTACAATCAGGTCACCACTTTCGGACAGGCTTTGTCGAATCATTTAAACATTCCGTACAACGAAACTTTATTGCAACGAAAATTATACACCAAAACCCAAACGAAAAAGTCGCTTTTAGGGCGCTCCGATTTGAGCCAGACATTATTCGATATCGAATTTTCAGAGGAATTTACCGGAAAACATTTCCTATTAATAGATGATGTAATGACTACCGGCGCAACCTTGGAAGCTTGCAGTAAAGCGCTGCTCAAAATCCCTGAAGCTAAAATCAGTATAGCCTGTATGGCGATGGCACACAGTTAATTGTTAAGTTTCCTGCAAAAGATTTCATTCGCACTAAATATAATTGTTATTTTGTGCTTTGAAAAAACGATTTATGCTTAAAACGCACTTTAAATATTTTGCTCTGTTGTTGCTTTTTTCAGCTGTTGGCTGTGCCAAGCGCGGTTCTATTACCGGCGGCGATAAAGACACGATTGCACCGGTTTTGAAATCGAGTTTGCCTAAAAATTTCTCCACCAATTTTAACGGCAAGCAAATCAAATTAGTATTTGACGAGTACGTGAAGTTGAAAAACGTCAGTAAGCAATTAATCGTTTCGCCACCAATGAAAAATCAGTTGGAAATTTTGCCTTACACTGCCAGCAAAACAATAACTATCAATATTAAAGATACTTTACAGCCTAATACCACTTACAGTTTTAATTTCGGTCAAAGCATAGAAGATAACAACGAGTCTAATCCGTATTCCCAATTCAAATACGTTTTTTCAACCGGTGCTTACATTGATTCTTTGCAATTGAAAGTCAAAGTCAAAGATGCATTAGAACTGAAAACCGACAATTTTGTTTCGGTGATGTTATATGAAGTGAACGAAAAATTCAACGATTCTACCATTTATAAAGAAGCGCCGCGCTACGTGACCAATACCTTGGACAGCTTGGAAGTGGTGACTTTGGAAAACATCAAAGCCGGGAAATACTTGTTGGTAGCGCTTAAAGACAACGGCAATAACAAGTACGATCCTAAATCAGATAAAATCGGGTTCCAAAAACAATACATTTCCATTCCAAACGATACTATTTTTGAAGTGGAATTGTTTAAGGAAACAATACCATTTAAAGTTGTGAAACCTACACAAGTGACAAACAAGCGTTGGGTTATGGGTTACGAAGGCAAAGCCAAAGGGACTAAGGTAGTTGTTAAAAATGGTGCTGAAATCGTTCCGTCTTTGGTTACTCAAATGCCTAAAAAAGATTCACTGCAAATTTGGATGAAACCGGTCAAAGCCGATTCGCTACAAGTAATGGTGGAAAAAGATAATTTTAAAACCGATTTTTACATCAAAGGAAAAAGCAACAAAGTTGATTCGTTGCAAATAAATCCCGAATTTACCGGAGGTTTACCCTTGCGCGAGCGGTATACTTTGAACAGCACTACGCCTTTAGTGAAGTTCGACAAAACTAAAATCAGTATCAAAAATAAAGATTCATTGGCGATAGATTTTACCACAGTATACGACGATTTCAACCAAAAGCTGTACTTAGACTTCAAAAAAGAACCTTTAGAAAACTATAAAATACAGTTGTTACCCGGTGCTGTAGTCGATTTTTTTGACACAGCTAATGACACGCTCAATTACAAAGCGTCTACTAAAAACTTATCCGATTATGGAAATTTAAGAGTGGTATTGGAAAACGTCAAAAGATTCCCGGTCATCATCGAATTAACAGATAAAGACGGTAAAGTAAAATATACCGAATACTCAGAAGGCAACAACACCATCAATTTCGACGCCATTGAACCGGCTAAATATGTGCTGCGAATTATTTACGACGACAATAAAAACAAGGTTTGGGATACCGGTAGTTTTATGGAGAAACGCCAAACCGAAGAAGTCCTTTATTTCCCCAAAGAAATTGATGTCCGTGCCAATTGGGATGTGGAACAGCCGTTTGATTTACGAAATACGAAGTAAGATTTACGAAATTATCCTGAATTCGTCCCGATCATTTAAAAAAGCGAGTTTATTTCTGGTTTCCAGCAGCTTTTCTTTCTCCAATTCGATAATAAAAACCCCATCGGTTTCTTGTGGTTCTAAAAGGGAGTTTGCCAAAAAATCAACTGCTTGTGTATGACCAATATATTCTAAATTATTTTCGTCCGTTCCAATTCGGTTAACGCCTATGGCATAACTCATGTTTTCCACGGCTCGGGCTTTGAGTAAAATATCCCAGGCGTTGATGCGCGGTTTAGGCCAATTGGCTACGTATAACAACAAATCGTAATCTTCCACGTTTCGAGAAAAAACAGGGAAACGCAAATCGTAACAAATAAGCGGGCAAATTCGGAACCCTTTGTAGTCAATAATCAGTTTCTCTTTTCCCGCACTATAGGCTTTGTCTTCTCCGGCAAGGGTAAACAAATGTCTTTTGTCGTAGGTTTTGTAATCGCCGTTCGGATACACAAAAACCAAACGGTTGAAGTACTTTCCGTTTTCTTCAATTACCAAACTTCCGGTAATGGCGCAGTCTTTGGCTTTGGCCAAATGTTGGAGCCAACCCACTGTTTCTCCTTTCATGGTTTCCGCCACAGCTTTCGGATTCATGGTAAATCCGGAAGCAAACATTTCGGGCAGTACAATCAAATCTACTTCTTCCATGAAACCCGTTATTTTTTGGGCCAAATGACTTCGATTTTCTATTGGATTTTCCCAAATTAAATGGGTTTGGATTAGTGCGATTTTCATGATAGTTTTACAGAGATTCACAGAATATTATTTGATGGTGATTTCGTCAATAAAGATAAAAGCGTCGCCATTGTAGGGATAACCTAAATGCCATTCGGGTAGTTTGCCGTAATTGTAAGCTTTAATTTTTACATATTGCGCTTTCAACGATTTTGGCAAACGAATGTTGAAATCTTTAATTTGATTGTCATCGGTTTTCGGGTCAATGTCGTTGTCAATAGTCGCTACTAAAGTAAAATTAATATTGTCCGAAGAAATATAATATTCCACTTTAGTCGGCATCAAAATCCAAGAACGTTGGTCTTGCAGAAAAGTACCGTGAAACTCGGTCACAACTTGTTCTTTTTGTAGGTCTACAACCGCTTCAAAATCATGCGTTTGGTAGCCTTGCCAATCGCCTTTGCGCCAGTTGGTGGTGCCGTTAATGCCATCCAACAAACCTTCAGGACCTCCGGCATGGTATTGCGGATTGTAAGTCGATTTGAGTTCGATAGTGTAATGGTTGGGTTTTTTGTAGTAGGTAGCCGAAATAGTGTCGCTGCCAACCATAAAATCAGGCGCCAAATAGACCTCTATTCTTGCCGTTTCATTAATGGTAAAAGGTTTTTCATATAGCTGAAACGCTCCGTTACTATTGATTCTGTAATAAGCTTTCAGATTGGTTTGACTTTCTGTAAAATCGAGTTTGTTGAATGCAATACTGATTTCCATTTGGTCTTTGAAAGATTTGCTTTTGGCTTCAATTACCGGCACAGGAATTATGGGTTGCCAGGCTTCTTTATGCGGTGTTTTTTGAAATTCTTCCAGCCCGAAAATTTGTAAATAATCGCCATTTCGATTACGGTTGATGTAGTCGGTTTTATTTTCGTTTAAATGGACTTTAATACTTTCAAAATAAGGTTCGGTTGTACTCCAGCCTGTTTTACCCGGAGTGACCGCATAAATTCCCATCGAACTCAAGACATACCAAGCACTCATTTGACCACAGTCTTCGTTGCCAATCAAACCATCGGGCGTGTTTTTATAGAATTCGTTTAAGATGTAATGTACTTTTTCCTTGGTTTTCTCGGGTTTCCCGATGTAATTGTACAAATACGCCATATGGTGACTCGGCTCATTGCCGTGCGCATATTGACCAATTAATCCGGTAACATCCACTTGTTCTCGACCGGTGGTTTTGCTTTCGCTGTTGAACATCTCGTCGAGTTTGGCTTCAAATGGCTCCGGACCGCCGTAAGCTTCAATCATGCCTTGTATGTCTTGCGGGACAAAAAATGAGTATTGCCATGAGTTGCCTTCGGTGAAATTGTTGTTGATTTCCCGTGGGTCAAAAGGTTTGTCCCAACCGCCGTTTTTCTTCGGACGCATAAAACCTGTCGTCCAATCGAAGACATTCTTCCAGCTTTGTGAGCGTTTCATAAAGTAATCGTAGTCGGCTTTCTTGTTCAATATCTTAGCCATTTGGGCTATACACCAATCGTCGTAAGCATATTCCAAGGTTTTGGAAACGCTTTCGTGTTCGTCGTCCATCGAGATAAAACCTTGTCTTTTGTAAGCTTCTAACCCTAAATGGTCTAACATGGCAGAATGTTTCGCGGCCTGAAATGCCAATTCGTAATCAAAACCTTTGATGCCTTTGGCCATAGCATCAGCCATCACAGAAACGGAGTGGTAGCCAATCATACAATCGGTTTCATTGGACGCCAATTCCCAAACAGGTAACCGTCCGCCTTGTTCGTATTGTTTTAAAAAGGTATTGATAAAATCAACGGTGCGTTTTTTTTCGATTAAAGTGTACAAAGGGTGTGCGCCACGGAAGGTATCCCAAAGCGAGAAGACTGAGTAATAATCGAAGCCTTCGGCTTTATGAATTTTATTGTCGCGACCGCGGTATTTTCCGTCGATGTCTTGGGCGATATTCGGTTGTACCATCGTGTGGTATAAAGCGGTGTAGAATATGCTTAGTTTGTCTTTATTCGTTTCAGTAATTTCGATTTTGGCTAATTGTTGGTCCCAGAGTTTCTCGGCGTCTTCTTTGACTTTGGTAAAATTCCAGCCCGATATTTCGCTCATATTCAATTTGGCGCCCTCGTAACCCGTTGGTGATAGAGCGACTTTCACCCAAATTTTATCGCCTTTGCTGACTTTTTTAGAAAAACTCAAGGCCAATTGTGTACCTGAAAACACTTTGTCGGTCACCGAAGCTTGTGCCGCATTGTTGCTTCTGATTTTGTTGATTTGCATGGGTTGGCTGAATTCGATTCGGGCAAAAACGTATTGGTCTTTGGCCCAAGCTTCACTTCTTCGGAGGATTTCTATGGTTTTAGCGTTAACAATACGCACTTCGCCTTGTAATAATTTATCCCGGTGGTTTAAATCTAAAATGATATTGGCATTTCCCGCCGAATTGAATGTATATTGATGAAATCCTACGCGAGTAGATGCCGTCAAAGCCACATCTATATTGTGTTTATCGAGTTTCACCGCATAAAATCCGGCACCGGCTTTTTCATTAGCATGAGCGAAAGTGGAACTGTAATCTTTCGGACTCAACTTAGGTTCGCCCATGGTAGGCATGAGCATGATATCGCCGTAATCGGTACAACCGGTTCCGTTGAGGTGCGTGTGTGAAAAGCCATAAATGATTTTATCATCGTAATGATAGCCTGAACAGCCGTCCCAACTGCCGTCAACTCGGGTGTCGGGCGATAGTTGTACCATTCCGAATGGCACAGTAGCGCCGGGATAAGTATGTCCGTGTCCGCCAGTGCCAATCATGGGATTGACGTATTGGTGTAGATTTTGTCCCAAAACGGAGAGCGTAAACAATAAAAATAAGCTGGAGAATCGAAGTGTCATAGTGTTGTTGTTGGTAATTTCAAAGATAGCAAATGCAATTGTTAAATTTTGAGTTCAATATATACCGGTAAATGATCTGAAGGATATTTCAAGTCTTTGGAATCACTTAAAATGGCGTATTTCTCTACCTTAAAAGGATTGTTTTTTGAGAGAAAAATGTAATCAATGCGTTTGGTTACCGCTTCTTGGTGGCGGAAGCCATTAAAAGTGCCGCTCGGACCAAATGGTTTGGCTTTGGCAATATCTTGACTGTCGTTCATTTCCTTTTTTAAGTTGATGATTCGCTCTTCGTTAGGTTCTGTATTGAAATCACCCATCAAAAATACCGGATAGTTTTTGGTATTCAATGCTTTGATTTTTGACAGAATTAAAAGAATGGAATTCGTTCTTGCCAGTTCACCCATGTGGTCTAAATGGGTATTGAAAACCCAGAAGGTTTGTTTTGTTTTGCGGTCTATGAACAATCCGTAAGTGCAAACGCGATTGAGTGCGGCATCCCAACCTTTGGAGATTTTATCGGATGTTTCCGAAAGCCAAAAAGTATTTTCTTGCAGCACTTGGAATCGGTCTTTCAAGTAAAAGATGTTGGATGATTCGCCTTTGCCTTCTCCATCACGACCAATACCGATATGGTTATAGTTGGGCAACAAAGTTTGTATATCGGTCACTTGATGAGGTAAAGCTTCTTGTATGCCCAAGATATCCGGTTCGTAAAAAGTTACTTGCGAAGCCCAATACGCTTTGCGATTAGGCCAAGCGTTTTCGCCGTCTGAAGCCAGGTCGAGGCGAATGTTATAAGTCATTAAACTTAATTTTTGTGCTGAAACGGAACTAAAAAGGGAGGTCAGCAACAGTAAGTAGGTGAAATACGTTTTCATGAGTATGGTTGTATGACTCAAATATACGTCTTTTATAGCAACGTTTGCGTGAGCGATTCCTTCGGCAGAAGCTTCGCTCGTGTGGAGCAAGTACCACGTACTGCGGAAAGCGCGGCCTGTAAGGACACGCCATAAAAATAAAAAACGCATCACATAGCGGAATGCGTGTTATTTTTTAAAGATGATTGAGTAATAATTTTCTGTTGGATTTTTTTGAGTAATTGTGTTTACTCTTGTTTGTTTTTTTCCAGACTTTCCATTTTTTCGAGTACTTTTTTGAGCAATTCCATTTGTGCTTGTTGTTGGATATGAAGGGTTTCATTATCCTTTTTTAGTTTTTCAATTTGGACTTGTTGTTCCTGAACTGCTTTTACCAAGGGCATTACAAATTGACTGTAGGCAATACTGTAATTATCGGTGGGATTATCCGGATCGGGAATGTGTAAGCCATCAAAGTCATATTGAATTTCTTTCGCCGCTTTTTCAACATCTTGTGCTAAGAAACCCGTTCGAGTAATATTGTTTTGTATAGAGTAATTAAGGTTTGTCTTTAAGCTGTCCGATAGATTTTGCGTCAGGTGTCTCTCAAATTTTGCGGAATCGAAATGATAAGAAACCGGTTTTAGTTTTAATATGAACTCCAGTCCCGGAATGTTATCTTTAATGTTGTATTTGAAGCGTGCATCTGATGGATTAGAATATGGGACTTGTCCTTCTACCACTGTTACAAGTGTATTTCCCAATCTAACTTTGTTTGATGCATTACTCACAGCCTGACTTCCTATAGCCGTACTATTGGCTAAATTGCTTGATGAAATATTGGCATTTGTTCCAACAGCCGTATTATTTGATCCTGAAATGTTGTTGTTTAGAGCATTAAAACCCAAAGCAGCGTTGTTGTTTCCGATGGTGTTATTTAGTAGTGAAGTAGTTCCTAAAGCAGTATTAAAAGAGCCTGAGGTATTATAATAAAGCGATGAAGCACCAAAACCTGCATTATTGCTGCCGTTCACATTGGTTAACAAGGTTGCTGTTCCGAATGCAGCATTAAAATTTCCATCTGTATTTGATGCGAGACTATTTGCGCCAAATGAATTGTTATTGTTGCCTATAGTATTATTTGTCAATGCATCTCTTCCGGAGGCAGTGTTACCATTTCCAGATGTATTGGATTTTAATGCATATATTCCGAGACCTGTATTGTTGTTTCCGGTAGTATTACCAATTAACGCTGAGGTACCGAAAGCCGAATTGTTACTTCCGGTTGTATTATAGAATAAGGCTGAAGCACCGACTGCGGTGTTATTTAAGCCATTGGTGTTTTTATTCATGCTCGAATCTCCGACAGCGGTATTAAAGTATCCGCTGGTATTTGAATTTAAAGCGTTTGATCCAATAGAAACGTTTTGATATCCATCTGTGTTTTTTGCTAAAGTATTATTTCCTATGGCTATATTACCGCTGCCAACGGTGTTTAAATAAAGAGCGTTTACCCCTAAACAAACATTACTGCTGCCGGATAAATTACTATATAAGGCAGCAGTACCAATGCCGGTATTATTTCCTCCAGAGATATTGTTTTTCATGGATTCATATCCTACACAGGTGTTGGAACTCCCGCTGGTATTGCTATTTAAGCTTTGAAATCCAATCACGGTGTTGTTAAAACCCGCAATATTACTTCTAAAAGCATTGTAACCAACAGCTATATTTGAAAAACCACTCGTGTTGCTTAAGCCGGTTTGATTTCCAATGAAGATATTTTGATTGTTTGATAAATCATCATTATCTCCGGCTTGTGTACCTATAAAAATAGAATTTCCTGAGTTTAAAAACTGCAGCTGTCCTTTTTGAGTCAACCTAAGTTTTAATTGATTGTTTGTTCTAAAATCTAAATCTTGAGCATTTGTAGTTCCTAAAAAATGGGTGCCGCTGGTTGTTGCATTATTCCCGGTAATATTCCAAGTGTTAGGACTGCTGGCTAAAGATGTCCATTGAGATGTTATACTGTTCCAAAAATAAAACCCAGGGCTATAAACACCTACTGTATTGGTTAGGTATATGAGCATCCCGTTTTGTAGGTTTGTAGGGTTACTAACCGGAAAATTTGTTATTCGGGGGATGAGAATACCATCAGTATTTGTTGGGGTATTCGCATTTGAAGCTACGATGTCGAGAGAAGCATTAGGGGTAGAAGTATTAACACCAACTTGAGAAAGCGATTTTTGTGGTAAGCAAAGGGTAGCAATGAAAAAGAGTACAAATTTTTTCATTAATGAAATTAGTGTTTGGGTTAGGTTACAAAACAAATATATAAATTTGATTTTAAGTATGTTAAAAATCTTGTAACAATACAAACATTCAAGAGAAGTATAAATATTTAGAGGTAAGTAAGATAGGTTTTTATCCCTAAAATAAAAAAGCATCCTTACAAGGATGCTTTTTTATAACAATTGCATTTAAAGAATTATTTTAAACTTGCTTTTAAATATTCGCGGTTCATGCGAGCGATGTTTTCCAAGGAAATGCCTTTCGGACATTCTACTTCGCAGGCACCGGTGTTGGTACAGTTTCCGAATCCTTCTTCGTCCATTTGACGCACCATGTTTAAAACTCTTTGCGTAGCTTCTACTTTTCCTTGCGGTAACAAAGCGTATTGTGATACTTTGGCACCTACGAATAACATAGCAGAACCATTTTTACAAGTGGCTACACAAGCACCACAACCAATACAAGCTGCGGCTTCGAAAGCGCGGTCTGCGTCGTGTTTAGGTACCGGAATAGCGTTAGCATCAATCGTTCTACCAGAAGTGTTTACGGATACGAAACCTCCGGCTTGTTGGATTCTGTCGAAGGCACTTCGGTCTACCACCAAATCTTTTACTACCGGGAAAGCTTTACTTCTCCAAGGCTCGATGTAAATGGTATCGCCGTCATTGAATTTACGCATGTGTAACTGACAAGTTGTAGTTCCGGTATCCGGTCCGTGAGCACGCCCATTGATGTATAAAGAACACATCCCGCAAATGCCTTCACGACAATCGTGGTCGAAAGCTACCGGTTCTTTTTTCTCATTGATTAATTGCTCGTTCAATTGGTCTAACATTTCCAAAAAAGAACTTGCAGTAGAAACGTTATCTAATTTATAAGTTTCTATTTGACCTTTGGCTTTAGCGTTTTTTTGACGCCAAATTTTAAGGGTTATATTGATGTTTTTTGCTGCAGACATAATGTAATTATTTGTAGTTTCTAGCGGCTATTTTAATAAACTCGTATTTCAATTCTTCCTTGTGAAGCGCTTCTTTACTGATGTCGTAACCCATATATTCCCAGGCGCTTACAAAAGCAAAGTTGTCGTCGTCACGAAGGGTTTCTCCCTCTGAATCTTGGTATTCTTCACGGAAGTGACCACCACAAGATTCTTTTCTTTGCAATGCATCCATGGCCATCAACTGACCTAAATCCATGAAGTCGGCCACGCGAAGGGCTTTTTCCAATTCAGGGTTTAACTCGTCGGCACTACCCGGAACGTAAACGTCTTTGTAGAATTCATCTTTTAAAGCAGCGATTTCGTCGATAGCTTCTTTGAGTCCTTTTTCGTTACGAGCCATACCTACTTTATTCCACATAATCAATCCTAATCGTTTGTGGAAATGGTCAACCGATTTGGTTCCGTTGTTGCCTAAAAACTTATTGATAGAAGCTCTTACGCTGTCTTCAGCTTCGGTGAATTCAGGAGAATCGGTGGAAATTTTCCCAGTTCTGATTTCATCAGCCAAATAGTTAGAAACGGTGTATGGCAATACAAAGTAACCGTCGGCCAATCCTTGCATTAAGGCAGAAGCCCCTAAACGGTTTGCACCGTGATCCGAGAAGTTGGCTTCACCGGCCACGAAACAACCGGGAATAGTAGATTGTAAGTTATAATCTACCCAAACTCCACCCATAGTGTAGTGAACGGCAGGATAAATTTTCATTGGGGTTTCGTATGGGTTTTCATCGGTAATTTTTTCGTACATCGCGAAAAGGTTACCGTATTTTTCTTCTAACCATTTTTTACCCAATTTGGTTACTTCTTCAGCTGAAGGATTGTGATTTCCTTGGGCATAGGCAGCTTGTTTACCTTTGTTTTGGATTTCGGTGGAGAAATCCAGGTAAACCCCTTCGTTGGTATCGTTGGCTTCAATTCCGAAACCTTCGTCACAACGTTCTTTAGCAGCTCTTGAAGCCACGTCACGAGGAACTAAGTTACCAAAGGCAGGATATCTTCTTTCCAAGAAATAATCTCTGTCTTCTTCTTTTAATTGAGTTGGCTTTAATTTGCCTGCTCGGATGGCTTCGGCATCTTCTTTTTTCTTCGGTACCCAAATTCTACCTGAGTTACGCAACGATTCCGACATCAAAGTCAGTTTCGATTGGTTTACACCGTGAACCGGAATACAAGTTGGGTGAATCTGTACAAAGCAAGGGTTGGCAAATAAAGCGCCTCTTTTGTGTACTTTCCAAGCAGCAGTTACATTACTTCCCATGGCGTTAGTAGATAGGAAATATACATTTCCGTAACCTCCTGAAGCAATAATAACAGCATGTGCCGAATGTCTTTCTAATTCACCGGTGACCAAATTACGGGCGATAATTCCTCTGGCTTTACCGTCAACTTTTACCAAGTCCAACATTTCGTGACGATTGAACATTTGTACGCGTCCTAACCCGATTTGTCTAGATAAAGCAGAGTAAGCACCTAACAACAATTGTTGTCCGGTTTGCCCGGCCGCATAAAATGTACGTTGTACTTGCGTTCCTCCGAAAGAACGGTTGTCTAACATTCCGCCGTACTCACGGGCAAAAGGTACACCTTGTGCTACACATTGGTCAATGATGTTGGCTGAAACTTCTGCCAAACGGTGAACGTTAGCTTCGCGAGCCCTATAATCTCCTCCTTTGATGGTGTCGTAGAACAAACGGTAAGTACTGTCGCCGTCGTTTTGGTAATTTTTAGCGGCGTTGATTCCTCCTTGAGCGGCAATAGAGTGCGCTCTTCTTGGAGAATCTTGGAAACAAAATGCTTTTACATTGTATCCCATTTCTCCTAATGAGGCAGCAGCTGAAGCACCGGCCAATCCGGTTCCTACTACAATAACATCGATTTTCGGACGGTTATTAGGAGCTACTAATTTTAAGTGATTTTTATGGTTAGTCCATTTTTCTGCTATTGGACCTTCTGGTATTTTAGAATCTAACTTCATGATTTGTACTGATGTTGATTATTTTAGAAAAAAGTGAATGTAAACCGGAATAGCTGCAAATAACAGAGGCACTACAATAGCAAATGCTTTTCCGAAGCCTTTAATAACCGGCGTATATTTAGGGTTGTTCAAACCAAGCGATTGGAAAGCACTTTGGAAACCGTGAAGTAAGTGGAAGGCCAGAACTAACATCGCAATTACATAAGCAATGGTAGCTATTAAACCGGTTTTAGGGTCTTTGAAAAAAGCAACCGTTATTTTGTGTAAGTCTTTATAACCTTCACCCATTTTTACATTGGCTACTTTGTTGTAAAACTCTGTTCTGTTTCTGATTTCTAATCCCATTTGTTTTAACTGATTAGTGTCAGCCGGGAAAAATTTACCGTTATCAGTGGTAATGTAATAGTCCATTTTTTGCCCCATTTGTTCTACTGTTATGGTTTGTAAAGGCATTTTTTCATCAAAATGCATTACGGCCCAAAAGTTCACCATATGCGTCACAATAAACACCAAAATCAAAGTGCCTAAAACCGCCATGTTTCTCGAAGAAAAGCTGCTGTTTTTAGTCGGATTGTTTTTGGCGTAGCCTATTGGTCGGGCTTTGGCGTTTTGATAGGTTAACAAAAACCCGTCAACCGCATGGAAAAGAATAGAAATGTAAGTTAGGTAAGAAAGAATTTTTACTGCCGGATTAGTGGTCATGAACAACGCATACTTGTTAAATGCTGATGCATCGCTAAAAATTAATTGAAGATTTCCTGCTAAGTGACCCGCTAAAAACAAGCATAAAAATAAACCTGTAAGAGCCATCCAATATTTTTTTACAATGGATGACTTTAAAAGTGCAGATTTTGCCATAATGTTGTGTATAATTGTTTAAAAAATTCACACAAAAATAAGGCTATTTGCTATTAACTACAACCTTTTCGTTGTAATTTATAATGAATTTAAAGTGAGTTTAACAGTTGTTGATTATCAATGGTTTAAAGAGCTTTTTTGCAGGCAAAAACTTAAACAAAACTATCTTACATAGCTGGGAATTAACCCTCTTAATCCCATGTCAACTACATTTTCTCCGATGGAAGGCTCAAATTTTCCGTCGGCGTTAATTTCATGCCATTCAAAACTGCGGTTAACAGAAAGTGATAGGGTTACAATCACATCTTGTGTTTCATTCCCGTTGATAACCAAGTTATTGGAAAACTTTCCGGTTACCACACAAGTATTTAAATTTCTGGGGATAGGAGAAGTGGCTTCTATCGGGTTAGGAACGGTAGTGCTACCCGCAGGTGCTTGTCCGGAAGATGAGTAAGGCTGATTGTTCAGGGCAAAAGCCCAGTAACCTTGCGCTCTATTACCATTTACCGGAAAGAGATTGTTGCCAATATTGAATTCGGTAATGTAAGTGTTAAACCCTACAAAACTGGCCAAAGTTCCGGTGTAATCTACATTTTGATGGCGAATGTTAATTTGGTAATTCTGATAAGAAAGTGAAACCCTCATCCATTCATAACTACCGGCGGCAACATCCCGCAAAGGAATTTTTAAAAAGACTTCATCTTCAGCCACAATTTTAGAACGGCTGAAATCTATAGCTGTAGCGCCGCCTAAATTGGTTTCCGGAGCGTGATAAATAATAGTTCCGCTACCCAATTGGGTGTTGGCATTCGGAGCCAATTCAATGTAATGGGATGAAATGGCGTTGAAAATAGGTGATTGAGCAGCATTTCCTGGCGCTACAGTAGACGGTTGTCCTAAATTGTTCAAACGAACTTGGTTTTCATCAAACTTGAATTTGATGATCAGCATTGGTTCTTCGGCACTATCGCTACTGCACGAAAAGAACGGTATCGCGGCGATTAAGATGAGTAAAACAACAATTCCTTTTTTCATGATTTTTTGATTTTTTCCGATACGCTTGTTATTAATTTTTAAATGTTTACTGTACATTTTCCCATTGATATCAAATATCTCGGATGATTATTGATTGATGATGTTAAGACGATGTTAATGTGTTTTTGTTACATCTTCATCTATAACGAGAATATAGTCGGCTTTATTGTATTCTTCCGTCGGAATTTTTTCTAAATCACTTTGTTCGATAGTGGCAATGGTCAAAATTTGAATTTCAGGCGCATATTTTTTCAAATACCAGCAAATCCCGTCAAAGTTATCGGAATGGTAAGTACCATTGTAATGAATGAAAATCGAATTTTCTTTTAGGTTTTTCTGAATAAAATAAGCCATAGTAGCATCTTTGCTCGCTTGGGCTTTCGGCATATTCGGGCTTGCGTGATCGCCCATCATTTTCATCATGTTTACATAACCCGGCAAGTTTTCATCGTAAGGCATCGGTAAAGGGGCAATCCAAGATTTTTCCTCAGCGGTTAGTGTTTCCAGCGCTTCAAATCCTTTTTTAGAAACCATCGACGCATATCTTCTGGGGATATTGGTTGCAATAAAAAACAGTTTTTTTTCTTTGGCAAAATCTACCAAAGGTTTGTAATCCGTCTTGTAATTGGGCCAAAGACGTGCTGTAGTGTCTAATTGCTTTTGGTTGATTTCGCCTTTCAGGTATTGGTCTAACTGCTTTTGATTATCGGCTTCTATCATTTCCGCACCCAATACCAACGATTTCTTTTCGGCTAAATCTTTGGTTAATTCCAATTGTAACCAATGCACTACGGAATTGTTATGGTATTCTCCAAACAAAACTACTTCTGCTTTTTCGGCGGCTTTAAGAAGTTTGGCATAAGTCGTTTTTTTGCCGTTTTTGTCAAATAACTGATAAGCTTTTTTGTCTTGAGCCAAAAGACTTGTGGAAAACGCCAAATATAAAAAGACTATTTTTTTCATAATATGATTATTTTATTTCATCAATAGTATAGTGTGTTTTGTCCTTAAGGGCAGGTAAATCTTGCCAATTCATCATTTTAGACACCACTACATTTTTCTTCAAAATTAGCTTAAAGATACTGTCTTTAGGATGGAATTCATATTGGACTATGATTTTATTTTTTTGATAATCTTCAAGGATTAATTGCTTTTTTAATTCGTTAATCTCAAAATGATAATCGGTCATTCTATCATTAGCATTTTGAAAAATGAGGTAATGGTTCCGGTGGATAAAGATGTTTTTCAACCATAAATTTTTGGCAGGCAAAGCATCAGTTTTGGTATAAATGTTGGTAACCCGATAAGCACCATGTAAAAAGGGTCTTTTTTGTAGATCATCATTAAAATTTTTAGTTGCAGCATAGGGATATAGAATCTCTATCAGCATCAACCCAATCAGCATGGTTTTTAAGCCGGATTTTAGACTTTTATTTTTAATGATTGCAGGAATAGGGTTAAGCGTCTTTTGTTTTCCAAAAATAAAAAAATCAACCAATGTTCTACTGTAAGGAAAAGCAGCGAAAAAGGTTGTAAAAACCAGAAAAAGCGAAAAAGTTTTTACTGAAATGTCAAACCCAAAGTTGATAAAAACAATATGGATAAAAATACCTAAAGCCAGTATTAATCCTAAAACCCTTGTTCGTTTCAATACTATTAAAGCGGCTACACTCACCTCAATCAGACCTGTAGCTAAGGAATAAAAGCGCGAAGTGCCCAGCGTACTCCAATACAGCGTATCCTTGGTTAATTGGCCAAAAGGAGTGTAAAGAATATTAGGTTCAGGAAGATAAAATTGGGCTTTGAATACTTTGTCAAAACCATATTTTAAAAGGATAAAGACAATATAATAGCAACTAATGGTCCGGGTAACCTCAATTATTTCCTTCGTTTTGATGCGCAAAAAAATCAAACAGCCGGTCACAATTACAGCCAGTATAAATAATAGCAGTAATAGTAAATTGAGCGCTATGGTATCAGAAGAAAAATCTATATTGGATAAGGCGTTGGGAAAGAAAGCGTTTTGTAACCAAGCAATAGGTTTTTCAAAAAGAAATCGGGTAAGACCGAATTGCCAATCTCTTCCATTAAAGGTTAGCGGAACAAAGAGAAAGCTTAAAAGCAAAAAAACGGCGACAATGTTCCCGATACTTTTTTTCATCAGCGTGAAGCCAAACTTTTGAAATTTGAAGTTTTCCAAACAAAGAAAGTTATAATTGAGGAAAGTAAAGTCAATAATAAAACCAACATCGGTTTTGAAGGAAAGTTTAAATCAGAAACCGGAACCAATGATTTTTTCTTTTTATTGGGTTTTTTAGCCTGATTGTCATAGCCAACAAAAACTACTTTGTCAATATCATTTCTAAAACTATATTGGGTTTTTAGAACGTCTTTGATACTGTCTAAAGCATGTTTTTTACTGAAAAGTTTGTGACGGTAAACAGTTTCTCTCCCGGCGGTCCATTTTTTGGAACTTAAAATTTTATAATCTTCACGGTCGCTTTCAACACAAAACTCACTGGTAACCAAAATTACTTGTTCGTCGGAAACATAAATTACGGAATCCAAAACCGCATTTCGTTCACGGCGATTGGGTGCCACACCCAGATTAGAGTTATCTGCATCAAACCAATTTTTTTCTAAGGCTATTCGAAATTCGGCATCGCTACCACTATGACTTTTGTGTGAAATTAATTTGGTTTGCGAAAAACAAACGACTGAAAAAAAACACCCGAAAAACAACAATACATTTCTCATTTGGATAGAATTAGTAGTTAAAGATAAAAAATCGCCCAAAAGAATGTTGCTTTTTACAGCGTATTTAACAATTTCATGTCCCAATTGTAAAAATGGATATCCGAAAATGAATATTTTTGTGGACACTTCATCTGTTACTATGGCTATTACATCTAAAGCCTTTCTCGATTACTTGCATCATTTTACAAATGATTCCGATAAGCATTTGGAAACACAACTTTCTGAAATCGCTAATCGTTTCAAGGTGTTGACTTTAAAGAAGAACCAACTTTTAGTGGCTGAAAACCAAGTTTGTCCCTATTTCTGCTACGTGGAAAGCGGGATTTTGCAACACGCCATTTTGGTCGAAGCCGAAGAGAAAACTACTTATTTAGCCTTACGAGATTCGGTTACTTCATCGCTGAATAGCTTTCTCAACAAGATTCCGTCGCGAAAAAGCATCAAAGCCTTGGTAGATTGCCAACTTTGGGTAATCGATTTGGAAAACTTCAAAGATTTATTAATCAATAACCAAGCATTTCATAAGTTTTACTACAATTTAATCGAAAGACAAATCATGTTGATTGATGATTATCGCATTGATTTACTTACGCTAACACCGGAAGAACGCTATAAAAAACTATTGGCCACCGAACCCAAATTACTACAAGAAGTTCCGCTGCATTACTTGGCTTCTTTTCTTGGTATCTCCAATCGCCACATGAGCCGCATCCGAAAAAACATCGGTTGATAAAAATAACGCCATTTGGCTACTAATCGCTGCTGACTAATCCGTAATTTTGAAAAACTTCTTTCCGGAAGTCTAAAATATCTAATAATCTAACATTGTCTAAAAATGAAATACCATCAGATAGACCGCGACTTGTTTGTAAAAAACAGAGCCAAATTCACCGCTCAAATGAAACCCAACAGTGTAGCGGTTTTTAATTCTAACGATATTTATCCGGTTTCGGCCGATAGTACTTTGCCTTTTGCACAACACCGCGATATTTTTTACTTATCGGGCGTTGACCAAGAAGAAAGTGTTTTATTGCTTTTTCCCGATGCGCCGTTCGAGCACTTGAAAGAAGTGTTGTTTTTGCGCGAAACCAACGAACACATAGCGGTTTGGGAAGGCGAGAAGCTAACCAAAGAAAGAGCGTTCGAGGTTTCGGGGATTAAAACCGTGATTTGGCTACAGGATTTCCACAAAACTTTGAAAGAAGTGATGGCCTATGCCGAAACAATGTACATCAATACCAACGAACATTACCGCGCTGTTATTGAAACGGAAACCCGAGAAGCACGTTTTGTGAAATGGTGGAAAGAAAATTATCCGGCGCACAAAGTAGAGAAATCGAATCCGATTTTGCAACGTTTGCGTTCCGTAAAAGAAAGCGAAGAATTGGATTTGATTCAGAAAGCTTGTGACATTACCGAAAAAGGATTCCGCAGGGTTTTGAATTTTGTGAAACCGAATGTAATGGAATACGAAGTGGAAGCTGAATTTGCTCATGAATTCTTGAGAAATCGCTCTAAAGGTTTTGCTTACACGCCTATCATCGCATCAGGGAATAATGCTAATGTGTTGCATTATATCGAAAACAACCAACAATGCAAGGCCGGCGATTTATTACTGTTGGATGTTGGCGCTGAATATGCGAATTACTCCAGCGATATGACGAGAACGATTCCGGTTTCGGGGAGATTTACCGACCGACAAAAAGCGGTTTACAATGCCGTATTGCGCGTAAAAGACGAAGCCACTAAAATGTTGGTTCCGGGCAATTATTGGAAACAATACCATGTGGAAGTTGGGAAAATCATGACTTCCGAATTGTTAGGTTTAGGCCTAATTGACAAAGCCGACGTTCAAAACGAAAATCCCGACTGGCCGGCGTATAAAAAATATTTTATGCACGGAACGTCACACCATATGGGCTTAGACACGCACGATTATGGTTTGTTATACGAACCGATGCAAGCCAATATGGTGTTTACGGTAGAACCTGGCATTTACATACCGGCAGAAGGTTTCGGCATTCGTATTGAAGACGATGTAGTGATTCAAGAAAAAGGAGAGCCTTTTAACTTAATGAGAAACATTCCGATTACTGTGGAAGAAATCGAGAGTTTGATGAATGCTTAATAAAGGGAAAAGGGAAAAGAAATAAGGGAAAAGACGGCTCGCAGTTGCGGGTCGTTTTTTGTTTCCCAATTAGTCATAAAAGATTATTTAAGTTTTCTCATATGATACTTATATGTCTTATATGGTTAAAAAACTATTTTTGTAACGATGAAAAACATTATCTACAAAAACACCAAAATCTCTTTCACCGACCATGGTAAAGGCACGGCAGTAGTGTTATTACACGGGTTTTTGGAGAATAAAACCATGTGGGACGCTTTTGTGCCTGAATTGGCTAAGAAGCATCGCGTGATTACCGTTGATTTATTGGGTCACGGTGAAACCGAATGTTTGGGTTACGTTCACGCCATGGAAGACCAAGCGGATATGCTGTATGCTTTGCTGTTGTTTTTAAAAATACGCAAAGTGGTTTTGGTTGGTCATTCGATGGGCGGTTATGTGGCTTTGGCTTTCGCCGAATTGTATCCGGATTACATGAAAGGCTTGTTTTTGTTGAATTCTACATCCAGAGCCGACAGCGATGAACGAAAATTAAATCGAGACCGAGCAATAGCGGCTGTCAAACAAAATTACACGGCTTTTGTTCGTATGTCGATAGCCAATTTGTTTGCTGAAGATAACCGCGAACGTTTGGCAGCAACCATTGAAAAGGTAAAAGAGCAAGCCTTAAAAACGCCGCTACAAGGGATAGTAGCCGCATTAGAAGGTATGAAAATTCGAAAAGACCGCGAAGTGATTCTGCATTTTGCGCCCTATCCGATGCAGTTGGTTTTGGGTAAAAAGGATGGTGTGCTTTTGTATGACGATAATATTGATCAAACAGAAGGGACAAAAGTCGAACTGACTACATTTCCCGACGGTCACATGAGCCACATTGAGAACGAGGCGGCATTGATGAAAGTGATGTTGGTTTTTTTGAAGAAAGTTTAGCCAACATAGGTGCTAAGATGATATAAGGTTTGACAAACACCTTCAAAAATTGCTACTTTGCACTGTAATTATTTCATCGTTAAATAAGCAAAAATCAAATGACTATGTTTACAGCAGAACAAATCAAATCGGCACACAGTAAAGTAAAATCAGGGGCTGATTTTCCCAATTATATCAAAGAAATTAAGTTTTTAGGCGTTACCCATTATGAAGCCTATGTAACCGACGGTCACACAAAATATCACCACGGAAGCGACTATACCGCAATTGTTGAACCCAAGTACGAACCTATTGTAATTGCAGAGACACCACAAACCGAAATCTTTAAAAAAGAACTTTTGGCTCACCAACAAGGGAAAACCGATTACCTTACGTTTATCACAATGTGTGCGGAAACCGGAATTGAAAAATGGGAAATTTGCATGGATAAAATGACCTGTACGTATTATGACAAAGCCGGAAATGTAGTATTGGTGGAAGCAATACCCCAATAAAGTTGCCAATTATTCTTCGCAGTCAAGTATTATATTTTCTCTTCAAACGCAATTTTTTGATTGAAAATGTCTTGCAACAAAACAACTATTTCTTCCAAATAAGCGTCCATTATTTCGGCATTGATAACCGAATGGGCTTCTTTTTCCGGTTTGAAAGTAAACGGCAAAAAGCCCGCATTTAGGTTTTTGAAAGAAATGATTCCGGCTTCCAGTTCGAGACCTTTGGTTTCTTTTTCAAACATAAAGGCATAAGCCAAAATTTGGATTATTTTATCGTTTTTGATGTCTTCGGTCAACCCTTTCCAGTCTTTTAACGTTACATTTTTTTGTTCGACTTTTCCCGTTTTGTAATCGATGATCCTGATTTTGCCGTTGCGCACCTCGATACGGTCTACATTTCCTTTTATCAATATTGGAACCGGCAAACGCTTATCTTCCAAAACGCGTTCATACGTTTGCTCTAAGGCGATGATTTGTACTTGATCGCCATTTTCTAAAGCTGCTTTTTCCAGTTTCAAGAAATTGTACACATTGCGTTTGGCTACCTCAAAAGCTAAGAGGTTTCGGCCTTTTTTGATTTCGCCTTCTTTGTATACATCTTTAAATTGGCGCAAGACTTCAGTATCGATTTTTTGAAAACAACTTTCAATATCAGCCGTGGTTAACAATCGCCCGATAAATGGTTTGTACAATTCTTCTAAAGTGCCGTGAATGATAGTTCCCAAAGTATTGACGGCTATGTTTTCCTCTACTTCGTCGGTTTCGGAAATGCGCAACACCCTTTGCAGATAAAATTGTATCGGATTGCGAATATAAGTCGTTAACGAGGAAGGTGAAAACCCGTTGCTCGCAATTTCTTTCAAACGTGCCAAGACGCTTTCCGTTTTTGGAACTACCATTGGTTGGAATGCAATGTTGGGTACATCGGGATTGAAATACTGAAATGTCAGGTTGTGATTCGGTTGTTTTTCTACTTCCAATTGAGTGATAAAGCGACTTTTTTCACCAGCGTCAAATCCTTCGCTATCGGCATTATAAATGAGGTAAATGTTTTTGGCGCGTTGCAATAAATGATAAAAGTGGTAAGTATAAATGGCATCTTTTTCCTTATAGGTTGGCAGGCCGTATTCCCGTTTAACATCATAAGGAATAAACGAATTAGTGCTTTTACCCGCAGGGAATTTCCCTTCGTTGACCGAGGTAATGATAACGGTTTCGAAATCGAGCACACGGCTTTCCAAAACACCCATAATTTGCAAGCCGTTGAGAGGTTCACCTTCAAAGGACACTTCGGCTACATCGATGACTTGTTTGTAGATGGCCTGCAATGTTTTGATGTCGTCTATGTTTGGGTGATTTTCGAAATAGGTAATCATCTTATTGATTACTTTGAACACCGAGTAAACAAAGGCGTTAGTAATTTTTTCCTCTTCATTGTCATAACTCAAATGGGCTTTAATTTGAAGCAGTATTTGAGAGAGATTTTCAAGCACTGTTACCGATGAGGCGTCCCATTTTCGGAATAACATTTCAAAAAGAGCATTGCTTTCAGTTTGTAATTCTGTGATTTTTTTATGGGTAATAAAAGTGTAGTTGTTTTTATTGATTTTGTTAACCAACGCACCGGTGTTGACATAAGGTTCAATAAGCGGATGGGTCAAAATATCTAATACATCTTTATAGTACATTACATAACTTTCGCCGTTTCGAGACAGCGCGTTGGTGTGTAGCCTGAATAATTTGGCAATCAACAGTTGCGCCGGATTGTTCTTGCTGGAAAATCCCATAGTGATGTTGAGTGCATTCACCGACACCGGCAAAGCGTGCAAAATGGGCAAAAGTAGATTTTCTTCGCCCAATACCACGGCTACATTTTGAAGATTGGCGTTTTTTTCACTTGCATATTTCTCTATTATACTTCCGGTTATCTTGGCCTGACCAATTGATTTTGAGGTGGCAATAACGTGTATGTTTTTAGCCTCAGTAAAATCGTTGACAATCCATTCGTAAGGATTTGTTTTGTAATGAATCCACTCTTTTTTAAATTTTCTTTGAAACAAACCTGCATCGTGAAAAGGATCGTTAAGCAAAGTATTGTCTATGTCCCAATATATTTTAGCTACGTCTAAGGCCAAAAGGTGTTGGATAATTTTCTCTTCGGCTTGGTTGAGCGCATTGAAACCGGCAAAGAGGAAATAATTTTTATTGTTTTCGGAAAAGTGATTCAAATTGTGAACGGCTTCTCTGTAAATCAAACCTTGGTACCCCACGCCTTTGTCGAGTAAATAGGCATATAGGGCATGATAGTATTCCGGGAGTTTTTTCCAAAAAACCAAGTAATTGTCAATGAGTTCGGTTCTTTTTTCAACCGAAACCGCCCAATGTTCAACTTCCTTAATGTTTTCGAGGTATTTTAAAATTTTATCGGGTTCGAGAAGGTAGCGATCGATTTCATTAAAATCTTGTAATAAGGTTTTGGCCCAGTTGGCAAAGGATTCGAAGGATTCCTGTTTGCCTTTCTCTGCGGTGGAAAGGTAGATATTGTAAAACTCGAAAATCAATTCAACACTATCAATTGACCGTATTCCGGCAACGTCTTGAACAAAGTCTTCTATACTGATGATGTTGGGGGCGAAGATGTTGTTGGGGACTGCGTTTTTTAAGGCTTCCAATAAAAAGATTTTGGCTCTTTTGTTGGGCAAAACCACCACCAAATCCAATAGATTATTACTCTCGTTGTTTTCAGAGATTTTTAAAATTTCACGAGCAAGTTTATCGAGAAAAGTTGGCTTTGACATTGTATAAAAATAAAAAAACGCCCCGAAATTCGGAGCGTTTTTCTGAAATATTTTGAAGAAATTATTTTACTAATTTCACTTCAACTCTTCTGTTGTTAGCTTTACCAGCTTTAGTTTTGTTAGTATCGATTGGTTTAGATTCACCGAAACCAGCTGAGGTTAATCTAGAGGCAGCAATTCCGTTTTCTACTAAGTAGTTTTTCACAGCAGCAGCTCTGTCTTCAGATAATTTTTGGTTGGTAGCATCTTTACCATCGCTGTCAGTGTGACCTTCGATAGAGAAGTTAGCAGTTGGATACTCTTTTAAAATAGCAGTGATAGCTTGTAATACCGGGTAAGTTTGTTGTTGGAAAGAAGCTTTACCACTGTCAAACAAAATAGTTTTAGCGTAGTCATTTAATCTTTTGATTGCTTCTTCAGTTACCTCAGGACAACCATTGTTAGCAACAGTACCGGCAACATCAGGACATTTGTCATCTTTGTCTAATACTTTGTCACCATCTCTGTCTGGCCAAGGACAACCACCGTTTTCTTTAGGACCTTTAACGTCTTTACATTTGTCTTCTTTATCTTGAACACCATCACCATCAGTATCAGGACATCCACCGAAAGCTTTTAAACCGGCTACTTCAGGACAAGCATCAACATTGTCAGCAACTCCGTCACCGTCAGTATCAGGACAACCGTTGAATTCAGCAGGGCCAGCTACATCTGGACAAGCGTCTTTGCTGTTTTCAATTCCATCACCGTCAGTATCAGGACATCCTTTGAATTGTGGTAAACCAGCTTCTTCAGGACAAGCGTCATCTTTATCATAAATTCCGTCACCATCTTTGTCAGATCCACCAAATTTGAAAGTAAGACCTGCAAAGTGTTGCATGTGAGATGGCATATCTTCACGAACATCTTCGAAAGAGTGTTTGTAAGTAGCGCGGTAAGATAAACCTACAGTTTCGCTGAACCAATAAGTTAAACCAGCACCTGCGTTAACAGTACCTGCACTTGTTAAATCACCTAACCAAGTGTAACCTCCACCAATGTGTAGGGAAGGATCAATGGTTTTTGATTTAAGTAAATTCATCATGCTGTAGTTGATAACTCCGTCAACCGCGTAGTAGTTGATGTCTCCGGGATTAACCACTGTGTAAGGACCATCACCTACTCTTGGCAAGACAAATCTTGTAAGTTTGTTGATAGATCCGGTGATGCCGAATGAGAAGTTACCGCCAACATGTTTTGATACGTTCACAAAAGATACAGCAGGTAAGATATTCCAATTGTCACGAGCATTGAAAAACTGTGAAAATTGATCTTCCAATTTTGAAGCAGCACTAACTCTAGTGTCTACAGCGTTAACACCAAAGGAAATTGCCCATGGGTTGTTGCTGTCTTGAGCTTGTGAGCTAAAACCAGCTAACAATAGCATAGCAACGAATAATTTGTTAAGATGTTTCATACTTAATTTGATTAAATTATAAAAATTATAATAGAGCAAAAGTAATACCTATTACCATAATATCAAAATCTTATGGTTAAAATGTCACTATTTAATGATATTAAGCGATTTGCCAACTTCTGTAAATGCTGCGATTGCTTTGTCTAAATGTGCTTTATCATGGGCTGCGGATAGTTGAACCCTGATTCTTGCTTTGTCTTTAGGAACAACAGGATAAAAGAAACCGATTACATAAATGCCTTTTTTTAATAGTTCATCCGCCATAACTTGT
>Ga0208243_1000067_pt1 | contig 111398 bp, 112 predicted proteins | sample Subbio2Aug_QV12A_FD_184826 | JGI IMG/M metagenome (GOLD analysis project Ga0208243, IMG submission 184826) | Serpentinite rock and fluid subsurface biosphere microbial communities from McLaughlin Reserve, California, USA - CR12Aug_QV12A (SPAdes) | ecosystem: Environmental > Terrestrial > Deep... | reverse complement strand
CATCGAGCCACGCCAGATCAATGGCCAGACCGTCGGGGGCAACGGCGGCGGTCTGGCCTTCAATGCCCAGGGCGACCTGCTGATCGCCGCGAACGCCTTCAACGAGGTGGTGCGCGTGCGCGCTGCCGATCTGAACCCCGCCAAGCCGGGCGTTGCCAGCACCTTCGGCACCGGTACAACAGGCGCCAACGGGCTGGCCATCGACCGTGCCGGCAACGTGTATGTGTCGGGTGGGGCCAACGGAACCGTGTACCGCGTGCCGGCCGCGGGTGGTGCAGCGCAGCCGGCGGCGCAGATCGAGCGCTTCACGCGCACGCTGCCCGACGGCCGCACCCAGCAGCCCATCGTGGCCAACGGGCTGGCCTTTGATGCCAGCGGTGCGCTGCTGGTGGCCGACACCGCGCGCGGCGCGCTGTGGAAGGTGACCTTGGGCGCCGACGGCAGGGGCGGCCCGCCTGTGATGCTCGCCCGCAACCCCCTGCTCGAGGGGGCCGACGGCATCACCGTCGACCGCCGGGGCGACATCTGGGTGGCCGTCAATGAACTCAACGCCATCGTCAAGGTGACACCGGCGGGCCAGGTGCAGCAGATGGCGCGCAACGGCGTCGCGGGCCCGCTGGAGTTCCCGTCGGGGCTGGTCTTCATCGGCGATGCCGCCTACATTTCGAACTTTGATGTGCCGCGTCGCGACAACGTGGATGCGGGGTCGAACACGTCACGAGGCGGCATCGGCGCTTCGGTCGCGCGCATGGGCTACTGACCGCCGGGCTTCCTTCGGTCTTTGAGGCTGGCCGGCACGACGTCGTGGACGCTCTGCCGCAACCACTGGTTGGCCGGATCTTCCTGCACCCGTCCGTGCCAGTGCTGCATCACCGTGAAACGGGCCTGCTGCACGGGCAGTGCAAACACATGCAGCCGATCGCGCTCCGGGTGTGCCTTGACCAGGGTCGAGGGCACAGCGGCCACCAGATCCGACTGCCCCACCAGCGTCGGCACCGACAGGAAGTCGGGCACCTGCAGCGCGACCTTGCGGTGCGGTGACAGGGCGCCCAGCGCCGCTTCGATCCGGCCGAGTGCGGGACCGCGCGGCGTGACGCTGCAATGCACCGCCCGCAGGTAGCCCTCCACGGTGTGAAGCTGGGAAAGCAGGGGGTGGCCCACGAAACCCTGCTCATCCGTGGCGCACAGGACAGACTTTCGAGCACCTCCGATGCCGAGGCCTTGTTCGCGGCGCTCGGATCCGCCGGGAAGACGATGGTCACGCTGGAGGTGGGGACCCATCTCCTGCATCTGGAACACGCCCGGTACCGGCTGTTCAACGAACTGGCCGGCTTTCTCCTGAAGGCGTCCTGAGAAGGCGGAGGTCGGCAGATCAGCACCGGCCATCAGGTGCGTGCACCTCTGAACGACACCAGCGCCAGGCCCAGGTTGACGGTCAGAACGGTGCAGAACGCCCCGTAAACCGACCACGGAAGCCAGGCAGCCAGGCCGATGGCGGCGGCTGCGCACATCATCTGGAGAAAGCCCAGCAGGGCCGAAGCAGCGCCGGCCTGGTGCCCGAAGTGCTGCAGGGCAATGGCCGTTCCCAGCGGGTTGATCAGACCCATGCCCATCAGAAAGATGGTCATGGCCACCGAGAAATACACCACGTCATGTGGCCCCGCAAGCAGGGCAGCGCCACCCACCAGAGCGGTCCACAGACCGCCCCGTGCCACCGGGATCTGTCCCCGGCGGCGTGCGAGACGCGGGGCCAGGAAACCAGCCGCGAACACCACCAGCACGGTGGATGCGAAGAACACCGAGAGGCCCAGCGGAGAGAAGCCGAATCCGGTCATCAGGATGGCAGGGGCCATTGAAAAGAACATGTACAGCGAACCGATGACCAGACTGACCGACAACGCCGGGGCGATGAAGCGGCGGTCGACGAGCAGACTGGCGTAGCTGCGCAGCACGGCCGGCACCGACAGCGGCGCACGCCGGTCCAGGCGGTGGGTTTCGCCCAGGCTGGCCAGGTAATGCACGCCCAGCAGCAGCGCCAGGACCGCGAGCACGGCAAAGGTGGATCGCCAGCCCAGCCAGGCGCTCATGGCGCCGCCCAGCATCGGCGAAAAGCCCGGTGCAGCGGCCATGGCCACCATGATGAGCGACAGCGTGCGGGCCAGCGCATCGCCTTGAAACAGGTCCCGGGCGATGGCCCTGGACAGCACGGAGGTGGCACACACTCCCAGCGCCTGCACGATGCGGCCTGCAATGAGTTGCGGCAGGTTGTCGGACCACGCACACAGGGCGCTGCCCGCCACGAACACGGCAATGCCGCCCAACAGCAGCGGCTTGCGGCCGTAGCGGTCGGACAACGGTCCCACAAACAGCTGCCCCAGCGCAAACGCCACAAAGAAGCTGGCCAGGGTGGCGCTCAGGTCCTTGACCGATGTGCCCAGGTCTGCAGCCATGGCCGGAAAGGTCGGCAGGATGATGTTGGTCGCCAGGGAGCCCAGAGCCGCCATGCCCGCGAGCAACAGCAGCAGGTGTCCGGACAGGGGAGAGGCGTGGGTGTCTTTCATGGTGCCGCAGTCCTGGGGTCGGTATCAACGAGCCAGGAACTCGAGCGTGCTGCGCACAAAGTCGGCGTGGAACTGGAAGGCCCCACCGTGTCCGGCATCGGGGTAGATGATCAGTTCGCTGTCGGGCAGGCGGCGGGCCAGGTCGTGCGTGTTGACGGTCGGGACCATCCGGTCCTGATCACCGTTGACCACCAGCACCGGTTGCCGGACCACCGACAGATCGGCGGGCGCCTTCTGCCCCCACACGCGCAGCGCTTTGAGCTGGGCGAGGAATGCACCCACCGAGATGTCGGCGTCGCGGTCTTCGGTGCGCTCTTTCAGGCGCGCCAGAAAGGCTTTGCCGGCCTCGATGCCGGCAGGGGTCCGCGTGAAGAACAGGAACTGCTTCGCGTCCTGCCCCGTGAAGAAGCCCCGGGCGATGTCCCGGAAGGTGACACCCGCCACGGCGCTGATGCCTTCTCCGCCAGCAGGGCCGGTGCCCGCGAGCACCATCCTGCTGACCCGTTGCGGGTCTTTCAGCACGACCTCCTGGGCCACCATGACACCCAGCGAGAAGCCGAGCAGGTCCACCTTCTGCAAGCCCTTGGCTTTGATGAAGGTGATGGCATCGGCTGCCATCTCTTCCATCGAACTCGAGGGCGAGCCGCTCGAGGCGCCGATGCCGCGGTTGTCGAAGGCGATGACGTGGTGCCGGGCTGCGAGGCCGTCGACGATGCGCGGGTCCCAGTTGTCCAGCACGGCAGCGAGGTGGGTCAGCATCACCACCGGTGTGCCGCCGTGGTGTCTGCCCAGTTCCCGGTACGCAAAGGTGACGTCACCGGCGGTGAGGGTCTGGGTCGGGACCGTCTTCCAGGTGTCTTCCGATGTCGGCGGCGGCGTCGACGTGTGCTGGTTGTTCATGGCGGTGTCCACATGTTTTCGACCTGAGGATCGACGGATTCCTGCGGCGTGCGGTTGAAAAGGCTCAGCGAAACTTGATGACCACCTTGCCCTTGGCGCGGCCGCTCTCGACGTAGGCCAGGGCCTCGTTAATGGCGTCAGCCGGGTAGACCTTGTCGATCACCGGGCGGATGGCACCCGACTCGATCAGCGGCGTGATCTGCCGCAGCCCGCTGCCGCTGGCCTTCATGAAGAGAAACGCATAGCTCACCTGCAGCCGCCGTGCCTGCCTGCGCACGCCGGAGCTGATCACCCGCATGAGCTGCTGCACCAGCCAAGGGGCCTTGATGCCCCGCGCAAACTGCGGATCGGGTGGCCCCGAGATCGAGATGAGATGCCCGCCGGACTTGAGCACGCCCAGGGACTTCGCCAGGGTGGTGCCGTCCTGGCTGTTGAGCACCATGTCGTAACCGCTCAGGAGCTCTTCGAAGCGGTCCTTCCGGTAGTCGACGATCACATCCGCGCCCAGGCCTCTGACCAGCTCGGTGTTGCTGGCGCTGGTGGTGGTGGCCACCGTCGCGCCCAGGTGCCTGGCCAGCTGGATGGCGAATGTGCCCACACCGCCGGAGCCCGCCTGGATGAAGACCTTGTGGCCCTTTCGGACCCCGGCTTTTTCCACCAGCGCCTGCCAGGCCGTCAGACCCACCAGCGGGATGGATGCGGCCTCTTCCATGGAGATGTTCTTTGGCTTGATCGCCACGGAATCTTCCCGGACGGCGATCTGCTCCGCGAAGGTGCCGATGCGAAAGTCGTCCGGCCTGGCATAGACCTCGTCGCCCGGTTTGAACTGGCGCACGCGCGATCCGACACCCGTCACCACACCGGCCACGTCGTGCCCCAGGACGAAGGGCGTGCGGTACGGCAGGATCAGCTTGAACTCGCCGTTGCGCAGCTTGATGTCCAGCAGATTCACAGCCGCTGCGTGAACCTGGATCAGGACGTCGTCGTCGCGCAGTTCCGGCTCCGGCACCTCGGCGGCCCGCAGTTTTTCGTTCTTGCCATAGCGGTCCAGGACGAAGGCTTTCATGGCGTTTCCTTTTTCAGGCGCGAGCAACGGACAACACCTCGCCATCCGGGCTTGAGGCAGTTTGACATGATGGTCATCATATTCAATGGCAAAAAAAGGGGGCCGACGGGTCAGGCCCCGGAAGGAGACAGGCTCTTCAAGGTCGCATGGCAAAGGGCGTCCGACAACGCGGGTTCGTCCACCGCACGGGCCAGCATGAGAGTGCCCACCAGGGTGGCCACGGCCACCAACGCACGCTCATGGGCGGCGGGTTGCCCCCAGTCCGGCGACTGGCGGGCCACCAGGTCGATCATCTCCTTGATGCGGCGCGTGGCGGCCCTGCGCACTTCAGGTGATTGGCGTGGCATCTCTGAACCCAGGGCCGGCAGCGGGCAGCCGGTCTCGATACCCGCCAGGTGCTCCCTGGACAGATAGGTCTGGATCAGCGCCTGCAGCGCCTGCTCGGGCGGTACAGCCGCAATGACCCTGGCCGCGAAGGCATTGGACTCTGCCCCCGCACGGTCCGCCGCTTCTGCCAGCATGGCCTCGCGGGACTCGAAGTGGGCATAGAACGCGCCGTGCGTCAGACCCGCCTCCTTCATGATGTCGGCCACGCCCGTTCCGTCGTAGCCGCTGCGCCGGATGGCGCGGGCCGCCGCCTGCACGATGCGCTCGTGCGAAGCTTCTTTCGCAGCAGTCCGGGTATTGTTTTTCAGCTTTCGCATGACGGACATCATATATAAAAACTGCCCCTGCTGAAGGGGCAGTTTCTGGCTCACCTCGTCACTCCACCGTCACGCTCTTCGCGAGGTTCCTCGGCTTGTCGACATCCGTCCCCTTGGCCAGGGCGGTGTGGTACGCCAGCAGCTGCAGCGGCACCACGTGCAGCAGCGGGCTCAGTGCGCCGTAGTGTTCGGGCATGCGGATGACATGGATGCCGTCGCCGCTGGCGATGCGGGTGTCGGCATCGGCCAGCACATACAGAACGCCGCCGCGCGCCCGCACTTCCTGCATGTTGCTCTTGAGCTTTTCCAGCAGCGCGTCGTTGGGGGCCACGGTGACCACCGGCATGGCGGCGGTCACCAGGGCCAGCGGGCCATGCTTGAGTTCGCCGGCCGGGTAGGCCTCGGCGTGGATGTAGCTGATCTCCTTGAGCTTCAAGGCGCCTTCCAGGGCGATGGGGTAGTGCAGGCCCCGGCCCAGGAACAGGGCGTTGTCCATGCGGGCGAAGTCCTCGGCCCAGCTGATGACCTGGGGCTCCAGCGCCAGCACCGCCTGCAGCGCCAGCGGCAGGTGGCGCATGGCCTTGAGGTGTCCGGCCTCCTGCGCCTCGCTCAGGTGGCCGCGCACCTGGGCCAGGGCCAGCGTGAGCAGGAACAGGCCGGCCAGCTGGGTGGTGAAGGCCTTGGTGGAGGCCACGCCGATCTCCACCCCGGCCCGGGTCACGTAGGCCATGGCGCACTCGCGCACCATGGCCGAAGTGGCGACGTTGCAGATGGTCAGGGTGTGCTGCATGCCCAGGCTCCGGGCATGGCGCAGCGCGGCCAGGGTGTCGGCGGTCTCGCCGCTCTGGCTGATGGTGACCACCAGGGTGCGCGGGTCGGGCACGCTGGTGCGGTAGCGGTATTCGCTGGCCACCTCCACCTGGGTGGGAATGCGGGCGATCTCTTCCAGCCAGTACTTGGCGGCACAGCCGCTGTAGTAGCTGGTGCCGCAGGCCAGGATGAGCACCCGGTCGATGGCCTGGAAGGTGCGGTGGGCCTGGTCGCCGAACAGGTCGGCGGTGATGCCCTCCACGCCTTCGAGGGTGTCGGCAATGGCGCGCGGCTGCTCGAAGATCTCTTTCTGCATGTAGTGGCGGTAGGGGCCCAGCTCGGCCGCGCCGCTGTGGGCCTGCACGGTGCGCACCGGGCGCTGCGCGGCGTCGAGCGAACGGCCCTGCGCGTCGAGCACCCAGTAGCGGCCCAGCTGCAGATCGACCCGGTCGCCCTCCTCCAGGTAGACGATCTGGTCGGTGACGCCGGCCAGGGCCATGGCGTCGCTGGCCAGGAAATGCTCGCGCCCGCCCTGCCCGGTGTCCTGGCCCACGCCCAGCACCAGCGGCGAGCCGGCACGGGCCCCCACCACGCGGTGCGGCTCGTCCTTGTGAAACACCGCCAGCGCATAGGCGCCGTGCAGCTGGGCCACCGCGGCCTGCAGCGCAGCGAACACATCGCCTTCGTAGAGCGATTCGATCAGGTGGGCAATGACTTCGGTGTCGGTCTGGCTCTCGAACACATAGCCCCTGGCCTGCAGCGCGGCGCGCAGTTCATCGTGGTTTTCGATGATGCCGTTGTGCACCAGCGCCACGCGCCCGGCCACGCCGCTGCCCGAGCCCTGACCCGGGCCGTGGCTGAAATGCGGGTGCGCGTTGTGCACGGCCGGTGCACCGTGGGTGGCCCAGCGGGTGTGGGCGATGCCGGTGCCGCTGGCGATCTGCCCGGTCTGCACCTGCTGCACCAGCTCGGCCACCCGGGCGGTGCTGCGGGCGCGCTGCAGGCCACCCGCGTGCACCGCCACGCCACACGAGTCGTAGCCCCGGTATTCCAGCCGCTGCAGACCCTGAACCAGAACCGGAACGATGTCGCGCCCGGAGACGCCCGCCACGATGCCGCACATGAATCACCCCTTGTTGAACCCTTGGATCGGCGGATGCTACGCAGGACGGAGAGAAAGGAATGATCAAAATTCAGTATTCTTCGACCTAAAATTGCACCCAACCGGCACCGAGCAACAAACTTTCATAAAGATCACGATCATGGAATCGATCGACATCGATGACGCCGACCGCCGCCTGCTGGAACTGCTGCAGGAAGATGCCGGCCGCAGCAACCAGGACCTGGCCGCGGCCGCCCACCTGTCGCCCCCCACCAGCCTGCGGCGGGTGCGGCGGCTGCACCAGCTCGGGCTGATCGAGCGGGTGGTGGCCGTCCTCCAGCCCGAACGGCTGGCCGAGGCCCAGGGCCATGGGCTCACCGCCCTGGTGGAAGTGACGCTGGAGCGCCAGGGCGCCGACCTGCAGGACGCCTTTGAAGCGCGCGTCGTCCCCGACCCGGCCGTACAGCAGTGTTACCGGGTCAGCCCCGGGCCGGACTTCGTGCTGGTGGTGCACTGCGCCGACATGCCGGCCTACCTGGAACTGGCCCGGCGGCTGTTCACCAGCGACGCCAACGTGCGCAACGTGAAGGCCTTCTTCAGCACCCGGCGCGCCAAGTTCCATCCGCGCCTGCCGATTCACCGCTGAGCGCAAAATGCATACCCTTGCATGACTCTACCCCCCAGGGTTTGATACAAACCGCACAGGGATGGCGTTTTATTAAGCCGTTCGGGTTGCAGCCTGACACAACCTGTAACAGGTTTTCTAGAATCGCCGACAACGACAAGAGCCCGTCCAGGGCTTCAGGAGGTCTTGATGGACATGATGTGGACCGGAATCGGCATCGCGGCGGTGCTGCTGGTTCTGTGCGGCTGGCTCTATGTGCGGTACTTCCGCCAGGGCGATCACGGCCGTGATGATCGCTACAGCCCCGAGCGGGTGCTGTCGGTGGAACAGGTGGCCATGCTGGACTACCTGCAGGACACCTTCCCCGGCCATGTGGTGCTGCCGCAGGTGCAGCTCAAGCACATGCTGTCGGTGCGTCGGGCGAGCAACAAGCAGCGCGCCCTGGAACGCCTGGAAGCCGACAGCGTGGACTTCGTGGTGTGCGGCGTCGACGGCAAGCCGAACTTTGCCTTCGACGTCGAGCAATACCACCTGAGCAATGCCGAGGCACGGGCCGAGCGGGTGCGCGAGAAGAACCGGATCCTGCGCACCGCCGGCGTGCGCTTCGTGCTGCTGAAGAACGGCATCCACCGCATGCCCTCGCCGGCCGACTTCCGGGCCCAGCTCAACCTGGCCGAACTGCCGAAACCGAAACAGCCGGTCAAGACCGAGACGGAGCGCGACAGCGTCATGCGCGAGCTCGAGAGCCAGCTCTCGGGCTTTGACCACCAGTACGGCAACACCGGCTTCCGGGAGTCGGAAATCATGGGCCTGTCCAACCTGATGGGCCTGGACGACGACCTCGCCCCGCGCCGCCCGCGCCAGCGCGCCGGCCAGCCGCCTGCAGCGGGCCAGGGCAACCCGCGCTGATCAGCCTTTTTTCTTGACCGGGCGCTGCCAGCCGGCAATGGTGACCGGCTTGCCCCGCGCCACCGACAGGGCGCCGGCCGGCGCGTCCTTGGTGATGGTGGAGCCGGCCCCCACTGTGCCGCCCGCGCCGATGGTCACCGGCGCCACCAGCACGCAGTTGCTGCCCACATGCACATCGGCCTCGATGACGGTGCGGTGCTTGTTGGCCCCGTCGTAGTTGGCGGTGATGCTGCCGGCACCGTAGTTCACCCGCTCGCCGACCGTGGCGTCGCCCAGATAGGCCAGGTGGTTGGCCTTGGCACCGGCCGCCAGGGTGCTGTTCTTCACTTCGACAAAGTTGCCGATGTGCACCTCGCGGCCCAGATCGGCACCGGGGCGCAGCCGGGCAAACGGCCCCACCAGCGCGCCCTCGCCCACCCGCACACCGGCCTTCTCGCCATCGATGTGGGTGAACGGATGAATCACCGCACCGGCCTCGATACGGGCATTCGCAATCACGCAGTGGGCCCCGATGCGCACGCCCTCGCCGAGTTCGACCCGGCCTTCAAACACGCAGTTGATGTCGATCTCCACATCCTGGCCGCAGACCAGTTCGCCACGCACGTCGATCCGGGCCGGATCGGCCAGCCGCACGCCCTGCAGCATCAGGGCCTGGGCATGGCGCTGCTGGAAGGCGCGCTCCAGCTCGGCCAGCTGCTGCGGGCTGTTGACGCCGGCCACCTGCACCGCGTCATCGATCCGGTGCGCCACCACGCTCAGGCCGTCGGCGACGGCGAACTTCACCACGTCGGTCAGGTAGTACTCGGCCTGCGCGTTGCGGTTGTCCAGCCGCGCCAGCCAGCCGCGCAGCAGGCGGGTGGGCACCGCCATGATGCCGCTGTAGATCTCGCCGATGGCCCGCTGCGCCTCGGTGGCGTCCTTGTGTTCGACGATGGCCTGCACCTCGCCCGAAGCGGTGCGCACGATGCGGCCGTAACCGGTGGGGTCGGGCAGGTCGAGCGTGAGCAGCGCCAGCCGCTGCCCGTCGCAGGCCTGCAGCAGGGCCTGCAGGGTGTCGGCCTGGGTCAGCGGTACATCGCCCGAGAGCACCAGGGTCACGCCGTCGTCCGGCAGCACCGGCGCGGCCTGCTGCACCGCATGGCCGGTGCCCAGCTGGGGCTCCTGCCGCACGAAGCGCAGCGGCGTGCCGGTGGGCGCGCTCAGGCCGGCCTCGACCTCGGCGGCCCCATGACCGGTGATGACCACCACGCTGCGGGCCGATAACCGCGCGGCGCAGTCGATCACATGCTGGGCCAGGGCACGACCCGCAAGACGGTGCAACACTTTGGGCCGGCGGCTCTTCATGCGGGTGCCTTTGCCCGCCGCCATCACCACCACATCCAAAGCTCTGCTCATGTCCGTCCTTTGTGCTGCTGCCACCACGCCGCCCGGCCCCGAGGCCGGCGGCAGAATGCGCCGGATTATGGCCCGCCCCCTGGGTCGGCTCGCGGTGCTGGGCGTGGCCCTGGTGCTGGCGGGCTGCACCGCACTCAGGGTGGTCTACCACCAGGCCCCGAGCCTGACCTACTGGTGGATCGATGGCTATGCCGATCTGGACAACCGCCAGACCGCACAGGTCCGGACCGACCTCGACGCGCTCTTCGCCTGGCACCGCCAGGAGGAGCTGCCGCGCCTGGCCGAGCTGCTGCGCGACTGGGAGCGGCTGGCGCCGAACGACATCACGGCCGATCAGGTGTGCCAGCAGTTCGACCGGGTCCGCGAGCGGCTCGCACGCACCGCCACCGAAGCGGTGCCGCCGCTGGCCCGGCTGGCCCTGCAGCTCTCCCCCGCCCAGCTCGACCACCTGGCCCGCCAGCAGGTCAAGAACAACCGCGAGTTCGAGGAAGACTTCATCGCCGCGTCGCCCGGCCGGGTGCTCGACCGCCGGACCGAACGCGCGCAGGACCGGCTGGAAACTTTTTATGGCCGCCTGAGCGATGCCCAGCGCAGCCTGCTGCGCCAGCAGCTGGCCGCATCACCGTTCGATGCGGCACGCACCCGGCAGGAGCGGCTGGTGCGCCAGGCCGACCTGTTGGCGACCATCCGCCAGGCCCAGGCCGAACCGGCCTCCGCAGGCCAGCGCATCCAGGCGCACCTGAACCGGTTCACCGATTCGCCCACGCCGGGCTACAACGCCTACCTGCAGTCCACGGTCCAGCATGGTTGCCGGCAACTGGCGCTGATCCACAACAGCACCACCGCACAGCAGCGCCAGCGGGCCGTGGCCACGCTCCAACAGTACGGGGCCGACCTGCGCACGCTGGCCAGCCCGGGCTGAACGCCTGGCGGCGCACCGCCGTCAGCGCAGCGCCATCCACACCAGCCCGAGCGACAGCAGCGTGACCGGCACACCGATGCGGGCATGCTCGCGCCAGCCGATGTGCACGCCCTGCTGACCGGCCAGGTCGGCCACGATCAGGTTGGCGATGGAGCCCACCAGCAGCAGGTTGCCGGCAAAGGTGGTCACCAGCGCCAGCTGCAGGCCGGCGGTGGAGGCGTGGTCCTGCAGGTGGGGCAACAGCAGCATGACGGCGGGCACGTTGGACACCAGGTTGGAGAGCACCACCCCCGCCACCATCAGCGTGCCCGGCTCGTGCAGCACCACCCCGCGCGCCGCCAGCCACTGCACCGCGTCGGTCGCCATGCCGGTCGATTCGAACGCGTGGTTGACCACGAACAGCCCCATGAACAGCACCAGCAGCGACCAGTCCACCAGGCCGATGACGTCGGACGACGCCAGCCGGCGGCTCAGCAGCAGCAGCGCAGCCCCGACCAGCGCCAGCACCGCGTGCGGCGCGTCGGTGAACAGGAAAAGCACCATCAGCACGCTCACCACGGTCAGGCCCTTGGTGGTCTGCCAGGCATCGAACGGCGGGTCGGCATCGAGCGGCACCGACGGCGGCACCAGTGCATCGCTGCGCGACTGGCCCGGCCCCCAGGCCAGCCAGACCCAGAGCACCAGCAGGCCACCGGCCACCGGGGCGGCGGCGCGCAGCGCGTAGTCGGCGAAGTCAAGCGCGAGCACCGAGCCGATCAGCATGTTCTGCGGGTTGCCGATCAGCGTGGCCGCCGAACCGATGTTGGCCGCGCAGGCCAGCCCGACCAGAAACGGCACCGGCGGCCAGCCGCGCTGCAGGCACAGGCGCAGCACCAGCGGCGTCATGGCCAGGCAGATGACATCGTTCGAGAACACCGCCGACAGCACGCCGGCGACCGTAATCAGGGCCGCCAGCAAGGCCGGCCTCGACAACGGCATGGCGCCCACCCTGAGGGTGACCGCCGCATAAAAACCGCCCAGCCGCATCTGTGCCGAGATGACCATGAAGGCAAACAGCAGCAGCAGCGTGGACACGTCGATGGCCGAGGCGGCCTGGTTCACCGTCATGCCGGTGATGGCCATCATGGCGATGGCGCCCAGCAGGGCCACGCCGGTGCGGTCCAGCCGCAGGCGGGGCAGCCCACCCAGGAACATGCCCAGGTAGACCACACCGAAGACGGTGGCAACGGCCCAGTCGGTGAAGGCGTGGTGGAGCGGCGGCGGGTTCATGGACCCCGCATGGTAGCGGGGCCGCCGGGCACGGATCAGGCCTGCAGGGAGGCCCACATCTCCTGGTCGCGCTCGGCGGTCCAGATGCGCGGGTGCTTGATGCCCCGGGCCTCGTCGTAGGCGCGGCTCACATCGAACGGCAGGCAGTGTTCGTAGATGAAGACATGGCCGAACACCGGGTCCATCTTCTGGCGGGTGTGGGCCATGGCGGCCTTCAGGTCCATGCCGGCGGCCGCCGCCTCGCGCGCCGCCTGGAACAGCGTGGTGACCCAGCGGGCGGTGTAGTCCAGCGCCTTGTTCACGTTGGCGTTGCCCTTCATGGCTTCGCCGCGACCGGGCACGATGGCTTCGGCGTTGAGGGCACGCAAGGCTTCCAGCGTGGCCGGCCACTCTTCCAGCTGGGCATCGCCGGTGTAGACGCCGGCCTCGAACTCGACCAGATCGCCACTGAACAGCACCTTTTCGGACTCGACCCAGGCGATGGTGTCGCCCTTGGTGTGGCCGGCGCCGGGGTGCCAGATCTCGACCTTCACGCCGCCCAGATCGAGCGTGAGGCTGCCCTGCCGGCCGGGCGTGCCGTCGCCGATCACCAGCGTGGGCCAGGTGAGGCCGGGTACCGAGTCGGCGCCGCGGAACAGCCGGGGGAAGCGTTCCATCTCGCTCTGCATGTCCTGCGCGCCGCGCTCGACGATCAGGTCGTGGGTGCCGCGGCTGGCAATCACCTCGGTCGCGCCTTCGGCCTTGAAGGCGCTGGCGCCCAGCACGCGCACCGCGTGGTAGTGGGTCAGCAGCACGTACTTGATGGGCTTGTCGCTGACCTCGCGGATGCGGCGGATCAGGTCCTGCGCCATGGCTGGCGTGGCGGTGGCGTCGCTCACCAGGATGAATTCGTCACCGATGATCACGCCCGAATTCGGGTCGCCTTCGGCCGTGTAGGCCCAGCAGTGGGCGCTGAGCTGTTCGAAGGTGATGTTCTTGTCCTGCAGGTCGGCCTGCGAGGCGAATGCTTTGCTCATGGCGGTCTCCGGGGTGGTGGTCGGCTGAAGTGCGGAATTTTACTTAAACGAAATTCGTTTCGTATAGGTAAATCACGGAAAACCCGGTCATCCGGGTCCCTGGCCGGACAGTCCCCGCTCCAGCACCGCCACCACCTCGTCGGCAAATGCCGCGTAGCTCATGGGGCCGCCGGGGCGCAGCCAGGTGAAGGTCCAGTTGATCATGCCGAACAGCATCATGGTCAGCGCGGTCTGGTTGCCGGCATGCACCCGGTCCGGGTAGGCCCGCCGGATGAAGCGGGTGAAGGCGGCGACCACGTCGCGCTGACGGTTCAGGATCAGCTCGCGCTGCACGTCGCCCAGGAATTTGGTGTCCGACACCAGCGCCACGTGGCGGGTGGCCGAGCTCTCGTATTCGGTCAGGAACGACCGCACCAGCGCATGCAGCGCCGCCCGTTCGCTGAGGTTCTGGCGCTGGGCATGGGCCTCGGCCTCGCCGATCAGGGCCAGCAGCCGCTGGGTGTAGCGGTCCAGCAGGTCGAACAGGATGGCTTCCTTGCTCTCGTAATAGTGGTAGAGCCGCGCCTTGCTGGTGCCGCACGCCGCCGCAATGTCGTTCATGCTGGCGGCCGGGAAGCTGCGGTGGGCGAAGCACTGCGCCGCCAGGTTGAGGATCTCGTCGCGCTTGAGATCGTGGGTGGGTGACTTGGGGCGTGCCATGCGGGGCATTCTGCCAGCGGCCCCCGGCCGCGCGACCCGGGGCCTGCCGTCAGGCCGCGCCGAAGCCGAAGCGCAGCACGCCCGCGCCACACGGCTGCCAAGGCTCCACCACCACATGGGCGCCGGCCGGCACCTCCAGCACCTCGCCGGCCACCACGATGCGGTCGCAGCCGTCGCCCCAGGTGACCCAGGCCCGGCCTTCGCGCACCGCCAGCCGGCTGGGCCGGATGGCCCGCAGGCTGGCAGCCGCGCCGGCCCCGAGCTGCCACAGCGGGCCGGGAATCAGGGATTCTTGAATGGCATGAATGGACATGGTGTTCTCCTGCGTGGAGCCGAACGCAAACGGGTTCGGCTTGGCTTGAATCCTCTGCCAGAGCGGACCTGTGGTCCAATGAAAACGCCCGCTTCGATTGATGACTTGAACGCATCAGCATCATCTGCCGCTCATGCAACCCACCAGCCGCACCCGCCCGCTGCCCGTCGGTCACCTGCGCGCCTTCGAGGCGGTGGCCCGGCTGCTCAACTTCCGCGCCGCCGCCGACGAGCTGTCGATCACCCAGAGCGCGGTGAGCCGCCAGATCCAGTCGCTGGAGGACGACATCGGCACGCCGCTGTTCCTGCGCCACACCCGCTCGGTGCAGCTCACCGGGGCCGGCGCCCAGCTGCTGCGCGCGGTCGACCCGGCGCTGGAGCGCATCGACAGTTCGGTGCGGCAGATCCGCCAGGGCGCGGGCCGGCGCAGCGTGTCCATCACCACCTGGGCATCGTTCGCCTCGATGTGGCTCATTCCCCGGCTGGAGCATTTCCAGCGCGAGCACCCGGACATCGACATCCGCATCGACGCCACCGACAGCACGGTCGATCTGGCCACCGCCGACGTCGACCTGGCGCTGCGCTACGGCGTGCCCGAGAACGCACCGCCCCATGCGGTGCGGCTGTTCGGCGAACAGCTCACCCCGGTGGCCAGCCCCTGGCTGCTGCAGGCCCACCCGATCCGCACCCCGGCGGACCTGGCCGGCGTGGCCCTGATCGAGGCCGGTGACGCCCACCGATCGCGCCACCTCGAATGGCTGACCTGGCAGCGCTGGCTCGACACCTTCGGCCAGACCGCCGCACCCCGCCGCGCCGCCGGTGCCCGGCGTCCGGCGCCCAGCCGCCTGCAGCCCCAGCGCTGGCTGTACTTCAACTACGCCCACCAGATCGTGCAGGCCGCCCTCACCGGCCAGGGCGTGGCCATGGCGCGCCTGCCGCTGGTGGCGGAAAGCCTGGCCAGCGGCGCGCTGCTGGAGCCGCTGCCGGCCTGCCGCATGGACTCGCCACTGGCCTACTGGCTGGTCACCGGCCCGCAGCGGACCCGCCGCCCCGAAGTGCAGGCCTTCTGCGACTGGCTGCTGGAACAGGCGGCCGCCACCCGGCAAGCCATCGGCGACACGCCCGACCCCGACACGGTGGACCTGATCGACTGACCCCTGCTGGACCCGGCTCATGCCCCAGGCTGGTGCACACTCTCGGGCTTTTTCCCGCCCGACCGCCCATGCCGACCCGCCCCTCCTCCAGCAACCTGCGCAGCATCGTCGCCATGCTGGTGGCGGTGGGTTTCTTCGCCCTGATGGACGCGGTGCTCAAGACCCTGGCAGCCCGTTACCCGGTGATGCAGATCGCGGCGCTGCGCGGCCTGACCTGCCTGCCGCTGGTGCTGGCCTGGATCACCTGGCGCGGGGCCTGGGGTCGTGTGAAGCCAGCGCGCTGGTCGCTGCACCTGCTGCGCGGCGCCTTGAGCGTGGCCATGCTGTCGCTGTTCACGCTGGGCGTGCGCGACCTGCCGCTGTCGGCCGCCTACACCCTGTTCTTCGTGGCGCCCTTGCTGATCACCCTGCTGTCGGTCCCGGTGCTGGGCGAGCGCGTGCCCTGGGTGCACTGGGTGGCGGTGGCGATCGGCTTTGCCGGCGTTCTGGTGGCCCTGCGCCCCAGCGGGCAAGACCTGCGGGCCGGGCTGGTCACGGCCGGCGGGCTCGCCGTGCTGGGCGCGGCGCTCTGTTACGCCATCTCGGCCGTGGTGGGCCGGCTGGCCAGCCGCACCGACAGCAGCGAAGGCATGGTGCTGTGGATGACGCTGCTGCTGTCACTGGCCGCCGGCGCGCTGGCGGCGCCGAACTGGCAGGCCATCGCCACCGCCGATCTGCCGCTGCTGCTGGCGCTGGCCATCACCGGCTTCGGCGGCCAGCTCGCCATCACCGAAGCCTTCCGGCACGGTCAGGCGTCGGCCGTGGCGCCGTTCGAGTACAGCGCCCTGGCCTGGGGCGTCATGCTGGACTGGTTCATCTGGCAGTCGCTGCCGGCGGCCCACACCTGGCTGGGCGCGGCCATCATCATCGGCAGCGGGCTGTGGCTGGTCCGGCACGAACAGCGCATCACCGAAGCGCACGCCAACCCGGATCGGGTGTGACCTCCGGTCACCCGGTGGCATCGATGGGCGCCGGGTGGGGACTCATGAGCGTCCCAACTTTGAAATAGCCAGATCATGATTTCGACATCAATCCGCCAGCCTGCCGCACGCACCCGATCGGCCCCACCCCGCCTGGAGCACGCCCGGCCTGCCACCGGCCTGACCCAGGTCCGTCATCAACCTCGGCGAACCATGGCCGTCGGCCCGACGCAGCCCCACCTGGCGCCACCGGTACCGCCGCGAATGTCCTTCGGCGAGCTCCATGACCTGATGGGCGACGTCTTTCACCTGAGCACCACCGTGGAGGTGTCCGCGAGCGCCCTGGGGGGCATGTCACCCGCACAGATCGCAGAACTGGTCAGTTCGGCGTCAAACCTCGCGCAGAGGATGAACCTGCTCTCCAGCCAGCACCAGCACTGGGGTGGGTCACCGTCGATGCTGGCCGCCATCGACGAGGCGCTGGAGGAAGGCGCCGCCGTGATGGCCCGGGTCAGCAGCTCCTGACCAGGGGCTTCAGCGCCCCGGCCAGGCCACGCCGGTGTCGCACAGGATGGCGTCCAGCGGCTGGTCGTGCGGCTCCGGCTCCATGTCGGGCAGGTAGCCGAAGTCGTAGCCCAGGCCGACGGTGAAGGGCTTGGGCTGCAAGGCGGCCAGGGTGCGGTCGTAGAAACCGCCGCCATAACCCAGCCGGTAGCCGCCCGGCCCGTAACCCACGCAGGGCACGAAGATGAGGGTGGGCACGATCACCTCGGTGTCCTTGGGTTTCGGGATGCCGTAGGCGTCTTCTTCCATGGGGCAGCCGGGGTACCAGGTGTGGAAGGTCAGGGTGCGGTCGACCTTGTTGACCACCGGCAGGCCGATGCGGCGGTGGCGGGCCGCCCCGGCCGCGTCTTCCTCCAGCCCGGCTTCCTGCCAGCGGAACAGCGCCGGCAGGGGATCGAATTCACCCTTGATGGGCCAGTAAGCGCCGATCACCGTGTCGGGCCGGTGGATCAGCCAGACCCGCATGACCCGTTGCAGCAGGTCGTTGCGCCAGGCCCGGTCGGCCAGGTTCTGGCGCTTCTCCACCAACGACTTGCGCCAGGCCATCTTGCGGGTGGCCGCGGGGGAACTCTCACCGGTTTTGGTATCCATAATCGGGCGATGTCTTTCGTGATTCCATCGATCTCGGCCAGCGGGTGGCGCCGGCCCATTATGGCGGCGCTGCTGAGCTGTGCCCTGGCGCCGACCTGGGTCTTTGCACAGGGCCAGGGCGGTGGCGCTGCCGACAGCGCCCTGCTGGAGATGCGCGAGTCGTTCCGGCTCGGGCGCACCGCCCAGCTGACCCAATCGCTGCCGGCCGCGCGCGGCCACGCGCTGGAGCCGCTGGCCCGCTACTGGGACATGCGCGCGCGTCTGGAGTCGGCGGCACCCGCCGAGATTCGCGCCGCGATGGACGCCATGGCCGGCACCTATTGGGAGGACCGGCTGCGCAACGACTGGCTCCTGCTGCTCGGGCGCCAGCGCAACTGGGTCGAATTCGAGCTGGAGCGGCCGCGCTTCCGCATGAACGACGACCGACAGGTGCGCTGCTACGGCCTGATGCTGGACGCCGTGGCCGGCCGTCTGGATGCCGGGCAGGCGGCGGCCCGGGTACAGAACGAATGGCTGGCCCAGAAGGACATCGACACCGGCTGTGCCACTGCCGCCGAAGCCCTGCTCAAGAGCGGACACCTGAGCGAGCAGGCGGTCTGGCTGCGGGCCCGGCTCATGATGGAGACCGGCAAGACCCGGGCGGCCAGCCAGGCGGTGGCCCTGCTCAACCCGGAATGGGCCGGCCGGCTCGACGCCATTGCCGCCGAACCCCAGCGCTACCTCGACGGCAAGCTGACCGCATTCCGCACCCACACCAAAGAGCTGGTCACGCTGGCCATCATCCGGCTGGCCAGTGCCGATCCGGCGGCCGCGGCGGCCGAGGTCGACCACCTGCGCTGGCGCACCCAGCTCACCCGCGACGAGCGCGACTGGCTCTGGGGCGTGATCGGCAAACGCGCCGCCCAGAAATTCATGCCCGAGGCGACCGGGTATTTCGCCCGTGGCAGCGACCGCGGCATGGCCGACGACCACCTGGCCTGGAAGGTGCGGGCCGCGCTGCGCGCCGGCCGCTGGGGCATGGTGCGGGAAGCCGTGGACGCCATGGGGCCGGCCCAGCAGTCGGACCCGGCCTGGGTGTACTGGAAAGCCCGCAGCCTGCTGGCCCAGGCCGGGCTGGACTCGGCGGCCGGCGTGCCCGATGCGGGTGCGCCGCCACTGCCCCCGGGCACGGCCGTGGTGACCGCCTCGCCCCCGCCCGAAGTGCTGCAGGCCCGCCAGCTGCTGGCCGGCATCGCATCGCCGCACGGCTTCTACGAGCAGCTGGCCCTGGAGACCCTGGGTCTGAAGGTCAGCCTGCCGCCGGCGCCGCCACCCCCCACCGCCGCCGAGCTGGCCGACATCACGGCCGATCCCGGCATCCGCCGTGCCCTGGCGGCGTTCCGGCTCGGCCTGCGCAGCGAGGGCGTGCGCGAGTGGAACTACAGCGTGGCCCTGCACACCCCGGGCGGCATGTCGGAGCGCGAGCTGCTGGCGGCCGCCACCGTGGCCTGCCGCGAGGAACTCTGGGACCGCTGCATCCACACCAGCCTGCGCAACCGCTCGCAGGTCGACATGGCGCTGCGGTTTCCGACACCGTTCCGCGACGCGGTGCTGAGCCGCACCCGGGACATCGGTCTGGACCCCGCCTATGTGTACGGCCTGATCCGGCAGGAAAGCCGCTTCGTCACCGATGCGCGCTCCGGCGTCGGCGCTGCCGGGCTGATGCAGGTCATGCCGGCCACGGCCCGCTGGACCGCCCGCCGCATCGGCCTGACCGATTTCCGGCCGGCCCGGATCAATGAGCGCGACACCAACATCCAGATCGGCACCGCCTACCTCAAGTTCGCGCTGGACGATTTTGAAGGCTCGCTGCCACTGGCCGCAGCGGCCTACAACGCCGGCCCGGGGCGCGCCAGGGCCTGGCGCGAAGGCCCGGTGCTGCCGGGCGAGATCTGGGCCGAAACCATTCCCTTCGACGAGACCCGCGACTATGTGAAGCGGGTCTTGGCCAACACCACCCTGTACGCCGCCCAGCTGGGCGGCCAGCCGCAATCGCTGCGCCAGCGGCTGGGCACGGTCGGGCCCCGCGCCGCGACCGCACCCCCCACGAACACCGAACTCCCCTGATCCAGCCTGCCATGAAAAAAGTCCTCATCACCGGCGGTACCGGCTTCGTCGGCCGCCACGTCTGCGAGAAGCTGCACCGCCTGGGCTGGCACATCACCGTGCCCACGCGCCGCATGAACAAGGCCGCTGCGGTGCAGCACCTGCCGCGGGTCACCGTCATCGAAGCCGACGTGCACCGGCAGGAAGACCTGCTGCGCCTGCTGCCCGGACACGACGCGGTGGTGCACCTGGTGGCCATCCTGCACGGCACCGAGGCTGCGTTCGAACAGACCCATGTGGCGCTGCCCCGCCAGCTGGCCGCCGCCATGAACGCCAGCGGCGTGCGCCGTCTGGTGCATGTGAGTGCCCTCGGGGTGTCGGAGAGCGGCCCCTCCCGCTACCAGCGCAGCAAGGCGCGGGGCGAGGCGGTGCTGCAGGCCGCCGACCTCGACCTCACCGTGCTGCGCCCCAGCGTCATTTATGGCCAGGGCGACCGCTTCCTCAACCTGTTCGCGCAACTGCAGTCGGTGTTTCCGTTCGTGCCGCTGGCCAGCGCCGGCGCCCGTTTTCAGCCGGTCTGGGTGGAAGACGTGGCCGAGGCGGTGGCGGCCTCGCTCGACCCGCAGCGCCACGGACTCGACAGCATCGGCCGGACCTTTGATGCCGCCGGACCGGATGTGCTCACGCTGGCCCAGCTGGTGCAGCTGGCCGGACGCTTCGGCAGCCGCCAGCGCCCGGTGATCCCGCTGCCGGCGGCCATCGGCCGGCTGCAGGCCCGGTTGATGGAACTGGCACCGGGCGAGCCGTTGATGAGCCGGGACAACCTGGCCGCGATGACGGTGGACAACGTGTCCGACGGCAGCCACCCCGGCCTGCAGGCGCTGGGCATCGAGCCCGCCGCCATTGCGGCGGTGGCCGAACGCTACCTGGGCCACCGGGGCGGGCGCGATGCCCTGCTGGCCTACCGCCGCCAGCCGCCGCATTGAGCGCCGGGTCGATACCCCACACACAACCCTACCGCCAGTCGACTGATTAACCCATTCGGCTTACATGAAGTGATTTTTTGGCACACTCCCCTCGGGTATTGAATGAATACCTTTTACCTAAAGGGCGCTGATCATGTCACTCACCAAACCCGGCATCACCAACCTCACCGAATCGCAGCGGGACGTCATCAACCGGCTCAAGCGCATCGACGGTCAGGTGGGCGGGCTCATCCAGATAATCGTCGAGGGCCGCAACTGCGAGGAAGTCGCCCAGCAGATGGCGGCGGTCCGCAAGGCCATGGACAAAGCCTTCTACCGCATGATGGCCTGCGACATGCTCGAGGCCATTGCCAGCACCGTGGCCGAATCGTCGGCAGTGCGCGACGTCGAGCGCTCCACCCGCATCCTCGAGAAGTACGCCTGAGCTGGCGCCCGGTCGGCAGCGCCTAACATCGGGACTCCAACCACCGGGGTCCCCGTCATGGCACTGCAGCTCTACATCGGCAACAAGAACTACTCGTCCTGGTCCATGCGGCCCTGGGTCCTGCTGCGGCAGGCGGGCATCCCGTTCGAGGAAATCATGGTCCGGTTCGACTCTTTCGACGCCGGGTCGAGCTTCAAGCAGCAGCTCAAGGCGATCAGCCCGGTCGGCAAGGTGCCGGTGCTGGTCGACGAAGGCTTCCCGATCTGGGACACCCTGGCCATTGCCGAATACGTGGCCGAACGCTTCCCCGACCGCCAGCTCTGGCCGGCGGACCCCAGGGCACGCGCCAGGGCCCGCAGCGTCTGCGCCGAAATGCACAGCGGCTTCACGGCCCTGCGGGGTGCCTGCCCCATGAACATCGAGGCCAGCCTGCCCGATGTGGGTCGCCTGATCTGGCGCGACCAGCCCGGCGTCCGCGCCGACGTGGCCCGCCTCTGCGGCCTGTGGGGCGAGCTGCTGGCGGCGCAGCCGGCCGGCTCGCTGCTGTTCGGCGCCTTCACGGTGGCCGACGCCTTCTTTGCACCGGTCTGCATGCGCATCCGCACCTATGACCTGCCGGTGCCGGCCGACATCCGGGCCTATGTGGACCGGGTGGCAGCCCTGCCCGGCGTGAAGGACTGGATCGACGGCGCCCTGGCCGAGCAGGACTTCCTGGACTTCGAAGAACCCTACCGCCTGGGCCGGAGCTGACCGGTCACCCCCCCGGACCATGGAGATCTATCTGGTCGGCGGCGCGGTCCGCGATGCCCTCATGCCACGTTCGGCGGCGACCCCGGCGCACAGCGATCGCGACTGGGTGGTGGTGGGGGCATCGCCGCAGGCCATGGCGGATGCCGGTTTTCTGCCGGTGGGTCGCGACTTCCCGGTGTTCCTGCACCCGCAGACCCGCGAGGAATACGCCCTGGCCCGGACCGAACGCAAGACGGCACCGGGCTACCACGGCTTCGCCTTTCATGCCGATCCGGGCGTGACGCTGGAAGACGATCTGGCCCGGCGCGACCTCACCATCAATGCCATGGCCGTGCCCGAGGCCGACGCCGACGACCCGGCTCGCGGCCGCCTGATCGACCCCCACGGCGGCGCCCGGGACCTGCGTGACCGGGTGCTGCGCCATGTGACCGGCGCCTTTGCAGAAGACCCGGTCCGCATCCTGCGGCTGGCCCGGCTGGCCGCCCGCTTCCCCGACTTCTCGGTCGCCCCCGAGACCCAGGTCCTGATGCGGCAGATGGTGGAGGACGGCGAGGTGGACCACCTGGTACCGGAGCGGGTCTGGCAGGAGCTCTCTCGCGGCCTGATGGAACAGCGCCCGAGCCGCATGCTGACCGTGCTGCGCGACTGCGGGGCACTGGCCCGGCTGCTGCCCGAGGTGGACCGCCTGTGGGGCGTGCCGCAGCGGGCCGAGCACCACCCCGAGGTGGACACCGGCGTGCACCTGATGATGGTGCTCGACATGGCCGCCCGTTTGCAGGCGCCGCTTCCGGTGCGTTACGCCTGCCTGGGCCACGACCTGGGCAAGGGCACCACGCCGCCGGCCGAATGGCCCCGCCACATCGGCCATGAAGCACGCAGCGCACGGCTGCTCAAGGGGCTGGGCGAGCGGCTGCGGGTCCCGATCGCCTGCCAGGAGCTGGCCGATGTGGTGGCACGCGAGCATGGGCATATCCACGGCAGCGCCGGGCTGTCGCCGGCGGCCACGCTGCGCCTGCTGGAGCGCTGCGACGCCATCCGCAAGCCCGAGCGGTTCGAGCAGGCGCTGCTGGCCTGCGAGTGCGATGCGCGGGGCCGGCTGGGCCACGAGGAACGGGACTACCCACAAGCCCCCCGCCTGATGGCGGCGCTGCGGGCGGTGCTGGCGGTCGATACCTCGGTGGTCGCGGGCGCCGCCATGGCCGCCGGACTCAGCGGCCCCCGCATAGGCGAGCGGATCCATCAGGCTCGCGTGGACGCGCTGCAGGCGCTGTGCGACGATGCCTGACCCTTTCAGGAGACCGCATGCCGCAGCGCAACCCGCTCAACCGACCGCTGGCCGACGGCATTCGGCAACTGGGTTTTCGCAAGTGGTACGAGCGTGAGCTGCTCTCCAGCCACGCCCACATGACGCTGGCCATCCTGGCGGCCGTGGCCATGCTGGCCAGCTTCGAGGCCTTCCAGGGCGCCAGCCCGGTGGACAAGCTCATCAACACCGGCTTCGTGGTGGCCAGTGCGGCCATCGCGCTGTGGTCGCTGCGCCGCTACCTGTTCCTGCTGATGCACGCCGAGGAGCTGGCCAACCAGGCCAACTGCCCCAGCTGCAAGGCCTATGGCCAGCTGAAGCTGCAGGAAGACCCAGCCGCTCGCCCGGGGCCGGGCCTGGTGCCGGTGTGCTGCAAGCGCTGCGGCTTTCGGTGGAACCTGAACGACGGCTGAGACCGCCTCATACCAGGTAGCCCACCAGGCTGGCGATGAAGCTCAGCAGCACGGTGGAGGCGATCGGCAGGAACCAGTCGCGGCCGAAGGCCCGGAAGCGCAGGTCGCCGGGCAACCGGCCCAGCCCCATCTTCTGCAGCAACGGCGTGGCCCAGCTGATCAGCAGCAGGGCCAGAAAAATGACGAGCATCCAGCGGAGCATGGGCGCCTTCAGAGCCGGTGGGTGCGGTCGCCGCTGGCAAAGCCGAGTGGCACCCAGCCGTTCGCCGATGCCGGCGGGGCCAGGGCGATCACCTTGAACAGCTCGCCCATTTCGTGTTCGAGCACCAGCTTCTGCATCAGCGCGTTCTCGCGCGGACCGGCCCCGCGGGCCAGCCCCAGCAGGCCGGCGTTGAGCAGGAAGCGGCCCTGGCTGGTGTAACCCAGCACGGTCAGTCCGGCGTCCTGCGCGGCCAGGGCCACGCCGGTGAAGTTGACGTGCGCCGTGATGTCCTTCTGGCCGGGGTCGGCCAGCGGGTCGCTGTCGCTGCGGTGCGCCCGGTGGCACACCAGCGTGCCCATGTGGCGCTGCGGGTGGTAGTACTCGGCCTCGGGGAATCCGTAGTCGATCAGGAAGGCCGCGCCGCGCTCAAGCCGGTCGGCCAGGGTGCGGACGAAGGCCTCGGCCTGGGGGTGGATTTCAGTCAGGTAGTCGTGCGGGCCCTCGATGGCCAGGGGCGGGCGGGCATCGGTCGGGCGGTCGGACCAGCACAGCCCTTGCCGGGCATCGAGCGCCACGCCGCGCTCGTGCCAGACACCGCTGCGGCGGTGCAGCAGCCGCACCGGCATGGCGTCCAGCACCTCGTTGCCCAGCACCACGCCAGCCATCCGCTCGGGCAGCGCCGAAACCCAGTCGACCCGGCTGCCATGGGCGGCCAGGGTGGCGGCCTGACGTTCACGCAGGCTGCCAGAGAGGTCGACGATGGTGTAGCGGGCCGGCGCGCAGCCCAGTGCGTCGAGTTCGTCGAGCAGCTGGCGGGCCAGCGCACCCGAGCCGGCACCGAATTCCCAGAGGGTGTCGGTGCCGGTGGCTTCCAGGGCCTGCTGCACCTGCCGGGCCAGCGTGCGACCGAACAGCGGGGTGAGTTCGGGCGCGGTGACGAAGTCGCTGCCGGACTGCGGCAGGTGCCCGAACTTGGGCGCGGTGTTGGCGTAATAGCCGAGCCCGGGCTCGTACAGGGCCAGGGCCATGTAGCGGTCAAAGGGCAGCCAGCCACCGGCCTCGCCGATGGCCCGGTGCAGGCGCTTCAGCAGGTCGGTCGTTACACTGGAGGGTTCGTTCACGGCAGCGGGTGGCACCCGCCGATTGTCCCCCATGAATCCCTCATCCACAGGCGCCGGACAGCCCGGCGCGGTCCTGATCACCGGCGGTTCGCTGCGGCTGGGCGCCGAGCTGGTCCGGGCCTTTGCACAGGCCGGCTGGCATGTGTGGTGCCACTACAGCCGCTCGGCCGATGCGGCCGCGGCGCTGGCCGCCGAGCTGCGGCAGACCGGGGCACGGGTCGACACGGTGAAGGCCGATCTGGCCGACAGCGCACAGGTCGAGGCCATGATGGCGCACATCGAACAGCAGGGCGGCCCGTTACGCGCGCTGGTGAACAACGCGTCCACCTTCGAGCCGGACACCGGCATCGACTTCGACCCCGCCATGGCGCGGCTGCAGCTCGAGGTGAACCTGATCGCTCCGCTGCTGCTCGGCCGCGAACTGGCCCGCATGCAGCAACGCCACCACCTGGCCGACGCCTGCGTGGTCCATGTGCTGGACCAGAAGGTGCACAACCTCAACCGCGACTACTTCTCGTACACGGTGTCCAAGCTGGCGCTGGAGCGCTCGGTGGCGCTGCAGGCCCAGGCGCTGGCGCCGGGGGTGCGGGTGAACGCGGTGGCACCGGGCCTGATGTACCTCAGCGGCCCGCAGCAGCCCGAGAACTTCGAGCGCGCCAGCCGCGTCAACCTGCTGCGCCGCCCCACCGACCCGGCCCAGGTGGCACAGACCTGCGTCTTTCTGGCCAGCAGCACCGGCATCACCGGCACCACCGTGAATGTGGACAGCGGCCAGCACCTGGTGCCGCTGGAACGCGACGTGATGTTCGTGGTGGAAGAACTCATGCAGGAGAAACCCCTTTGACCACCCCCGACCTCAACACCCTGCTGCTGACCTGCCGCAAGCTGTTCCTGCGCCGCCACGAGGTGCTGGTGCAGATCGGCATCCACGACTTCGAGAAGACCGCGCCGCAGCGCCTGTGGATCGATGTCGATCTGTACGTGCCGCTGGCGCAGTCCACGCCCAGGGGCGACCGCATCGACGAGGTGGTCGACTACGACTTCGTGCGCGAAGTGGTGGCGCAGCGCATTGCGCAAGGCCACATCGGCCTGCAGGAAACGCTGGTGGACGAGCTGGTCGACCGCTTGCTGCAGAACCCGGGCGTGGCCGCGGTGCGCCTGTCCACCTGCAAGCCCGACGTCTACCCCGACTGCGAGGCGGTGGGGGTGGAGGTGTTCCGGCTGCGGGCGCAGGAGGCGGCATGAACCAGATGCCATCGGGCATGCAGGCCGGAACACAGGCCGGCACCCAGATCCTCACCCTCACCGGGCTGCGCTTCAATGCCAACCTCGGCATCCTGGACCACGAGAAGGTCAGTCCGCAGCCGATCCAGGTCGATGCCGAGCTGAACCAGGGCACCCAGCCGCTGCTGCCGCACGACGACGACATCACCCATGTGCTGGACTACCGCAAGGTGCGCCAGATCATCATCGACGAGTGCACCGCCGAACACGTGAACCTGCTGGAGAGCCTGATCGGCAAGCTGGCCCGCCGCCTGATGCAGCTGCCCGGCGTGATCGGCGTGCGGGTGAAGATCGCCAAGCTGGAAATCTTCGACGACTGCGAAGTGGCCATCCGCATGGAAAGCGGACAGTGGTGATGCCACGGATGGCCCGACAGCCGGAATCAAGTGAGTTTAGCCAGTTATCAAGATTTCATAACTTCTCAAACATCGCTTGATATGAATCCGATCGCCAAGCCGTTTGCCCCGGGCGCCGGTGCACCGCCGCCGGAACTCGCCGGGCGCGACACCCTGCGCGAGGGCCTGCGGGTGGCGCTGGAGCGGTCCCGGCTGGGCCGTCCGGCCCGCAGCGCCATCCTGATCGGGCTGCGCGGCGTGGGCAAGACCGTGCTGCTGGACCGGGTGCGCGACGACGCCGAAGCAGCCGGCATCCACACCATCCGGCTTGAAGCCCCGGAAGGACGCTCGCTGCCGGCCATGCTGGCTCCGCAGCTGCGTCAGGCCCTGCTGCGGCTGAGCCAGACGGAAGCCGCCAAGGCCTACGCGATACGGGGTCTCAGGGCGCTGGCCGGCTTTGTCGGCCGGCTCAAGCTCACCTACAGCGACATCGAGGTCGGCATTGACTACGAACCCGAGCCGGGCCTGGCCGACAACGGCGACCTCGAACACGACCTGCAGGCCCTGATGGAACAGGCCGGGCTCGCGGCCAAGGCCGCTGGAACGGCACTGGCCCTCTTCATCGACGAACTCCAGTACGTGGGCGAGGCCGAACTTGCTGCCCTCATCACCGCCCTGCACCGCATTTCGCAACGGCAACTGCCGGTCGTGCTGGTCGGCGCCGGCCTGCCGCAGCTGCGGGGCCAGATGGGGAATGCCAAGTCGTATGCCGAACGGCTCTTCGACTTTCCCGACATCGGCGCCCTGCCGCCGGAAGCGGCTCGACAGGCCATCGAGAAGCCGCTGCTGGACGAAGGTGTCCGCATCACCGGGCAGGCGCTGGACGAGATCCTTGAACGCAGCCAGGGCTACGCCTATTTCCTGCAGACCTGGGGCAGCGAGGCCTGGCTGGCGGCCGACGGCAGCCCGATCGAAGCGGCCGATCTGGACAAGGCCAGCGCCAGCGCCGTGGCCTCGCTGGACCACAGCTTCTTCCGGGTGCGCTTCGAACGCTGCACCCCCAAGGAGCGCCGGTACCTGCGGGCCATGGCCGAACTGGGCCCCGGACCGCACCGTTCCGGCGACATCGCCGCCTGCCTGGGCGAGAAGGTGTCGTCGCTGGCGCCGACCCGGGCCACCCTGATCGCCAAGGGCATGGTCTGGAGCCCCACCCACGGGGATACCGCCTTCACCGTCCCGATGTTCGACGGCTTCATGAAGCGCATCCTCCCTGGTGACGACTGGCGCCAGCCCTGAACCCCCATCCGCGTGCCGCAAGGACCCCGCCATGAACGAACAGCTTGAAAACCACAAACTCGAAAAACGCCTGTGCCGCGAGGTCGGCCGCGCCATCACCGACTACAACATGATCGGCGAGGGCGACCGCGTGATGGTGTGCGTGTCCGGCGGCAAGGACAGCTACGCCATGCTCGACATCCTGCTGAAACTGCAGAAGCGGGCGCCGGTGAACTTCGAGCTGATCGCGGTCAACCTGGACCAGAAGCAGCCCGGCTTTCCCGAGCATGTGCTGCCCGAATACCTGACCAAGCTGGGCGTGAAGTTCCACATCGAGAACCAGGACACCTACTCCATCGTCAAGCGCGTCATTCCGGAGGGCAAGACGCTGTGCAGCCTGTGCAGTCGCCTGCGCCGGGGCATCCTGTACCGGGTGGCCGACGAACTGGGCTGCACCCGCATCGCCCTCGGCCACCACCGCGACGACATCCTGCAGACGCTGCTGCTCAACATGTTTTTCGGTGCCAAGCTCAAGGGCATGCCGCCCAAGCTGGTGAGCGACGACGGCCGCCATGTGGTGATCCGCCCCATGGCCTATGTGGCCGAGAAGGACCTGAGCCGCTGGGCCGAGGTGCAGCAGTTCCCCATCATTCCCTGCACCCTGTGTGGCAGTCAGGAAAACCTGCAGCGCAAGCAGGTCGGCAACCTGCTGCGCGAGTGGGAGAGCAAGTACCCCGGCCGGGTCGAGAACATGTTCAGTGCGCTGCAGAACGTGGTGCCCAGCCACCTGATGGACCGCCAGCTGTTCCCCTTTGGCGGCCTGGAAGCCACCGGGGTGCCCGACCCCGACGGCGACAAGGCCTTCGACACCGAGATGCCGTCGGCCCCCGCCGATGCCGGGAACCCGACACCCGCGCGACCGGTCATATCGATCGCTGCCCAGTAAGTCGCAGCCCCTCAACCCCGTACCCCCTCACCCGATGCCCGTCCGATGCCACTGCACGCGAAGCTCCTGAGCCCCCGACACCTCGGCACCGCCCTGCTGCTGGTCGGCTCGCTCGCGCTGGCGGGCTGCGCCACGGTGATGCGGGTGGACAACGAGGTGCAGAGCCACCCCCGGTGGGCCGAGCGGGGCGGCGGCATTCCGCAGGCGCCGCAGGTGTTCCGGTTTGAACGCCCGCCCTCGCAGGAAGGCGGGCGGGCCGGTGCCAGCCAGGACATGCTGGAGCGGCTGGCCGCGCAATCCCTGGCACGGGCCGGCTGGACCCCGGCCGCCGGTAACGTGCGGGCGCCCTGGACGGTGGAGGTGAGCGCCCTGGTGGTGCAGCTGCCACGCGCGCCCTGGGAGAGTCCCTACGACAGTTTTTACGGCCCGTTCGGGCCGCGCTGGGTGCACCCCTATGGCCCGGGATACGGCTTCCATGGCCCGGTGTTTCCCCGGCTGGAGTCGCCCTACTACCAGCGCCGCGTGACGGTGCTGGTGCGCAACGCCGGCAACGGCCAGGTGGTCTACGAGACCAGCGCCGCCCACGACGGACGCTGGAACAGCACCGAATCGCTCTGGCAGGCCATGCTGGATGCGGCCCTGCAGGGCTTCCCGAGCGCGCCCGAAGGCCGCCGGCGGATCGACATCGACGTGCCGCGCTGACCGCCACGCGAGCCCGGCAGCCGCTACAGTTCGGCGACCGGTGCCGAGACGGTGCCGAGGAGACCCCTTTGGAAGCCACCCGCATCCTGGCCGTGCGCCACGGAGAGACCGCCTGGAACCGCATCACGCGCATCCAGGGGCACACCGACATCGAACTCAACGACCACGGCCGCTGGCAAGCGGGCCGGCTGGCCGAGGCCCTGCGCGACGAGCCGCTGGCCGCCGTCTATGCCAGCGACCTCAAGCGCGCCCGCGAGACCGCCGAAGCCGTGGCCCATGCGCGCGATCTGCCGGTGCACATCCACATGGGCCTGCGCGAGCGCGGCTTCGGCCGCTTCGAGGGCCACACCTGGGACGAGCTGGAACTGCGCTTTCCGGCCGAAACCCTGGCCTGGCGCAAACGCATGCCCGACTTTGCCCCGCCCGGTGGCGAGACCCTGCTGCAGCTGCGCGAACGGGTGCTGCACGCCGTGAACGACCTGGCTGCGCGCCACCCCGGCGAGCAGGTGCTGATGGTGGTGCATGGCGGCGTGCTGGATGTGCTGTACCGGGCGGCCACCCGGCTGGAACTGCAGGCCCCGCGCAGCTGGGCCTTGCCCAACACCGCCGTCAACCGGCTGCTGTGGTCGCCCGAGGGACTGGGCCTGGTGGGCTGGGCCGATGTGCGCCACCTGCAGACCGGCAGCCTGGACGAGCAGCATGCCTGAGGCCCTGGTGGGCCAGGGTGTGGCGGCCATCGACACGCCGGCCCTGGTCATCGACCTCGACGCCATGGAGCGCAACCTGCGCCGCATGGCGGACTTTGCGGCGGCCCGGGGCGTGCGGCTGCGGCCCCACGCCAAGATGCACAAGTGCGCCGAACTCGCGCGGCTGCAGGTGGCCCATGGCGCGGTCGGCGTGTGTGTGCAGAAGATCGGCGAGGCGCTGGCGCTGGCCCGGGGCGGCGTGACCGACATCTACATCAGCAACCAGGTGGTCGACCCGGGCAAGTTGCTGCGCCTGGCGGACGCGGTGGCGCAGCAGCGCGGGGTGCGCTGGGCCATCGCGGTGGACAGCGCCGACGGTGTGGCGCGGCTGGCCAGTGCCATGGCGAAGGCAGGTGTGCAGGCCACCGGGGCGATCGATGTGTTCGTGGAAATCGATGCCGGTCAGAACCGCTGCGGCGTCGTCCCCGGCGATGCGGCGGTGACGCTGGCCCGGCAGGTGCTGGCCTGCCCGGTGTTGCGGTGGGCCGGCCTGCAGGCCTACCACGGCCGCGCCCAGCATCTGCGCAGTGCCGAGGAACGCACCGCGGCCATCGACCACGCGGCAGAAGCGGTGCGGGCCAGCTGCGCTGCGCTCGCGAAGGCCGGCATCGGGGTGCCGCTGGTGACCGGGGCGGGCAGCGGCAGCTTCCTGCTGGAAGCCGGCAGCGGCCTGTGGGGCGAGATACAGCCGGGCTCCTACCTGTTCATGGACGCCGATTACGCCGCCAACCAGCCGCTGCCGGGCGCTCCGGTGTTCGAGCACGCCCTGTTCGTGAAGTCGCAGGTGATGAGCCGCCATGGCGACCGCGCCGTGGTCGACGCCGGCCACAAGAGCCACGCCATCGACAGCGGCCTGCCCCGGGTGGCGCACCCGCCAGGCCTGGAGTTCGCCAACGGCGGCGACGAACACGGCATCCTGCGCGCGGCGCAAAGGGGTCCGCTACCCGGACTGGGCGAGACGGTGTGGCTGATACCGGGCCACTGCGACCCGACGGTCAACCTGCACGACGTCATGTTCGGCGTGCGCGGCGGGCTCCAGCACGGGTGGGTCGAGCGGGTGCTGCGGGTCGATGCGCGCGGCGCGGTGGGCTGATCCGGCTGCCCCTGCCCGGCCGCTCGGTGGTCACGGCCCGTAGACCCGCGCCTCCAGACCCAGATCCCGGACCTGCCGGGCAGCGGCGTCGGCAGCCGCCCGGTCGGGCAGCGGACCGACCCGCACGCGGGTGAGCGTGCCGCGCGACGACTCCACCGGGTCGCTCAGCACCGGCAGGCCGGCCTCGCGCAGACGGGCCTCGGCCCGCTGGGCATTGACGGGGTCGGCAAACATGCCGACCGCCACACCATGGGCACGGATGCGGGGGCGGATGGCCTCCGGCGCTGCAGCGTCGGCCGGCGGTACGGCCGGCTCGGTGGCAACAGGGGTTGCCGGCGGCGGATCGGCTGGTGACTGCACAGGCAGAGGCACAGGCACCGGAGCGGGCGCGGGCTCTGCGGCCACCGGCACCACCGGCACTGGCATCGGCCGCCCCCGGCTATGCTGCCACCACCAGCCGGCCGCCGCCGAACCCAGCACCAGGTACAGGAACACCAGCAGGCCGAGCAGACCCGGTCCGCTGGCCCGCGCTGCCAGCCGCTCGCGGGCCTGCTGCACCGTGGCGGCCTCGCGGACCGCCTCGGTCATGCGGCGACGCAACTCGCCGTGCAGCAACACGTTGGCGTAAAAACCGGGCAGCAGCCACAGGCCCGCCGCCAGTGCGGCCCCGGCGGCCCACCGGCCTTCGTCGGGCCAGGCCGACCAGGGGCCGAGGTCGAACCACAGGGCCGCCACCAGCGCGGCCATCAGCACCGCATACGAGAAGGCCGCACCCCACAGGCGGCGGTAGATCAGCCAGCCCAGCGTGAAGCAGGCGGCCATGGTGTTCCAGGCCGGCCCCGGCAACCCGGCCTCATCGAATCGGCCGAACACCCGCAGGTAGTAGGTGGCCCCCACCGGCCCGAGCGCAGCGCGGTACAGCGCCGTGGTGGCGTTGTCCTGCGGGGGCAAGGTGGCCGGGCGGGACGGCATGGCGACCGGTGCGTCAGGCGTCGGGGGTGAACAGCCCGCCCTCGGTGCGCGGCGGGCTGACCCCCAGGTGGCGGTAGGCCGCCAGCGTGGCGGTGCGGCCCCGTGGCGTGCGCTGCAGGAAACCCTGCTGGATGAGATACGGCTCGATCACATCCTCGATCGTGTCGCGCTCCTCGCCGATGCTGGCGGCGATGTTGTCCAGCCCCACCGGCCCGCCGTCGAAACGGTGGATCACCGCCTCCAGCAGCTTGCGGTCCATCAGGTCGAAGCCCTGGGGATCGACATCGAGCATGGCCAGCGCCTTCTGCGCGATGTCGTGGGTGATGGTGCCGCTGCCCTTGACGTCGGCGTAGTCGCGCACCCGGCGCAGCAGCCGGTTGGCGATGCGGGGCGTGCCGCGCGAACGGCGCGCGATCTCGAAGCCGCCTTCGGCCTCCATCGGCGCGTTCAGCAGGCGGGCGCTGCGCTCGACGATGCGCGCCAGCTCGGCCGGGGTGTAGAACTCCAGCCGCGCCACGATGCCGAAACGGTCGCGCAACGGGTTGGTCAGCATGCCGGCGCGGGTGGTGGCGCCCACCAGGGTGAAGGGCTGCAGGTCGAGCTTGATGCTGCGCGCTGCCGGACCTTCGCCGATCATGATGTCGATCTGGTAGTCCTCCAGCGCGGGGTAGAGGATCTCCTCCACCACCGGGCTCAGGCGGTGGATCTCGTCGATGAACAGCACATCGTTGGGCTCCAGGTTGGTCAGCAGCGCGGCCAGGTCGCGCGGCTTCTCCAGCACCGGGCCGCTGGTCTGCCGCAGGTTGACCCCCAGCTCCTGGGCAATGATGTGCGAGAGCGTGGTCTTGCCCAGGCCCGGCGGGCCGAACAGCAGCACATGGTCCAGCGCCTCGCTGCGCTTGCGCGCCGCGCCGATGAAGATCTCCAGCTGCTCGCGCACCTTCTGCTGGCCCACGTATTCGTCCAGCAGCTTGGGGCGCAGCGCGCGCTCGATGGCCTCCTCCTTCGGAGACACCGGGGTGGCCGACACCACGCGCGGTGCCGGGGTGAAGTCGTCGGTCTGGATGCTCATGGCTTAACGCGCCAGCGCCTTGAGCGCCAGCTTGATGCCCTCGGCCACGCCCACGCCGGCCGGCAGGGCCTTGAGCGCGGCGGCGGCGTCCTTCTCGTTGTAGCCCAGGGCCATGAGGGCCTGCTGGATGTCGGCGGCGGCGTCGCCCACCGCACTGGCGGCCGCACCGAGCGCCGGCAGGTCGGCACCCAGCTTGCCCTTGAGTTCGAGCAGCAGGCGCTCGGCCGTCTTCTTGCCGATGCCAGGCACCTTGACGATGCGGCCGGCCTCCTGGGCGGTCACCGCCTGGGCCAGTTCGGTCACGCTCATGCCCGAGAGCACCGACAGCGCGGTGCGCGGTCCCACGCCACTGATGCGGATGAGCTGGCGGAAGGCCTCGCGTTCGGCGGCGCTGGCAAAGCCGTAGAGGATCTGGGCGTCTTCCCGGACCACAAAATGGGTCAGCAGCGACACGGTCTGGCCGATGGCGGGCAGCTGGTAGAAGGTGCTCATGGGCACGTCCACCTCGTAGCCCACGCCATGGCAATCCACCAGGATCTGGGGCGGGTTCTTCTCCAGCAGCTGGCCGGTCAACTTGCCTATCATCGGGGCTCCTGTTTTGCTCCGGAATTATCAGCTTGATTCTCAGACACACCTTCAGCCCGCCGGACAACACCCGCATGGCCCACCTGTGCGGTCCGCTGGACGCGCACATCCGCACCATCGAGGCGGCGCTGCAGGTCAAGGTGGCGCACCGCTTCGAGCAATTCCGCGTCGAAGGGCCCAAGGCCCGGGCCGAACAGGCCATGGAGACGCTGCAGGCCCTCTACGAGATGGCGCGCAAGCCCATTCCGGCCGAACAGGTGCAGCTGATGCTCACCGGCGACACCGCCGTGGCCGAACCGGGCGACGGCGCGCTGGCCATGCAGACCCGACGCGGCGAGATCAAGGGCCGCACGCCCAACCAGGCGCGCTACCTGGAGAACATGGCCACCCACGACATCACCTTCGGCATCGGTCCGGCCGGCACCGGCAAGACCTATCTGGCGGTGGCCTGTGCGGTCGACGCGCTGGAGCGCAGCGCGGTGCAGCGCATCGTGCTGACCCGTCCGGCCGTGGAGGCCGGCGAGAAGCTGGGTTTCCTGCCGGGCGATCTGGGCCAGAAGGTCGACCCCTACCTGCGCCCGCTCTACGACGCCCTCTACGACCTGATGGGCCATGACAAGGTGCAGAAGGCCTTCGAGCGGCAGCAGATCGAGATCGCGCCGCTGGCCTTCATGCGCGGGCGCACCCTCAACCACGCCTTCGTCATCCTGGACGAAGCCCAGAACACCACGCCGGAACAGATGAAGATGTTCCTCACCCGCATCGGCTTCGGCAGCAAGGCCGTGGTCACCGGCGATGTGAGCCAGATCGACCTGCCGCGCACCCAGCTCAGCGGGCTGATCGATGCCGAGCGCGTGCTGAAGCGGGTGCAGGGCATCGCGTTCTCGCGCCTGTCCAGTGCCGACGTGGTGCGCCACCCGCTGGTGGCCCGCATCGTCGACGCCTACGATGTCCGCACGCCCGGGGCCGACGATGCCCCGCCGGCCCGCCGCACACGCCGCCCCGCGGCCTGAAGGAGCCCGCCATGAACGCACTGCCCTGGCGCGCCGGCCTGCTGGCTGCCGCGCTGTCGCTCACAGCGCTGGCCGGCTGCGCCCAGCCGCCCCGGCACGGCGGTGCGGACGCCTCCGCGCCCTTGCCCGGCCTGATCGAAGGCGACCGTTTCCAGAGCCGCACGGTGCGCTACCGCTGCGCCGGTGGCGCCCGGCTGGACGTGGTCTACCTCAACCTGCAGGACGGCCGCTCGTTCGCCAGCCTGCATTTCGACGGCCGCACTGCCCTGCTGCTGAATCGCCCCGCCGCCTCGGGCGCCCGCTACATCGCGCTGGACGAACAGCACAGCCTGCGCTGGCACACGAAGGGTGATGAAGGCTCGCTGCGCTTCATGGAAGCCAGCGACACCGCCCGCGAACAGACCCTGCTGACCGACTGCCGGGCCCTGCCCGCCTACCGCTGATGGCCCTACACCAACTCTCCCTGTCGCTGCAGTTCGGCGACCTTGCCGACGCCGCCACGCACCGCGCCGCCCTGCCCCGCCACAAGGTGGTGCGCTGCATCCGCCATGCGCTGGACGCCGATGCCGAGATCACGGTGCGCATCGTCGATGCCGAAGAAGGGCAAGCCCTGAACCGCGACTACCGCGGCAAGGACTACGCCACCAATGTGCTGACCTTCGATTACGCCACCGAGCCCCTGGTCATGGCCGACCTGGTGCTGTGTGCACCGGTGGTGGCCGCCGAGGCGAAGCAGCTGCGCAAGCCGCTGGCCGACCACTATGCCCACCTGCTGGTGCACGGCACGCTGCATGCCCAGGGCTGGGACCATGAAACCAGTGAGGCAGACGCCGAGGCCATGGAAGCGCGCGAGGTCGAGATACTGGCCGGTCTGGGCCTGAAGAACCCGTACCGCTGAAGCCGGCGGGCCTGCCCCGGGTGGGGTCAGGCCGTCATCCGCATCGGGATGGTCACCGGGCCGTCGTTGACCAGATGCACCCGCATGTCGGCGCCGAACTCGCCGGTCTGCACCACCGGATGGGTCGCGCGGGCGGCCGCCACGAACGCGTCGTACAGCGCGCGCCCCTGGGCCGGCGGTGCCGCGCCGGTGAAGCCGGGCCGGTTGCCGCTGCGGGTGTCGGCGGCCAGGGTGAACTGGCTCACCACCAGCAGGCCGCCCTGCACGTCCTGCAGGCTGAGGTTCATCTTGCCGGCGGGGTCGCTGAAGATGCGCAGCTTCAGGATCTTGACCAGCAGCTTCTCACCCACCGCCGGCGTGTCGTCGGGTTCGGCGCACACCAGCACCAGCAGACCGTGGTCGATGCGGCCCACGGTCTGCCCGGCAATGTCCACCCGGGCTTCGGCCACGCGTTGCAGCAAGGCGATCACACCAGGTCCTTCGGGTCGTCGAAGTGCGCTTCCACGTCGGTGGGCAGCAGCTGGATGGTGGCGCGCAGCCCCGGCACCGCCTCCATCAGCAGCCGCTCAAGGCGGTTGCGCAGTTCGGCGGCGTGGCCGAGGGTGCAGTCCGCCGGCACATGCATGTGCAGGTCCACAAAGCTGCGCTGGGCCGATTTACGGGTGCTGACATGGTCAAAACGGATCGGCGTGTCGGCCCCGTGTCCGGCGATGAAGGCCGCCAGGGTCTGGTCGATGACGGCCCGGTCGGCCGGCGAGAGCGCCTCGTCCATCAGCCCCTGGGCGGAACGCCAGATCAGGTGCACGCCCTCGCGCAGGATGTTGAGCGCCACCCCGATGGCCACCAGCGCATCCAGCCACAGCCAGCCGCTCAGGTGCACCAGCACCAGACCGATCACCACGCCGGCCGAGGTCCAGACATCCGACACCAGATGGCGAGCATCGGCCTCCAGTGCGATGGAGCGGTGTTCCCGCGCCGCCCGGAACATGACCCAGGCCAGCAGGCCGTTGAGCGCGGAACTGCCGATGGACAGCGCCAGACCCCAGCCCAGCTGCTGGATGGGTTGCGGATCGACGATGCGGTGACCCGCTGCCCAGATGATGCCCAACGCCGCTGCGATGATCAGCACGCCTTCGAAACCGGACGAAAAGTACTCCGCCTTGTGGTGGCCGTAGGGATGGTCGTCGTCGGCCGGCCGGGTGGCGATGGTCACCATGACCAGTCCGAAGATGGCGCTGGCCAGGTTGACCAGCGACTCCATGGCGTCGGACAGCAGGCCGACCGAATCGGTCACATGCCAGGCCAGCGTCTTGAGCACGATGGTGACCATGGCCACCACCACCGAAGCAGCCAGCAGGCGCTTCGGGGTGAGCCAGGTCAGCGCCACCATGGCTTCAGCCCAGGGTGACGCGCGCGAACTTGCGCTTGCCCACCTGCACCACATAGGTGCCGGCGGGCAGCTTGAGCCCCTTGTCGCTGATCACCGTACCGTCGATGCGCACCCCGTTGCCGTCGATGAGGCGGTTGGCCTCGCTCGACGAGGGTGCCAGGCCCGCCGACTTCAGCAGCGCGGCAATGCCCAGCGGCGCGCCCGACAGGCTCACGTCCGGAATTTCGTCCGGCACGCCGCCCTTGCTGCGGTTGATGAAGTCCTGCTCGGCCGCATCGGCGGCGGCGGCGCTGTGGAAGCGGGCGGTGATCTCCTTGGCCAGCATCACCTTGGCGTCCTTCGGATTGCGACCGGCCTCGACCTCTTTCTTCAGCGCCTCGATCTCGGCCATGGAGCGGAACGACAGCAAGGTGAACCAGCGCCACATCAGCGTGTCGCTGATGGACAGCACCTTGGCGAACATGGTGTTGGGCTCTTCGGTGATGCCGATGTAGTTGCCCTTGGACTTGGACATCTTGTCCACACCGTCCAGGCCTTCGAGCAGCGGCATGGTCAGGATGCACTGCGGCTCCTGCCCGTATTCGGCCTGCAGGTGGCGGCCCATGAGCAGGTTGAACTTCTGGTCGGTGCCGCCGAGCTCCAGATCGGCCTTCAGCGCCACCGAGTCGTAGCCCTGCATCAGCGGGTACAGGAACTCGTGCACGCTGATCGGGGTGCCGGCGGTGAAGCGCTGGTGGAAATCGTTGCGCTCCATCATGCGGGCCACGGTGTACTTGGCGGCCAGCTGGATCAGGCCCATGGAGCCCAGCGGCAGGCTCCATTCGCTGTTGTAGCGGATCTCGGTGCGGGCCGGGTCCAGCACCAGGCTGGCCTGGCGGTAGTAGGTTTCGGCGTTGGCCTTGATCTGTTCCGGGGTCAGCGGCGGGCGGGTGCTGTTGCGGCCGGAGGGGTCGCCGATGAGCGAGGTGAAGTCGCCGATCAGGAAGATCACCTGGTGCCCGAGGTCCTGCAGCTGGCGCATCTTGTTGAGCACCACGGTGTGGCCGATGTGGATGTCGGGCGCCGTCGGGTCGAGCCCCAGCTTGATGCGCAAGGCTTGTCCGGTGCGCTCGGCGCGTGACAATTTTTGTACCCAGTCGGCCTGCGGGATCAGTTCTTCGCAGCCGCGCAGGGTCACGTCCAGGGCGTGTCGGACACCATCGGTCAGGTCCTGGACGGACTGCGCCGCCTTTTGAATACTTTCGGGTTCCAGAGGGGAAGAGCTCATACGCGTAAGTTCCGATGTGGTGGCCGACACGCTGGCTATACTGCCCGCGCGGAACGAGGGATTCTAGTTGGCGTGCTTCTTGCACGCCCTGAAATCACACCCGGCCACCGCGCCGCAGTGAACTCTCGGGCCGCCCGCCACTCATGATGTTGCGAGCTGCTCTCGTGCAAGACCAGCCACATCCGGAATACAGGTTTTGAAGTCCAACCCTTTCTCCTCCCAGGCCCACCCGGCAGCCTCCCTGAAAGCCAGCCTCGCCCGACACCCGCGCCGCATCATGGCCGGCATCGGCGCCCTGTTGCTGGGCACGGGCGTCACGGCGTTCGGCATCGCCCCGCTGGCACCCGACGCCGCCGATCTGCCGGTGAGGCAGGTGGTTGAAGCATTGGGCACCGGCACCGCCGCACCCGCCATCGAGATCCTTCCGGCGTCCAGCACCCCGTGGGTGCTCTACCGCTCGGACACCACCCGCAGCGACGACACCCTGCAAAGCCTGCTGCAGCGGCTGGGCGTCAACGACTCCGCCGCCGTGGCCAAGCTGCGGACCGATCCCAACATCCGCCAGGTGGTGGGCCGCAATGGCCGGCTGGTGCATGTGGAAGCCAACGAACGCCAGGAACTGCAGCGCCTGACCGCCCGCTGGGCCAACAGCGACGGCAAGACCTTCCAGCGCCTGGTGGTCGAGTCCACCGCCGATGGCCTGAAGTCCCGGCTGGAGACCGGCACCCTCGCCGCTTCGGCCCGACTGGGCAGCGGCGTGATCCGCTCCTCCCTGTTCGCGGCCTCGGACGCTGCGGGCATTCCGGACAGCGTGGCGATCCAGCTCGCCGAGATGTTCTCCAGCGACATCGACTTCCGGCGCGACCTGCGCCAGGGCGACCGCTTCACCGTGGTCTACGAAAGCCTGGAGGCCGATGGTGAGCCGTTGACCGTGGGTCGCGTGCTGAGCGCCGAGTTCGTGAACGACGGACGCGCCTACGACGCGGTCTGGTTCGAGGCCCCCGGCCACCGCGGTGGTTACTACAACTTCGCCGGTGAAAGCTCGCGCCGCTTCTACCTGTCGTCTCCCCTGGAGTTCTCGCGGGTCAGCAGCGGCTACGGCATGCGGTTCCACCCGGTCACCGGGCAGCACAAGGCCCACCTGGGTGTCGACTACGCTGCTCCTACCGGCACGCCGGTCCGCACCGTCGGCGACGGCACGGTCGAATTTGCCGGCGTGCAGGGCGGCTACGGCAATGTGATCTATGTGCGGCACCGCAACAACCAGGTCACCGTGTATGCGCACCTCAGCCGCATCTTCGTGCGCAAGGGCGAGCGCGTCGATCAGGGTGAGCGCATCGGGGCGGTCGGCTCCACCGGCATGTCCACCGGACCGCACCTGCATTTCGAGTTCCGCGACAACGGCCAGCACCGGGATCCGCTGGTGATCGCCCGCCAGAGCGAGGCAATCCGGCTGCCAGCCGAGCTTCGGCCGGCCTTCGAGGCAGTGGCCCAGCAGCAGCGCATCACGCTGGAAGCGGCAGCCAGCTTGCAACAGGCCAGCGCCCAGTGAACGCCTGGGCCTGACAACAAAAAAGGAGCCACAAGGCTCCTTTTTTCATGGGTGCAGCGGCCCGGAGGCCGCTCGGCACATCAGACGCTGAAGCTCGATCCGCAACCGCAGGTGGTGGAAGCATTCGGGTTCTTGATGACGAACTGCGCGCCCTCAAGGTCTTCCTTGTAGTCGATCTCGGCGCCGACCAGGTACTGGTAGCTCATGGCGTCGATCAGCAGGGACACACCGTTCTTGGTCATGGTGGTGTCGTCTTCGTTGACCACCTCGTCGAAGGTGAAGCCGTACTGGAAACCCGAGCAGCCGCCACCTTGAACGAACACACGCAGCTTCAGGTCGGGATTGCCTTCCTCGGCCACCAGTTCGGCCACCTTGTTGGCGGCACTGTCGGTGAAGACCAGGGGGGCGGGCATCTCGGTCTGGATGTTTTCGGCAACGGCACTCATGGCATTCCTCTGTCAAACGGAGCCGGGCACTGGATGGCCGGCGAATGCGAATGCTAAATCAGTTCGCTCGGGAAATCGCCCTATTGGCCGTTAGACGCCAACAGCAGTGTGGGCTTTTCGCGGCTTTCGCCCGACAGCGGCCTGAGCTGGCCGCTGATGGTGGCACCCTGGTGCATTTCGAGCGACTTGTAGGACACATCGCCCTCGATGCAGGCCTTGGGCTGCAGTTCCAGCAGGCCATGGGCCACCACCGGCCCCTTGACCCGGCCGTTGATGATGACGTGGTCGGCCTCGATGCAGCCGGTCACCTCGGCCACCTCGCTGACCACCAGGATGCTGACCTTGCCCTCTGCTGCCCGGATCTGGCCGATCACGGCGCCATCGACCCGCAGACCCTCGCTGAACGTGACGTCTCCATCGATCCGGGTGCCGTGGGCGATCAGGCTCTTGATGGGGGGCGGGGCTTTTTTACCGAACATGAACAATCCTCTCAGGTGACGGGCTGGCGATCATGCCGAAGCTACAGGGCGAAAGTCTGCGTGGAGCGAACGGTGGCACCTTGCAACACCCGGGCGGTGACCCATTTCACCGAGACCTGCGCCGGCACCGGGATCGTGCCCTCCTGACGCAGGTAACGGCGGATCGAGACCGGTTGTCGAACTGGCGTGGACAAGGTCCACGGCTGGCCGGCCAGGGTACCCGACAAGCTGATTTCCAGTGTGCCTTTGAAGTCCGGTGTCTGGCGGCCGGGCTGGATGACCAGCACCTGCCAGCGCCACAGGCCGGACTCGCCCGGCTCGGCGTGCAGGCCGCGGATGTCCAGCGCCTCGCCGGTCTGCGCCGGCAACAGCCGCTCGAAGAACCCCAGATCTGCGCGCAGCGACTGGTTCTCGGCTTCGAGCTGGCGCATCTGCAACTGCAACTGTTCCTGCGCCACCCGCTCGGTGGTGATCAGGCTGTCGGCCGCGCTGCTGACCGAGCGGGCGGCGTCAAGGTCGGTCCGCAGCCGGACGACCTCGCGCCGCAGCTGCTGCAGCTCCTCCTGGGCATGCCGGTCCAGACCGGCGATGTCCTTGCCGAACTCGAATGCCCACACCGCCACGGCCGCCGAAAAGCCCAGCACGGTGGCCACCGCCAGCCAGCGCAATGGCCACGGCATGCTGCTGCGCACCGCCATGCGCGGGGTGCTGGCGGCAAGCCTTCGACGCAGGAGCCTCAGTCCCATGCAACCCTTTCAAAGGAACGTAAAAAAATGCAGGCCCGAAATGCAAAAACCGCCCCAAGTCGAACTTGTGGGCGGTTTTTTCGGGGCATGCCGATCAGCGCTTGCTGAACTGCTTGCGACGGCGTGCCGAACGCAGACCGACTTTCTTGCGCTCGACCTCGCGGGCATCGCGGGTCACGTAACCGGCTTGCGACAGCTGCGGCTTGAGCGCTGCGTCGTAGTCGATCAGGGCGCGGGTGATGCCGTGGCGCACGGCGCCGGCCTGGCCGGATTCACCACCACCGTGGACGTTGACCTGCACGTCGAAGGTCTCGGCGTGGTTGGTCAGCATCAGCGGCTGCTTGGCGATCATGATGGAGGTCTCGCGGCCGAAGTAGGCCTGGATGTCCTTGCCATTGATCGTGATCTTGCCGGTGCCTTTTTTCAGAAACACGCGGGCGACGCTGGATTTGCGACGGCCGGTGCCATTGTTCCATTCACCAATCATTCAAGGCTCCTTCAGATGTCCAGCACTTGCGGCTGTTGGGCGGTGTGCGGATGCTCTGCACCGCCGTACACCTTGAGCTTCTTGATCATGGCGTAGCCCAGAGGACCCTTGGGCAGCATGCCCTTGACGGCCTTCTCGAGCGCGCGGCCAGGGTGCTTGGCCTGCATGTCGCGGAAGTTGGTGCCATAGATGCCGCCCGGGAAGCCCGAGTGGCGGTAGTACACCTTGTCGAGGGCCTTGTTGCCCGTGACGCGGAGTTTGGCTGCGTTGATGATGACGATGTAGTCACCGGTATCGACGTGAGGCGTGTAGATGGCCTTGTGCTTGCCGCGCAGTCGGAGAGCCACTTCACTGGCAACTCGTCCGAGGACCTTGTCGGTCGCGTCAATCACAAACCACTCGTGCGTCACGTCAGCGGGTTTGGCGCTGAACGTTTTGGTCATGAGTCTTGCTCTGTTACGAGGGTTTGGCGGCTCTTTTCCACGGTCGGTGGTCCTCTGTCGGGACCCTCTTAGGTGGGGTTGAAGTACTTCGCCGCGGAGCCAGCTGATCGCTGCGAAGCCCGCCATTGTACGAAATTGCGGCCTGCAGGGCAATTTCCGGCGCTACCATCGCCCGATGTTCAGTTACCGCCACGCCTTTCACGCCGGCAACCATGCCGACGTGCTCAAACACGTCGTCCTGCTGGCCACCCTGCGCCACCTGATGCACAAGGAGGGTGGCCTGACCCTGATCGACACCCACGCCGGCGCGGGCCTGTACCGGCTCGACAGCGAATTCACCGACAAGGGCGACGAGGCCCGCGACGGTGTGGTGAAGCTGATGGGCGCCTTGCGGCCCGCCAGCGGACAGCCCGCCGCCAGCGCCGAAGCGGTGGATGACTACCTCGACCTGATCGCCGGCTTCAATCCGTCCGGCCAGCTGCGGGTCTACCCGGGATCGCCCTTCGTGATCCAGAGCACGCTGCGGGCCGCTTCGCGCGACCGCCTGCGCCTGTACGAGCTGCACCCGACCGACAGCCGGACCCTGACCGCCAACATGGCCCAGCTGGAGGCCGGCCGGGTGATCAGCGTGCACCGCGAAGACGGGTTTGCCGCCTTGCGCCCGCTGCTGCCGCCACCCCCCGGAGCGGGCGGCTCCCGACGGGCGCTGGTCCTGATGGACCCGAGCTACGAGATCAAGAGCGATTACCAGAAAGTGAGCGCCTGCATGCAGGAGAGCCTCAAGCGGTTCCCCACCGGTTGTTACTTGGTCTGGTACCCGGTGATTCCACGGCCGGAGGCCCATGATCTCCCCAAGCGCCTGCGCACCCTGGCCAATCAGGCCCAGCGTCCCTGGCTGCATGCCACGCTGGCCATCGGTCAGGACCCGACCCATGGCCCGGACGACCGGCCCGGGCTCACCGCCAGCGGCATGTTCGTGATCAACCCGCCCTACACGCTCAAGGCCCAGCTGCAGGAAGCCCTGCCAGTGCTGCTGAACGTGCTGGGCCGGGGACGGGGCCAGGCGCAGACGCTCGAATCGGCCGGCTGACCGACCGCCCCGGCCGCCCGGCGGGCATCACTCGCTCGCCAGCACCATCGTCCAGTAACGGCCCCAGGTGGTGCCCTCGCGCTGCACGCAGGCCACGGCCACCTCGGCAAAGTCGCGCTTCATGAGGTTGACGCAGTGGCCCGGGCTGGCCAGCCAGCCGTCCACCACCTCGTCCACCGTCTGCGGACCGGCCGCCAGGTTTTCGCCCACCACCGACCACGGATAGCCCTGAGCCAGCACGCGCTGGGCCACCGAGCGGCCGTCGCGGCCGGTGTGCGACAGGTAGTCCAGCCGCGCCATGTCGGCGGAATGGCCCCGGGCTGCGGCCATCAGCCGGCGCTCCCAGCGCAGGGGCGAAGCAGCCGGCATCGACTGCTGGCCGCACTGGCGCGGCCGGGACCGGGCCTCGTTCACCGCCTGCAGCAAGGTAGCCTGGAAAGCCGGCAGGCTGCAGCGGTCGGCCGCAGCAGGCTCCGGGCCGCTGCGGGTGCCCTCGGCCGCCGCCGGCCATGCCGCTGCCGCGCCCAACAACACCGCAGCCAGCGACCAGGCCAACGGCCGACGGGAGGGATTTCGAGGGACGGCAGCAGACATCGGTGGATGGTGCGCCCGGCCTGTCCCGGGCGCTCGGCCCCCGGCTTCATCCGACTGCTTCAGACGGATTTTCAATTAACCGACCGATCGGTTGGGTAACTGGCTATACTGCGCTCCAGGCCGGAGCCGATGTGCGCCCGGACACCCCGAGGAGACAGCCATGTACACCCAGTCGTTCAACGTGCCCGACGGCGGCACCCCCACACTGCAGGCCGTGCCGGCCCCGGTCGACGCCGACCTGCAGGCCCGGTTCGATGCCGTCATCGACGCCGACGGCAAGATCGAGCCGCGCGACTGGATGCCCGACGCCTACCGCAAGACGCTGGTGCGCCAGATCAGCCAGCACGCGCACTCCGAGATCGTGGGCATGCTGCCCGAGGGCAACTGGATCAGCCGGGCTCCGAGCCTCAAGCGCAAGACCATCCTGGTGGCGAAGGTGCAGGACGAAGGCGGCCACGGGCTGTACCTGTACAGCGCCGCCGAGACCCTGGGCACCAGCCGCGACCAGATGTTCGATGCCCTGCACAGCGGCCGCGCCAAGTACAGCTCCATCTTCAACTACCCCACCCTCACCTGGGCCGACGTCGGCGTGATCGGCTGGCTGGTGGACGGCGCGGCGATCATGAACCAGATCCCGCTGTGCCGCTGCAGCTACGGGCCCTATGCCCGCGCCATGATCCGCGTCTGCAAGGAAGAGAGCTTCCACCAGCGCCAGGGCTATGAAGCCCTGCTGACCATGATGCAGGGCACCCCCGAGCAGAAGGCCATGGTGCAGGACGCGGTGAACCGCTGGTGGTGGAAGTGCCTGGCCATGTTCGGGCCGCCCGACACCGACAGCCCCAACAGCGTGCAGGGCATGCGCTGGGGCATCAAGCGCATCAGCAACGACGACCTGCGGCAGAAGTTCGTCGACGCCACGGTGCCGCAGGCCGAGGTGCTGGGCGTGACCCTGCCCGACCCCGACCTGAAGTGGAACGCCGAGCGCGGCCACCACGACTTCGGCGCCATCGACTGGGACGAGTTCTGGCAGGTGGTCAACGGCAACGGCCCGTGCAACCAGGAACGCCTGGCCACCCGGGTCAAGGCCTGGGAAGACGGTGCCTGGGTGCGCGAGGCCGCACTGGCCCATGCCCGCAAGCAGGAACAACGTGCCCGTCAGGAGGCCGCATGACCAACCCGCCGAACACCGCCGCGCCCGCACTCAAGGAATGGCCACTGTGGGAAGTGTTCGTCCGCAGCAAGCAGGGCCTGGAGCACAAGCACTGCGGCAGCCTGCACGCCAGCGACGCCCGCCACGCGCTGCAGATGGCGCGCGATGTGTACACCCGCCGCCAGGAAGGCGTGAGCATCTGGGTGGTGCCCTCGGCCAGCATCGTGGCCAGCGAGCCCGACAGCAAGGACAGCTTCTTTGATCCGTCGGCCGACAAGGTCTACCGCCACCCGACCTTCTACGAGATCCCCGACCGCGTGGGGCACATGTGATGGACGCCGCTGCCCCCGTCGAAGCCGCAACCCGCACGGCGCCGGTCGACTACCTGCTGCAGCTGGCCGACGACGCCCTGGTGCTGGGCCAGCGCAATGCCGAGTGGTGTGGCCACGGCCCCATCCTGGAGGAAGACCTGGCGCTGGCCAACCACAGCCTGGACCATCTCGGTCTGGCCCGCCTGCTGTACCAGCACGCCGCCCGCTGCATCGAGGCCGACGCCGGTGAAGCCGCCCGTTTTGCACACCTGCGGGGCGCCCGCCACGGCGGTGTGCTGACCGAAGACACGCTGGCCTATTTCCGCGACGCGAACGAATTCCGCAACCACACCCTGGCTGAGCTGCCGCACCACGGCCCGCTGGCCGGCCCCGCGCGCACCGACCGCGACTTCGCCACCACGGTGGTGCGCAACTTCCTGTTCAGCGCCCTCACCGTGCCGCTCTGGACCGCGCTGCAGAACAGCGCCGACGCGCATCTGGCCGGCATCGCCGCCAAGTCGCTGAAGGAAGCGCGCTACCACCAGCGCCATGCCGGCGACTGGCTGGTGCGGCTGGGCGACGGCACCGACGAGTCGCACGCCCGCACCCAGGCCGCGCTCGACCACCTGATGCCGTTCTGCCTGGAATTCTGGGTGACCAGCCCGGCCGAGCAGCAGGCCGCCGATGACGGCACCGGCGTGGCCCTGAGCAGCCTGCGCGATGCCTGGAACACCACGGTGGACGCCGCCCTGGCCCAGGCCACGCTGCAGCGGCCGGCCGACGGCGGCTTTGTGCCCACCGGCAAGCGCGGCGTGCATTCCGAACACATGGGCTTCCTGCTGGCCGAAATGCAGAGCCTGGCCCGGGCCCACCCGGACGCGGTCTGGTGATGTCCGCCGAAGCGGCTGTCGATGCGTCGCTGGCGCCGCTGTGGGCGGTGCTGGAGCCCCTTACCGACCCCGAGATTCCGGTGGTGAGCCTGCGCGAGCTGGGCATCCTGCGGGACGTGCGGCGCGGCGCTGACGGCGTGGCCGAAGTGGTGATCACCCCCACCTACAGCGGCTGCCCGGCCATGGGGCAGATCGAAGACGACGTGCGCCAGGCCGTCGCATCAGCGGGCCTGCAGGCCCGCGTGGTCACGCAGCTCGCCCCGGCCTGGACCACCGACTGGATGACCCCCGCCGCCCGCGAGAAGCTGCGCGCCTACGGCATCGCGCCGCCGCACTGCGGCGCCACGCCCACCGGCCATGCCAACGTGGTCCGCTTCGCGCCGCCCCCCGGCAGCACACCCGCCATCGCCTGCCCGCAGTGCGGATCGACCCGCACCACCGAGACATCGCCGTTCGGCTCCACCGCCTGCAAGGCGCTCTACCGCTGTCTGGACTGCCTGGAGCCGTTCGACTACTTCAAACCCTACTGACCGGGCTCCCGCATGAGTGTCTCCACCGCCGCCCCGCGCTTCCACGACCTGACCATCACCCGCGTGCAGCCCGAGGCCGGTGAAGCGGTCGCCGTCACCCTGGCGGTGCCGCCCGCGCTGCGTGGGTCCTTTGCCTTCGAGCCGGGCCAGTTCCTCACGGTGCGCGCCAGCATCGACGGGCAGGACGTGCGGCGCAGCTATTCCATCAGCAGCCCGCGCAGCCTGTTCCGCGAGCGCGGCGAACTCACGCTGGGCATCCGCGCGGTGGAAGGCGGCGTGTTCTCGAACTGGGCAGCCCGCACGCTGCAGCCCGGCATGGCGCTGCAGGTCATGCCGCCGGACGGCCGCTTCACCGTGCAGCGGCCCCGCGCGCTGCACCGGGTGGGTTTTGCGGCCGGCTCGGGCATCACGCCGATCCTGTCGATCCTGCACAGCACGCTCGAAGAATCGCCCCAGGCCAAGTTCACCCTGGTCTATGGCAACCGCCGCATGGGCAGCGTGATGTTCAACGAGACGCTGCAGGACCTCAAGGACCGTTACCGCGACCGGCTGACCCTGGTGCATGTGCTGTCCCGCCAGGCGCAGGAAGTGCCGTTGCTGGAAGGTCGGATCGATGGCGACAAGGTGCGGGCCCTGCTCGACACCCTGCTGCCGGTGCCCAGCCTGGACGAGGTGTTCATCTGCGGACCCGAGGCCATGATCGACGCCACCGAAGCCGCGCTGCGCGAAGCCGGCGTCAAGCCCGAGCGCATCCACACCGAACGCTTCAGCAGCGGTGCGGCCCCGGTGCCGGCGCGGCCCCGGCGCGAGGCCCATGCGGCCGACGGCACCGGCAGCGTGGCCCTCACCGTGCTGCTCGACGGCAAGGCCCACGAGCTGCGCATGGAGCGTGACGAGCGTGTGCTCGACGTGGCGCTCGACGCCGGACTGGACCTGCCCTGGTCCTGCCGCGGCGGCGTGTGCTGCACCTGCCGCGCCAAGGTGATGGAGGGCTCGGTGGAGATGGAGAAGAACTTCACCCTGGAGCCGTGGGAGGCCGAGCAGGGCTTCGTGCTGAGCTGCCAGGCGCGCCCCACCACCGACCGGGTGGTGGTGAGCTTCGACGAGCGCTGACGCGCCCCGGGCATAGCGCGCGGGGCAGCAGCCTGCGTCAGAAGCGCCAGCCCAGACCCACGCCGACCAGCACCGGATCGATCTTGAAAGTGCCTGCGCGGGTGGCGCCGGTGAACACATCGGTCTGGATGTAGACCTTCTTCAGGTCGACGTTGAGGTAGAGGTCCTTGGACAACGGAATGTCGAAGCCCACCTGCAGCGCACCGCCCCAGCTGTTGCGGTCGATGGTGGCTCCGCCGTTCAGCAGGTTCACCGAGCTGAAGCGCGTGTAGTTCACACCGGCACCCACGTAGGGCTTGATGCCGCCGACGCTGTCAAAGTGGTACTGCACGGTCAAGGTGGGCGGCAGGTGCTTCAGGCTGCCAATGGCGCTGCCATGGGAAGACACGGTCTGCTTCTGCGGCACGGTCAGCACCAGTTCGGCCGCCAGGTTGGGCGTGAAGAAATAGGTGAAGTCGACTTCCGGCAGCGTCTTGTTGTTGATGGTCAGGCCCAGGCCGGTGCTGTCCTTGTTGGACGAGTCGAGGTGCACGGCGCGGGCGCGCACCAGCAGGTCGCCGGCCTTGAAGTCCTGGGCGAAGGCGTTGCCACCGGCCAGCAGGAGGGCCGTGGCCAGGGCGAGAGAAGAGCATTTCATGGCGATGTATGGATCGGTCCGGGAACATTCCCGTGACCCATTACAGGCGCCTCGATCGGGTCGGATATTGCGCTGCATCAAACCGGCGAAGCGAGGCCCGCCAGGGCCTGCAGCCGGTTTGACCCAGGTCAAGATTCACTCGCGCAGCAGCACCACCGGCGCCACACCGGCGCGCAGCAGCCCGATGCGGGCCGCCGCCGCGCGGCTGAGGTCGATGACGCGACCACCGATGTGCGGACCGCGGTCGTTGATGCGCACCACCACCTCCTGCCCGTTGGCCGGGTTGCGCACCCGCACCCGCGTGCCGAAGGGCAAGGTGCGGTGGGCCGCCGTCAGGGCGTTGGTGTCGAAGATCTCGCCACTGGCGGTCTTGCGGCCCTGAAAACCCTCGCCGTACCAGGAACCGATGCCGCGCTCGATCTCGCGCGGATCGGTCTGCCCGGCGGCCGGCGGCTGCACCGGCGGCGGGACCGGGGCGCGCGTGGCGCACCCGGCCAGCCAGAGCGCCGGCATCAGCACACCCCAGAGCAGCGCGCCTTGGGTGGTGGCCATGGGCGTGTCAGAGCGGCTGCAGGCGCTGGACGATTTCCAGCGTGGCTGCGCTCTGGTTCATGGTGTAGAAGTGGAGGGCCGGCACGCCGCCGTTGCGCAGCTGGTCGCACAGGTCGGTGACCACGTCCAGGCCGAAGGCGCGGATGGATGCGGTGTCGTCGCCATAGGCCTGCAGGCGCAGCCGTATCCAGCGCGGGATCTCGGCGCCACAGGCATCCGAGAAGCGCATGAGCTGGGTCGAGCTGGTGATGGGCATGATGCCGGGCACCACCGGCACGTCGGCACCCAGCCGGAACGCGTCGTCGACAAAGCGGAAATAGGCGTCCGAGTTGTAGAAGTACTGGGTGATGGCCGAATCGGCACCGGCTTTGACCTTGGCCACGAAGGCCTGCAGATCGGACTCGGGCGAACGCGCCTGTGGATGCACCTCGGGGTAGGCCGCCACCTCGATGTGGAAGTCCGAACCGGTCTCGGCGCGGATGAAGGCCACCAGGTCGCTGGCGTACTGGAACTCGCCGCCGGCACCGTAGCCGCTGGGCAGGTCGCCGCGCAGGGCCACCAGGCGTTTGACGCCCATGGCCTTCAGCGTGGCGAGCTGCTCGCGCACCGAAGCGCGGGTGGCACCGATGCACGAGAAGTGCGACGCTGCGTCCACGCCCTCGGCCAGGATCTCGCGCACCGTGTTGAAGGTGCCTTCCTGGGTGGAGCCGCCGGCACCGTAGGTGACCGAGCAGAACTCCGGCTTCAGGCCATAGAGCTGCTGGCGCACCGCGCGCAGCTTGTCAGCGCCCTCGGGCGTCTTGGGGGGAAAGAATTCAAGGCTGATGGGCAGGCTCAAAGGGGCCTCCTGACAAAGACAAAAAATTCCCGGTTGCCGTCACCCCCGGTGATCGGGCTGTCGAACCAGTCGAGCATCTGCAGCCCCAGGGCCTGCAATGCGTCGCCGATGCGGCTGCGCACCAGCGGGTAGCTGTCGGCACTGCGCACCAGACCGCCCTTGCCGATGTCGGCCGGCTGCAGCTCGAACTGCGGCTTGACCAGCATCAGGCCGTGGCCACCCGGGGCCATCAGCGGCACCAGCGCCGGCCAGACCAGCGTCTGCGAGATGAACGACAGGTCGCCCACCAGCAGGTCGAACAGCGGCGGCGCACCCACGGCGCCGGGCGTCAGGTCGCGGGCGTTGGTGTGCTCGATGCACACCACGCGCGGATGGTTCCGCAGCGACGGGTGCAGCTGGCCGGAGCCGACATCCACACCCACCACCTGCGCCGCGCCGCGCTGCAGCAGGCAGTCGGTGAAGCCACCGCTGCTCTGCCCGACATCAAGGCAGCGCAGACCGGTCACCGACAGGCCGACATGGTCCAGCGCGCCGTCGAGCTTCAGTCCACCGCGCGAGACGAAGCGCGTCTCCGCGTTGTCCAGCAGCTCCAGTTCGGCCGTGCCGGGCAGGTCTTCGCCGTTCTTGGTGACCGTGCGCCAGGTGCCACCCGGCAACCGCCAGCGCACGCCGGCGGCCACCAGACGCTGCGCCTGCGACCGCGAGGTCGCCAGCGCACGCTCCACCAGCAACTGATCAACCCGCAAGGCGGTGCGGGGAGATCAGTAGCGGTAGGTGTCGGCCTTGTACGGGCCTTCCTTCTTGACGCCGATGTAGGCGGCCTGCTCGTCGGACAGCTCGGTCAGCATGGCGCCGACCTTCTTCAGGTGCAGGCGGGCGACCTTCTCGTCCAGGTGCTTGGGCAGCACATAGACCTTGCCGTTCTCGTACTGCTCCTTCTTGGTGAACAGCTCGATCTGGGCGATGGTCTGGTTGGCGAAGGAGCTGGACATCACGAAGCTGGGGTGGCCGGTGGCGCAGCCCAGGTTCACCAGACGGCCCTTGGCCAGCAGGGTGATCTTTTTGCCGTCGGGGAAGATGACGTGGTCGACCTGCGGCTTGATCTCGTCCCACTGCAGCTTTTCCAGGCTGGCGACATCGATCTCGTTGTCGAAGTGGCCGATGTTGCAGACGATGGCTTCGTCCTTCATGGCGGCCATGTGCTCGTAGCGGATCACGTTCTTGTTGCCGGTGGCGGACACGAAGATGTCGGCCTTGTCGGCGGCGTATTCCATGGTCACGACCTTGTAGCCTTCCATGGCGGCCTGCAGGGCGTTGATCGGGTCGATCTCGGTCACCCAGACCTGGGCGCTCAGGGCGCGCAGGGCCTGCGCGGAACCCTTGCCCACGTCACCGTAACCGGCCACCACTGCGACCTTGCCGGCGATCATGACGTCGGTGGCGCGCTTGATGGAGTCCACCAGCGACTCGCGGCAGCCGTAGAGGTTGTCGAACTTGCTCTTGGTGACGCTGTCGTTGACGTTGATGGCGCGGAACTGCAGCGTGCCCTTGGCCGACATCTCGTTCAGGCGCAGCACGCCGGTGGTGGTCTCTTCGGTCACGCCGATGATCTCGGCGGCCTTGCGGGTGTACCAGGTCGGGTCCTGGGCCAGCTTGGCCTTGATCGAGTTGAACAGGCAGGTCTCTTCCTCGCTCTGCGGGTTGTTCAGCAGGGAGGCGTCCTTCTCGGCGCGCTGACCCAGGTGCATCAGCAGCGTGGCGTCGCCGCCGTCGTCCAGGATCATGTTGGGGCCTTCGCCCGGGGTGCCGGCGGCGCCGAATTCGAAGATGCGGTGGGTGTAGTCCCAGTAGTCGGCCAGGGTCTCGCCCTTGATGGCGAACACCGGGGTGCCGTTGGCTGCGATGGCAGCGGCGGCGTGGTCCTGGGTGGAGAAGATGTTGCACGAGGCCCAGCGGACCTGCGCGCCCAGCGCCTGCAGGGTCTCGATCAGCACGGCGGTCTGGATGGTCATGTGCAGCGAGCCGGTGATGCGGGCGCCCTTGAGCGGCTGGCTGGCGGCGAACTCGTCACGGATGGCCATGAGACCCGGCATCTCGGTCTCGGCGATCTTGATTTCCTTGCGGCCCCATTCGGCCAGGCCGATGTCGGCAATGACGCAGTCGGCGTTGACGGCGGTGTTCAGTCGTGCATTCATGTTTTCGCTCCAGTTGAGGGTGTAGGCCACCGGCCGGGCGAAAAAAAAGCCCATCGCACAGCAAGTGGATGAGCGTCGTTGCAGAACAGTCCGAGCCTCACGCCCCGCGCCATGCTGCTGCATGGGGGGAACGCTGCAACGCTCCTCGGAAGCCCGCAATTGTAGCGGCCGGGGTCCATTCCCGTCCATTCGAGGGGGTTGTCCCTGTGAGAAACTGCCGCGCTCCATGCAGACCACCCCCGCCCGATCCCCTGGCCCTTCCGTGCCACCACCGCCACAGGCCCGACTGGGCCTGCTGGCCATCTTCGGCAGCACCTTTCTGGAGCTGGTGGGCTATTTCATGCTCACGCCGCTGCTGATCCTGCGGCTGAAGGACGACGGTGTGTCCACCGCCATGGCCGGGGTGTTTGCCGCCACCGGCTGGCTGGGCGTGTTCCTGATGACGCCCTTTGCCTCCGCCGTGACCCGCCGCCTCGGCCGCCGGCCCACGCTGTGGCTGGCCGCCCTCATCCCCACCGTGGCCACCGCCGGCTTTGCGCTCTCGCCGCTGCTGGGGGTGTGGTTTGCCCTGAAGCTGGCGGCCGGCATGGCCTCGGGCCTGCGCTGGGTGCTGGCCGAGGCGGTGGTGGCCGAGTTCTCGCCGCCCGGCCAACGCGGGCGCTATGTGGGCCTGTTCGAGACCATGGTGGGCGTCACCTTCGTGGTCGGGCCGGCGCTGCTGGCCTGGATCGGCCCGCAGAACGATGCCGCGATCTGGACCGCGCTGGCCTTCATGGCGGGCGGCCTGCTGTGGAGCCTGCTGATCCCGCGCCTGCCGGCCGCACCGGACGCCCACGAGGCCCGGGTGGGCTTGGGCGGCGTGTGGCATGCGGTGCTGGCCCACCCGATGGTGATGGCGGTGGGCTTTGTGGGCGGCTTCTTCGAGAGCGGACTGACCGCCATCCTGCCGCTCTACGGCCTGGCCCTGGGCCTTGGCGCCACGCTGGCCGCCCTGCTGGTCTCGGCCAGCGGGCTGGGCAGCGCGCTGATGATGCTGCCCGCCGGCCTGCTGGCCGACCGCATGGGCCACCACCCGCAGCAGCGCTGGGGCAATGAGGCCCAGGCGCGACACACCCTCATGCGGGTCTGCGCCTGGATCACGCTGGGGGCCACCGTGGCCATTCCCTTCGTGGCCGGCACGCCATGGCTGGCCGCGCCGGTGGCCTTTGTGTGGGGCGGTGCCGGCGGCTGCCTCTACACCCTGGCCATGATCGACATCGGCTCGCGCGAGGAAGGCATCACCCTGGTCAACAGCACCGCCGTGCTGGTGCTCAGCTACACCCTGGGCGGCGTGCTGGCCCCGGTGCTGGGCGCTGCTGCGCTGCAGTGGGCGCCCACCCTGGGTTTCCCGGTGCTGCTGCTGGCGGTGGCGGCGCTGGGGGTGTGGCTGCTGCGGGAACCCGGCGCACCCCGCGCCACTCCATCCACCACCGACTGAAAGGAACCGCATGGCCCTGCCCTGGATCGCTGCCCTCAAATACATCCCCTGGGGCGATGTGATCGAACACGCACCCAAGGTCCTGAATGCTGCCCGCAAGCTCATGGAGCGGCAGTCCGCCACGCCGGCTCCGGTGGTGCCCCCCGGCCCGCCCCTGGACCCGAACGCCGAGCCGCCCAGCCTGGGCGAGCTGCGCAACCGGCTGATCGAGGCCCGCCAGCTGATCGACCAGCAGGCCGTGGTGCAGCAGCAGACCGCTCAGATGGTGACCGAGCTGGCCGAGCAGAACGCCCGGCTGGTGGACGCGGTGAACAAGCTGCGACTGCGCTCGCGGATGCTGATCTGGGCGGTGCTGGCGCTGACGGCGGGCGTGGTGACGCTGCTGGTGCGCTGACCCCAGACAGATCGCTCAGCCCGGCCCGCGCTCCAGGTCGGCATCGCACCCGCTGCCGGCCGATATCCAGCGCCGGGCCAGCCGCCGCAGCAGCGGCGCAGCCCAGGCCCAGCGCGGGCCGAGCACACCGGCGGTGTCGGTGAGCAGGCCGCAGCGGTACTGCGCTGCATCGGCCTGCCAGCGCAACGCGTCACACGCGCCGGTGCGTTTGCGCGAAACCACCATGCCCACCGGGCACGGCTCGGCCAGACAGCACAGGCCGCAGCCGTTGCAGGGCTGGCCCAGCGCCGGTTTGGGTGGCGCTTCGGGGTGGATGTGGATGACGACCGGTCGCACGGCCGGCAGCTTAACCCCGCAAGGCCGCCTGCGCGATGGAGGCCGCGTCGACCTTGAAGTAAACCCGCAGTGCCGCGCGCGTGTCGCTGCGGCCGAAGCCGTCGGTGCCCAGCGTGGTGCAGGGCCGCTCGGATGGCAGCCAGGCCCGGATGCTGTCGGGCAGCGCACGCACATAGTCGCTGGCCATGACGATGCGGCCGGGTGACTGCTGCAGCAACTGCGAGATCCAGGGTGTGTCGGTGCCGCTGTCGTCGCAACGCTGCCCGTCGCGGGCCAGCTCGCTCCAGCTGGTGACGCTGATCACGTCGGCTCCCACCCCTTGCGCTTCCAGCTGCTGGGCCGCCTTGAGCGTCTCGCCCACGATGGCACCGGAAGCCATCAGCACCACCCGTTGCGGCAGACCCTCGCCGAAACGCGCGAAGCGGTAGGCACCGCGCAGCACGCCCTCGGCCGCGCCCTCAGGCAGGTCGGGCATGGCGACGTTCTCGTTCATCAGCGTGATGTAGTGGAAGACATCGCGCTGCTCCACCAGCATTTCGCGCATGCCGGCGTCCAGGATGACGGCCAGTTCGCCGGCAAAGGCCGGATCCCAGGCGCGGCAATTGGGGATGGTGGCGGCCACCAGGTGGCTGCTGCCGTCCTGGTGCTGCAGCCCCTCGCCGCCCAGCGTGGTGCGGCCCGAGGTGGCGCCGAGCAGGAAGCCGCGGGCGCGCTGGTCGGCAGCGGCCCAGATGGCGTCGCCCACGCGCTGGAAGCCGAACATGGAGTAGTAGATGTAGAACGGCAGCATGGCCAGGCCGTGCACGCTGTAGCTGGTGGCGGCCGCCGTCCAGCTGGCGATGGCACCGGCCTCGCTGATGCCCTCCTCCAGGATCTGCCCGTCCAGCGCCTCGCGGTAGCTCAGCACCGAGCCGATGTCTTCCGGCGAGTAGCGCTGGCCCACGCTGCTGTAAATGCCGACCTGCTTGAACAGGTTGGCCATGCCGAAGGTGCGCGCCTCGTCGGCCACGATGGGCACCACGCGCGGGCCCAGCACCGGGTCCTTGAGCAGGTTGCCCAGCATGCGCACGAAGGCCATGGTGGTGCTCATCTCCTTGCCGCCGGCCTGCAGCGCGAAGCTGGCGTAGCGGTCCAGGGCGGGCACCGGCACCGGCTCGCAGGCGGTCTCGCGCCGGGGCATGGCGCCGCCCAGGGCTTCTCGGCGCTCGCGCAGGTAGCGCATTTCGGGGCTGTCGTCGGGGGGGCGATGGAAGCTCAGGCCGCGCGCCTGCTCGTCGGTCAGCGGCAGGTTGAAGCGGTTGCGGAATTCGATGAGTTCGTCGCCGTCCAGCTTCTTCTGGCTGTGCGTGGTCATCTTGCCCTGACCGGCACTGCCCATGCCGTAACCCTTCTTGGTGTGCGCCAGGATCACCGTGGGCTGGCCACGGTGCGCTGCGGCCGCGGCATAGGCGGCGTGGATCTTGACCAGGTCGTGGCCGCCGCGCTTGAGGCGGTCGATCTGCTCGTCGGTCATGCCCTGGGCCAGGGCCGCCAGCTCGGGGTTCTGGCCGAAGAAGTGGTCGCGGTTGAAGCGGCCGTCCTTGGCGGCGAAGGTCTGCATCTGGCCGTCGACCGTGTCGCCCAGCGCACGCAGCAGGGCACCGCTGTGGTCGCGGGCGAACAGGCCGTCCCAGTCGCTGCCCCAGACCAGCTTGATCACGTTCCAGCCGGCACCGGCGAACAGGCGTTCGAGCTCGTCGATGATGCGGCCGTTGCCGCGCACCGGGCCATCCAGCCGCTGCAGGTTGCAGTTGACCACCCACACCAGGTTGTCGAGCTTCTCGCGGGCGGCCAGGGTGAGCGCGCTCATGCTCTCGGGCTCGTCCATCTCGCCGTCGCCGAACACGCCCCAGACGGTGCGGCCCGCCGTGTCCTGCAGCCCCCGGTGGGCCAGGTAACGCATGAAGCGCGCGTGGTAGATGGAGCTGATGGGGCCCAGGCCCATGGAGCCGGTGGGGAACTGCCAGAAGTCCGGCATGAGCCACGGGTGCGGGTAGCTGGAGAGGCCGCGCGCACCGCTGGCCTCGGCCCGGATCTCCTGCCGGTAGTGCAGCAGGTCGTGCTCGGACAGCCGCCCTTCCAGATACGCCCGCGCATACACACCCGGCGCGCTGTGCGGCTGGAAAAACACCAGATCGCCCTGCCGGCCGGCGCGGAAGAAGTGGTTGAAGCCGGTCTCGAACAGGTCGGCCGCGCTGGCGTAACTGGCGATGTGGCCGCCCAGCTCGCCATACGCCGTGTTGGCCCGCACCACCATGGCCAGCGCGTTCCAGCGCATGAGCGAGGCCAGCCGTTCTTCGATGGCCAGATCGCCCGGGAACGGCGGCTGCCGATCGGCGGGAATCGTGTTGACGTAGGGCGTGTTCAGGCTCGGCTTCCAGCCCACACCCTGGTGGGCCGCCAGACCGGCGAGGCCGTCGAGCAGCTGGCGCGCCCGGGCCGGGCCGGCCTGCTGCAGCAGTGCCAGAAAGGCCTCCTGCCATTCCGCGGTTTCCTGCGGGTCGGCGTCGATGGCGTGAAGGAGTTCGGTGGGGAGGGCGGATGGAGCGTTCATGGCGGAGCACTGTAGGCACAAGCACCCGGCATGTGCTGCCAAAATGGCTGCCGTCGGGCGGCTGAGCAGCATGAAATGCCGCCTATCAAACCATCGAAAGCACAAAGCACCATGGACCCGATCGACCGCCGCATCCTGCACGAGCTCCAGCACGACGGCTCGCTCTCCAATGTGGAGCTGGCGCGGCGGGTGGGCCTGTCGCCCTCGCCCTGCCTGGCCCGGGTCAAGGCCATGGAGCAGTCCGGCCTGATCCGCCGCTATGTGGCCCTGGTGGACCCGGCCCGGCTCGGGCTCGGTCTGAGCGTGTTCATCAACATCAGCCTCAAGACCCAGAGCAAGGAGGCGCTGGCCCGCTTCGAGGCCGGCATTGCCGACCACGAGGAGGTGATGGAGTGCTACCTCATGACCGGCGATTCCGACTACCTGATCCGCGTGGTGGTGGCCGACATGGCGGCGCTGGAACGCTTCATCCTGGACCGGCTCGCCCCCATCCCGGAGATCGAGAAGATCCGCTCCAGCTTCACCCTGAAGCAGGTGCGCTACAAGACGGCGCTGCCGCTGCCGGGGCGTTGAAGCCGACGGCAGCGGGCAGCATCGGCCTCACCCCCGCGCCAGCACCGGCCCCAGCACCCGCCCGGTGGGGGTGTCCAGCCGCACCACCTCGTCGGGTGCAGCCGCCGCCACGATGCGGCCACCGCCGGAGCCGCCCTCAGGCCCCAGGTCGATGATCCAGTCGGCCTCGGCCATCACATCCAGGTCGTGCTCGATGACCACCACGCTGTGGCCGCCGTCCACCAGCCGGTGCAGCACGCGGATGAGCTTCTCCACATCGGCCATGTGCAGGCCCACGGTGGGTTCGTCCAGCACGTACAGCGTGTGCGGCGCCTTCTGCCCGCGCCGGCCGACCTCGTCGCGCACCTTGGAGAGTTCGGTCACCAGCTTGATGCGCTGGGCCTCGCCGCCACTCAAGGTCGGTGACGGCTGGCCCAGGGTGAGGTAGCCCAGGCCCACGTCCTTGAGCAGCTGCAGCGGGTGGCTGATGGCCGGCATGCTGGCGAAGAACTCCACCGCCTCGTCCACCGCCATCTGCAGCACGTCGCCCACGCTCTTGCCGCGCCAGGTGACCGCCAGGGTCTCGACATTGAAGCGGGCGCCGCGGCAGGTTTCGCAGGGCACCTTGACGTCGGGCAGGAAGCTCATCTCGATGGTGCGCATGCCCTGGCCTTCGCAGGTGGGGCAGCGGCCTTCGCCGGTGTTGAACGAGAAGCGGCCGGGGCCGTAGCCGCGCGCCTTGGCCTCCAGCGTGTCGGCGAACAGTTTGCGCACGGTGTCCCAGAAGCCGATGTAGGTGGCCGGGCAGCTGCGCGGGGTCTTGCCGATGGGGGTCTGGTCGACTTCGAGCACGCGGTCCACCGGTTCGGTCCCGAGCACGCGCTGGCAGCCGACCCAGGCCGGGCGCTCGCCTTGGTCCCAGGCCTGGCGGCCGGCGAAGGTGCTGCGGGCGGTGACGGCGGCGGCGACGTTGGTGAGCAGGACGTCACGGGCCAGGGTGGACTTGCCGGAGCCGGAGACGCCGGTCACCACCACCAGACGGCGCAGGGGGACTTTGGCGTCGACGTTCTGGAGGTTGTGGAGGTGGGCGGCTTTGACTTCGATCCACTCCTCTACCGGCTTGTGTTGGGGGGCACTTGGGGGGGCGGCGGGAGCGGGCAGGCCGGGCTCCTCATACGGCTCGCCCAAATCGTCGCCCGGCCTGCCCACTCCCACCGCGACCTCGGCGCGCGCGCCATCGATGTTCTTGCCTTTGGATGCAGCTTTGGTCCGCCCCCGAGGGGATGGGGTGGCCCCGGGCGACGATTTGGGCTCGCCGTATGAGGAGCCCGGGGCCACCCCATCCCCGGCGACAACCAAACGACGCGCCTGCAACGGGTGCTTCATCGCATGCAGCAGGTACCGCCCCGTCAAGGAATCGGGAGCAGCAGAGAGGTCAGCCACCGACCCCTGCGCCACCACCCGCCCCCCACGTCGCCCCGCACTCGGACCGATGTCGATGATGTGGTCGGCGCGCCGGATGGTGTCCTCGTCGTGCTCCACCACCACCAGCGTGTTGCCCTGCCCGCCCAGCTTGTGCAGCGCGTCCAGCAGGATGCGGTTGTCGCGCGAATGCAGGCCGATGGTGGGTTCGTCCAGCACGTAGCACACGCCTTGCAGGTGGCTGCCCAGCTGGGCGGCCAGGCGGATGCGCTGCGCCTCGCCGCCGGAGAGCGAGGGGGCGCCCCGGTCCAGCGTGAGGTAGTTCAGGCCCACGTCTTCCAGGAAGGCCAGGCGGCTCTCGATCTCGGGCAGCAGGTCGCGGGCGATGTCGGCTTCGCGGCCGGACAGCAGCGCCCCGTCCCGCATCTGCACCACCCGCTGCCGGACCTCGCTGACCGACAGGCGTGCGATCTCGGTGATGCCCATGCCGCCGAACTTCACCGCACGGGCCTGCGCATTCAGGCGCGTGCCTTCGCAGGTGGGGCAGGTCTCGTCGGTGATGTCTTCCACCTCGGGCTCGGCGAAGCTCTGCTCGCGGCCTTTTTCGCGGTCGTCGCGGACCGAATCGTCCAGCACCTTGCGCTGCTCGCGGCTCAGGCGCACGCCGGTGCCCACGCAGTCGGGGCACCAGCCGTGCTTGCTGTTGTACGAGAACAGGCGCGGGTCGAGCTCGGGGTAGCTGGTGGCGCAGATCGGGCAGGCGCGGGTGGTGGAAAAGCTCTCCACCCGGCCGATGTCGCGCGTGCTGCGGCCTTCCTGCAGGGCGGCGGCCAGCTCGTCCAGCGGGTGCAGCACCGTCAGCGTGCCCTTGCCGATCTCCAGCGTACGGGCAATGGCGTCGCGCAGCGTGGCTTCCTGCGCCGGGTCGACCACGAAGTCGGCCACCGGCAGTTCGATGGTGTGTTCCTTGAAGCGGTCGATGCGCGGGAAGCCGGTGGTGGGCAGGAATTCGCCGTCCACCCGCAGGTGGGTGTGGCCGCGCGGGCGGGCCCAGTCGGCCAGCTCGGTGTAGACGCCCTTGCGGTTGACCACCAGCGGTGCCAGCAGGCCGATGTGCTGGCCGTTGTAGCGGCGCAGGATGGCGGCCGCAATGCTGTCCGGGCTTTGCGGCATGACCGCCGCACCGTCGTGCACACAGTGCTGGGTGCCCAGCTTCACATACAGCAGGCGCAGGAAGTGCCAGACCTCGGTGGTGGTGCCGACCGTGCTCTTGCGGCCGCCACGGGAGAGCCGCTGCTCGATGGCCACCGTGGGCGGAATGCCGTAGACCGCGTCCACCTCGGGCCGGCCGGCCGGCTGCACGATGCTGCGCGCGTAGGCATTGAGGCTTTCCAGGTAGCGGCGCTGCCCTTCGTTGAACAGGATGTCGAAGGCCAGCGTGCTCTTGCCCGATCCGCTCACCCCGGAGATGACGTTGAACTTGCCGCGCGGGATGTCCACGCTGAGGTTCTTGAGGTTGTGTTCCTTGGCATTGACGATGCGGATGGCATGGCCATGTTCGGGCGCGGCAGCACGCAGCGCCGGCCGGGGTTCGCGCGCCAGAGCGGCGGCGCCCATGTCTTCGGCGTACTCGCGCAGGGCCTGGGCGGTGTGGCTGGTGGGGTGCAGGCGCACCTCTTCCGGCGGACCCTCGGCCACGATCAGACCGCCGCCCGATCCGCCCTCGGGCCCGAGGTCGATCAGCCAGTCGGCGGCCCGGATGACGTCCAGGTTGTGTTCGATGACCACCAGCGAATGGCCGGCGTCCAGCAGCTTGCGCAGGCTGCGCATGAGCTTGGCGATGTCGTCGAAGTGCAGGCCGGTGGTGGGCTCGTCGAACAGGAACAGCGTGCCCTTGCGCGAGAGCGGCTGGCGGCTGGCGCTGGCCGACTTGGCGGCCTCGGCCAGGAAGCCGGCGAGCTTGAGACGCTGCGCCTCGCCGCCCGAGAGCGTGGGCACCGGCTGACCGAGCCGCACATATTCCAGGCCGACATCGACGATGGGCTGCAGCGCGCGGATGACCTCGCGGTCGCCGGCAAAGCGCTGCGCGGCCTCGCTCACGGTGAGGTCCAGCACGTCGGCCACGCTCATGCTGTGGCCGTCGCGGGTGATGGTGACCTCCAGGATCTCGGGCCGGTAACGGCGGCCGTCGCAGTCCGGGCAGCGCAGGTACACGTCGCTCAGGAACTGCATCTCCACATGCTCGAAGCCGGAGCCGCCGCAGGTGGGGCAGCGCCCGTCGCCGCTGTTGAAGCTGAACTTGGCCGGCGTGTAGCTGCGCTGACGGGCCAGCGGCGCGTCGGCGAACAGGGCACGGATGGCGTCCCAGGCGCCCACGTAGCTGACCGGGTTGGAGCGCGCTGTCTTGCCGATGGGCGACTGGTCCACAAACACCACGTCGCCCAGCTGCTCGGCGCCCAGCAGGCGGTCGTGCGCGCCGGGCGATTCGGTGGACTGGCCGAAGTGGCGCATGAGCGCGGGTGCCAGCACGTCCTGCACCAGGCTGGACTTGCCGGAGCCGGACACGCCGGTCACCACCACCAGCCGCTGCAGCGGAATCTCCACCGACACGTTCTGCAGGTTGTGCTCGCGCGCGCCTTCCAGGATGAGGCGCGGCGTGCTGTCGGTCACCGCCCGCTTGAAGCCCATGCCGATGGTCTTGCGGCCACCGAGGTACGCGCCGGTGAGGGTGTCGGCGTTGCGGATGGCACCCGGCGTGCCGTCGAACACGATCTGCCCGCCCCGCTCGCCGGGGCCGGGGCCCATGTCGATCAGGCGGTCGGCGGCCAGCATGACGGCCGGGTCGTGCTCGACCACCACCAGCGTGTTGCCGGCGTCGCGCAGGCGCAGCATGGCGTCGTTGATGCGGGCCATGTCGCGCGGGTGCAGGCCGATGCTGGGTTCGTCCAGCACGAACAGGGTGTTGACCAGGGAGGTGCCGAGCGCGGTGGTGAGGTTGATGCGCTGGACTTCGCCGCCACTGAGGGTGCGGCTCTGGCGGTCGAGGGTGAGGTAGCCGATGCCGACTTCGCAGAGGTAGCGCAGGCGGGTGTTGATTTCGGTGAACAGGAGGCGCAGGGCTTGCTGTTCTCCGGTCATTTCTCTTCTGCTGGGGGGGGCGGAGGCAGGGGGCAGGCCGGGCTCCTCATACGGCAAGCCCAAATCGTCGCCCGGCCCGCCCCCTGCCTCCGCTTCGCGCTCGGAGAGGGGGAGGAGACCTGGGTGGGCGGCGGTGGTTTGCGCTGGCCTGTGAGCGTCGGGGGTGGGTGCCCCGGGCGACGATTTGGGCTCGCCGTATGAGGCGCCCGGGGCACCCACCCCCGACGCGCTCTCCGCCAACGAAGCAAAGAAAGCCCGCAACGAAGACAACGGCAACAACATCAGGTCGTGCAGACACAACCCCGGCAAGGCTTCCAGCTGCTCCCGCGACCACTTCACCCCGAGGGGCATGAAACGCTTTGATGGCGGCAGCACCGCATCCGCCTGCACCTGGGTGCCGATGCGCCACAGCAGACTCTCGCCCTTCAGCCGCGCGCCGCCGCAGGTCGGGCATTCGGTGTAGCTGCGGTACTTGGACAGCAGCACCCGGATGTGCATCTTGTAGGCCTTGCTCTCCAGGTACTCGAAGAACCGGTCCACGCCGTACCAGTGCTGGTTCCACTTGCCGTTCCACTGCGGCGAGCCGTGCTTGACCCAGTGCTGCTGCTCCGGCGTGAGCTTGGCCCAGGGGGTGTCGCGCGGAATGCCGCTGGCTTCGGCGTGGCGCATCAGGTCGTCCTGGCATTCCTTCCAGGCCGGGGTCTGGAACACCTTGATGGCGCCGGAGCGCAGGGTCAGCTTGTCGTTCGGGATGACCAGGCCGTAGTCGACCCCGATCACCCGGCCGAAGCCCCGGCACGACTCGCAGGCACCGGCCGGCGAGTTGAACGAGAACATGGATGGCGCCGGGTCGGCGTAGCGGATGTCGCTTTCCGGGCAGTGCAGGCCGGTGCTGAACTTCCAGACCTGGCTGTCGCCGGCCTCCGGCATGACGTGCACCGTGAGCTGGCCGCTGCCGCGCTTCAGCCCGGTCTCGATGGCTTCCATCACCCGCACCGGCTCGGCGTTGCCCAGTCGGAAGCGGTCGGCCACCACGTCGAGCACCTTGACCTGCACCGTGGCAGAGGCGGTCCGGGCGGCAGCTTTGTCCGCCTTGTCGGCCTTGCCCTTTTCCTTGGCGACCGGGGCCGGGCGCTCGATGGTGCGCTCGGCCTGCACCCGGGTGTAACCGCTGGCGGACAGCCACTGCTCCACCTGCTCGGCGCTGGTGTCGGCCGGCAGTTCCACCGGGAAGGTGACGACCAGGCGCGGGTCGGGGCCGGCCTCGCCCGCCGCCACCCGGCGGTGCAGCTCGGCCAGGATGGTCTCGGGCGTGTCGTGGCGCACCGGCAGCGCGGTGTCGCGGTCGAACAGGGCCGCGCCCCGGGCCATGAGCAGCTTGAGGTGGTCGTTCAGCTCGGTCATGGTGCCCACGGTGGAGCGCGAGCTGCGGACCGGGTTGGTCTGGTCGATGGCAATGGCCGGCGGCACCCCTTCCACCCGGTCCACCGCCGGCTTGTCCATGCGGTCCAGGAACTGCCGGGCGTAGGCGCTGAAGGTTTCCACATAGCGCCGCTGGCCTTCGGCGAACAGCGTGTCGAACACCAGGCTGGACTTCCCCGAACCGCTCGGGCCGGTGACCACGGTCAGCTCGCCGGTGCGGATGTCCAGGTCGAGGTTCTTGAGGTTGTGCTGGCGCGCGCCCCGGATGCGGATCAGCCCGGTGCCCTCGTCGCCCGGCAGGGGTTCGGCGGCGGCGGGTTCGGACACGGGACGTTCATCGGACATGGTGCGGCTCCAGGGTCAAGGGCGGACCATTCTAGGTAGGCCCGCCCGACCCCACGGAGCCGTGCGCCTTTCAGGCCGGCACGGTGGCCGGCCGCACGTCGACGGCGCAGTACTTGAGTTCGGCGATCTTGCCCACCGGGTCGAGTGCCGGGTTGGTCAGCAGGTTGGCGGCCGCCTCGGCATAGGCGAAGGGAATGAAGGCGGCATCGGCCGGCATGCCCTGGTCCAGCCGCACCGGCAGGGTCACATGGCCGCGCCGCGACCGTACCTGGGCGCTGTCGCCGGCGGCCAGGCCCAGGCGGGTCGCGGTGGCCGGGTGCAGGCTGACCACCGGGGCCGGCTCCAGTGCGTCCAGCACGGTGGCGCGGCGGGTCATGCTGCCGGTGTGCCAGTGCTCCAGCTGGCGGCCGGTGATCAGCACCAGCGGGTACTCGGCATCCGGGCTTTCGGCTGGCGCGCGCAGTTCGGCCGGCACCAGCGTCGCCCGGCCGCTGGCGGTGGGGAAGCCATCGGTGAACACCACCGGGTGGCCGGGGTCGGACTCGTCGGTCACCGGGTAGGTGACCGCCCCCTCGCGCAGCAGCCGCGCCCACGACAGGCCGGCGATGCTGGGCATCATCGAGCGCATTTCCTCGAACACCGCGCCGATGCCCCGGGTGGCATCCGGCGTGGCCGAGCCGTCCGGCGCGATGCCGTAGCCCCAGTCCAGCCCCAGGCGCAGGGCCAGCTGTTCGGTGATCCAGCCGTCGGCCCGGGCCTCCCCGGGGGCGGCCACGGCCTTGCGGCCGAGCTGCACGCAGCGGTCGGTGTTGGTGACGCTGCCGGTCTTCTCGGGCCAGGCGGTGGCGGGCAGCACCACATCGGCCAGGCAGGCGGTTTCGGTCAGGAAGATGTCCTGCACCACCAGGTGGTCCAGGCCGGCCAGGGCCTCGCGGGCATGGGTGGCATCGGGGTCGCTCATGGCCGGGTTCTCGCCCTGGATCAGCATGGCGCGGATGCGGCCGGCGTGCGCCGCATCGATGATCTCCACCACGGTCAGGCCCGGTTCGCTGCCCAGGCTGCCCGGGGGCAGGCCCCACAGGCGTTCGGCCTGCGCCCGCGAGGCCGGGTCGCTGACCCGGTGGTAGTCGGGCAGCACCATGGGGATCAGGCCGGCGTCGCTGGCGCCCTGCACATTGTTCTGGCCCCGCAGCGGGTGCAGGCCGGTGCCGGGCCGGCCGATCTGCCCGGTGATCAGCGACAGCGCGATCAGGCAGCGGGCGTTGTCGGTGCCGTGGGTGTGCTGGCTCACGCCCATGCCCCACAGGATCATGCTGTTGCCGGCGGTGGCGTAGGCGCGGGCCACCTCGCGCAGGGTGTCGGCCGGCAGGCCGCAGACCGGCGCCATGGCCTCGGGCGTGAAGTCGGCCACATGGGCCCGCAGGCGCTCGAAGTCCAGCGTGTGGGCGGCGATATAGGCCGGGTCGGTCAGGCCCTCTTCGATGATGACGTTCAGCAGCGCGTTGAGCAGGGCCACGTCGGTGCCGGGCTGAAAGCCCAGGTGCTTCCAGGCGTGGCGGGCCAGCTCGGTGCGGCGCGGATCGGCCAGCACCAGCCGGGTGCCGCGCTTCACCGCGTTCTTGATCCAGCTCGCGCCCACCGGGTGGTTCTGCGCCGGGTTGGCGCCGATCAGCAGCACGAAGTCGGCGTGCTGCACATCGCGCAGCGGGTTGGTGACCACCGCCGAACCCAGGCCTTCCATCAGCGCGGCCACGCTGGAGGCATGGCACAGGCGGGTGCAGTGATCGACGTTGTGGGTGGCAAAGGCGCTGCGGATCAGCTTCTGGAACAGGTAAGCCTCTTCGTTGGTGCCCTTGGCCGAACCGAAGCCGGCCACAGCCGCATCACGGCCGGTGGCGGGCTGCGTTTCGCGGGCACGGCGCAGGCCGGCGGCAGCGGCGTCCAGCGCCTCGTCCCAGGTGGCTTCGCGGAACAGTTCGCGCCAGTCGCGTCGGCGCACGTCCAGCGGGTCCTTGGGCACGCCGGGCTTGCGGATCAGCGGGGTGGTGAGCCGTTCCGGGCTGTGGGCATAGTCGAAGCCGAAGCGGCCTTTCACGCAGAGCCGGCCTTGATTGGCCGGACCTTGTGCCCCCACCACATGCTGGATGCGTTCGTCGCTGACCTGGTAGGTGAGCTGGCAGCCCACGCCGCAGAACGGGCAGACCGAATCCACCTGTTTCTGCGCCGGCTTCGCGAAGACGCCATGCGCCGGGGCGATGGCGCCGGTGGGACAGGCCTGCACGCACTCGCCGCAGGCCACGCAGGTGCTCTCGCCCATCGGGTCGGCCTGGTCCAACACGATCTGCGCATGAGCACCGCGAAAGGCCAGGCCCAGCACATCGTTGCCCTGCACGTCCCGACAGGCGCGGATGCATCGGGTGCACTGGATGCAGGCATCCCGGTTGACCACCATGGCGGGGTGCGAGGCGTCCTGGCCGACGGCGGCGCGGCGCGGAAAACGGTCTGCACGGGCCTGGCTGTGTTCGGCCCAACGGGCGAGTTCGCTGTCGTGCCTGAGCGCGGTGGTGGCGGGTGCGTCGGCCAGCAGCAGTTCCAGCACGGTGCGGCGGGCGCGGGTGGCGCGGTCGGACGCGGTGTGCACCACCATGCCTTCGGCCGGGGTACGGCAGCACGACGGCGCCAGCACGCGTTCGCCCTGCACTTCCACCACGCAGGCACGGCAGTTGCCGGGGCTGCCCAGGCCGTCGGCATGGCAGAGGTGGGGCAGCTCGGTGCCGCAGCGCTGCGCCACGTCCAGCAGGCTTTCGCCGGCCTCTGCGGTGACGGCTTGCCCGTCCAGGGTGAAGTGGACGGTGCTCATGCTGCACCCCCGCTCAGGCCGGCTTCTGCCGGGAAAAAGCGCAGCACGCTGTCCATGGGGTTGGGCGCGGCCTGCCCCAGGCCGCAGATGCTGGCGTCGCGCATCACGGCCGACAGTTCGGCCAGCACGTCCACATCCCACACCGGGGCCTGCATCAATTCGACCGCACGGGTGGTGCCGGCCCGGCAGGGGGTGCACTGGCCACACGACTCGTGTTCAAAGAAGCGCATGAGGTTGAGGGCGGCATCGCGCACGCTGTCGGTGTGGCCCAGCACCACCACCGCCATGGAGCCGACGAAGGCGCCGTGTTCGGCCAGCGTGTCGAAGTCCAGCGGCACATCGGCCAGCGAAGCCGGCAGGATGCCACCGGACGCACCACCCGGCAGGTAGGCCTTGAGCGTGTGGCCCGGCGCCATGCCGCCGCAGTGTTCATCGATCAATTCGCGCAACGTGATGCCGGCCGGCGCCAGGTGCACACCGGGCCGGGCCACCCGGCCCGACACCGAGAAGCGCCGCCACCCGCTGCGCCCGCGCCGGCCCTGGCCGGCCAGCCAGGCGCCGCCGTGTTCGACGACGGCGGGCACCCACCACAAGGTCTCCAGGTTGTGCGCCAGCGTGGGCCGGCCAAACACGCCGTGCACCGCCACGATCGGTGGCTTGAGGCGCGGCAGCCCGCGTCGGCCCTCGATGGATTCGATCAGCGCCGATTCCTCGCCACAGATGTAGGCGCCCGCGCCCCGGCGCAGTTCGATGCGGGGCGGCTGCCACTGCGGGAAGCGCGCGCGCAGCGGGGCCAGGTCGGCCTGCAGCCGGTCCAGTTCGGCCTGCAGCAGGGCGCGGGCGTCGTGGTATTCGTCGCGCAGGTACAGCCAGACGTGTTCCAGGCCCACCACCTCGGCGGCGATCAGCACACCTTCCAGCACCTGCGGAATGCCCTCGGCGAGCACGGCCGCGTCCTTGAAGGTGCCGACCTCGCCTTCGTCGATGTTGACCACGCCCATGCGCGGACCCGGCTGGGCGCGCACCGTTTCCCACTTGCGCCAGGCCGGGAAACCGGCACCGCCGAGGCCGCGCAGGTTCGAGGCCTTGAGCTCGGTCAGCACGCTGTCGGCCGTGACCTCGCCCGCCAGCAGGCGCTGCAGTTGTGTCCACCGGCCGGGGGTGGGTGCGGGCAGGGGTTGCGCGTGGACCTGGCCCCGGTCCACTGCGTCGACCAAGGTCTGCGGGTTGGCCTGCGCCACCCGGTGCTGCCCCACGCAGGCGGCCGGTGCGCCGTGGCACAGACCGATGCAGGGCGCCGCCTCCACCGCCACCGGCCGGCCGGCCAGCGCGCGCTGCGTGTCGGCCAGCAAGGCGTCGGCACCGGCCAGGGCACACGAGAGGCTGTTGCACACCCGGACGGTGATGGCCGGCACCGCGTCGGCGTCGTCCACGATGCGGAAGTGGTGGTAGAAGCTCGCGACCTCGAACACCTCCACCTGGCTCAGCCGCAGGCGTTCGGCCAGCGCGGCCAGCTGGCCCCGGCGCAGCGCGCCCTCGGCATCGTTGAGCCGGTGCAGGTGCTCGATCAGCAGATCGGCCCGGGCCTCCAGCCCCTCGCACAGCGCAGCCACCCGCGCCCGCGCAGCATCGTTCACCTGCCGGCCCTTGGGCGTGAAGCCCGGGCTACGGCGGCCGGGCCCGGTGTCGGCGGTGGTGCTGGCCGGGTGGATGGGAATGACGGTGGACGGGGTCGGGCTCATGCGGCACAGGGTAGCACCGGGGCAGTTTTCAAATATGTCGTCCAGTGCATAAACTGGGACCATGCGCATACAGATCGACACCCGATGGCACATAGGCCCGGACGAAGGCCCGGCACTCGATGCCGGCGCGCTCCTGCAACTGCTGGCCGGTGTGCAGGCCAGCGGCAGCATTGCCCAGGCGGGACGCGACCTGGGCCTCTCGTACCGGCATGCCTGGGGCCTGCTGCGGCAGGCCGAAGCGGTGCTGGGCCAGCCCCTGCTGGAGCGTGGGCGCGGCCAGGGGTCGGTGCCGACCGAACTGGCCCGGCGCCTGGTCTGGGCCGATGCCCGCGTGGCCGCGCGGCTGCAGCCGCTGCTGGAAACCCTGGCCGCCGAGGTGGAAGGCGAACTGGGCCGGGTGCAGCGCCGCCGCCGCGCCGTGCCCCGCCTGCACGCCAGCCACGGCTTTGCGGTGGCCGCGCTGCGGGAACAACTGGCCGCCCGCGCGGTGCGGGTGGAGGTGCGTTACCGCAACAGCCTGGAAGCGGTGGCGGCCCTCGCGCAGGGCGACTGCGAACTGGCCGGCTTTCACCTGCCGCTGGGCGAGTTCCAGCACGCCGCCGCCGCGCGCTACGCGCCCTGGCTGGACCGGCACCAGCACCGGCTGGTGCACCTGGCGGTGCGCACCCAGGGCCTGTTCGTGGCGGCGGGCAATCCGCTGGGCGTGCGGGGTGTGGACGATCTGGCGCGGGCCGACCTGCGCTTCGTGAACCGGCCCGAAGGCTCCGGCACCCGCGTGCTGACCGACCTGCTGCTGAAGCGCCACGGCATCGCGCCGCGGCAGGTGAGCGGCTACGACAGCACCGAACTCACCCACGCCGCCGTGGCGGCCTTCGTGGCCAGCGGCATGGCCGATGTGGGCATGGGCGTGCAGACCGCCGCGCACCGCTTCGGCCTGCACTTCATTCCGCTGCTCAAGGAGCGTTACTTCTTTGCGCTGCCGGCCGACGGCCTGGAGCGCGACGAACTGCGGCCGGTGCTGGCGGTGTTGCGCTCACCCGCATTCCGGTCACGGGTGGCCGGCCTGCAGGGCTATGAGGCCGCACGCACCGGCGAGGTGCTGACCCTGGCCGAAGCGCTCGACGGCTGAACCCGGCGGGCGGTCAGCGCGGGCGCTGCACCGCTGCCGGCAGGCTGGCGGCCTGGTCCCACGCGCCACCCGGGGCAAACCATTCGTGGCCGGCCAGCCAGGCCGCGACCATGGGCAAGGCATCGAAGCCCCAGAACACCCGGCCGTCCACCACCAGCGAAGGCACACCGAACAGACCCAGGGCAAGGGCCTCGTCGGTGTTGGCGCGCAGTTGCTGGCGCACGGCATCGCCCGCCGGGTCCTGCCAGGGGCGGCCGCATTCGGCGGCGTGGGCCTGCAACCGGGCTTCCAGCGCCTGCAGGCGGGCCGGGTCGGTGGCATCGGCGCCGCCGGACTGCCAGACATGGGCAAACAGCTGTGCCGTGACCCAGCGGCTGGTTTCACCGGGGGCCTCGGGCAGCGCGGCGGCCAGGCCCAGCCGCAACAGCGCCAGCGGGTTGAACGGATGCGCCACCGGCATCTCCAGCGGCAGCCCGTTGGCATGGGCCAGCCACTGCACCTGGCGGTAGGTCCAGTCGCGTTTTGGTGCGATCTCGGCCGGGCCCAGCTGGCCATGCGCCTTCAACAAGCCAGCGAACAGGATGGGCCGGTAATGCACCGCCACGCTGTGGCCGGCCAGCGCCTGCGGCAGGGCCAGGAATGCCAGGTGGGCATAGGGCGAGATCGGGTCGTAGAAGAACGCGATGTCCTTCATGGCGCGATGCCCTGCCGGGCCTCCACCTGGCGCCAGATGTCGAGCTTGGCGTCGTCGTCCAGCCGCGCCCAGGCGCCGATTTCGGCCAACGTGCGGTGACAGCCCACGCAATGGGTGCGCTCGTCGTCCAGCCGGCAGACCGAGATGCAGGGCGACGGCGCCACCACGCCCGGCTGCCGCTCGCGAGCGGCCTGCAAAGTCACGGCGCGGTTCATGCGGCCTCCTGCGTCACGTCGGCCACCGGTGCGCCGGTATAGCGCTCCAGCTCCTGCGGGGTGAGCGGGAACACCGCGTGCGGGTGGCCGGCTGCGGCCCAGACCCGGTCGAAGCGGAACAGCTCGCGGTCGATCAGCACCACCGGCGGCTCGGCATGGGCCAGCGGCGACACGCCGCCGATGGAGAAACCGGTGCGCGCCTTCACGAAATCGGCATCGGCCCGGCCCAGCCTGGTGCCCTCCGGGCAGACCAGCGCCTGCACCTTCTTCTCGTCCACACGGCGGTCGCCGGAGGTCACCACCAGCACCGAACGGTCGTCGCCCTTGCGGCGAAAGATGATGCTCTTGGCAATCTGCCCCAGGGCCACGCCCAGCGCGTCGGCCGCCTGCTGCGCGGTGCGGGCGGCATCGTCCAGCATGACCGGTGTGTGGGCATGGCCGAGGGCGGCCAGGGCATCGGTGACGCGCTGCACGGCGGTGGTGGCGGCAGCGGGGGCGGGGTTGGTGGGGGTGAGGGTATCGCTCATGGGGGGATGGTAGCGGCGCGGCATCAAGCCCCGAGACGGGACAGCGTTCTCAGTGCGTCCCGCAGTTTCTGCAATCGCGACTGACTGGCGGCATCGCCCGGCAGATGCCCTGCCAGCGTGGTGTTGAAGTCTGCATCGGCCAGTAAGTGGCTGAAGGCGTGGGCCAGATACACCCGCAGCTCCTCTGGCGCCTCGGCACACTCGGCCTGAAGCTCCGGGCGTCGGTCCACCACGGTGATGATGTCCTCAAGATCGTGGCTGCCCAGGTAATCGGGTTGCCCATCTGCGTTGCGGCCTCGATCGTTGAAGGCTTCCAGCTTGGTGGCAATGAACACCGGCGCGGCGATGAGGCGAATGCTCAAGCCGGACGCCAGGGCCACCGGCGTGGCGGTTTCCACGGCAAGCGGGTACCAGCGGTTGGCAAAGCCCAGGATGTCCTGCACGGTGGGCATCACGTCCACCGTGACGGCGCCCAGGACCCAACGGCAGATGGGCGCGCCCGGGCGCAGGTCGTTGCTGAAGCCGCGCGCACGCACCTTGTCCTCAATCGCGTGGTACTCGCGGGCCGTGAGCGCCTGGGCAATGATGTCCACATCCTCCGTGATGCGGATGCGATCCGGACGCACCTGCGTGAGCAACAGGCCGGTCGCACAGCCGCCCACAAAGACCACGTCGTCGCACACCGGGCCCAGGGCGCTGGCCACCAGCTCCAGGATGGCCAGATTCGGGTTGCTCATTTCAGTCGCTCCTCCAGCATGCCGCGCACCAGTTCCCGTTCACGCGCCTGACCGATGCGCAGTGCATCAAACAGCGCCAGCAGTTCGTAGAACGCCGGGTCTTTCAGCGCCGCCACGGGCAGCTTGGGGTACAGGGGCAGCAGGGTGACCCCGCGTGTCGTGCCATCCGGGTGCGGCCAAACTGGCGGCAGCTCTTCCGTGAACATGACCTTCGACTTGAGCGGCTCGACCCCCTGGGCCGTGGGGAAACCCACCGTGACCTCGCCGCGAACCGGAGGGAAGAAATACACCGCCCCCTGCAGTACCAGCGGGCGGAACGCGGGCATCACCAAGCTGGGCACGCCGTCCACCTCGGTCAACAGGCGCGAGGCCGACAGACGGGTGATGCAAGCATGGGCCTCAAACGGCGAGAGCTGCAAGGCTTGGGCCAAGGCCGCGTAAGGCAACCGCTGCCCCTTGAGGCAGACCAGCTTGAAGGCCACCGCCAGGTCTTGCGGCTTCAAGGTCCACTGGGCGTGGCTCAACCGCGACTGGATTCCAGAACTGCTCACAGAATGCTCCATACGCAATATGCATATGGAATATGCCACAGCTTGATTAACTTCTCAAAGCACTTCTTTTTAGCTATGCGTTATGCATATTGCAGATGACCAGCCATCCCTGGTTTCGAATCACGAATCCGCATTGACCACGCAGCCCTGGCTTGCCGGGTACCCCGAGGCCGGCACGCCCTTGCCGATGCAGGTGAGCAGCGGGCCGGCCTTGGCCTCACGGGCCGGAGCCATCAGGCGCGACTCCAGAAATCACACATGCCTCTACGCCCCGCGCTTCACCAGCGCCAGGCTCGCCCCCATGGCCATCAGCAGCCCGCCGAACACCCGGTTCTGGGCTTGGCGGGCCCGCGCGGTGGCCAGCCAGCGCTGGGCACGCGAGGCCAGAAAGGCGTAGCCGTGCATGACGATCAGGTCGACCCCGATGGTGGTGACCAGCAGCACCAGCAGCTGCAACCACAGCGGGCGGGCCGGGTCGATGAACTGGGGCAGCACCGCCACCATGAACACGATGCCCTTGGGGTTGGTGACGTTGGTGAAGAAGCCGATGGCCAGGCGCTGGCGCACCGAAGGCAACCCTGCCGAGGAAACCGTTGCGGTCGGACCGGCGCCGTCGGGCACCGCGTCCACCGGCGCCCGCCATTGCCGCCAGCCCAGCCAGATCAGGTAGGCCGCGCCCACCACCTTGACCACCGTGAACGCCGTGGCCGAGGCCACCAGCAGCGCACCCACACCCGCACCGGCCACCAGCAGGATGACGGCCAGCCCGGCCTGCAGCCCCAGGATGGTGGCGCTGGCGCCCCGCACGCCGTGGGCCAGGCCGTGCGTCATGGACAGCACCGCGCCCGAGCCGGGCGACAGCGCAATGGCCCACGAGGCCACGAAATAAGCGATCCACACCTGCCATTCCATGGCGGTCTCCTTCAGGCGGCCCGACGGGCCAGCAGCGCACGGCCCACGCGCGAGGCGGTGGGGCGGCCGAGTTGTTCGCTGATCCAGGCGCCGGCATCGACCAGCGCGTCCAGATCGATGCCGGTTTCAATGCCCATGCCGTGCAGCATGAACACCAGGTCTTCGGTGGCCACGTTGCCGGTGGCGCCCTTGGCATACGGGCAGCCGCCCAGTCCGGCCACCGAGGCCTGGAAGTTCCACACGCCCAGCTCCAGCGAGGCCAGGGTGTTGGCCAGGGCCTGGCCGTAGGTGTCGTGGAAATGGCCGCTCACCTGGTCGATGCCGTAGTGCTGCAGCGCTGCCTCCAGGGCCGCCTGCACCCGGCGCGGCGTGCCCACGCCGATGGTGTCGGCCACATCGACCCGCTGCACGCCGATGCCCTTCATGAGCCCGGCGAGATACGCCACGCGCTGGGGCGCGATGTCGCCTTCGTAAGGGCAGCCCACGGTGCAGCTCATGGCACCACGCACCTGGATGCCGGCGGCCAGCGCGGCTTCCACCACCGGTGCGAAGCGCTCGATGCTCTCGGCGATGCTGCAGTTGATGTTCTTCTGGCTGAAAGCCTCGCTGGCGGCACCGAACACCACGATCTCGTCCGGCCGGTCGGCCAGCGCCGCCTCGAAGCCTTTCAAATTGGGCGTGAGCACCGAGTGCCGCACACCGGCCGGGCGTTGGATGCCGCTCATGACCGCGTGGTTGTCGGCCATCTGCGGCACCCACTTGGGGCTGACGTAACTGGTGACCTCGATCTCGGCCAGGCCGGCGGCCTGCAGCCGGTGCACCAGCCCGATCTTGACCTCGGCGGCCACCGGCTGCTTCTCGTTCTGCAGCCCGTCGCGCGGGCCGACGTCGATCAGGCGGACGCGGGATGGAAGGGGCATGGCAGGTCTCCGGAGTCAGTAACCACGCGCCGGGTCGACCAGCCCGGCCACCGGCTCGCCACGCTCCAGGCGGGCGATCTTGCCGGCGATCTGCGCGATGCTTTCATCGCGCAGGGTGCGGGCCGAGGTGTGGGGCGTGACGGTGATGGCAGGGTGGTGCCAGAACGGGTGTTCGGGCGGCAGGGGTTCGGTGCGGAACACATCCAGCGTGGCGCCGGCCAGGTGGCCGCCGTCGATGAGCGCGATCAGGTCGTCGTCCACCAGGTGCGCGCCCCGCGCCACATTGATCAGGTAACCCCCGGGCTTCAGCCGGCCCAGGGTGCGGCGGTTCAGGATGTCGGTGGTCTGCGGCGTGAGGGGCAGCAGGTTGACCAGCACCCGGCATTGGGAAAGGAACACGTCCAGCCGGTCTTCACCGTGGTGGCAGACCACACCTTCGATGCTGCGCGGCGTGCGGCTCCAGCCGTGCACCGGGAACTCGAAGGTCGTCAGCGCCTTGGCCACCCGCTCGCCCAGCACGCCCAGGCCCATGACGCCGACCGCAAAGTCGGCGCGGCTGCGCGGCTTGCGGTAACCCCAGCGGCCCTGGCGGCTGTCGGCCTCGTAGCCGTCGAATTCGCGGAAGTGGCGGATGACCGCATGGCACACGTACTCGGCCATCTGCACCGACATGCCGGCATCGTCCAGCCGCACCACCTGCAGCTGCGGCGGCAGTTTCAGCTGCAGCAGTGCGTCCACACCGGCGCCAATGTTGAACAGCGCCTTGAGCTGCGTCTGCTCGTCGATGAAGGCCTGCGGTGGCGCCCAGACCACGGCGTGGTCGGCCAGCGGTGCGCCGGGGGTCCAGATGTCGATCTGTGCGCCTGGCAGGCCGGCCTGCAGGCCGGCCTGCCAGGGCTCGGGTTTGTTGGCGGTGAGGCAGAGGGTGATGCGCATGGGCCGAGCTTACGGGCTGCGACGCGATCAGTCTGTCACCAGCTTGAGCAGCTCGGAGCCCTCGGCCACCTGGTCGCCGGGGGCGTACAGCAGCTCGGCCACGGTGCCGTCGGCCGGGGCGGTGATGGTGTGCTCCATCTTCATGGCCTCCATCACGGCCAGCGGCTGGCCCTGGCGTACCGCGTCGCCGGCCTGGACCGCGAACGACAGCACCTTGCCCGGCATGGGCGCGGTCAGGCGGCCGCCCTCGGCCGCCGTCTCGCCGGCATGGGCCAGCGGGTCGACCGTGTCGATGCGGGTGGCGCCCTGCGGCGTGAACACCTGCAGCGCCTCGCCCTGCGGCCAGACCTGCGCCCGCAGGCGCTCGCTGCCCCAGCGCAGCTCGGTGGCGCCGTCGGCCTGTGGCTGCCACGACAGCAGCTGAGCCTCGCCCCCGTCCACCGCCAGCAGCAGGCCGTTGCGGCGGTAGCTGAGGTGGGCGGTCAGCGGCTGATCGGCGTGGCGGAAGTCGAAGCGGCGCACCAGCGTGCCGTGCGATCGGAAGCCGTCGCGGCGCGAGAACGGATCGTTGGTCTCCTGCGCCTGCTCGGCCTGCAGGCAGTGCACCACGGCAGCGGTGGCCGCCCAGGCGGCGCCCACACGCTCCTGCTGGAACAGCACGGCCGCCTCGCGAGGGATCAGGGCGGTGTCCAGATCGGCCTCGGCAAACGACCGGCTGGCCACCACATGGCGCAGGAACTGCACATTGTTCGGCAGGCCGACGATGCGGGTGTCGGCCAGCGCGGCATCGAGCCGGGCCAGCGCCTGCGCGCGGGTGTCGCCATGCACGATGAGCTTGGCGATCATGGAGTCGTAGTAGGGGCTGATGGCATCGCCCTGGCGCACGCCGTCGTCGAAGCGCACCGGCGCCCGCTCGAAGCTGGCGTGCGGCGGCTTGCGGTAGACGCTCAGGGTGCCGGTGGCCGGCAGGAACTGGTTGTCCGGGTTCTCGGCACAGATGCGCGCCTCGATGGCATGGCCCTGCATGCGCAGCTGCTCCTGCTGCAGCGGCAGCGGTTCGCCGGCGGCCACGCGCAGCTGCCATTCCACCAGGTCCTGGCCGGTGATGGCCTCGGTCACCGGGTGTTCCACCTGCAGGCGGGTGTTCATCTCCATGAAGTAGAAGCGGGCGCGGCTGTCGTCCAAGCCCTGGCCCTCCTGCCCTTCCAGCCCTTCGACGATGAACTCCACCGTGCCGGCGCCCACATAGTTCACCGCCTTCGCGGCGGCCACCGCCGCCTGCCCCATGCGTTCGCGCAGGGCCGGCGTCATGCCGGGGGCGGGCGCCTCTTCCAGCACCTTCTGGTGGCGGCGCTGGACCGAACAGTCGCGCTCGAACAGGTGGACGATCTGGCCATGCGTGTCGCCGAACACCTGGATCTCGATGTGGCGCGGGCGCTGCACATAACGCTCGATCAGCACCGCATCGCTGCCGAAGCTGCTGCGGGCCTCGCGCTGGCAGGAGGCGAGCGCGGCATCGAAGTCTTCATCGCGCTCGACCACCCGCATGCCCTTGCCGCCACCGCCGGCACTGGCCTTGATCAGCACCGGGTAACCGATGCGCTGCGCCTCGGTGCGCAGCAGCGCCGGGTCCTGATCGGCACCGTGGTAACCGGGCACCAGCGGCACGCCGGCGGCCTCCATCAGGCGCTTGGATTCGGCCTTCAGGCCCATGGCCTGGATGGCCGACGACGGCGGGCCGATGAAGGCCAGGCCGGCTGCGGCACACGCTTCGGCAAAGGCCTCGTTCTCGCTCAGAAAACCGTAACCGGGGTGGATGGCCTGCGCACCGGTGGCGCGCGCGGCATCGAGGATGGCCTGCCAGCGCAGGTAACTCTCCTGCGGCGTGTTCCCGCCCAGCGACACAGCCTCGTCGCACATCGCCACATGGCGTGCGGTGGCGTCGGCGTCCGAAAACACGGCCACGGTGCGGATGCCGAGCCGGCGGGCGGTGGCGGCGACGCGGCAGGCGATCTCGCCCCGGTTGGCGATCAGGATCTTGGTGAACATGTCAGGTCTCCGGCATCGGGTTCAGGTGGGCGGCCACGGCCGCCGGGGTGGGGTCGCTCAGGCGGGGCACCACGCCCCAGCAGGGCGCAGGCAGCCCCTGGCGCAGGGCGTCGAGGTTGTCGTGCAGGTGCGGCATGGCCGGGTCCAGCGTGTTGCCCACCCAGCCCGCCAGGTGCAGGCCCCGGGCGCGCACGGCCTCGGCAGTGAGCAGCGCGTGGTTGATGCAGCCCAGCCGCAGGCCCACCACCAGCACCACCGGCAGGGCCAGGTCGACCGCCAGGTCTGCCGTGTCCCAGCCGGGCACCAGCGGCACCCGGAAACCGCCCACGCCCTCGACCACCAGGGCCTCGGTGCGCGCGGCCAGCCGGTGGATGGCGGCACGCACCGCCGCCGGATCGATCGGCCGGCCTTCGATGGCGGCGGCAATGTGCGGCGCGCAGGCGGTGCGCCACTGGAACGGGCCCACCTCGTCCTCGGTCAGGCCCAGGTCCTGCGCGCCGTGCAGGTGGCGCACATCGTCGTTGAACCAGCGGCCCTCGACGTCCTGCTGCTGGCCAGCGGCCAGCGGCTTGATGGCCGCCGCGCGCAGGCCGCGCTGGCGGAACGCGTGCACCAGCCCGCCGCTGACGCAGGTCTTGCCGATCTCGGTGTCGGTGCCGGTGACGAAGCAGCCGCGCAGCAGGGCGATGGGCGACGGGCTCATGCGTCCACCCCCTCGGGCTGGCTGACCTGCGCTTCGGCCGCCGCGTCGCGTAGCACCTGCAGCAGACGCTCCACGTCGGCTTCGGTATGACTGGCGCACAGGGTGATGCGCAGCCGCGCGGTGCCGGCCGGCACGGTGGGCGGACGGATGCCCGGCACCCGGATGCCGGCCTGTTCCAGCCGCGCGGCCAGGCGCATGGCTTCGGCGTTGCGGCCCACGATCAGGGGCTGGATGGGGGTGCTGCTGTCGGTCAGCTGCCACGGCAGTTCGGGGTGCTGCCGCAGCAGCTCTGTCAGGCCGGCGCGCAGCTGTTCGCAACGGGCGGTCAGGTCGCGACGGCGGCGCTGGCCTTCCGGGCCCGACATCAGCTCCAGCGCGGTGAGCAGCGCATGCTCGATGGCCGGTGGCGAGGCGGTGGAGAAGATGTAGTTGCGCGACCGCTGCAGCAGGTGGTGGGTGACGGCATCGGTCGCCACCACGAAGGCACCGGCCAGCCCGGCCGATTTGCCCAGCGTGCCCACCACCACCAGGCGCGGGCTGCTCAGGCCGAAGTGCTCCACACAGCCCAGGCCGCCCTGCCCCAGCACGCCCAGGCCGTGGGCGTCGTCCACCAGCAGCAGGGCATCGAACCGGTCGGCCAGGGCCAGCAGGCCGGGCAGGGGCGCGAGGTCGCCGTCCATGCTGAACACGCCGTCGGTGACGATCAGCTTGCGCGCGGCGGTGCTGGCCTTGAGCAGGGTTTCGAGCGCCGCCAGATCGCCGTGCGGATAGACCGTGACCTGGGCCCGCGCCAGCCGCGCGCCGTCGATGAGGGAGGCGTGGTTGAGCGCATCGCAGAACAGCTCCACGCCCGCTTCGCCGAGCGCGGTGACCACGCCCAGGTTGGCCATGTAGCCGGTGCAGAAGCCCAGCGCCCGCGCCTGCGGCATGTGCGGTGCGTAGGCCTGCGCCAGCCACCGGGCCACCGCCTCGTGCGCCTGGCTGTGACCGCTCACCAGCGGCGAGGCGCCCGAGCCGCCACCCCAGCGGCGCGCGCCCTCCACCAGGGCTTCGGCCAGCGCCGGGTGAGCAGCCAGGCCCAGGTAGTCGTTGCTGCAGAACATGAGCAGTTCGCGCACCGTGCCGTCGGCACCGGCCACCGGCTGGTGCGGCGCGGTGCCGCCGTGGGCCACGCGCAGGTGGCGCAGCAGGGCCTGGTCTGCGAGCTGTTCGCGGGTGGCGCGGAAATGGTCAAACCACATCGTTCAGGGTCCGGGTGACGGCCTCGGCCAGCCAGGCAGCGGTGGGCGGGTCGATCAGGTAGGGCGGCATCAGGTAGACGCTGCGGCCGATGGGGCGGATGAGCAGTTCGTGCGCGCGGGCCGCCAGGTGGAAGCGTTCGGCAAAGCCGTCGGCCGCGCCCGGCACATCGAAGGCCAGGATGGTGCCGCGCTGGCGCAGATGGCACACCCGGTCGTCTTGGCCCAGCGGCGCAAAGGCGTCGGCCAGCCACTGCGCCTGCAGGGCGTTCTGCGCTTCCTGCCCGGCATCGAAGCGGTCCAGCACGGCCAGCGCTGCGGCGCAGGCGGCCGGGTTGCCGGTGTAGGAATGCGAATGCAGGAAACCGCGGGTGGTATCTTCCGACCAGAAGGCGTCGAACACCGCGTCGGTGGTGAGCACCAGCGACAGCGGCAGCGTGCCGCCGGTGATGCCCTTGGACAGCAGCAGGAAGTCGGGCCAGTCGGCGGGGGTGGCGGGGTCGGTGTGCTGCCACGCGAAGAAGCGGCCGGTGCGGCCACAGCCCACCGCGATCTCGTCGGCGATCAGGTGCACGCCGTGGCGGGTGCACAGGGCGCGCAGCGCACGCAGGTAGTCGGGCGAGTGCATGACCATGCCGGCCGCGCCCTGCACCAGCGGCTCGACGATGACCGCCGCCACCGTGTCGGCATGGGCGGCCAGGCAGTCCTCGATGGCCTTCAGGGCCTGGGCTTCGTTGCCCAGGCGGCTGTCGGGCGCATCCACCGTGTGGGCCCGCATCAGCAGCGGGTCGTAGGCGTCGCGGAACACGGCCACGTCGGTCACCGCCAGCGCGCCGATGGTTTCGCCGTGGTAGCTGTGGCGCAGGCACACGAAGTGGCGCTTGTCGGCGCGGCCCCGGTTGCGCCAGCTGTGGAAGCTCTGCTTGAGCGCGATCTCGACCGCGCTGGCACCGTCGCTGCCGAACGAGCAGTGGCCGAGTGCGCCCCCGGTGCGGGCCGACAGGCGCTCGGCCAGCCGGACCGCCGGCTCGTGGGTGCAGCCGGCCAGCATGACGTGCGGCAGGGTGTTCAGCTGCGCGGTGATGGCGGCATTGATGCCGGGGTCGGCGTGGCCGAACAGGTTCACCCACCAGGAGCTGATGGCGTCGAAATAACGGCGGCCTTCGTGGTCATGAAGCCAGGCGCCCTGCCCCCGCGCAATGGCCAGTGGCGGCGTGCGCGCGGCCCGCGCCATCAGGGTGCAGGGGTGCCACACGCTGGCCAGACTGCGCTGCTGCCAGTGGGCGTTGGCCGAAAGATCGGTCGGTGCGTTCATGCCGGGGTGATCCAGTTCGGACTGCGTTTGCCCAGGAACGACTGCACGCCTTCGCGGCCCTCATTGCTGGCGCGGATGTCGGCGATGCGGCGGGCGGTCTCGGCGCGCAGGGCATCGTCCAGCGGGGCACCGGCCACGTCGCGCACCAGCTGCTTGCAGGCACGCACCGCCTGCGGTCCGTTGGCCACCAGCGCGTCCACGATGCCGGCCACGGTGGCGTCCAGCGCCTGCGGCTCGACCAGCTCGTGCACGAAGCCCAGCGCATGGGCGCGCTCGGCGCTGAAGCGTTCGGCGGTGGTCATGTAGCGGCGCGAGGCCTGGGCGCCCAGGGCGCGGATGACATACGGGCTGATGGTGGCCGGCAGCAGGCCCAGCCGCGCCTCCGACAGGCAGAAGGTGACGCCGCGCGCGGCCACCACCACGTCGCAGATCGACGCCAGGCCCATGCCGCCGGCATAACAGTCACCCTGGATGCGGCCCACCACCGGCACCGGGCAGTCGTCCAGCAGCTTCAGCATGTTGGCCAGGCGCTGCGCATCGGCCCGGTTCTGGTCCCAGTTGAAGCCGGCCATGGCCTTCATCCAGTTCAGGTCGGCACCGGCACAGAAGGCCTTGCCATGGGCACCGAGCACCACCACGCGCAGCTCGGGGTCGCGCGACAGGGTGGCGAAGGTGTCGGACAGGGTGGTGATGACCTCGTCGTTGAAGGCGTTGCGCACGTCCGGCCGGTTGAGCCAGACATGGGCCACGTGCGGACGCGGGCGGGTGAGTTCGATGACGGGCTGGGCGATGACGCTGGACATGTTCAACCTCACATGCGGAAGACGCCGAATTTCGGCTCGCCGATCGGGGCGTTCTGCGCTGCCGACAGGGCCAGGGCCAGCACCCGTCGGGTGTCGGCCGGGTCGATCACGCCGTCGTCCCACAGGCGGGCGCTGGCGTAATACGGGTGCGACTGGTGGGCAAACTGGTCGAGCAGCGGCTGCTTGAAGGCGGCCTCCTCCTCGGCGCTCCAGGTGCCGCCCTTGGCCTCGATGCCGTCGCGCTTGACGGTGGCCAGCACGCTGACGGCCTGCTCGCCGCCCATGACGCTGATGCGGGCGTTGGGCCACATCCAGAGGAAGCGCGGGCTGTAGGCGCGGCCGCACATGCCGTAGTTGCCGGCGCCATAGCTGCCGCCGATGATCACGGTGAACTTGGGCACCTGGGCGGTGGCCACGGCCGTGACCATCTTGGCGCCGTGGCGGGCGATGCCTTCGTTCTCCACCTTGCGGCCCACCATGAAGCCGGTGATGTTCTGCAGGAACAGCAGCGGCACCTTGCGCTGGCAGCACAGCTCGATGAAGTGCGCGCCCTTCTGGGCGCTCTCGGAGAACAGCACGCCGTTGTTGGCCACGATGCCGATCGGCATGCCCTCGATGTGGGCAAAGCCGCAGACCAGCGTGGCGCCGAAACGCGGCTTGAATTCGTGGAACTCCGAACCGTCCACCAGCCGGGCAATGATCTCGCGCACATCGAAGGGCTTGCGGGTGTCGACCGGAATCACGCCGTACAGCTCCTGGGCGTCGAACAGCGGCGCGCGAGGTTCGCGCAGCGCAGCGGTCACTTCCTTGCGGTGGTTGAGCGAGGCCACGATCTGGCGCGCCAGCGCGATGGCATGGGCATCGTCCTGGGCCAGGTGGTCGGCCACGCCCGAGAGGCGTGTGTGCACATCGCCGCCGCCCAGGTCTTCGGCGGTCACCACCTCGCCGGTGGCGGCCTTCACCAGCGGCGGGCCGCCCAGGAAGATGGTGCCCTGGTTCTTGACGATGATGGTCTCGTCGCTCATGGCGGGCACATAGGCGCCGCCGGCGGTGCAGGAACCCATGACCACCGCGATCTGCGCGATGCCCTGCGCGCTCATGTTGGCCTGGTTGTAGAAGATGCGGCCGAAGTGGTCGCGGTCGGGGAACACCTCGTCCTGGTTGGGCAGGTTGGCACCGCCCGAGTCCACCAGGTAGATGCAGGGCAGCTGGTTCTGCTGCGCCACTTCCTGGGCCCGCAGGTGCTTCTTGACGGTGACCGGGTAGTAGGTGCCGCCCTTCACCGTGGCGTCGTTGCAGACGATCATGCAGTCCACCCCGCTGACCCGGCCGATGCCGGCGATCACGCCGGCACAGGGTGCGTCGCCGTTGTACATGCCGTGGGCCGCCAGCGGCGACAGTTCCAGGAAGGGCGTGCCGGGGTCCAGCAGCAGCTGCACCCGGTCACGCGGCAGCAGCTTGCCGCGCCCGGTGTGGCGGGCCCGGGCCACCTCACCGCCGCCCAGCGCGGCCAGGTCGATCTGGCGGCGCAGGTCGTCCACGGCGGCGCGCATGGCCTGGGCATTGGCCTGGAAATCGGCCGATCGGGGGTTGAGCTGGGTGGTCAGGATGGGCATGGCGGGCGCTCTGGATGCGGGGGTGCGGAATTGTGGAGGATAGCCACCGTGCACACGGCCCGGCTGCCAGCCAGGTTGCATATCGTGCCAGCCGCCGGCAAACTCGGCTGCATGATCGAGACCCCCGAACCGCTGCTGCGTGGCCCGGCGCTGACCCCGGTTTCGCTGGTGCGGGCCATGGTGCTGGCCTACCGGCAGCGCGGCATGGATCCTGCCGCCGCCCTGGCTGCGGCCCAGATCGATCCGGGCCGGCTGGCCGACCCGGACGGGCGCATCACCGCCGCCCAGATGGAGCGGGTGTCGGAAGCGGCAATGCGCGAACTCGACGACGAAGCCCTGGGCTGTTTTGCCCGGCCCCTGCCCTGGGGCAGCTACGGCATGCTGGCCCGCGCCTCGCTGTCGGCGCCCACCCTGGGCCTGGCCCTGAAGCGCTGGTGCCGGCACCATGGGCTGATGGCGCCGGACGCCACCCTGACCCTGACCCGCCAGGACCACGAAGCCCGGCTGACCCTGGCGCTGCACCGCCCGCCCGGCCCGATGGACGAGCTGTGCGTGGTCTCGGTGCTGCGCAACATCCACGGCCTGGCCAGCTGGTACGCCGATTCCCGCATACCACTGCGGCAGGTGCAGCTGCCCTACCCGGCGCCGCCCCATGTGGCCGCCTACGTTGCGCTGTTCGAGGCGCCGGCGCTGTTCGGCGAACCCGCCGGCGCCCTGGTGCTGGATGCGCAATACCTGGACCTGCCGGTGCGCCGCACCGAAGCCGCCATGAACCAGCTGCTGCAGCGGGCGCTGCCGCTCACCGTGCGCTCGTTCCGGCGCGACCGGCTGCTGGTGCAGCGGGTGCGGCAGGTGCTGGCCGACCACCCGCAGGACACCCACAACGCCGACGGCGTGGCAGCCCGGCTGAACCTGTCGGTGCGCAGCCTGCACCGGCAGCTGCAGGCCGAGGGCGCTTCGCTGCAGGCCCTGAAGGACGAGGTACGCCTGCAACGCGCCAGCGAACTGCTGCTGCGCACCGGCCGCCCGATCAAGCAGGTGGCCGAGGCCGCCGGCTTCCGCAACGAGAAGAGCTTTGCGCGCGCCTTCCGCGCCTGGACCGGACGCAGCCCCTCGGAATGGCGCCGGCCGGGCCAGACACCGCCAGCCTGACGCCGACCGCTCAGGGTGCGGGCCAGAGTGCCGACAGATCGTCCATGCGCTGAAACACCCGGTGCACCGGCAGGCCGTCGAAAGCCCGGCCGTGGCCCTGCGGGCAGTAGCCCCAGACCGTGGCGCCGGCCGCCAGCCCCGCCTGCGCGCCGGTGCCGGTGTCCTCGATCACCAGGCAGCGGCGCGGGTCCACCCCCAGGTGGGCCGCTGCGGCCAGGTACACGTCGGGCGCCGGTTTGGAGCGCGGCAGGTCGTGCCCGCTGAAGATGCGGTCGCCAAAGAACGGTGCCATGCCCACCTGCTGCAACTGCATCACCACCTTGGCCCGGTCGGCACCGGAGGCGCAGGCAATGCGCCCGGCCACCCGGGCGTGCAGGTGGGCCACCGCCTGCAGCGCGCCCTCGATCACCTGCAGTTCGGCCTGCAGGCGGCGGTTGCGGCGCTCGTAGAAGGCGCGCATCCAGTCCTCGGTGAGCGGGCGGCCGGTCTCCCGCTCGATGCGGGCCCGCTCGTCGCGAACCGCCTTGCCGATGAAGATGCGCTCGCACTCGGCCTGGTCGAGCGCCCAGCCCGCTTCATTCAGCATCTCGCGCAGCACCCCGTTGGTGATGGGCTCGCTGTCCACCAGCACCCCGTCGCAATCGAACAGCACCGCGTCGAACATGACCCTCTTCCTCAGGACAGGATGTCGCCATCCACATACAGCCACTGCCCGCCCTGGCGGACAAAGCGGCTGCGCTCGTGCAGGCGCTGGCCGCGACCGTGGATGCGCGAGCGGGCCACGAACTCGACCTCGGCCGTGTCCGGCCCGGTGACACGGTGACTGCGCACCGCCAGGCCCAGCCAGCGCACCGCCGCATCCGGCGTCAGGTCGGCCGGGCAGTGGTCCGGGTGCCAGGTGGCGCGCAGGTGGTCGGCATGGCCGCGCACGAAGGCGCTGTAGCGCGACCGCATGAGCGACTCGGCGTCCGGTGCCGGCACGCCGGTGCCGATGAAGCGGCCGCAGCACGCGGCCCAGGCCGCGCGGCCGCACGGGCAGTCATCGTCGGGGGAACGGGCTGGCTTGACCATCGCCAGCTCAACGCCGCCAGAAATGGCCGGTGAACAGCACCAGCACCGTCAGCAGCTCCAGCCGGCCCAGCAGCATGGCAAAGGTCAGCACCCAGATCTGGAAATCGCTCAGCACACCGAAGTTGCTGGCCGGCCCCACCAGCCCCAGACCGGGGCCGATGTTGTTCACCGTGGCCACCACCGCCGAGAACGCGGTGACGATGTCCAGCCCGGTGAACAGCAGCAGCATGGTCAGGCCCATGGTGGTGGCACCGTAGATCAGCATGAAGCCCAGCACCGAGGTCATGACCGACATCGGCATGACCGATCCGGCCAGCGTCACCGGGTTCACCACCCGGGGGTGGATGATGCGCACCAACTCGCGCCGCGCCTGCTTGACCAGCAGCACCATGCGGACCATCTTGATGCCGCCGCCGGTGGAGCCGGCACACGACGCAAAGCACCCCAGGAACATCATGAACACCGGCGCGAACACCGGCCACTGCGCATAGTCGGTCGAGGCGTAACCGGTGGTGGTGGCCAGCGACACCACATGGAAGGCCGCGGTCTGCAGGGCCTGCAGCGGGTCGTCTTCGACACCGTGCACCGACAGCAGCAGGGTGATCAGCAGGACCGACACGGCCAGCACCGCCAGGTAGGTGCGGATCTCGCGGTCGGCGGTGATGACCCGCAGCGAGCGGGTGCGCAGCACCACGAAATAGCGCACGAAGCTGATGCCGGCCAGGGCCATGAACACCGTGGCCACCAGCTCGATCTGCGGTGAATCGAAGTGACCGAAGCTGGCGTCGTAGGACGAGAACCCGCCCAGGCCCATGGTGGTGCACATGTGCATGAAGGCATCGGCCCAGCCCATGCCGGCCCAGCGGTAGGCCAGCATGCACAGCACCGCGAACAGCACATACACGCCCCACAGGCCGCGGGCCGTCTCGGCGATGCGCGGGGTGAACTTGGTGTCCTTCATGGGCCCGGGCGTTTCGGCCCGGTACAGCTGCACGCCACCCAGACCGAGCAGCGGCAGGATGGCCACCACCAGCAGCATGATGCCCAGCCCCCCCACCAGCTGCAGGAAGCAGCGCCACACGTTCACCGACACCGGCAGGTCGTCCAGGCCGGACAGCGCGGTGGCCCCGGTGGCGGTGAGCGCGCTCATGGCCTCGAAATAGGCCCGCGCCCAGTCGATGCCGGGCACGGTGAACATCAGCGGCAGGGCCGAGAACGCGGGCAGCACCAGCCAGACCAGGTTGACCAGCAGGAAGCCGTCGCGCGCCTGCAGTTCGCGCCGGTGCCGGCGCGTGAAGTGCCACAGCAGCAGGCCGCTGGCCAGGTTCAGGCAGAAGCCCACCGCCCAGACCGCCGCGTGCAGATGCCCGTCCAGGAACCAGGCCCAGCCCAGCGGCACCAGCCAGGCCGGACAGAAGGCCAGCAGGATGCGCGAGAAGACCGACAGGACCGGCAGCAGGCTGTGCATGGTGTCAGCCGAAGAAGGTGGCGCTGACCTGGAACAGCTTCTCCGCCTCGCGCACCTGCCGCTTGTTGGGGATGAAGATGATGATGTGGTCGTCCGGCTCGATCAGGGTGTCGTGGTGCGGCATCAGCACCTCCGACCTGCGGCCTTCGCCGCGCACGATGGCGCCGATGCGCGTGCCCGCCGGCAACTTGATCTCCTCGACCCGGCGGCCGACCAGCTTGCTGGTCTTGACGTCGCCGCGCGCGATGCCTTCCAGCGCCTCGGCGGCACCCCGGCGCAGGCTGTGCACCGCCGCCACGTCGCCGCGCCGCAGGTGGGTCAGCAGCTCGCCGATGACCGTCTGCGACGGCGAGATGGCGATGTCGATGGTGCTGCCCTGCATCATGTCCGCATAGGCCCGACGGTTGATCAGGGCCATGACCCGGTTGGCCCCCAGCCGCTTGGCCAGCATGGACGACATGATGTTGTCCTCGTCGTCGCTGGTGAGCGCCAGGAACATGTCCATCTCGCCCACGTTCTCGTCGAGCAGCAGGTCTTCATCGGCTCCGTCACCGTGGAGGATGAGCATGCTGGAGGGCAGCTGGCTGGCCAGGTATTCGCAGCGGCGCTTGTCGCGCTCGATGATCTTGACCTCGCACTGGCCGGCCAGGCTGCGCGCCAGCCGCAGGCCGACCTTGCCGCCGCCGGCGATCATGACCCGCTGCACCGGCTTGTCGATGTTGTGGATGGCGCCCAGCACATAGCGGATCTTCTGGGTGTCGGCCAGCACGAACACCTCGTCGCCGGCCAGGATGCGCGTGTCCGGCCGGGCCTCCATCTCGGTGTCGAGCCGGTACAGCGCCACCACCCGCATCTCGCACTGGGGAAAGCGCTGGCGGAACTCGCCGATGGTGTGCCCGACCAGCGCACCGCCGTGGGCCGCGCGCACCGCGATCAGGCTGGCGCGGCCATCGGCAAACTCCAGCACCTGCAGGGCCTCGGGGTAGCTGACCAGCTGGTGGATGTAGCGCGTGACCGACGCCTCCGGGCAGATGACATGGTCGACCGCAAAGCCCGACTTGCCCAGCAGCGCGTCGCCCTCCAGGAACTCGGGCGAGCGCAGGCGGGCGATGGTGCTGGGGATGTTGAAGACATCGTGCGCCACCTTGCAGACCACCAGGTTGGTGTCGTCGTTGGCGGCGCAGGCGATCACCATGTCGGCGTCCTTGGCACCGGCCTCCTTCAGCACCGAGGGCTGGATGCCGTTGCCCACCACGCCGCGCAGGTCGAGCCGGTCTTCGAGCAGGCGCAGCCGGGCGGCGTCCATGTCGACCACGGTGATGTCGTTCTGTTCCGACACCAGACTCTCGGCCACGCTCTCGCCCACACGGCCGGCCCCGAGGATGATGATGTTCATGGGTCGAGATGGTACCTGCCGCCCGCGCGGCAGGGCCTCAGGCCAGGGCGCGCTGGATCAGGATCTTCTGCACGTCCGAGGTGCCTTCGTAGATCTGGCAGACCCGCACATCGCGCCAGATCCGCTCGACCGGAAAGTCGCTCACATAGCCGTAACCGCCATGCACCTGGATGGCGTCGCTGCAGACGCGTTCAGCCATCTCGCTGGCGAACAGCTTGGCCATGGCAGCCTCCTTCAGGCAGGGCTGGCCGGCGTCGCGCAGGGCGGCAGCGTGCAGCGTGAGCGAGCGGGCGGCCTCGATCTGCGTGGCCATGTCGGCCAGCCGGAAGCCCACCGCCTGGTGGTTGAAGATGGGCTGGCCGAAGCTCTCGCGCTGCTTCGCGTAGGCCAGCGCGCAATCGAACGCGCTGCGCGCCATGCCGATGCTCTGCGCTGCGATGCCGATGCGCCCACCCTCCAGCGCGGAGAGCGCGATCTTGTAGCCCTCGCCCTCGGCGCCGATCAGGTTCTCGGCCGGGATGCGGCAGTTCTCGAAGTTGATCTGCGCGGTGTCGCTGCTGTGCTGGCCGACCTTGTCTTCCAGCCGGGCCACCTGGTAGCCGGGTGTGTCGGTGGGCACGATGAAGGCGCTCATGCCGCGCTTGCCGGCGGCCTTGTCGGTGACCGCGATCACGATGGCCACCTGCCCATGGCGTCCGCTGGTGATGAACTGCTTGACGCCATTGATGACATAGCTGTCGCCGCTGCGGGTGGCGGTGGTGCGCAAGGCCGACGCGTCCGAGCCCACGTGCGGCTCGGTCAGGCAGAAGGCGCCCAGCAGTTGCCCCTGGGCCAGCGGCCGCAGCCATTGTTCCTGCTGCTGCGCATTGCCATACCGCATCAGGATGGCGTTGACCGGGCAGTTGGTGACGCTGATGGCGGTGCTGGTGCCGCCGTCGCCGGCCGCGATTTCTTCCAGCACCACGGCCAGGGTCACATAGTTCAGGCCGGCGCCGCCCAGCTCCTCGGGCACGCAGATGCCATAAGCCCCCAGTTCGGCCAGGCCCCGGTGGGCCTCGACCGGGAAGTGGTTCTCGCGGTCCCACTTCGCGGAGTTCGGCCACAGCTGTTCCTGGGCGAAGGCGCGCACCGCGTCGCGGATCATGATCTGGTCGTCGGTCAGCAGCATGGCGGCGGGTCCGGGTTACAGGAGTTCGATGGCCATGGCGGTGGCCTCACCGCCGCCGATGCACAGCGTGGCCACGCCACGCTTGCCGCCACGCGCCTGCAGGGCATGGATCAGCGTGACCAGGATGCGGGCACCGCTGGCGCCGATGGGGTGGCCCAGGGCACAGGCGCCGCCGTTCACGTTGACCCGGTCGTGCGGCACCTTCAGGTCGGCCATGAGGGCCATGGGCACCACGGCGAAAGCCTCGTTCACTTCCCACAGGTCCACGTCGGCCACCGACCAGCCGATGGCCTTGAGCAGCTTCTCGGTGGCGAACACCGGTGCGGTGGTGAACCAGTTCGGTTCCTGCGCATGGGTGGCATGGCCGACGATGCGGGCCAGCGGTTTCGCGCCCAGGGACTGGGCGATGGAAGCCCGGGCCAGCACCAGCGCGGCAGCGCCGTCGTTGATGGAGGAGCTGCTGGCGGCGGTGATGGTGCCGTCCTTCTTGAAGGCTGGCTTGAGCGCCGGGATCTTGTCCAGCTTGACCTTGCCCGGGCCCTCGTCGATGGAGACCACCCGCTCGCCGCTGCGGTCCTTGACCGTCACCGGGGTGATTTCGGCGGCAAAGGCGCCACTCTCGGTGGCCGCCTTGGCACGCTGCACCGAGGCGATGGCGAACGCGTCCTGCTGTTCGCGGGTGAACTGGTACTTGGCGGCACAGTCCTCGCCGAAGGTGCCCATGCTGCGGCCGGGCTCGTAGGCGTCTTCCAGACCGTCCAGCATCATGTGGTCGTAGATCTTGTCGTGGCCCATGCGGTAGCCGCCCCGGCCCTTGAGCATCAGGTAGGGGGCGTTGGTCATGCTCTCCATGCCGCCGGCCACCATGACCCGGGCGCTGCCGGCGATCAGCATGTCGTGCGCCAGCATGGTGGCCTTCATGCCCGAGCCGCACATCTTGGACAGCGTCACGGCACCGGCCGACAGCGGCAGCCCGCCCTTGAGCGCGGCCTGGCGGGCCGGGGCCTGGCCCTGGCCGGCCATCAGGCAGTTGCCGAACAGCACCTCGTTCACCTCGGCCGGGGCCACGCCGGCGCGTTCAACCGCGGCCTTGATGGCGGCACCGCCCAGGTCGTGTGCGGCCAGCGGGCTGAAATCGCCCTGGAAGGCGCCCATGGGCGTGCGGGCTGCACCGAGGATGACGACGGGATCGGACATGGAAAGCTCCTTGCGAAATGGGTGGGGGAATCAGAGCGCGCGCAGGCGGCGGTCGCGCTCGTAGGGGAAGACGTCGTGCACATGACCGGCCTGGATGCGTTCCTTGTGCGACTGCCAGAACGCGGCGTCGAGCAGGTCGCCGTGATGCTGCATGAACACCTCGCGCACCGCCGGGTTGCCCAGCAGGAAGGGGCCGAAGGTTTCCGGGAAGACATCGTTCTTCGCGACCGAGTACCAGACCTCGCCGGACATCTCGTCGTCCTCGTTGCGGGGTGCGGGCACGCGGCGGAAGTTGCAGTCGGTGATGTACTCGATCTCGTCGTAGTCGTAGAACACCACCTTGCCGTGGCGGGTGATGCCGAAGTTCTTCCAGAGCATGTCGCCGGGGAAGATGTTGGCCGCCACCAGGTCCTTGATGGCGTTGCCGTACTCCAGCACCGCGCGTTCCAGCTGGCTGCGCGCGTGGACATCGTCGGGGTTGACCTGCAGCGCATCGAAGGCTTCCTGCAGGTAGATGTTGAGCGGGATCATGCGCCGCTCGATGTAGACATGCTTGAGGATGACCTCGGTGGTGCCGTCGCCGTCGCGGTCGGAAATCTCGATCTGGCTCGGCGCGAACTTCTGGATCTCGGCGATCAGCTCGTCGGTGAAGCGGTCGCGTGGAAAGCCCACCTCGGAGAACTCCAGCGTGTCGGCCATGCGGCCCACCCGATCGTGCTGCTTGACCAGCAGGTACTTGTCGCGGATCTGCTCGCGCGTGGTGTCCTTCTGCGGCGGGTAGAAGTCCTTGATGACCTTGAACACGAACGGGAAGCTCGGCAGGTCGAACACCAGCATGACCATGCCCTTGATGCCGGGCGCAATGCGGAACTTGTCGGTGCTGTGCCGCATGTGGAACAGGAAGTCGCGGTAGAACAGCGTCTTGCCCTGCTTGGCCAGACCGAGCGCGTTGTAGAACTCGGCGCGCGGCTTGCGCGGCATCATGCTGCGCAGGAACTGCACATAGGCGCTGGGGATCTCCATGTCGACCATGAAGTAGGCGCGCGCAAAGCTGAACAGGATCAGCAGGTCGTCCTCGCCGAACAGCGCCGCGTCGATGACCAGCTTGTCGTCGCGGTTGTGCAGCACCGGCAGCGCAAACGGCACTTCCTGGAAGCCGTTGATGATCTTGCCGACGATGTAGGCGCCCTTGTTGCGGAAGAACAGGCTGGAGAGCACCTGGAACTGGAAGTTGGCGCGCAGCTTCACATGGTCGAAGTGGCGCTTCATGGCGGTCAGCACCAGGGCGGCGTCGCGCTCCATGTCGTCGAACGGCACGGTGAGCGCAAAGTCCTGGATCATCCGCAGCACCTCGGCCTCCATCGTCTCGGCCGTGGGGTAGTAGCAGCGGTAGGTGGGGCGCGCGGTGGGCTCCTCGTTCTCGATGTACTCGGTGGAGACCGCCGGCCGCACGAAGATGAAGTCGTTCTGGAAGTAGGCCCGCTGCAGGATCTTGGTGGTGACCGAGTTGAAGAAGGTCTCGGCCAGTTCGGGCTGATGGTGGTTCACCAGCAGGCCGATGTAGTGCAGCTTGACCTGCTCCCACACGTCCATGGGCTGGTCGCCGGCATCGAACTCCTTGACCAGCCGCCGCACGCACTCCATGACCCGCAGGTCGTAGAACTCGATGCGCTCGCGCTGGGCACGCTGCTGGCCGCGCCAGTCGCGGGTCTCGAAGCGGTGCTTGGCCCGCGCCGACTCGGTGCGGAACAGCCGGTAATGGCGGTTGAAGCCGTCCATCATGGCCTTGGCAATGTCGTAGGCCAGGTGCGAGTCGAGACGCTGCGGGAACATGGCGCGCTCCTTGAAGGTTCAGAGGCCGCGGCGGGAGGCCACGGCGGCCACGGCGGCGCGGTAGGCGGCATCCACCCCGGCGGTGCCGTTGACGGTGAGCAGCAGGTCGTGCAGCAGGCCGTCGCGCAGGCCGTAGACCCAGCCGTGCAGCGTGATGGCCTGGCCACGCGTCCAGGCGTCCTGCACCACCGTGGTCTGCACCACATTGACCACCTGCTCGATCACATTGAGCTCGCACAGTGCGTCGTGGCGTACCTCGACCGGCAGGCGTTCAAGCAGGGCGGCATGGCGGTCACGCACGTCCTTGATGTGGCGCAGCCAGTTGTCGGCCAGGCCCACGCGGGCATCGTTGAGTGCGGCCTGCACGCCGCCGCATCCGTAGTGGCCGACCACCATCAGGTGCTCGACCTTGAGCATGTCGACCGCGTACTGGATGGTCGAGAGGCAGTTCAGGTCGGTGGGCACCACCACGTTGGCCACGTTGCGGTGCACGAACACCTCGCCCGGGGCCAGACCGGTGATCTGGTTGGCCGGCACGCGGCTGTCGGAACAGCCGATCCACATGTAGCGCGGGCTCTGCTGGGCCAGCAGGTCGGTGAAGAAGTTGGGCTTCTCCGCGACCATCTGCGCCGCCCAGGCGCGGTTGTGGTCGAACAGGTCTTTGAGGTGGGTGTTCATGCCGGGATTGTCGTCGAGCGGTCTGCCCCGAAGCTGACTCAGAGCGTCTCGTTGAACAGCTCGCGGCCGATCAGCATGCGCCGGATCTCGCTGGTGCCGGCGCCGATTTCGTACAGCTTGGCGTCGCGCCACAGACGGCCCAGCGGGTACTCGTTGATGTAGCCGTTGCCACCGAAGATCTGCACGCCGTTGCCGGCCATCCTGGTGGCTTCCTCGGCGCACCACAGGATCACGCTGGCGCAGTCCTTGCGCACCTGGCGCACATGCTCGGCGCCCAGGGCGTCGAGGTTCTTGCCGATCTGGTAGCAGAAGGCGCGCGCGGCCTGCAGCACGGTGTACATGTCGGCCACCTTGCCCTGGATCAGCTGGAACTCGCCGATGCTCTGGCCGAACTGCTTGCGGTCGTGGATGTAGGGAATCACGTTGTCCATGACCGCCTGCATGATGCCGATCGGGCCGGCCGCCAGCACCGCGCGCTCATAGTCCAGGCCGCTCATGAGCACCTTGGCGCCGTTGTTGAGCCCGCCCAGGATGTTCTCGGCCGGCACCTCCACGTTCTGGAACACCAGCTCGCCGGTGTGGCTGCCGCGCATGCCCAGCTTGTCGAGCTTCTGCGCCACCGAGAACCCCTTCATGCCCTTCTCGATCAGGAAGGCGGTCACGCCGCGCGCGCCCATTTCGGGCTCGGTCTTGGCATAGACCACCAGCGTGTCGGCGTCCGGGCCGTTGGTGATCCACATCTTGCTGCCGTTGAGCACGTAGCAGCCGCCCTTGTCGTCGGCGCGCAGCTTCATGCTGATGACGTCGCTGCCGGCACCGGGCTCGCTCATGGCCAGCGCGCCCACATGCTCGCCGGTGATGAGTTTTGGCAGGTACTTCTGGCGCTGCGCCTCGGTGCCGTTGCGCTTGATCTGGTTCACGCACAGGTTGCTGTGCGCGCCGTAGCTCAGACCCACGCTCGCGCTGGCACGGCTGATCTCCTCCATGGCGATCATGTGGGCCAGGTAGCCCATGTTGGCGCCGCCGTACTGCTCGGGCACGGTGATGCCGAGCACGCCGAGCTCGCCCATTTTGGTCCAGAGGTCCATGGGGAACTGGTCGGTGCGGTCGATCTCGGCGGCGCGCGGGGCGATCTCGGCCTGGGCGAAGTCGCGCACCGCGTCGCGCAGGGCGTCGATGTCGTCGCCGAGCATGAAGTTGAGGCCGGGCAGCTGGGTCATGGGGAAGGTCTCCGGGAGGGGAATGGAAAAGGGGGCGTCAGCCCTGCACGTCGGCACGGCCGGTGATGGCCATGAGCGTGGCATTCATGGTGGCCACGAGTGTCTCGCGGCCCTGGTCGATGGCGAAGGCCTGGCCCTCGGTCACGGTGATGGTGCGGCCCGGCTTGAGCACCCGGCCGACCATGCGGAACTGCTGGCCGCGCGCGGGCGCCAGCAGATTCACCTTGAACTCGATGGTCAGCACCGCCGCATCCGGCGCCATCAGGGTGAAGCCGGCGTAGCCACAGGCGGAATCGAGTGCGGTGGACACCACGCCGGCGTGCAGGAATCCGTGCTGCTGGGTCAGGCCGGGCGCCCATGCCAGGCCGATCTCCACCTCGCCGGGCTGCACCCGCAGGAGCGTGGCACCCAGCGTGCCCATGACACCCTGGCGGGCGAAGCTGTCGCGCACTCGGCGCTCGTAGTCGGGCGAGCGCACGACGAAATCGGTCTGGGGCATGGCGCTGAAGGGGGCTGTGGGGCGGAATGAACCGCCGGATTCTAGTTTGACGTTTACGTAAACGTCAATGAAACCACCCCCCGGGACATCCCGCCCTTGGGTATGCTGCAGCCCCCTGCCCGACCACCCCATGCCCTACAGCCTGCAAGCCCCGGTCACCAGCGAACTGCTGATCCGCAAAAGCCGTTTTCTTGGCCGGGTGGAACCGGTGGCCGACCGGGCACAGGCGCTGCAGCAGGTGGCGACCGTGCGGGCCGCGCACCCGACCGCCACCCACGTCTGCTGGGCCTTGATGGCCGGCGGCCACTCCGCCGCCAACGACGACGGCGAGCCCGGCGGGACCGCCGGCCGGCCGATGCTCGAAGTGCTGCGCCACCAGGACCTGGACGGCGTGCTGGCCACGGTGGTCCGCTACTACGGCGGCATCCAGCTGGGTGCGGGGGGACTGGTGCGGGCCTACACCGACAGCGTCGCCCAGGCCCTGCTGCAGGCCGACAAGGTGCCGCGCACCGTGTTCCGGACGCTGACCTGCACCGTGCCCTATGCGCTGGAAGGCTGGTTGCGGCGCGAGCTGACCGCCCAGGGCGCCACGCTGGGGACGGTGGATCATGGACAGGCCGTGACGGTGGAGTTTTCGGTGCCGCAGACGGTTGCCGTCGCGCTGGTGACGCGCATCGACGATGCCAGCCAGGGCCAGGCGCTGTGGCACGGGCCACCGGCCGCCGGCACCTGATCAGGCGGTCTTTTTCTCGACCTTGGCCAGCAGGGCCCGCGCCTCTTTTTCGTGCACCTTCACCTCGTCCAGATTGGCCATGAGGTCGGCCATCTGCTCTTCGAGCTGGCGGCGGTGGTCGGCCAGCACCGCCAGAAACTTGCGCAGCTGGGGCCCGGTGTCGCGCGGGCTGTCGTACATGTCGATGATCTCGCGCGCCTCGGTCAACGACAGACCCAGGCGCTTGGCCCGCAGCGTGAGCTTCAGGCGGGTGCGGTCGCGCGCGCTGTAGACCCGGTTGCGCCCGCCCGGCCCCTCGCGCTGCGGCTGCAGCAGACCCATGTCCTCGTAGAAGCGGATGGCGCGGGTGGTCAGGTCGAACTCGCGCGCCAGATCGCTGATGGTGAAGGTCGGGTTGGTGGCCATGGTCCGGGAGGGGTGTCGGGTTGCAGACAGTCGCGGGGTGGGGCGGTGCCTAGAATGCGGCGGCCGATTGACGTTTACGTCAACGTCAGACCGGCCGCATCTTAATCCAATCCCATCGCCATGAACCCTTCGCGCAACGAGCTGGAAGCCCGCCTTCACTACCCCCTGGGCGACACCCTGCCCGAGCCCGGCCGTTCGCTGGAAGTGGCGCCCGGCGTGCGCTGGGTGCGCATGGCGCTGCCGTTTGCGCTCGACCACATCAACCTCTGGCTGCTGCGCGACCGGATCGGCGGTGTCGACGGCTGGACCGTGGTGGACTGCTGCATCGACAAGCCGGAAGCACGGGCGCAATGGGCCTCGGTGTTCGAAAACGAGCTGCAGGGCCTGCCGGTGCTGCGGGTGGTGGTGACCCACATGCACCCGGACCACATCGGGCTGGCCCACTGGCTGTGCGAACGCTGGACCACGCCGCAGCACGAATGCCGGCTGTGGATCTCGGCCACCGACCATGCCGTGGCCCGCATCGGGTCGGGCGGCATCGGCGGTTTCGGGGCAGAGGCGGCCGCGGTGTTCTTCGGCTCGCACGGCCTGACCGACCCCGACAGCCAGGCAAAGATCCGCCAGCGCTCCAGCTATTTCCCCGGCCTTGTTCCCGCCGTGCCGGCGAGCTTTGCACGCCTCATGGACGGCCTGGAGGTCGACATCGGTGGCCACGCGTGGCGCTGCATCAGCGGCTTCGGCCATGCGCCGGAACACATGGCGCTGTGGTGCGAAGCGCTGGGTGTGCTGATCAGCGGCGACATGGTGCTGCCGCGCATCTCGACCAATGTGAGCGTCTACGACCAGGAGCCCGAGGCCGATGCCCTGAAGCTGTTCCTGAGCTCGATCGACAAGTTCCGGGCGCTGCCGCCCACGGCCCTGGTGCTGCCCTCGCACGGGCGGCCGTTCACCGGCCTGCACGAGCGCATCGACCAGCTGCACGACCACCACCGCGACCGGCTGCACGAGGTGCTGGAGGCCTGCCGCCAGCGGCCGCACAGCGCTGCGGACATCCTGCCGGTGCTGTTTCCGCGCGCGCTCGATCTGCACCAGACCACTTTCGCCATGGGCGAAGCGGTGGCCCACCTGAACCGGCTGTGGCACGGCGGACAGCTGCAGCGGCAGCGCGGCGACGACGGTGTCTGGCGCTTTGCCGCGACCGACGCTCAGGCGTCCGGCGGCACCGCCACCTGACGCAGCGCCTGCCGGCGTTCGCGGTGGTCGGGCATGACGCTGGCCACCACGTCCCAGAAGCGCGGGCTGTGGTCCATGTGGCGCAGGTGGCTGAGCTCGTGCACCACCACATAGTCCACCATGTCCATCGACAGGAAGATCAGCCGCCAGTTCAGGCGGATGGTGCCGTCGGCCGTGGCGCTGCCCCAGCGGGTGCCGGCGCTGGACAGGCGCAACCGGCTCCACTGCACCCCGAGCTGCGGCGCGAAATGCTGCAGCCGTTCGGTGAACACCGCCTCGGCACGGCGCATCAGCCAGGCCTGGGCGGCATCGCGGATCTGGGTCTCGGTGGCCGTGTGGGGCAGGCCCAGGCGCAGCACGGCCGGCGCGCCCGGCGTGGCGGATGCCTCGAACTGCGCGTGCCGCGAGCTGCGGCTGCCATAGGCATGGGTCGGGTCCAGCAGGAGCTGCACCGGCTGGCCCAGCACCTCGAAGGTCGCCCCGTCGGCCCAGCCGATGCGGGCCTGGTCCAGCGTGGTGCGGCGCTCGCGCGCGGCCTGCAGTTTCTCCAGCACCCAGTCGGCCCGGTCGAGCAGCAGGGCCTCGACCTCGGCCACCGGCGTCCAGCGCGGCGCACTCACCGTCAACCCGTCCTGTCCCACTGATAGGCCGATGGTGCGGCGCCGCGCGCGCTTGAACTCGTAAGCCACATGGCACTGCCGCAGCCGGATCTGCCGGTTGGCCCGTGGGTGGTGCCAGGTGGCGGGCTGAAAGACATCGTCCATCGGCAGGGCCGGGGGCGCGTGCTCGTCCGGTGCCGGACCGACGGCGGGCGGTGCGGGCAGCGGATCGGGCCCGCCCAGGAAATCGAGCGCCAGCTGGAGGAAGCGCTGCATGGCGAACCGCGTCCGGCCGCTCAGCGGGCGGCGTAGGCCTCGGGGTCGAGGCGGCGCATCTCGGCCTCGATCCAGGCCTCCACCTCGCGCATCAGCTCGTCGGCCTCGCGCCCCTGGCTGGGGATGGGCTTGCCGATGGAGAAGTCGACTACGCCCGGCCGCTTGATCAGCGCCTTGCGCGGCCAGCATTTGGCCGAGGTGACCGCGATCGGGATCACCGGTGCGCCGGTGGCCACGGCCAGCCGGGTGCCCCCGGTCTTGTAGGCGCCCTGCTCACCCCGGGGAATCCGGGTGCCCTCGGGAAACATGATCACCCAGGTGCCCTGGTCCAGCATGCGCTGGCCCTGCTGCACCACCTTGTTGAAGGCCTGGGCGCGCTTGCTGCGGTCGATGTGGATCATGTCCATCTTGGCCATCGCCCAGCCGAAGAAGGGCACGTACAGCAGCTCCTTCTTGAACACATAGGCCAGCGGGTGCGGCATGAGGGTGGGCATGCAGAAGGTTTCCCAGGTGGACTGGTGCTTGAGCAGCAGGATGGCCGGCGCCGTGGTGCCCACCGGCAGGTTCTCGAAACCGCTGATGCGGTTGCGGATGCCCAGCATCAGCTCGCCGCTGCGCACCGCCAGCCGCAGCCAGCCCACGCACATCCAGTAGATCTGCGTGCTGTTGAGGAAGGGCGCGGCGATCAGCACCGCCAGCGCCCACGGCACCACGGTCACGGCCATGAACAGCAGGTGCAGGACCGAACGGATGGCGTGGACAAGGATCATGCGGGGGTCTTGGGTGCGGTGGGTTGGGAGAGCAGCCAGTCGGCAAAGGCACCGAGGTCGGCATGCACGCGAGTGCCGGGGGGCAGGTCGGGCAGGGCCTGCACATCGGCGCTGGCCAGACCGGCCAGCGGGCCGGTCAGCAACAGGTGGGCAGGGCAGCCGGCCGCCGCTGCCGCGGTGACATGGCGCAGGGTGTTGCCGGCGGCCGGCACATCGGCCAGCGACACGCCGAAACGCGCGCCGATCTGCCGGAACAGGCCGGGCCGGGGCTTGCGGCAGTCGCAGTTGTCTTCCGGCGCATGCGGGCACAGGAACACCGCCTCCACCCGTCCGCCGACCGCCGCGAGCTCGCGCTGCATGCGGGCATGCACGGCATTGAGCGAGGCCATGTCGAACAGGCCGCGACCGATGCCGGACTGGTTGGTGGCCAGCACCACGCGCCAGCCGCCGTGGTTGAGCCGGGCCACCGCCTCGAGCGCGCCGGGCATGGGCTCCCACTCGTCCGGCGACGCCACCTTGTCGTCGCGGCTGCGGTTGATCGTGCCGTCGCGGTCGAGGATGAGCAGCTTCATGTCAGGTGGCCAGTCGGGAGAGGTCGGCCACTCGGTTCATGGCGGTGTGCAGCTGCTGCAGCAGGGCCAGCCGGTTGGCCTTGAGGGCCGGGTCGTCGGCATTGACCATGACGCCGTCGAAGAAGGCGTCGACCGGTGCACGCAGCGCGGCCAGCGTCTGCAGGCTGGCGGTGTAGTCGCCCTGCTCGAAACGGCCGTCGGCGTCCGGCACGGTGGCGCCGATGGCCGCTGCCAGCGCCTGCTCTGCCGGCTCGGCCAGCAGGGCGGCATTCACGGCAGTGCCCACCCCGTCGGACTTCTTCAGGATGTTGCCGATGCGCTTGTTGGCGGCTGCCAGCGCGGCGGCCTCGGGCAGGGCGGCGAAGGCCCGCACGGCCTGCAGGCGGCGGGTCACATCGCCCAGACGGGACGGGCGCAGCGCCAGCACCGCATCGACCTCCTGTGCGCTGTAGCCCTGCTCGCGCAGGCTGCCGGCGAGGCGATCGAACACGAAGTCGGCCAGCGCATCGGTCGGGTCGGTGATCAGGCTGCCGAAGGCCGGCACGGCGGCACGGATCAGGGCGGGCAGGTCCAGCGGCAAGTCGCGCTCGGCGAGCATGCGGATCACGCCCAGCGCGTGGCGGCGCAGCGCGAACGGGTCCTTGTCGCCGGTGGGCAGGTTGCCGATGCCGAACATGCCGACCAGCGTCTCCAGCTTGTCGGCCAGCGCCACCACCAGGCCCACCGGGTTGCGCGGCAGTTCGTCGCCGGCAAAGCGCGGACGGTAGTGGTCTTCGATGGCGAAGGCGATGTCTTCGGTCAGGCCATCGTGGCGGGCGTAGTAGCCGCCCATGATGCCCTGCAGCTCGGGGAATTCACCGACCATGTCGGTGAGCAGATCGGTCTTGGCGAGCTGGGCCGCGGTGTCGGCCTGCTTCGCCAGGATGTCGCCACCGAGCTGCTGGCCGATGCTGCGCGCAATGGCCCGCACCCGCTCCACGCGGTCGCCTTGCGTGCCCAGCTTGTTGTGATAGACCACCCGTGACAGCCCCTCGACCCGACTCTGCAGCGTCTTTTTGCGGTCCTGGTCGAAGAAGAACTTGGCATCGGCCAGGCGTGGGCGCACCACGCGCTCGTTGCCGCCGATGACCGCGCTGGCATCGTCCGGGCGGATGTTGCTCACCACCAGAAAACGGTGGGTCAGGCGGCCATTGGCATCCAGCAGCGGGAAGTACTTCTGGTTGGCCTTCATGGTGAGGATCAGGCACTCCTGGGGCACGTCCAGGAACTGGCGCTCGAACTCGCACACCAGCACATTGGGCCGCTCGACCAGAGCCGTCACCTCGTCGAGCAGCGCGTCGTCCTCGATCGGGCGGCAGCCACCGCCCACGCGCGCGGCGGCCTCGGCCAGCTGACGCACGATCTCTGCCCGGCGGGCAGCGAACGAGGCGATCACGGCGCCATCGGCGGCCAGGGTGTCGGCGTAGGCGTCGGCCGAAGGCAGGACCACCGGATCGACCCGGGCCTCGAAACGGTGGCCATGCGTGGCATGGCCGGCCTGCAGCCCCAATGCCTGCACCGGCACCACTGCGCTGCCATGCAGGGCCACCAGGCCATGGGCCGGCCGCACGAACTGCACGCTGGTCCAGCCCGGCAGCTCGCAGCCGGATTCGAGCTGGTAGGTCATGACCTTGGGAATGGGCAGCTGGGCCAGTGCGTCGTCCAGCGCGGCCTGCAGGCCGACCGCAAGGTCAACCCCCGGTGCCACACTGTCGAAGAACAGGGCTTCGGCCTTGCCATCCGGGGCGCGGCGCAGGCCGGCCACGGCCGACGCGTCGGCACCCAGCGCACCCAGGCGCTTGAGCAAGGCCGGCGTGGGCTGGCCCGAGGCGTCCAGCCCCACCGCCACCGGCATGAGCTTCTGCGACACCGCGCGATCGGCTGCCCGGGGCAGCACCGCGGTGATGTGGGCGGCCAGCCGGCGCGGGGAGGCAAACGGCGTCACCACCGCGTCCGGCGCGGCCAGGCCCTGGGCCGTGAGCCGCTGGGCCAGCACCTGGGCAAACGCGTCACCCAGCTTCTTCAGGGCCTTGGGGGGCAGTTCTTCGACAAACAGCTCGACGAGCAGGTTCTGTGCGGTCATCGTCGTTCTTCTTTTCAGGCGGCTTTTTTCGGCATCTGTTCGACCCATTCGCGCGGGGCCATGGGGAAGCCCAGGCGTTCGCGGCTCTCGTAGTAGCTCTGGGCCACGGCGCGGGCCAGATTGCGGATGCGGCCGATGTAGGCCGCCCGCTCGGTGACGCTGATGGCACCGCGCGCGTCCAGCAGGTTGAAGCTGTGGGCGCACTTGAGCACCTGCTCGTAGGCCGGCAGTGCCAGCTGCTGCTCCATCAGGTACCTGGCCTGTTTCTCATGCGCGCCGAAGGCGGTGAACAGGAAATCGGCATCGGAATGCTCGAAGTTGTAGGCCGACTGCTCGCGCTCGTTCTGCAGATAGACGTCGCCATAGCTCATGGTCTCGGTCCACTTCAGGTTGTAGACGTTGTCCACGCCCTGCAGGTACATGGCCAGGCGCTCCAGGCCGTAGGTGATCTCGCCGGTGGCGGGCTTGCAGTCGATGCCGCCGACCTGCTGGAAATAGGTGAACTGGGTCACCTCCATGCCGTTGAGCCAGACCTCCCAGCCCAGGCCCCAGGCGCCCAGCGTGGGGTTTTCCCAGTCGTCCTCGACGAAGCGGATGTCGTTCTTCTTCAGGTCGAAGCCCAGCGCTTCCAGGCTGCCCAGGTACAGCTCCAGGATGTTGGCCGGCGCGGGCTTGAGCACCACCTGGTACTGGTAGTAGTGCTGCAGGCGGTTCGGGTTCTCGCCGTAGCGGCCGTCCTTGGGGCGGCGGCTGGGCTGCACATAGGCGGCCTTCCAGGGCTCGGGGCCGATGGCCCGCAGGAAGGTGGCGGTGTGGCTGGTGCCGGCACCGACTTCCATGTCGTAGGGCTGGAGCAGGGCACAGCCCTGGGCGTCCCAGTAGGACTGCAACTTCAGGATGATTTGCTGGAAGGTCAACATGGGAAGTACGCGACTCGGGCCGCGCAGCAGGGAACGGAATGGGGGAGCGCGGCCGGGGCCGCGCACACGGTCGTGTCGCAGAGGCCCGATTTTACGGGCCGGGGCATGGCTCAGCGCCGGCGGGTGCGCCCGCCACGCCGCCCCAGATGCCGCAGCGTCGCGAGCACCAGCACCAGCAGACCGCACAGCAGGCCCAGGGGCATCAGCCCCCAGGTGCCCGCCCACCGGGCGTAGGGGGTCAGGCCTTCGCGCCCCTGCACGGTGGCTTCCAGCCGGCCCCGCTCCAGCCGGGGCAGCAGGGCGGTCACCACGCCCTGGTGGTCGATCACGGCGGTCGCGCCGGTGTTGGTGCTGCGCAGCATGGGCCGCCCCAGCTCCAGAGCCCGCAGGCGGGAGATCTGCAGGTGCTGGTCGATGGCCACCGTGTCGCCGAACCAGGCGATGTTGCTGAGATTGACCAGCACCGTCGGGGCGGAAGCGGCATCGCGGAAGCCGGCGGCCAGCTCTTCCCCGAACAGGTCCTCGTAGCAGATGTTGGCCGCCAGCCGCTGCCCACCCCAGGACCAGGGCGCCTGCGGCAGCGCACCGCGCCGGAAATCGCCCAGGGGGATGTTCATGAGGTCGGTGAACCAGCGGAACAACGGGGGCACGAATTCGCCGAAGGGCACCAGGTGGTGCTTGTCGTAGCGGTAGAGCAAGGGCTCGGCATCGCCCGGCCGACCTCCCGCCGCCCGTGCGGCGGCCGGCGTGATGCCCCAGGCCGAGTTGGTGTAGCCCTGCCGGTCACCCAGCGGCAGCCCCATCAGCACCGCGCTGGCCCCGGGCCCCTGCTGTGCACCCAATGACGCCATCAGCGGCGTCCAGAAGCCCTCACCCAGTTGCGACGGCAGCAGCGGAAGGGCCGTTTCCGGGGCCACCACCAGCAGCGGGCGATCGGCACGGCGGGCCGCCGCTTCGGCGATCTGCTGCGGGTACCACGACAACGCCTGCGCAATGCCGGTCCCGGGCTGGAATTTCTGGTCCTGCGGGATGTTGCCCTGCAGCAGCCAGACCGCCAGCTCGCCGGCCGGTGCCGTGCCGGCATCGGGCTGCCGCCAGCCGGAACGGGTGCCCAGGGTGGTCAGCAGCCCTGCCACCAGCAGCAGGAGCAGACCGTTGCGGACCAGCCCGGCCCATCCCGCACCGAGCCAGGGCCAGCGCGGCTGCACGCGGGCGGCGGGCTGGGGTATGCGCGAGCCGGGCATGCCCGCACGGGGCGGCCGGCTCACCGGGGAGAGCAGCCAGGCCGCCGCCGTGCGCCAGGCCCCGGAAAAGACCGATGCCAGTACATACGCCAGCAGCGCCGCCAGGAAGCCCATGCCGTACACGCCCACCCAGGGCGCCCAGAACGGCATCAGATCGACATGGGCATAGCCACCGGCGCCCCACGGAAACCCGGTGAACAGCTCGCCGCGCGCCAGCTCGGCCAGGGTCCAGAGCGAAGCGAACATGAAGGCCTGTCCGGCCCGCGAGACCGGCGCCAGGGCTGCCAGAACCCCGGCAGCCACGGCGTAGTACAGCGCCAACGCGCCTGCCAGTGCGGCAACCGCCAGCACCGCCATCCAGGCCGGCATGCCGCCATAGGTGTTCATGGAGACGAACAGCCACCAGAAGGTGCCGCACAGCCACGCGGTGGAAAACACCCAGCCCCGCCACACCGACTGCCCCACCCGGCCGGAGAACTGCAGCGCCAGCACCAGCAGCGCCAGGGAAACGATCTGCCATCCGCCGGCAGGCTGACCGGGCACCGTGCCCGGCAGACCCCAATCCGCAGACGGCCAGGCCAGCGAAAAGGCCTGCATCAGCCCCGCGACCACACAGAGCAGGAACCAGAGACCGCCGCCGCTGCGCCCGCCACGCCCCGGCGGCCTGCGGCTCATCGGGTTGAAGCTCGACGGCGTGTGCAGGGAGTCGAACAGGCTGCGCATGCGGGGAACGGTGGCGGTGTTCGATCAGGGCTCGGCAGGAATCGGCATCACCTTGAACCACTTCACCGCGCCACCCTTGGTGTGTAGCACGACGAAGCGCAGTCCGTGCAGCTCGTGCTGCTCGCCCCGCTTGGGCACATGGCCCATGGTGTGGGCGATCAGGCCGCCGATGGTGTCGAAATCGTCCTCCGGCAGCGACAGGCCGAAGGATTCGTTGATGCGCTCGATCGGCGTGTCGCCGCTGACCCGCCAGGTGCTGTCGGCCAGCGCGAAGATGTCGCCGTCGTCCTCGGCCACATCGAATTCGTCCTCGATCTCGCCGACGATTTCCTCCAGCACATCCTCGATGGTGATGAGCCCGGCCACGCGGCCGAACTCGTCGATGACGATGGCCAGGTGGTTGCGGTTGCCCCGGAATTCGCGCAGCAGATCGTTCAGCCCCTTGCTTTCCGGCACGAAGGTGGCCGGACGCAGCAAGGCCCGGATGTTCAGTTCGGGGGCCCGCTGAAGCTTGAGCAGGTCCTTGGCCAGCAGGATGCCGATGATGTTTTCCCGCTCTCCCTCGAAAACCGGGAAGCGCGAGTGACCGGTGTCGATCACCAGGTGAAGCAGTTCGTCGAACGGGGCATCGATGTCCAGCACGTCCATGCGGGGCGCGGCGACCATGACGTCGCCGGCGGTCATGTCGGCAATCCGGATCACGCCTTCGAGCATGACCCGCGATTCGGCATTGATGATGTCGTTGTCCTCGGCCTCGGCGAGGGTTTCGATCAGTTCATCCTTGGAGTCGGGTCCGGGGTGGATGAACTCGGCGAGTTTCTGCAGGAAACCTCGCTTGTCCACGTGCCGCAGGCTGCGCTGCGGCCCGCTACTGGGGGGGTGGTCGGCCACTGAAGGGATCGGGTGGTTGAAACAGGGAGCAAGAATACCCCAAGCGGGATGCCCCGGGGTGACACGCTCCGACCACCGTTGCCCTAGGACCTGGCCCGCTCCCGGGCTTCGCGCACACCCTGCCGGATGTCCTGCAGCACCGACAGCACGCTCCAGAACTGACGCGCCTGGGACTTGAGGTGGTAGTCGGTCAGTGCCACCTGCTCGTCCATCAGTTCGGTCACGCGGGAATCAAAGTCGGCCGGGGGCAGCCACAGGTGCGCTTCCGATTCGCTTCCCGCCCGCTCGATGACCGCACCCGCCTTGCGGGCGATCTTGAGCATGGCGGTGTTTTCGGACAGCGCATGGATGAACAGCTGGCTGACGCCTTCGTTGCGGGCCTTGATGGCCGCCCGCTCGAACAACCGGCCACCGTAGCCCCGCCCACGCGCCGCCTGAGACACCGACACGCCGAATTCGGCGCAGGTGGTCAGCTGGGGATCGACCGAGAACGCCAGATGCGCCATGGCGATCAGCTGGAGCTTGCGGTTGAAGATGCCGAACAGTTCGTCGCGCTCGAAGTTCAGCTGGGCCACATAGCGCCGGATCTGCTCGTCGTTGGCCGCGTAACCGAACCGGAGGTAACGGTCGTGCGGCTCCAGCGCCAGCAGGTGCTGTTCGATGCTCGGCACATGGTCGCGCGACAACGACCGGATGGGCACCACCGAAGAGGTTCGCGGGGATGACGGACGCGGGTTCATGGACGGAATGTACGGGTTTTCCCGGATGAAAAGCGGAGTCGGCTCTCCAGTCTGCGGGAATGTCGCACGGACCGGCAGACCCTCAAAGAGGCAGGGCTGTGGTGCTTTTCACCCGCTCCATCACAAAACTGGTCTTGCAGTCCTGCACGCTGGGGTGTTTGAGCAGCGTTTCCATCATGAACCGGGCATAGGCCGGCATGTCGGCCACCACCAGGCGCAACTGGAAATCCATCTCGCCGGTCAGGGCCGCGCATTCAACCACCTCGGGCCAGGCCATGACGCTGGCTCTGAACTCGTCCATGGGATTGCGCTTGGCGCCGCCCGCGTGCTTCTCCAGGCGGACGTTCACATAGGCGGTGAGACCAAGCCCTACGGCCTCCGGCTGGACCAGGGCGACATAGCGGGCGATCACGCCGGCGTCCTCGAGCCGCCGCACCCGCCGCAGCACCGCGCTCGGTGAAAGGCCGACCGATTCAGCGATCTGGTCGAAGGTGGCACGCCCATCCTGCTGGAGCATGCGCAGGATGCTCCGGTCCAGCTTGTCGAGTGCGTCCTGATTCATCGATTTGCAACTTTCTTGCGTCAACTTGGTGAATCATGGCAGAGAACGCCGCATTCGTGTGCGGATCGGCGCCTACAGTGCACCGACCCATCAATGGAGACGCCATGAACGCACGCCCCGACCCGCACCCGCAGACGACCGCCTGGGACAACCCCATGGGCACGGACGGCTTCGAATTCATCGAATACGCTGCCCCGGACCCGGCTGCCATGGGCGCATTGTTCGAGCGCATGGGCTTCCGGGCCGTGGCACGCCACCGCCACAAGGCGGTCACCCTGTACCGCCAGGGCGAGATCAACTTCATCATCAACGCAGAGCCGGACAGCTTCGCGCAGCGGTTCGCCCGCCTGCACGGACCCAGCGTGTGCGCCATCGCCTTCCGGGTGCAGGACGCCAAATCCGCCCACGAACGGGCCATTTCGCTTGGCGCCTGGGCTTATGCCGGCCAGGCGGGGCCGGGCGAGCTGAACATCCCGGCCATCAAGGGCATCGGCGACTCCATCATCTATTTCATCGACCGCTGGCGCGGCAAGAACGGTGCCCGCACCGGCGACATCGGCAACATCGGCTTTTTCGACGTCGACTTCGAACCGCTGGAGCCGGGCTCGGGGGAGCAGCTCAACCCACCCGGCCACGGGCTGACCTACATCGACCACCTGACCCACAACGTGCACCGCGGTCGCATGGCCGAATGGGCGGGCTTCTACGAGCGCTTGTTCAATTTCCGTGAGGTGCGTTACTTCGACATCGAGGGACAGGCCACCGGCGTCAAGAGCAAAGCCATGACCAGCCCGTGCGGCAAGATCCGCATTCCCATCAACGAGGAAGGCAACGAAAAGGCGGGGCAGATCCAGGAGTACCTCGACCGCTATCAGGGAGAGGGCATCCAGCACATCGCCATGGGGTCGACCAACCTGTTCCAGACGGTCGATGCGTTGCAGATGGCCGGCGTCCGGTTGCTCGACACGAGCGACACCTATTACGAGCTGCTGCCCAAGCGGATCCCGGGACTGCAGGAAGACATCGACGCGCTTCGGCAGCGCAACATCCTGGTCGACGGCAGCCCGGACGAGCTCCTGCTGCAGATCTTCAGCGAGAACCAGCTGGGCCCGATCTTTTTCGAGTTCATCCAGCGCAAGGGCAACCAGGGCTTCGGCGAGGGCAACTTCAAGGCGCTCTTCGAGACCATGGAACTCGACCAGATGCGCCGTGGTGTCCTGAACACCTGAGGACCACGCGATGGCTGTCGAACCTGTCGTGTATGGCGCCAGCACCCGCCCGCCCCGGGGCGACTACAGCCGCGCCGCCAGCGATTACACCTGCGACCAGAACTGGGTCCGGTACACCCCTCAGGACCACGACACCTTTCGCCGCCTGCTGGCGCGGCAGTCGGCGCTGCTGCCCGGCCACGCAGCAGATGCCTTTGTGCGGGCGCTGCCGTCACTGGGCGCTGCCGATGGCATACCGCGCTTCGACGACGTCAACCGGCGTCTTCGCGCGGCCACCGGCTGGGAAATCGTGGCAGTCCCGGGCCTGATTCCGGAGCAGGCGTTTTTCCAGCTGCTGGCCGACCGCCGGTTTCCAGTGACCGACTGGATACGGACACCGGAAGAGTTCGATTACATCGTCGAGCCCGACGTCTTCCATGACCTGTTCGGTCATGTGCCCCTGCTGTTCGATCCGGTGTTCGCCGACTATGTGCAACGCTATGGCCAGGGTGGGCTGCGGGCCCACCAACTCGGCGCGGGTGAGCTGTTGTCCCGGCTGTACTGGTACACCATCGAGTTCGGCCTGATCCGGCAAGCCGATGGCATCCGGGCCTACGGCGCCGGCATCCTGAGCTCTGCGGGCGAGCTGGTGTACAGCGTTGTCGACCCACGGGCCCGGCGCATCATGCTCGACCTGGAGCGGTGCATGCGGACCCGCTACCGGATCGACGATTACCAAGCCACCTACTTCGTCATCGACAGCTTCGACCAGCTGTTCGACCTGACGGCGGCCGACTTCGGCCCCATCTACGACCGGGTCCGGGCCTCTGAGGAACTGAACGCCGACGCCACCCAATCCAGCGACTCGGTCATCACCGCGGGCTGAAAAGCCAGATCGACATGACCGGCGCACCGCACGACCCGATTGGTGGCGCCCGGCAGGCTGGCGTTGTCGGGGGGATAGACCACATGGTCGGTCAGGGAGCGCCAGCAAAGAAAACGGCCGAACCTGTCCGCCGGCTCTGACGACGACAAGGCCGCGATCCAGGGACTGTCCTCCCGCATCTGCCGGCCGGCCACACTCCCGGCCAGGCGGGCCACCCAGGTGCCGCGGTGGGGCGATCCGATGGTCACGCAAGCCGACAGACCGTCCGGCCACCGCGGCTGTCTGGCCAGCCAGGCCCGGGTGACCAGCCCGCCCATGCTGTGCGCGACGATCGCCACTGGCGCTCCGGCAGAAAAGGCCTGCTGCAACACCGGGTCCAGTCGGTCGACCATCTCGTCGATGTCGCCCAGCACCGGCTCCAGGCTGATCGCGCGCCATGTCCACCCCCTCTGTTTCAGCGCCCGCATCCACGGGTGCCAGAAACCCCGGTTGCACACGTAACCGTGGACCAGCACCACCGTCGGCGTCGGGACAGTCACCACCGGATCCGGATGGGCCCGCCAACGAAACGGCTGCCGCCAGACAAATACCACCAGATAGGCCAGCCACTCCCTGAAAAACGCCCCCCCCCATTCCAGGGTCGTCGCCGAGTCGGCGGGTTGCCGACGCTTGACCACCGCAGCGGCCACGAGGGTTCCGACGGCCATGACCAGCCCAGGAAGCCAGATGACCGACAACAACGCCGCCCAGGCGACGGCCGGATGGTCCCGTTGAAGTACGCTGAAGGCGGCAGCCGCCGTTGCCAAGGAGACAACCACGGTGACAGCACCGATCGCCCCAACCTTGCTCATGTCGGTATGCTCCAGCCGGTGAGCGTTGATCGCACTTGTCTTCCTTCCAGTCTGGGTCCAGCGGACCGCATACGGCGGCACCTTGCTGGCGTCGAGTCGCTTCGCGCAGCCTCTTCAGGCGCGGGCATCGCCGATGCTGTGCTGATCATCAAGCGCCTGCAGGCACTCAGGTTTCGCCACACGTATCGGGACTTTCTGGACAGCCCCGAGTATGCGTTGGCGGCACGCTTCTTCCTCGATGAACTGTACGGCGTGCGCGATTTCACCTCGAGAGACCAACAGTTTTCCCGCATCGCCGGCGGCATTGAAACCTTGTTTCCCGAGGCTGTGGCAGAACTGGCGGTCAAGCTGACCGAGCTGCACAGCCTGACCGAACAACTCGACCACCACATGGCCCTGGTCTGGCAAGACACCGGCGATTCATCGTCGCTCGGGGCACGGTACCTGGCCGCCTGGTTGCGGACAGGCACCCGAAACGACCGGGAACGGCAACTGATGGTGGTATCCGAGATCGGGAGCGAACTGCAGGTGCTCGCCAGGAAGCGGGGCATACGCACCGGCTTCCGACTCATGCGAGGCCCGGCGCGCGCTGCCGGCCTGGACGCGCTTCAATCCTTTCTCGAAACCGGTTTCGATGCTTTCTCCTCCATGCGCGACCCGTCGGTGTTGATGAACGCCATTCATGATCGAGAGACGGGTTGGCTGGAGCAGCTGTACGACAGCCCTGGCGACGCCACGGCAGCCCGTCTGACTGCAATCTGGATATGACACCGTCCTCGAACGGCCATCAAGACAACTTCACTTGCTGCATGACTGAAACATTTGACGCCCTTGGCCTGACGGTTCTTGAGAGAGGTTGGTTATCCTCCAATTCGACAGTCATCAACGGCCAAGACAGTGCGTGGGTGGTCGATACCGGTTACAGCACCCATGCGGGGCAGACCGTGGAGCTTGTCAGGGCGACAGTGGGCCAACGCTCATTGAATGCCATCCTGAACACCCATCTGCACAGCGACCATTGCGGTGGAAATGCTGCCCTGCAGGTCGCCTTTCCTGAAGCACGCGTTTCGATACCGCCGGGTCAAGCCGGCGCCGTTGCCGTGTGGGATGAGGTGAAGCTGACGTATCAGCCCACCGGCCAGCAATGCAGTCGGTTCTCTTTTCAAGAACTGCTTCAACCCGACACGGAGGTGTGCCTCGGTGGCAGCCCTTGGCAGATCCACGCGGCGCCGGGTCATGACCCTCATGCGGTCTTGCTCTACCAGCCTGACCACAGAGTGTTGATATCGGGCGATGCGCTGTGGCAAAACGGTTTCGGCGTGGTGTTTCCAGAACTCGAAGGAGCGCACGCTTTTGAAGAGGTCGCATCAACACTCGACCTTATCGAGAAGCTGACTCCTCGAATCGTGATCCCTGGTCACGGAACACCGTTCACCGATGTGAGCGCCGCCTTGTCACGTGCACGGGCGCGGTTAAAGCAGTTTCAGACCGAACCCGACCGTCACCGCGAATACGCCGCCAAGGTTCTCGTGAAATTCCGACTGCTTGAATGCCAGCAATGTTCGCTGGAAGATCTGGACCACTGGTTCAGGTCGACTGACTACTTTACCGTCGTGCAATCCAACAGTGTCGCTGCCGATTTGTCGTTGCCTCAGTTGCTGGAACGGCTTGTTGCGTCCGGCGCTGCGCGGGTGGCAGGTGGCTATGTATACGACCACTAACCCCTGTTTGAATCAAAAAGGGCTCTCCACAAAGACCAAACCCCCAACATCGTGAGACGTTGGGGGTGTGGGTGCTGTTAGTAGCCTGACGATGACCTACTTTCACACGGGAATCCGCACTATCATCGGCGCAAAGGCGTTTCACTGTCCTGTTCGGGATG
>Ga0208243_1000065_pt1 | contig 113918 bp, 119 predicted proteins | sample Subbio2Aug_QV12A_FD_184826 | JGI IMG/M metagenome (GOLD analysis project Ga0208243, IMG submission 184826) | Serpentinite rock and fluid subsurface biosphere microbial communities from McLaughlin Reserve, California, USA - CR12Aug_QV12A (SPAdes) | ecosystem: Environmental > Terrestrial > Deep... | reverse complement strand
GACGCCCTCCTGTTCCAGCTCGGGGTCAAGCGCGCTGGTCGGCTCATCGAAAAGAAGCGCACGCGGTTCCATGCAAAGCGCGCGCGCGATGGCCGCCCGCTGCTGCTGCCCCCCCGAAAGCTGCGCGGGCCAGGCGTCGGCCTTGTCCCCGATCCCGACCTTGGCCAGGTACTGCCGCGCTTTCTCCTCGACTTCCTTCGGGTCGCGCTTCAGCACGTGCACCGGCGCTTCCATCACGTTCTGCAGGATCGTGAGATGGGACCACAGGTTGAACTGCTGGAAGACCATCGACAGGTTGGTGCGGATCCGGGTCACTTGGTCGCGGTCGGCCGGATGCCGGTTGTGGCCCTCGCCCTTCCAGCGCACGGCTTCACCTTCAAACCGGATCTCGCCTTCCTGGCTTTCCTCAAGCAGATTGCAGCAGCGCAGGAGGGTGGACTTCCCCGATCCCGAGGACCCGATCAACGACACCACATGGCCCCGCGGCGCGACGAGATCCACCCCCTTCAGGACCTCGAGCGGACCATAGCTCTTGTGCAGGTCGCGGATCTCGATGACCGGAGTGTCGGAAGGGCTGGCGGGCATGGTGATCCAGGGCTGGAAGCGGTTTGATCAGGGAGTAGGACGCAGATTTTGCATCAATGCAACGGCGATTTGGCCGCAGGCAAGGGCTCTCGCCGGTGATTTGATCAGATCGACGCTGCAATCTGCTCGGGTGAGGGGGGATTGGGCACCGCAAGGTAATCCGCCAACGGGAACCGGACGAAGCCCCTCAACCTGAGGACGCGGCGGTCGTCGGGGGCGAGCGCATCGATCGCTTCCCGAACCGCCTCGAAAATCGGAGCCGGATCGCGGTCCCGCGCGGTGATGAAGGGCAAGCCCGGCGTCGGAGCGGTCCGACCGATGACCCGCAGGCCACCGGCAAGGTCGCTGTCCTGCATCAGCGCATATGTGACCGCGTCCAGCGCGGCGATGTCCGCCTTGCCGTCGACCACCGCCTGGGCTGAAAGCCGGTGCGCGCCCGTCTGGACCGTCGGTACCAGCCGGATGCCCAACTGCGCCGCGTGGGTCTGGGGAGCGGCCCAGCCGGACTGGGACAGTGGCTCGTTGTAGGCAAAGCGCGCGCCGTCGAACGCGGCCAGCGTGTCGCGCGGTTCATCGGCGCGGACAACGAAGACCGACCGGTACTGGCCCGGCGCACAGCCTTCGACCGCGTAGTCGGGCGTGCCCACGTAAGCCACGCGCCCGTGCAGCTTTGCCCGGAATGGATAGCCGCAGGTCTGGGACAGGATCAGGTCGGGCGACTGCCAGGCATGCCAATAGGCAGGTTCGCCGCGGGTCAACGTCTCGGGTGCGTCGATCCCGTGGTCGCGCAGATGCCCGCGGACAAGCGACCACAGCCGGTCGTTCGCGCCCTGTGCGGGCCCGAAGTCGTACATCCCGAGGCTTGCGATCATTCCTGTTCGGCCTTCTGCCGCGCCAGGGCCGATTCGACGTCCGTGAGGCCCAGTAGGCTGGCGACCATCCGCATCAGCCGGTCCTCATGAGCCTCGCGCAATCCGTCCGCCAGCGCGACGGACCAGAGCGCGGTCATGAGTTCGGTCCGGTCCTCCAGTGCGACGGCGTCCTTGAGCGCGCGGGTGAAGCGGACGGTATCCGGGGCCTCGCGCTCGACTTCCTCGGCCTCGGTCCGAAGCTTCGCGGCAGCGAAGGGGTCCAACCCGTGACGGTGCGCCAGCACGCGGTCGATCCGCTCGACTTCCTCGGCGGCGTAAAGCCCGTCGGTCTTGGCGATACGGACAAGCAGGGTCGCCAGCGCCAGTTCGGCATCCGGTTCGGGCAGACGAGTGGGTTCGGGTGCCATCAGGCGGCGGAGAAGATCGATCATGCTCAGAACCTAGGGCTTCGGTGCCGGGTTGGAAAGTCGCGCGAACCGCGTTGTGAGCGCCTGCAGCTCAGCGGCCAGCCCATAGGGCGGGTTGACGATGAAAAGGCCCGACCCTTCCATCCGGTGCCCTTCGCGGACGGGGGGGAAACGGACTTCGTGGCGCAGTCCCTCGGGGAAGGCGGCTTCCAGCGCCCGCAGCATCGGTGCGTGCAATCCGCCCTTCAGGATCGGATACCACAGGATCAGGATGCCGACGTTCCACTTGCGATGGATCGCGGCCATCTGGCGGGGGATTGCCTCGTAGTCCGCCTTCACCTCGTAGGACGGGTCGATCAGCATCAGTCCGCGCCGCGGGGTTGGCGGCGTGAGCGCAACCGCCAGCTCAAGCCCGTCGCGCTTGTGGACATTCGCGCCCCAGTCCTTTGCGGCGGCACGAAGGTGTTCGAATTCCTGCGGATGAAGTTCGGCCAGGTGGATGCTGTCGCTTTCGCGCAGCCCCAGCGCCGCGATGAGCGGTGAGCCCGGATAGGCCCGCGCCCCGTAGCCGGCGCGCGTTTCCTCCAGCCGTTGCCGATAGGGATGGTCCGGGGGAAACAGCGCCTCGGCCAACGCGATGCCGGCCGCCGCCTCGCCCGTCTTCACCGCCTCGTCCGCCCCGAGGTCGTAGACCCCGCGACCGGCATGGGTCTCGATATAGGTAAGCGGCTTGTCTTTCTGAGTCAGGTAGTCCAGCACCCACGCCAGCGCAGCGTGCTTCTGCACGTCGGCCAGGTTCCCGGCATGATAGAGATGCTGATAGGAAAGCATGGCCCTGCCTACCCGCCCTGCCGCCGGCCTGCAACCGGGTTGAACCTCTCGCGTTGTAGGCGTAGGACCGCCAGAAAACGATAGGGACAGCGATGGAAATCTTCACCTACGAGGGCTTGATCGCCCTCTTGCAGGTCATCGGCATCGACCTCGTGCTGGCGGGCGACAACGCCATCGTGATCGGCCTTGCCGCGGCGGGCCTGCCGAAAGAGCAGCGTGCCAAGGCGATCCTCGTCGGGATCGGTGCGGCCACGGTGATGCGGATCGGCTTCGCGCTGATCACGACGCAGCTTCTCGCTGTCGTGGGTTTGCTTCTCGCGGGCGGCATCCTGCTTCTGTGGGTCTGCTGGAAGATGTGGCAGGAGCTTCGGGCCGGGGCGCATGAGCATGACATCGAGGCGGTCGAGGCGCTGGCCAACGCTGACCTCGACAAGGACGGAGCGGTGGCCGACGACGCGCCGCGGAAGACCTTCCGGCAGGCGGCGACGCAGATCGTGGTGGCGGACGTGTCGATGAGCCTCGACAACGTGCTGGCCGTGGCGGGGGCCGCGAAGGACCATCCGACGGTGCTGATCATCGGCCTGGCGCTGTCGATCGCGATGATGGGGCTTGCGGCGAGCTACATCGCGAACCTGCTGAACAAGTACCGCTGGATCGCCTATATCGGCCTTCTGATCATCCTCTACGTCGCGCTGAAGATGATGTGGGAAGGCTGGCACGAGGTCGAGCCCTTCGTGATCAGCCAGCTCGGCTGACCACGCGGGACAGTCCTTCTGGTCCTAGGGAAATCAAGGGCATGGTCGGCGGCGTTTACGTGGGCTTAACCAAGGAGCTGGGGCACCAAGTGCCCCGGCCCCAGGAAAGCGTCGGACATTGCCGAGGCACCACGGGCCGTCCAGGAAAACGGCCGGCACTGTGACTGTGCCGGCCGTTAGAGTTGCGATCAGAAGGCGCCGGTCAGCGCGGCGTTCACAGCGCCATGGCGCGGATTGAAGATCGAATCCGCGACGCTGTTCAGCGGCGCCGCCGCGCCAGAGCCTCCCAGCGGCAAGGTGAAGCCAAGGCGAACGGTATCGAGATCGGTCCCTCCGCCAAAGGCCGACAGGTCAGTCCTGGCAAGTTCCAGCGAGACCATCGAGGAGACACCCCCAAGATCAAGGTTGTAGCCCACGCCCAGACCGGTGGTGGTGATGTCGAGATCCGCTTCATCGATGGTCGTGCGGCTGACCCCCCCGAAGAGCGAGAACTGCGCGTTTATGTCGTAAGCCCCGGCAATACCGATCAGATCGACGTCGATCTCTTCGCTTCCGCCCGCACTGAGGGAAGCACGCTGGAAGCTGCCACCGAGCGTGAGGTTGTCCATCGCCGTGTACCTTGCTGAAAGCCCGATGGTGTCGGCTTCAAGCCCCGTGATGTCAGGGCTGACCGAAGTGCGGCCCAGGAAGGCGCCAAAGTCCAGGTCGCCGGTCTGGTAACCTGCCTTCGCGCCGATGGACTTGAGCGTCAGGTCGATCCCGATACCCGCGTCGGCGGTCAGCTGCTCGGCATAAGCCCCGAACGACAGGCCGCTGGCCATCTGGTAGCCCACATCCAGACCCACGAAGGTGCCGTTGATGTCGATCGGCGCACCGTCGATCCCAAGGTCCAGGTAGCCGGCGTTGACGCCGAAGGTCATTCCGTTGGCGAAGGCCAGGTTCATCCGGCCATCCAGGCTGGCGGTGGAAAGACCCTGGTCGATGTCCGCGACCTCGTGGTCGCCGAAGCCCAGGGTAACTGCACCCGACATCTCTTGCGCGACGGCGAGGGCGGGGGCGGAAATCGTACACAGGCACAGGGCAAGAGCGCTTTTCATTTTTTCAATCCTTTTGGTTGCGCGAGTGTGAGCCCGGCTCGTTAAAGAAGCTAAATAATATATTGCATTGTATGAATTCTGTAGGTTCGCCGACGAGCTGAAAACTTGCCTTTTTCCAACTGTGTCCGATGCGCATCAGTTCACTTGGCCGCGGGCTGAGCGGCGCATTCCGGGTGCAACCGCAAGATAGACCGCGGAGGCTGAAGGATCATACCAGCCGCGACACCTCCACCGCCGCACGCACGAAATCCGCAAACAGCGGATGCGGGGCGAAGGGCTTGGACTTCAGCTCGGGGTGGAACTGGACGCCGATGAACCAGGGATGATCCTTAACCTCGACGATCTCGGGCAGCCTGCCGTCCGGCGACATCCCGGAGAAGATCAGACCGCATTTCTCCAGCTGCTCGCGGTACTGGATGTCGACCTCATAGCGGTGGCGGTGGCGCTCCTCGATCACCGAAGTGCCATAGATGCGGGCTACGGCCGAACCGTCCTTCAGGTTCGCGGTATAGGCCCCAAGCCGCATCGTGCCGCCCTTGGCGTCGTCGGCCTTGCGGCGGACGGTGTGGTTGCCCTGGACCCATTCCTTCAGGTGGTAAACCACGGGGGTGAAACGTTTTTCCCCGGCCTCATGGTCGAACTCCTCGGACCCGGCGTTTGTCACGCCGACCAAATTACGCGCGGCCTCGATCACCGCCATCTGCATCCCGAGGCAGATGCCCAGGTAGGGGATCTTCTTCTCCCGCGCGAAGGTCGCGGCGCGGATCTTGCCTTCGGTGCCCCGTTCGCCGAAGCCGCCGGGGACGAGGATGGCGTGGAAGTTCTCCAGCCAGGGGGCAGGGTCTTCGCGTTCGAAGATCTCGGCGTCGATCCATTCGGCGCGGACCTTGGTGCGGTTTGCCATGCCGCCGTGGGTCAGGGCCTCGGCGATGGATTTGTAGGCGTCTTCCAGCTGGGTGTACTTGCCGACGATGGCGACGCGGACCTCGCCCTCGGGGTGGGTGATGCGGTCCATAACGTCTTCCCAGCGGGCGAGGTTGGGTTTCGGCGCAGGCGTGATGCCGAATGCGTCGAGGACCGCCTGGTCGAGGCCCGCCTTGTGGTAGGCCAAGGGCGCCTCATAGATCGTCTTCAGGTCATAGGCGGGGACGACGGCCTGTTTGCGGACGTTGCAGAAGAGGGCGATCTTTTCCAGCTCGCGTTCGGGGATCGGGTGTTCGGACCGGCAGACCAGGACGTCGGGCGCGAGGCCGATGGATTGGAGTTCCTTGACCGAGTGCTGGGTGGGCTTGGTCTTGAGCTCGCCACTGGCCGAGAGGTAGGGGAGCAGCGTCAGGTGCATCAGGATCGACTGGCCGCGCGGACGTTCGTGGATGAACTGGCGGATGGACTCGAAGAACGGCAGGCCTTCGATGTCGCCGACGGTGCCGCCGATCTCGCAGAGCATGAAGTCGACCTCGTCGTCGCCGATGCGAAGGAAGTCCTTGATCTCGTTGGTGACGTGGGGGATGACCTGGATGGTCTTGCCGAGGTAGTCGCCGCGGCGTTCCTTCTCCAGCACGTTGGAATAGATCCGGCCGGAAGAGATGGAATCCGTGGTCCGCGCATGGACGCCGGTGAAGCGTTCGTAGTGGCCAAGGTCGAGGTCGGTCTCGGCCCCATCGTCGGTCACGAAGACCTCGCCATGTTCGAAGGGCGACATCGTGCCGGGGTCGACGTTCAGGTAGGGATCGAGTTTCCTCAGGCGGACGGTGTAGCCGCGGGCCTGCAGAAGCGCGCCAAGGGCTGCAGAGGCCAGGCCCTTGCCAAGCGAGGAGACGACGCCGCCGGTGATGAAGATGTATCGCGCCAAGGCGGTCTCCCGTGTTTTCGAACGCGATTCGGGTGGGGTGGAATCGCGGCACCACGGGAGTCGAGGTATAGCGACTCCCGCAAGGGTTAGCAACGCCCGACCCGCTAGATCATGCGGGATTGGCCGTCAGCCGGGGCAAGCAGTTGTGGATCAGTCGTTGGTGGCCGGGGCGGCCGGCTCATCCGCGCGGGGCGGGGTGGCAGGCGCGTCGGTCGCCGTTCCGGGCAGGGTCAGGTCGGTGCCCGCAAGGCCGCCGCCGGTCGCGGGCAGGTCGGTCGCGGGGGCATCGGTGGCCTCGGTCGCGGCGCTGTCGACGACCGAGCCGCCTTCGCCGCCGTTCGTTGCAAGGATCGTCAGCGTGATCGACGTGATGATGAAGGCTGTCGCGAAAAGCCAGGTCAGCTTGGTCAGGGCCGTCGCCGCACCGCGCGCGGACATGGTGCCGCCGCCGCCGCCGCCGATGCCAAGCCCGCCACCTTCGGAGCGCTGCAGAAGCACCACGCCGATGAGAAGGAGCGCGAGGATCAGGTGGATGGTGAGGATGACGTTTTCCATGAGGCTTCCTGAACGCTGACGCGCCTATCTAGGCGGAAGGGGGCCAAGGCGCAAGTGTCCCCCGACGCCTCAGCCGCCATGCACGGCCGAAAGCTTGTTGCCGTCCGGGTCGCGGACATAGGCGGCGAAGAAGGTCGGGCCGTAGGGTCTGAGGCCCGGCTCGCCCTCGTCGCGGCCGCCGTGGGCGAGGGCTGCGGCGTGGAAGGCCTTCACGGCTTCGGGCGAGGGGGCGTCGAAGGCGGGCATCGAGCCGTTGCCGACCGTGGCGGGCTTCCCGTCGTAGGGCAGTGTGACCCACAGCCGCGCACGGCGGTCGTCGGGGTGGCCGTAGCCGACCTCGGTTTCTTTCGTCGCGCGGCGGACAAGGCCCAGGGGTGCGAGGGCTGCATCGTAGAAGCGGGTCGCGCGGGCAAGGTCGTTGGTGCCGAGAGTGAGGTAGAGGAAGGTATCAGCCATCGACCTCGTCCGTGGTCTGCTGGCCCGAGAGGCGCTGGCGGAGGATCGACCAGCTCATCCCCACGCCCAGGATCAGCGACAGGACGACCAGCGCAAGCCAGGTGTTCAGCGCCGAATTGTTCAGGCCGATCAGGCCCCAGTCCGTCAGCACCCAGAGGCCCGCGGCGAAGATCGCGGCGATGATGATGGCCCCCAGGATGCCGATGGAGCGCATGGTGGCGACCAGGTAGACCATCGCAGCCACCCCGAGGATCAGGCCGGTGAAGACGATGAGTGGCGTCTCTTCGCCCCAGGCGGTGCTGGCCCAGGTGACGTAGTTCCACGACGTCGGGTTGAAGATCGCGGCGAGAAGGAGGAAGGCGCCAAGCCAGCGCAGAAGGAAGCCCATGATGCCGGTTCCCGTATTGTGTCCGCTGCAAGGCGTGACAAAGGAACGGCCGCTTGTCCAGCCCGGGGCCCGACCGGGAGCGTCAGCGTTGCGCGTCGGCGGCAGTTCCCCTAAGCGTTCAGGCGGTAGCTTGTACGACGGGGAGTGCGGCGATGGGTGATACCGGCGCAAGCCAGGCGGACCTGATCCGGATGCAGGACCTTGTCCTGATGCAGCAGTCGCGGCTTCATGACCTGTCCGACCCTACCAGCCGGCAGCAATCGGCGGCGGCGGTGCGTACGCTGTTCCTTGACCTGCAGACCGTGCTGCGGCCGGAGGTCACACTGGAGATCGGAGCCTACTTTTCCGAGTTTTCGCAGGAAATGTCGCGTCGCGGTGCCGACGCCCATGCCTTCGAGGCCAATCCCCACACGCATGACGCCTTCGTCCGACGCCTCGCCCGGCGCGCCCCTGCGCTGCACTACCATCATCTGGCGATCAGCGATGCGGATGGCGAAGCGAGTTTCCAGATCCGTTGTGCGCCCTCCGGCCGGCCGAAGCGCAGGGCCGCCAACAACTCGCTTCTGACGCGGGAGGGGCTGAACGTGGAGTATGAGACGGTAACCGTCCCCGCGAGCCGCCTTGACAGCTTCCTGGCCCGCAATGGACTGGCCGAGAAGTCCTTCTCCGCCTGGATCGACGTCGAGGGGGCGTTGGGAAAGGTCACGGCGGGCTTTGGCACGGCGCTTGCGTCCTGCCTCAGCCTGATCGTCGAGGTCGAGGAAAAGCGGTTCTGGCAAGACCAGATGCTGGTTCAGGACGTCATGGCCTACCTGGACGGGCAGGGCATGCTGCCGGTGGCCCGTGACTTCGAATACCGCCACCAGTACAACCTCGTTTATCTGCGCAAGGACGTCTTCGCGCGGACCGAGGTGCGCGGGGTGCTGGCGCAATACCTGTCGCGGTCTCATGCGGCGGCGCCCGCCCCCGTGGCCCCCGTGGCCCCCGCGGCCCCCGCGCCTTCCGGCGCGGAAGGCCAGGTCTGATCCCCTTACGCCGCGCAAAGGTCGGGGCTGCGCAGGCACCACAGAAGGCCCGCCGTGAACAGTGCGGCATTGGCGGCAGGGAAGGCGGCAACCGCCAGCGGGACAAGGCCCAGCCCGAGATAGGCCAGCGCCAGCGCCAGATCGACGGCCTGGATCAGCGCCATGTTGGCGATCCAGAAGCGTGAGGGCCGCTCGGCGCGGGCAAGCATCGCCATGCCGATCCCGTAGGCCAGGAAGCGGGCTCCCAACATTCCGATCATGTAGCCGTTGTCCGGGGCGGGCACCGTCAGCCCCATCCAGCCAAAGAAGGCCAGCGGCGCAAACAGGGTCAGGGCGGCAAGGACCAGTTGCGAAGCGGCGATGGTCCAGAGAAGCGGTTTGAGCATGTCGGGTCTCCGTTTGTTGGCTCTGGACGGGGTTTGCGACAGTGACTATAAAAAAGGAAGTAGTTACAATTTATATAGCTGATGAAAACTGCGAAGATGGACTGTAGACCCGATTGTCCGGTCGCCCGAGCGCATGAGGTGCTGGGCGGCAAGTGGACCACGCTGATCTTCCGCGACCTGATGGGCGGCGTGCGGCGCTATTCGGAACTGATGCGCAGCCTGGACGGGATCAGCCCGCGGATGCTGGCCGAACGGCTGAAGATGCTGGAGGCGGAGGGGTTGGTCACGCGGACGGTTTTCCCGACAGTCCCGCCGACGACGGAATATGCGCTGACCGAGCTGGGCCGCGGCATGGGGCCGGTGATCCAGGCGATGGCGGCTTTCGGCGTGGCGCTTCAGGCGCGCTGAGGCGCGAAGAGCCAGCCCCAAAGCGCCGCGCCGATCAGCGCTCCGGCAACTTGGGCGGCCAGGAAGCCGGGGACAGAAGCCGGGGCGATGCCTGCAAAACTGTCCGACAGGGTCCGGGCCAGGGTTACTGCGGGGTTGGCGAAGGACGTCGAGGCAGTGAACCAGTAGGCGGCGGTGATCGTCAGGCCGACGAGCCAGGGGATTGCGTGCGGCGCGACGGCCAACCCGCCGAGGATTGCGCCGAAAAGGGCAACCGTGGCGACCGTTTCACCGATCAGTTGCCCGGTCCCGCCGCGGACGGTGTCCGACAGGGTCACCGCGGGCAGGTCGAACATCAGGTTCGCAAGGATCGCTCCAGCCGCGCTGCCGATGATCTGGGCGGCGACGTAGGGAACGAGACGGGGCCAGGGCAGCGCCCGGCGCAGCGCCATGACGAGGCTCACCACCGGGTTGAAATGCGCCCCTGAGATGGGGCCGAAGACGGTGATCAGCACGACGAGGATCGCGCCGGTGGCGATCGTGTTGGCCAGAAGTGCCACGCCCGTGTTCCCGCCCGAAAGCCGCTCGGCCATGATGCCGGAGCCCACGACGGTGGCGACGAGGAGGGCGGTGCCAAGCGCCTCGGCAGCAAGGGTACGGGTCAACCGAGCATCGTGATGTCCATGCGTCGCCCCTAAGTCAGCTTTGTAACGGGTCTATGTCAGGCACGCCCGCAATTGAAGGGTTTCCCCCGTGGCGTGGCGCCGATATACCGCGCCTCGTTTGATCCTGACTCGGGGAAGTGACATGGCCAACGTCGTCGTGGTGGGTGCCCAGTGGGGCGATGAGGGCAAGGGCAAGCTGGTGGACTGGCTGTCCGAGCGTGCCGATGTCATCGCGCGCTTCCAGGGCGGGCACAACGCGGGCCATACGCTGGTGATCGGGAACACGGTCTACAAGCTGTCGCTGCTGCCGTCGGGCATCGTGCGCGGTGGCAAGCTGTCGGTCATCGGCAACGGCGTGGTGGTCGACCCCTGGCACCTGGTGGCCGAGATCGAGAAGCTGCGCGGGCAGGGGGTGGATGTCTCGCCCGAGAACCTGATGCTGGCCGAGAATGCCTCGCTGATCCTGCCGATCCACGGCGAGCTGGACCGGGGCCGCGAGGCTCAGACGACGGTCGCAAAGATCGGCACCACCGGTCGCGGGATCGGTCCGGCCTATGAGGACAAGGTCGGCCGCCGGGCGATCCGGGTGGCGGACCTGTTCGATGCGGCGACGCTGGACACACGGATCGGGCGCCTGCTGACCCACCACAACGCCCTGCGCGCCGGCCTTGGACTGGATCCGGTCGATCCCGTGGCGCTGAAGGCGCAGCTCCTGGAGATCGCGCCGAAGCTGAAGCCCTATGCCGGTCCCGTGTGGAAGGTGCTGACCGAGGCGCGGCGGGCGGGCAAGCGGATCCTCTTCGAAGGCGCGCAGGGTTCGCTTCTGGACATCGACTACGGGACCTATCCTTACGTCACGTCCTCCAACACCATCGCGGGCCAGGCGGCGACGGGGACCGGCGTGGGGCCGACGGCCATCGACTTCGTCCTTGGGATCGTGAAGGCCTATACGACTCGCGTGGGTGAGGGTCCGTTCCCGGCGGAACTGCATGACGCGGATGGCGAGCGGCTGGGCGAGCGGGGGCATGAGTTCGGCACCGTGACGGGCCGCAAGCGCCGTTGCGGCTGGTTCGATGCGGTTCTGGTGCGGCAGACCTGCGCCACGAGCGGCGTGTCGGGCATCGCGCTGACCAAGCTCGACGTGCTGGACGGGTTCAAGACGCTGAAGATCTGCGTCGCCTACGAGCTGGACGGCAAGCGGATGGACTATCTGCCCATCGCGGCGGACGAACAGGCCCGCTGCACGCCGATCTACGAAGAGATGGAAGGCTGGTCCGAAACCACCGCCGGGGCGCGCAGCTGGGCGCAGCTGCCGGGGGCGGCGATCAAGTATGTGCGGCGGATCGAGGAGTTGATCCAGTGTCCGGTCGCACTACTGTCCACCTCGCCCGAGCGGGATGACACGATCCTCGTGACCGACCCCTTCGCGGACTGACGTAAGGCACATCCTGCAGCTTCGCCTTCTCTCCGCGCGACCTGCGAGGCGCGACCGAAGGAAGCGAGGAGCATCCCTGGGAGTGACAAGATGGCGCTGAGTTACAAGGCCCGGCGGCGCTGGGCGCTGGTGATCCTGTTGATCGGAATGCCGCTTTACATCGTGGTGGCGGTGAACGTGGTCGATCTTTTTGACCGGCCGTCCTTCCTGGTCGAATTGGCGATCTACGTGGCGCTGGGCTTCCTTTGGGCCCTGCCGTTCCGCTTCATCTTCCGCGGGATCGGCCAGGCGGATCCGGACATGGAAAAGACGGACGGGCAGGGCCCGTCCGCCTGAAGCTGCTGAAAAGGTACTTGGAAACTCAGGACAGGCGGCGGGCTTCCGCGAGGTAGGGCGAGTTCTCGGCCAGGCTGTAGTGGCCACGCGTGACCTTCTCGATCCGTCCGGTCCGCAGAAGCGTGCCAAAGCTGCGCAGCCCGTCCTCGCGGCTGACCGCCTTGCCGCCGGCCGAGGCCATCATCCGCCGCATCAGCTGCGGGCGGGTGAACTGCTGGCGGTTCTCGACGCAGGTCGCATAGGCCGCAGCCGCTTCCAGCAATTCGGCCATCGACCGCGCGCCGACCATCTCGGCGAAGGTGGCAAGGCCGGACTCGTTGATCTCTTTCGCGTCCTCGGCCAGATCCTCGTCCTCATCCGCATCGGCGGCGGTTCCGTAGGAGGGCTTTTCCAGGACCAGGTTCCGGGCCGGAGCCCCGGAGGTGGCGACCGCGGCACCGGCGCCGATCGCGCCCGACAGGCGTCCGGTGCGCAGGGCGACCATCGGCTGGCCGTCCGAGGGGCCGATTCCGGGAGCCGCCTGTGGCATGGGGGCCGGAGCGGGGGCAGGGCTTGCAGCGGGACCGACGCGGTCGATGCGCTGTTCGGAGACGAGCACCAGCGGCGGCGGGCTGATCATGCCCGGGCGGATGGTGCCGGGGCGGGGTTCGGCCGGGCGGATCATCACCGACTTGCGCCGCGCGGGCTTCACGTCGGGCGCGGGCTCGGGTTCCGGCTGGATTTCCGGCTGGATCGCTTCGGCCAGGTCATCGCGGTAGGGGTTGAGGGCGGTCTCGGCCTTCGGAGCCTCGTAGTCGATGTCGGCGCGGTCGGCCTCGGTCGCCGCGACGGCGGCCTTCAGACGCGACAGGGCCTCGTGGCGGCGGCGGTTTTCCTCGTCGGCCATGACCTCGTCGGCCTGCTGCATCAGCCGGGCGACTTCGTCGGTATCATCATTATCAAGGACGCGGGTGGCGCCTTCATCCGGGTGGATGCGCACGACGCGGGAGTTGACACGACGCGCGCGACCACCGGCTTTGCCCGGCTGGGCTTCCGGCGCGTCCGCAACGTTGGCCGGAGCGGTGAAGGCGACCTCTTCGGGCAGTTCTTCCGGCAGCGCGTCGGCAGTGATCGCTTCCGGCAGCGGATCCTGCAGCGCGACGTCCGCCATGTCGAGCGTCGACGGATGGTCCTCGGGCAGGGTATCGTCCAGAGTGGCGGCAAGGCTTTCTTCGTCGAACACCGTGCCGTCAAGCTGGGCCAGAAGCGCCACGTCCTCGGTGGAGAAGTCCGTCTCCACGGCCGTATCGGAGAGCGCCTGCAACGTCTCGTCATCCATGCCGTCGAGGACCGACAAGGCGGCCACGTCCGCCTCGTCCGCCGGTTCGGCAGCAAGAGCGACGACTTCATCCTGGGCGTCCACGGCCAGCGGGGCGTCCTCGATCAGCGCCGCATCGTCCGCAGCAAGAACCATCGGCTCTTCGGCGTCGAGTTCGGCAAGAGGTGCCGCCCCGTCAGGTGCTTCGGTTTCGGCGTCCGAGAGGTCGTCCAGCCAGGGATCGGCCGCATCGGCCACAAGCTCGGCGGCGGGTTCAAGAACGGGTTCCGACGAGATCAGGGCACCAAGCCGCGTGGCGACGTCGCCCGCGTCATCGGCCAGATCAGTGGCGGCAAAAGCGGTCTCTGCCTCTGCTTCGATTGCGGTGTCGGCGGCCAGAGGGGCGGGGGCCGCATCAAGGTCGGCTTCGAGAGACGAGACGACGTCGGCGGACACGGCGTCCAGTTCGGACGCCCCCGCCGCTTCGGCCAGAGGGGCAGACGGCGTCACGGAGCGGCGGAGACGGGCAAGCTTTGCCGCCACGCCTTCCGGGATCGCGTCGGTCAGCGAGGGCTCGGTCGACGGGGACTCTTCGGCCGGCGCGGGTTCGGCTTCGATCGTCGGTGCGGCGCGGCGCAGTACCGGGTTGATCTGGATGCGCGGCGAGGCGCCATCGGCCCCTTCGGCCTTGGCAAGACGCGCGGTCTCATCCGCCTTGGCCGCAGCCATGCGCGAGACTTCACGTTCGGCCAGGCGGTGCAGCATGGCGGCGTCGGGCGGCGGCGGTTCGGCGCCGAAATGGCGGTCCTGCGCGGCCAGGTCGCGGAAGTATTCGGCAATCGCCTTCATCGTGTCGAAAGGATTGTCGAAACCTTCCAGCGTGCAGCTGAAGGTCCCATAGGAGACGGTCAGGATCTTGCTTTCACTGGTCATTGCTGGACAGCCTTTCGCCTTGCTTGGAACCATATACTACTCCCAGACGGTCCTAATGCATGGACAGACAGGGGTAATTTGATGGATTGATTGTGGCCGGACCCTAGGAATCCTGCCTTAATTGGATACAGTCTTACATGAATGCGCCGATTGTCCAGTCAACCCACGGTGTAACCTTGGCCGGTGGGGGACCGTTTTCCGTGCGGGACCTGAAGCTTGCCCTGTCCCGCGCGCCCCTGCCCGTGGCGGCCGACAGCGGGGCGGACCGGCTGCTGCGGCTGGGCGTCGTGCCCGAGGCGGTGATCGGCGACATGGATTCGATCTCGGCAGCCGGGCGCGCGAAAATTCCCGCGGAACGCCAGCATCTTGTGGCCGAGCAGGTGACGACCGACTTCGACAAGGCCCTGCGGTCGATAGATGCCCCGCTGATCCTGGCGCTGGGCTTCGCAGGCGCGCGACTGGACCACGGGCTGGCTGCCTTTTCCACCCTGATCGCGCATGCGGACCGGCCCTGCATCCTGATCGGTCCGCAGGACCTGGCCTTCGCCGCGCCGCCCCGACTGGAGGTAACGGTCGCACCCGGCGAGCCGGTGTCGCTGTTTCCGATGTCCCGGCTCACGGGTAGCAGCGAGGGGCTGGAATGGCCCATCGAGGGAATCACCTTCGCGCCGGACGGCATGATCGGGACCTCCAACCGGGCGGTGACCCGGCGCGTGGCGCTGGAGTTCGACCGGCGCGGAATGCTGGTCATTCTGCCGCGCCGGAGGCTCGATGCGGCGATCAGGGCGCTTCTGGCAGCGGCATGACGGGCGGTCCGGCCCGCTTGGCCTTTGCCGCCAGACGCTCGCGGTGGATGATGTAGAGGCCCGAGGCGACGATGATGGCCATACCGGCGAAGGTCATTGCGTTGGGGAAGTCGTCGAAGATCAGGTAGCCCAGGATCACGGCGGTCACGATCTCGAAATAGTGGAGCGGGGCCAGCGTGGCCGACGGTGCGAACTTCAGTGCATAGGTCATGCACATGTGGCTGACCGCGGCCCAGAAACCCACCATGAAAAGCCAGAGCCAGTTCCAGCCTTCGGGCCAGATGGGGTCCAGCGGGATGATCCCTGACCCGTCGGCCAGCACCATCACCGGCAGGCAGAAGAGAAGCCCGGTCCAGGAGGTGTGGAACTGCATGGTCACCGGGTGCATCCAGACCGAGATCGCCCGCGTCACCAGCATGTAAAGCGCGAAGAGCACGGCGGTGGCCAAGGGCCAGAGCGCGACCAGACCGAAGGCCGCAAGCGAAGGCTGGATGACCAGAAGCACGCCGACGAAGCCCACAGCACAGGCGGCGATGCGCCGCGGCCCGACATGGTCCTTGAAGAGGAAATGGCCAAGAATCAACAGGATGAAGGGCTCGACGAAGACGATGGCCAGGGCGTCCGCAAGCGGCATGACCTGGATCCCCGAGACGAAGGCGAAGGTCGAGACAAGAAGGAGGAGCGCGCGGAGGCTGGTGTAGGCAAGTCCCTTCAGCGACAGGCCGAGCGAGAGCCGCATGAGCAGGACCACCGGCAGCATCAGCGCGGTCTGCACCACGAAGCGCGCGGCGGTGATCTGGCCTACGGGGACGCCGTTCTCGGCCGCCAGTTTCGCGCCCACGTCCAGAAGCGGCGCGATCAGGCAGAAAGCGAGCATCAGGATGACGCCCTGAAGGGTCGTGTCGCGGGTCATGCGTCTTCTGGTAGCGGCTAAGGGATTGTGCTGCCTGCCTGAAAGCGACATGGGGCAGGGCACTCTGGCGGGGTCCCAAGCGCTTCGGGGCTGGACCCACCCCATTTTTGTCACAATCCGCTGAAAGACGTCGCCCGGTGTCCAGGAACTAGAGGTGTGACTTGCCTATGTTGCGAATTGTCACCGCCCTTGTGGGCGTAGCGGCCCTTTCCGCCTGCACCACCGAGGCGCCTGCCTCCGGGGTGGGCTTCGGGTCGCCGGGCGGTTACTCTGCCGCGACCGCGACGTCCCCCACGGCGGCGTCAAGCCCGGTCGAGTATGATGACGGCTTCATGTACGGCAGGCTGACACGGACGACGCAAGGCGGCACCGAAATCGCGACGTTGGACAAGATTCGCTACCACAACATCTTCGCCCTGCGGAGCGAGCAGGAGTCTGTCGACGCTTTCCGCCAGGAGGTGTCCTCCATAACGGGCTGTAGTGTCAGCCATGTGTCACGGCGCACTTCGAACTTTGACCTGACATCGGTCACGGCGATCCTGGACTGCGGCTGACCAACCGGCGGCTGCCCCGCGCGCCGGGCCCGGCTGGCCATCTACGCGGTCAGCATCAGCAGTTCGGGACGTTCACGGCCAGCCCGCCAAGAGAGGTTTCCTTGTACTTCTCATGCATGTCGCGCCCGGTCTGGCGCATCGTCTCGATGCAGACGTCAAGGCTGACGAGGTGCTGGCCGTCGCCGCGCATCGAAAGCGAGGCGGCGGAGACCGCCTTGATCGCGCCAAGGCCGTTCCGTTCGATGCAGGGCACCTGGACCAGGCCCTTCACCGGGTCGCAGGTCATGCCGAGATGGTGTTCCAGCGCAATTTCTGCCGCGTTTTCCACCTGTTCGGGGGTGCCACCCAGGACGGCGCAAAGGCCCGCGGCGGCCATGGCGGCGGCGGACCCGACTTCAGCCTGGCAGCCGCACTCGGCGCCAGAGATCGAGGCATTGTGCTTGCAAAGCCCGCCGATGGCCGCGGCGGTCAGGAGGAAGTCGCCGACCTTTGCCGTCGAGGCGCCCGGCACGTGGTCCAGCCAGTAGCGGATGACAGCAGGGACGACTCCCGCGGCGCCGTTCGTTGGGGCGGTGACAACCTGGCCGCCGGCGGCGTTCTCCTCGTTCACCGCCATGGCGTAGAGGCTCATCCAGTCGTTGATCGTGTGCGGGGGCGTCAGGTTCAGTCCGCGCTCGGCCAGAAGCGCGTCGTGTATGCCCTTGGCCCGCCTGCGCACCTTGAGGCCGCCGGGCAGGATGCCCTCGCCCTTCATGCCGCGCGAGATGCAGTCGTTCATGACCTGCCAGACGCGGTTGATGCCCGCGTCCAGGTCTGCAGCCGTACGGAATTTCAGCTCGTTGGCGCGCTTCATCTGGGCGATGGAAAGCCCGGATTTATTCGCCATCTCAAGCATTTCCGCCGCAGTCTCGAACGGATAGGGGACATCGGCCCGCGCCTTGGACTTGGCCCCGCCCGCGTCGGCGAGCTCGGCCTCGGTCAGGACGAAGCCACCACCGATGGAATAGTAGGTCTCGGTCAGGATCACATCGCCCTGGGCGTCGGTGGCTTTCAGGATCATCCCGTTGGCATGACGCGGAAGCGCGGGGCCGTAGTCGAAGAGGAGATCCTTGCCTGGATCGAAGGCCAGCGCGCCAAGACCGGGCACCTCGATCACATGGGTTTCCTTGATCCTCGCCAGCGCCGCCTCGGCCTTTTCGGCGTCATAGGTCGCGGGCTCGAACCCGGCGAGGCCAAGGATCGTCGCGCGGTCGGTGGCATGGCCCACGCCCGTGAAGGCGAGCGAGCCGTGCAGCGAGGCGCGCAGCCCGTGGAAGTGGAAGGGCGAGGCGCGGAGCGCGTCAAGGAAGCGCGCGGCGGCGACCATCGGGCCCATCGTGTGGGAGGACGACGGGCCGATGCCCACCTTGAACATGTCGAAAACGGAGAGGAACATCAGGTACCTGGGTTGGTGAAGGGTGTGGGGCCAAGGCCATCCGAAGCCGCGATGCGAAGCGCGGCAGGCCGGGCCTCATGCGCGGCGAGGACGGCCTTCAGATGGGGGAAGTCGTCGAGACGGATGCCGTAGGGGGCGGGCGGCAGAAGGATCAGCCAGCGCACGAGGACGCCGATGTAGTAGCCGAGGACGCCGGGATGGTCCGGCGACAGCCAGCGGGGGGCCTGCGCGGCCAGCATTGCCTCCATCAGTCCAAGGCGCGCGACGATCTGCTCCTGCGCGGCGGCGCGGGCGGCGTCGGTGTTGGCCTCGCCCGCGGGTCGGTGCGGATAGAACATCGCCAGCGCCGCCTGGTGGAGCGCGTTCGAGGTGAAGAACAGCCAGGAGAGGAACGCCCCGCGGTCCGGGTCCGTGGGTCCGGGACCAAGGCGGCCGGTCCGGTCCACGAGCCACAGAAGGATCGCCGCCGTCTCGAACATCGGGCCGTCGTCGGTTTCCAGCGCCGGGATCAGGCCCACGGGGTTCACCTGCCGGAACTCGGGCGACGCGAGCGCACCGCCGTCGATGTCGACAATGGCCAGGGTGTGCGGCAGCTCCAGCTCTTCCAGGGCGAAGCGGACGATGGTCGAGGCGAAGTCGGGGGCGTGGTGGAGCGTCAGCGTCATGCGGCCTCCGGCGCGGTGTAGGGATGTGCGCCAAGCCCGTCGGTCACCGCAAGCCGGCGTGCGGCGGGCGTCGCCTCGTGTGCGGCAAGCATCGCCTTCAGCGCGGGGAAGGGGTCCAGGCTGAAGCGCTGGCCCGGGTCCTCGGGCAGATAGACCGCCCAGCGGATCAGGATGCCGAGGTAGTGTCCCAACCCCGGCTGCTGCGGGGTCAGCCACAGGGGCGCGCGGGTCCGGATCAGCGCTTCCAGGTGGTCCGCCTGGACCATCAGCCGCTCAAGTGCAAACCTACCGGTCTCCTCGGCGGCACCAGGCCCTGCAGGCCGTTCCGGATGAATGAGCGCCATGACACCGGGATGGACCGTGTTCGCCACGAAGAACAGCCAGGACAGGAAGGCGGCGGCCTCCGGCTCGTCGATCCCCGGACCTAGACCTCCGTGCCGCGCGTTCAGCCACAGAAGGATCGCCGCCGTCTCGAAAACCGGCCCCTCGGGTGTTTCCAGCACCGGGATCAGCCCCTGCGGGTTCGCCGCGCGAAAGCCGGGAGCGTCGAAGTCACCCGCATCCCAGTCCATTGGCCTGATGCGGTAGTCGAGCCCCAGTTCCTCCAGCGCGAGCCGGATGACCTGCGACCCCCAGTCGGGGCAGTGATAGAGCGTCAACGTCACAGGACGGACCCCTCGGGCGGGTTCGGCTGCTCGGGGTTCGAAAAGGGCAGCGCCCCCAATCCCTCGGCCCGGGCGACGACCCGGGTTTCGACGCGGGCTTCCTGCGCGCGGGCAAGCGCGGCCAGTGTCGGATACTCGGCCATGTCCAGCCAGCGCGGGCCGTTCACCGGGTAGAGATGTGCCCATCGGGCCAGCGTGACAGTGTAGACGCCAAGCGGCTTCCCGGCGGCGAAAAGCTTGGGGTGCTGCAGGGCAGCCGTCTCCAGAAGGCCGAAGTGGCGGAGCATCCGGTTCGCCATGATTTCCAGATGCGCGGCATGGCCGTCGACAGGGGCATACTGGTGCGGGTAGAAGATCTGCCGCAGGTCGGCATGTGCGGTGTTCGACAGGAAGAAGAGCCATTGCAGGAAAACCGGGCGGTCGGCCTCGGCCGGGCCGGGGCCAAGATGGTGGGTGTCGGTCAGCCACAGCAGGATCGCCCCGGTTTCCGCGATCGGGCCTGCAGGTGTCTCCAGAACCGGTATCAGCCCGGTCGGGTTCAGCGCCCGGTAGGTCGCGCTGTCCTGCTGCCGCGTCGCCCGGTCCACCAGCGCGGTTCGATAGGAAATCCCCGCGCCGTCCAGCACCAGCCGGATGATCAGCGAGGCGTTGTCGGGGGCGTAATGCAGCGTGTACATCGTCAGTCCTCTGGCGCGACCCTTGCCCAAGTCTAGCGTTGTCGCAGGGCGAAAAGCGACTCCTTGTCGGCTCTTTGTCGCCCAGGCTGGGTCCCGCGGACGCAGTTAAGCCTTCGTAAACCATTTCATCGCCAGTCTGCCGCGCGACAGCGTCAGGAGGGACGAAGATGGCACAGATTCTGGTGATCGCGGGACTGCTGGTCTGGCCCTTCGCGGCGATGGCCGAGGAGACGGCGCTCGACAAGGCGATGAGCAAGGACCCGGACCGCTTCGCAGGTCAGATCGGGGACCTTATCTCGGGGTTCGGCGGGCCGGACGGGCTTGGTCTTGCCGGGATCGAGGAGCATATCGCGCTGGAACGCGCGGGGGCGCGGGCTTCGACCCTGCGCCGGTTCCTTGCGCTGGACCTTGATGCGGATGGTACGGTGGACCGTGCCGAGTTGCAGGTCAGCCAGCGCGCCGCCAATGCCGAGGGGCGGGGGCGGCTGGAACGGCAGTTCGTCGCGGCGGACGCGGATGGAAACGGGCGGGTGGATGCGGCAGAGCTGGCGGAACAGGGCCGCCTTGCCGGGCTTCGCGCCCTTGGCGAGGACGAGGCGGGTCTCTTGCGCGGTCTCATGGCGCTGGACGCCGACGGCAACGGGGCCCTGACCTCGGCCGAGGTGGCGCGCGCCGTGGCGGGGCTGGAAAAGGCCGGCTAGCGCAACGGTCTGTCGCCATTGAAGCCTCTCGCCCTTTTGGGACGATTGGGGTATCTCGTGGGCAGGCAACAGGGGGACTGTCATGGCTGCGGAACTTTCTCCGATCGACCAGGCCAAGTTCGTGGCCGCTCGCCGGTCGGTGGATTTCGTCGAGAACGGGATGAAGCTGGGGCTTGGTACCGGGTCGACCGCGGCCTGGATGGTGCGTTGCCTGGCAGAGCGCGTGCGCGAAGAGGGGTTGCAGGTCACCTGCGTCTCGACATCCGAGCGGACGGCGGACCTTGCCCGAGCGGTGGGTCTGACGGTGGTGGGGCTGGACGAGACCAAATGGCTTGACCTGACCATCGACGGCGCGGACGAGTTCGACCAGAACCTGAACCTGATCAAGGGCGGCGGCGCGGCGCTTCTGCAGGAGAAGATCGTCGCCACGGCCAGCGACCGGATGATCGTGATCGCCGATGCCGCGAAGGAGGTCGCGCAGCTTGGGGCCTTCCCGCTGCCGGTCGAGGTGATCCCCTTCGGCTGGCAGACGACGAAGGCGCTGATCGAGGAAACGCTCTACAGCCTGGACGTGATGGCCCGCGACGTGTCGCTGCGGATGACCAAGCAGGCCCCGCTGATCACCGACGAGGGGCATTACATCCTGGATCTGAACCTCAAGCGGATCGGCAACCCGCGGCAGCTGGCGCTGGTCCTGAACCAGATCCCCGGCGTGGTCGAGAACGGGCTTTTCATCGACATCTGCGACGTGGTGGTCATCGGCCACGGCGACGGCCGCGTGACGGTGCGCGACATCAACTCGGGCCGCGTCGAGACGGGCGCAGTGGACATCACCGAAAGCCGCAACATCTTCGCCGATCTGGACTGAGCCAAAGGGGCGGACAGGCGAAAAGCGCAGGCGGGGGCTTTCGCCCGGCCACCAGAGGGCATAGCTCTGTCGACATTAAGCGACAGGGGGCAGCAGATGACCTTCGACTACGACCTTTTCGTCATCGGTGGCGGCTCTGGTGGCGTGCGCGCGGCGCGGATCGCATCCGGCGAGTATGGCGCGAAGGTGGGGCTGGCCGAGGAAAGCCGGATGGGCGGCACCTGCGTCATCCGGGGCTGCGTGCCGAAGAAGCTGATGGTGTTCGCCAGCGCCTATCCCGAGGCCATCGCCGAAGCGCGGGAATATGGCTGGGACGTCACCGCGGGCGGCTTCGACTGGGCCCGCTTCCGTGCGCGGCTGGAATCCGAGCTTGACCGGCTGGAAGGCGCCTACCGCAACACGCTGAAGAACGCGGGCGTGACCATCCACGACGAACGCGCGGTGATCGTCGATGCCCACCGCGTCCGCCTTGCCTCGGGGCAGGAGTTCACCACCAAGCACATCCTCGTCGCCACCGGCGGCTGGCCCTTCGTGCCGGACATTCCGGGCAAGGAACTGGCCATCACCTCGAACGAGATGTTCCATCTGCCTGACCTGCCGAAGCGCGCACTGGTGGTGGGCGGGGGCTATATCGCATCCGAATTCGCCTGCATCCTGAACGGGTTGGGCGTTAAGGTCAGCCAGTACTACCGCGGTGCGCAGATTCTTCGCGGCTTTGACGACGAGGCGCGGGGCCATGTCGCCAATGCCATGCGGGCGAACGGCATCGACATCCACTGCGGCACCGATGTCATGCGGCTGGAAAAGACCGCCACCGGCATCCGCGCCGTCGCCACCGACGGGACCGAACGCGAGTTCGACCTTGTGCTCTATGCCACCGGGCGCCGTCCGAACAGCCGGGGCATCGGCCTGGAAGAGGTCGGCGTCACGCTGGGCCGCAACGGCGAGATCCCGGTCGACGCCTACAGCCAGACCGCTGTTCCTTCGGTCTTCGCCGTGGGAGACGTCACCGGCCGCATCAACCTGACCCCGGTGGCGATCCGCGAGGGGCACGCCTTCGCGGACACCGTCTTCGGCGCTAGGCCGACGACCTTCGACCACAGCCTCGTCGCCTCGGCCGTCTTCACCCAGCCCGAGTTCGGATCGATCGGCCTTTCCGAGGAAGCCGCCCGCGACCAGGAACCGATCGAGGTCTACGCCACCGCCTTCCGCCCGATGCGGACGCTCTTTGCCGGCAAGCAGGACCGGGTGCTGATGAAACTGATCGTAAGTCAGGCCACGCGCAGGGTCCTTGGTTGCCACATCGTCGCACCGGAAGCGGGCGAGATGATCCAGCTTGCGGCCATCGCGATCGGCATGGGCGCGACCAAAGAGGATTTCGACCGGACCTGCGCCGTCCATCCGACCATGGCGGAAGAGCTGGTCACGATGCGAAAACCGGTCAGAACCGCCTGACTTCTGGCGTGGACGGGTTGATTTCCGGCTGGATATGACCAGCTTAGGGCAAAGGTAAAAACAAGGGGTTCTTTTCAATGGCAGGAAGTGGCGGTCCCTGGGGCGGCGGTGGCGGCTCGGGAGGAGACGGCAACAGGGGCAACGACGACGACGAAGACCGCCGCGGTGGCGGTCGGCGTGGCGAACCCGGACCCCAGATCCCCGAGATCGACCAGCTGATGAAGCGCGGCCAGGAACAGCTCCGTGTCCTCATGGGCGGACGCGGCAACCGTGGCACCGGTGGCCCCGGCAGCGACCCGGGCGGCCCGGTCTTCACCAAGCAGAGCCTCGGCCTCGGCGCGCTGGCGCTCATCGCGGTCTGGGCCTTCATGTCATTCTACACGGTCCGCCCCGAAGAACGCTCGGTCGAGCTGTTCCTGGGCGAAAGCTCGGGCGTCGGTGATCCCGGCCTGAACTTCGCGCCCTGGCCCATCGTGACCTTCGAGAAGGTCCAGGTCACCGGCGAACGCACGACGGACATCGGCACTGTGGCGGGAAGCGCTGACACCGGCCTCATGCTCACGCGCGACCAGAACATCGTCGACATCGGCTTCCAGGTGGTCTGGAACATCTCGGACCCCGAGAAGTACCTCTTCAACCTGGTCGACCCCGAGGACACGATCCGCGCCGTCAGCGAAAGCGCCATGCGCGACATCATCGCCCGGTCCGAGCTTTCGCCGATCCTGAACCGCGACCGGGGCGTCATCGCCTCGGACCTGCGGACGGCAGTGCAGGCCACGCTCGACAGCTACAACGCCGGGATCTCGGTGATCCGCGTGAACCTGCAGGTTGCCCAGCCCCCGCGCGAGGTGATCGATGCCTTCCGCGCCGTGCAGGCGGCCCAGCAGGAACGCGACCGGCTTGAGAAAGAGGCCGACGCCTATGCCAACCAGGTCACCGCCGGTGCCCGAGGCGAGGCGGCCCGACTTCTGGAAGACGCCGAGGCCTACCGGGCCCAGGCCGTGAACAGCGCCCAGGGTGAGGCGGCGCGCTTCCTGTCGGTCTACACCGAATACGTGAAGGCGCCCGAGGTGACCCGGCGGCGGCTTTACCTGGAAACGATGGAACGGGTGATGGGGGGCATGAACAAGGTGATCCTCGATGGCGTCTCGGGCGGCGAATCGGGGCAGGGCGTCGTGCCCTTCCTGCCGCTGAACGAGCTTGGGCGGATGACGCCCAGCCAGGGTGGCGCTAGCGCCGGGGGGACCAACTGATGCGCGCGATGTACATCATTCCGGCCTTCGTGGTCCTTCTCGTGCTGGTCCTGTCCTCGGTTTTCATCGTGGACGAAAGAAAGCGTGCCCTTGTGCTGCAGTTCGGCCAGGTCATGCAGGTCAAGGAAACCCCCGGCCTGGGCTTCAAGATCCCGCTCGTGCAGGACGTGGTTCTGTATGAAGACCGTATCCTGGGCCTCCAGACCCAGCCGATCGAAGTGACCCTTCTGTCGGACCGCCGCCTGGTGGTGGACGCCTTCGCCCGCTGGCGGATCGTCAATCTGGTGGAATTCCGCCAGTCCGTCGGCACCGCCGGCGAGGAACGCGCCCAGCAGCTTCTGGGCAACATCCTCAGCCAGGCGATCCCGGAAGTCCTTGGTAATGCAACGCAAGAGCAGGTCCTCAGCCAGGACCGGGCCGGTCTGATGAACCAGATCCTGACCATCGCCAAGCGCGAAGGCTCGGCCTTGGGGATCGACGTGATCGACGTGCGGCTGACCCGCACCGACCTGCCCGAGCAGAACCTTGAAGCGACCTTCGCCCGGATGCGGGCCGAACGCGAACGCGAGGCGGCGGACGAACGGGCGCGGGGCGGCGAAGCGGCGCAGCGCGTCCGCGCCTCGGCCGACCGGACGGTGATCGAACTGACCTCGGACGCCCGGCGTCAGGCTGACGTGATCCGCGGCGAGGCCGATGCCGAACGCAACCGCATCCTTGCCGAAGCCTATGGCCAGGATCCGGAGTTCTTCGCCTTCACCCGGTCGCTGACCGCATACGAGGCCAGCCTCAAGGGCGAAAACTCGTCGATCGTGATGCAGCCGGACAGCGAGTTCTTCGACTACCTGCGTTCGGACGCGGGCCGTCCGACCGGGGCATCCATCGGACCGGCCACATCCGCGCCGGCCGAGGCTGCTCCTGCCGATGAGGCCGCCCCGGCGGAACCGGCAGCGGAAGAGGCTCCGGCCAATCCGTGAGCGAGGTCGTCCTGGCCCTCGGGCTGGTGCTTGCAATCGAGGGGCTGGTGCTTGCACTGGCCCCTCGTCGTATCGAGGATGTGCTGCGCCTTCTGGCCAGCCTGGGTCTGGAGCAGCGCCGTTTGATCGGACTAGGCGCGTTGGCTTTCGGCGTGGCGCTGGTCTGGGTCGCGCAGGCGGGATGACATATTCCTTCACATCACCTTGATGCGCCGCGACGGGGTTTGCATTGCCGACCGCGCTCACTAACTGTTTGTTCAGCACCGACGCGGCAGGGTCCGATCCCGTTGCCGCAGCCGTCCCGACTTGAACAGGAGTTCGCACCTTGCCCGACCTCACTCCCTCCATCCGCAATGCCCTGCGGTCCAGCACCGTTCTGGCGCTGGTCCTGGGCTTCGGTCTCAGCGTCGCGCCCGTTCATGACGCGCAGGCGTTCGGCGCGCCGGAAAGTTTTGCCGAACTGGCCGAGAAGATCAGTCCCTCGGTCGTGAACATCACCACCTCGGCGATGATAGCCGCCCCGGCCGACGGTTCGCCGATGGTTCCGGAAGGCAGCCCATTCGAGGATTTCTTCGATGACTTCGGCGGCCCCGGACCCGGCGGCCCCCAGCGGTCCGAAGCGCTCGGTTCGGGCTTCGTCATCTCCGAGGACGGCTTCATCGTCACGAATAACCACGTGATCGAAGGCGCCGACGAGATCACCATCGAGTTCTTCTCGGGCAAGAAGCTCAAGGCCGAGCTGGTGGGCACCGACCCCAAGACCGACATCGCGCTTCTCAAGGTCGAAAGCGACGAGCCCCTTCCCTTCGTGAGCTTCGGCAACTCGGACCTGATGCGCGTGGGCGACTGGGTCATGGCCATGGGCAACCCGCTTGGCCAGGGCTTCTCGGTCAGCGCGGGCATCGTCTCGGCCCGCGGCCGCGAGCTGTCGGGGACCTACGACGACTTCATCCAGACCGACGCCGCCATCAACCGCGGCAACTCGGGCGGCCCCCTGTTCAACATGGACGGCCAGGTGATCGGGGTGAACACCGCGATCCTCTCGCCCAACGGCGGCTCGATTGGCATCGGCTTCTCGATGTCCTCGAACGTGGTGACCAAGGTCGTGGACCAGCTGAAGGAGTTCGGCGAGACCCGCCGCGGCTGGCTGGGTGTCCGCATCCAGGACATGACCCCCGAGATCGCGGAATCGATGGGCCTGACTGACGCCAAGGGCGCGCTCGTCACCGACGTTCCCGAGGGCCCGGCAAAATCGGCCGGCATTCTGGCAGGGGACGTGATCACCCGCTTTGCCGGGGAAGAGGTGGCCGACGCCGGCGACCTGACCCGCCGCGTGGCCGATGCTCCCATCGGTGAGGCCGTGCCGGTCATCGTCCTGCGCGACGGCAAGACCGAGACCCTCGCCGTGACGCTCGGCCGCCGCGAAGAGGCCGAGGCCGCCACCATGCCGGCCTCCGCGACCGCCCCCGACGCGCCGAAGGAACTGGAGACGCTCGGCCTGACGCTCGCGCCGCTGGATGACGACCTGCGCAGCCGTCTTGGGCTGGAAGCCAGCGCCGAGGGTCTCGTGGTCACCGCAGTCGACCAGGCGTCGGAAGCCTTCAGCAAGGGCCTTGTGGAGGGCGACCTGATTACCGAGGCCGGCCAGCAGAAGGTCGTGCGGCTGCAGGATCTGGAGGACCGCATCCAGGAGGCGAAGGATGCCGGACGGAAGTCGATCCTCCTCCTCGTGCGCCGCGGCGGCGACCCGCGCTTCGTGGCGCTGTCGATCGAGGACTGAGCTTCGGTTTGAAACGAAGAAATGGCGGCGGGGGTCTCTCTGCCGCCAAATTTCTTGAGTAAGTAATTTGACAAATTCCTTGCTTAAGGAATTTTGGTCCCGTGGTTACGGCTGGTCCCCCGCCCGCACCCCTTCGAACTTGAACCCCGGGTCCAGAAGCCGGTCCAGCATCGGCGACAGGTCCTCGATCAGTTCGGCCACCACATGCACCACCCCCGCCTCGCGCTGGAGCTTCCCCGTCACCCGCAAAAGCCGCCCCGCGATCACCGCCCGGCGGAAGCGTTCGTAGACATTGGCCCAGACCACCACGTTCGCGGTCCCCGTCTCGTCCTCGAGCGTGACGAAGATCACCCCCTTCGCCGTCCCCGGCCGCTGCCGGACCAGCACCAGCCCCGCAACCGTCACCCGCGCGCCGGCAGGCGGCTCGCCCAGACGGGCGGCCTGCAACGCCTTGGGCGGACGCGGCCAGGGCGTGCCGCGGGCGGCGCGAGAGGAGGGGATCACGACGGTCATGAGAACAATGATAGAACATTCATCCCGCAAGGCAAGCACCCGCGCCCGGCTCCGCCCTCTGGCAAAAGCCGCCGGACTGGCCTATGTCACGTCTGACGATCCCGGGAGAGCTTGAGAATGGCGAAGATCACTTACGTCGAACATGGTGGCAAGGAACACGTCGTCGAGGTCGCGAACGGCCTCACGGTGATGGAAGGCGCGCGCGACAACGGCATTCCGGGGATCGAGGCCGATTGCGGCGGTGCCTGCGCCTGTTCGACCTGCCACGTCTACGTGGACCCCGCCTGGGTCGACAAGCTGCCGAAGAAGGACAACATGGAAGCCGACATGCTGGACTTCGCCTGGCAGCCCGATCCCAAGCGCTCGCGCCTGACCTGCCAGCTCAAGGTCACCGACGCACTGGACGGCCTGCGCGTGCAGATGCCGGAAAAGCAGATCTGACCGACCGCACCGCGAAAACTTCGTCACTCGTCGCCGGCCCTGCGACGAGGAGACGAAGTCGAACGAGGAGCGTTCAGTCCGCAGCCTTCCCCAGCCGCTCGGCCTTGCGCTTGACCAGCATGGACCGCAGGTCGTGCATGGCAAGAAGCAGCGTATCCGTCACTGCCTCAAGCTGTGCATCGCTGGCCCGCGACTGCGCCCACTGCGTCGTCAGGTTCAGGTGGTCCACCGTGCGCAGGATGTCATCCACCTCGCGCGCCTGAAGCTGGGCCTGCCGCGCCACCAGCCAGTCATCGATGGCCGCCCGGTCGGCCTCGGTCAGTGCGACATCGCCGTGCGGCTTGACGTTGCCGTTCTTCACGTTGATCGCGGCGATCTCGACCATCTCGATCCGGCGCTGGCGGTTCTCGGTTCCGATGCGGAATACCGCCGCCCCGTTCTCGCGCACCCGGAAGTAATAGTCGGGAAGGTCTGCGCCCATTCGCCTGCCTGATCCAATGCATGCGGAACCCGTCCGCCCCGCCATTCCTTGCGGAGCGCGGTCCAATCGTCAACCCGGAAGCGCGGTGCCGCCTAGACGAGTGTGGCGCAGAAGCGCTGGATGCGGGTGCAGGCCTCGCGCAGGACCTCGTCCGAGGTCGCATAGCTGACCCGGAAGTTGGGCGAGAGGCCGAAGGCCGCCCCGAAGACCACGGCCACGCCGGTTTCCTCCAGAAGCGCGGTCGCAAAGACCTCGTCGTTGGAAATCACCGTCCCTGCGGGAGTGGCCTTGCCGATGCAGCCCGAAATGTCGGGATAGACGTAGAACGCCCCCTCGGGCTTCGGGCAGCGGATGCCCTGGGCCTGGTTCAGCATGCCGACGACCAGGTCGCGGCGTCCCTGGAACACCTTCCGCCAGTCGGCCAGGAAGTCCTGCGGACCCGACAAGGCCTCCAGCGCGGCATACTGGCTGACCGAGCAGGGGTTCGAGGTCGACTGCGACTGGATCGTCCCCATCGCCTTGATCAGCGCGACCGGCCCGCCGGCATAGCCGATCCGCCAGCCGGTCATCGCATAGGCCTTGGAGACGCCGTTGCAGGTGAGCGTGCGGTCATAGAGGCCCGGCTCGATCTCGGCGGGCGTGCAGAATTCGAAATCGTCGAAGACGAGGTGTTCGTACATGTCGTCCGACATCACCCAGACATGGGGATGGCGCATGAGCACGTCGGTCAGGCACTTCAGCTCTTTCCGCGTATAGCCTGCGCCGGTGGGGTTCGACGGCGAGTTGAAGATGAACCACTTCGTGCGTGGAGTGATCGCGGCTTCCAGCTGCTCGGGCGTCAGCTTGAAGTCGGTCTCGATGCCCGCGACCACCGGCACCGGCGTACCCCCGGCCAGAAGGACCATGTCCGGGTAGCTGACCCAGTAGGGGGCAGGGATGATCACCTCGTCGCCGGGGTTCAGCGTCGCCATCAGCGCATTGTATAGGATCTGCTTGCCACCCGTGCCCACGCTGATCTGCTGCGGCGTGTAGGTCAGCCCGTTCTCGCGCAGGAACTTGGAACAGATCGCCGCCTTCAGCTCGGGGATGCCGTCCACCGCCGTGTAGCGCGTCTTGCCACTGTCGATCGCCCGCTTCGCGGCGTCGCGGATGTTTTCCGGCGTGTCGAAATCCGGTTCGCCCGCGCCAAGGCCGATCACGTCCTTGCCCTCGGACTTGAGCGCCTGCGCCTTGGTCGTCACGGCGATGGTGGGCGAGGGCTTCACCCGCGCCAGCGTGTCGGAGAGGAAGGCCATCTCAGCCCTTTCGGTGGTGGAGTTTCCGGTCGGCCTGTCTTAGGGTCCGCCCCGACAGGGTTCAAGCGGGAACAGTGGACAGATGGGCGAGACGGCTGAAGCGCGCCTGAAGCGGATGGCGATGCGGTCCTGGCGGCGCGGCACCAAGGAAATGGACCTGGTGCTGGGCCCGTTTGCGGATGCGCATCTGGCGGCGCTGTCACCGGCAGATCTGGACCTCTACGACGCGCTCTTGCAGGAGAACGACCAGGACCTCATGGCCTGGATACTGGGCCAGTCCGCCGCGCCGCCGGCCCTGGCCCCGCTTCTGGCCCGCATCACCGCCTATGCGGAAACGCGTCTCGCCGCGAAGAAATAGACGAAGTTCCCCTCAAGTTTACGGAATGTTTGCGGTTTGTGCCGATTCTATCCCCGTCCGAACGGTGGAGAAACGGTATGACAATGTATGCCCCGGTGCTTGACGGGTCGCAGAAGGCCTTCCTGACTTGCTACCTTGACAGCCTTGCCCTGGTTGAGCGGCTGCATCGCCTGCTCCTGGACGTGATCAAGGACGAATTCGAACGGCTGAACATCCTGGAAATCAACTCGGTCCAGGCGCTCTTGCTGTTCAACATCGGCGAGAACGAGGTGACGGCCGGGGAGTTGAAATCGCGCGGCTACTACCAGGGCTCGAACGTCAGCTACAACCTGAAGAAGCTGGTGGAACTCGGCTACATGCATCACCAACGGTCCGAAATCGACCGGCGCTCGGTTCGGGTCCGGCTGACCGAGAAGGGCCGCCATGTTCGCGGGCTTCTCACCGACCTCTTTGCGCGGCACTCCGAGGGGATCGAGAAGCGGGGGCTGATCGACGCGTCCGGGATGGATGACATCAACATGTCGCTGAAGCGGATGGAACGCTTCTGGACCGAACAGATCCGCTACATCTACTGAGATCCAGGGGCAGGAAACAGCCTGCAGACGGCGGTTCCGAAAGTGTTGAGAAACGGTAAACGCCCGCGACCAACCTGTTGATCTTGCAGGACCATCGACGTTTGTCCACCGTGGACAGCCCGGATCTAGTTGACCTTCCGTGTGGGCAGGAAGGGCAGGGGGGCGACCGGCAGCCCCTCCTCGATCATGGCGCGGGCCTCATCCGGCTTCGCCTCGCCGTGGATCGCCCGCTCCGGTGCCTGCCCCGCGTGGATCTTCCGCGCCTCGGCCGCGAAATTCATGCCCACGTATTCCGAGTTCTCCTCGATCTGCTTCTTCAGCGCCGCGAGCTTCTCTTCCAGTTCCGAGGCCGGGGCCGACAGGTCAGGCTTCGACGCGGCCGCCTTGCGAGAGGGGCGGACGGCCGGTGCCATCAACTCCTTCTCGACGCTGGCCGCGCCGCAAACCGGGCAGGCGACCTGTCCGGCCGCCTGAAGGGCAGCGAAGCCCTCGGCGTTCTTGAACCAGCTTTCGAAGCCATGACCGGCTTCGCATCTCAGGCTGTAGCGGATCATCTTGTGCAGTCCCGTTCCGGACCCCGGTTAGCTAACCACTCCGCGCGAAAGATCAATGCCCCTTGCGCTTGCCGGCCTTCGACAGGCCGCTCGGCCCATTGTCGTCGTCGTCATCGGCAGCGATCGGCCCGGGCCTGCCCTGAAGCGGCGGCAGAAACTGGGAGATGATCGTGGCAAGCTCCGGCTCGGCGACGAGGCTTGCCGCCTCGGCCAGGGGAAACCATTTGCGGCGGCGTTCCTTCGCCTCGGGGAACGTCTTTGCAAGGTCCTGCACGCGCATCCCGTAGACTGCGACCGCGCAGGGAATGCTCGCCTCGGGCGAGAGGCATTTCTGGTAGCCGTAGCGCCCGATGCAAAGCGGGTTCATCGTGCCGTGGACACCTGCTTCCTCCCACGCCTCCTGCGCGGCTGCGGCCTCTGGCGAAAGGCCCGGCATCGGCCAGCCCTTCGGGATCACCCAGCGTCCGGTGTCGCGGCTAGTGATCAGCAATACCTCCACGCCGCTTGCCCCGGTCCGCCAACAAAGCGCCCCGTATTGCATCCGCGTACCGCCCGCATCGGCGCCTTGCGCCGTGAACTTGTCTTGCCAACCCATGTCTGCCACCTTGGCCGCCCGGTTCCCGGATCTGGCCGCTGCTCTGTTCCTCAATTTTCAGTATCGCATATATAGGGCGCCAATGGGAAAAAAGTTCCGGAAAATTGACGGAAACCGCATCCGGATTATCTGACCCTGCATCAAAATGAGGCTGAAAAGGGGGGTGTGGCCATGCGGTATCTGACGGTTGGCGTCCTGGCCCTTCTTGCGACGCAGGCCTTGGCAGCTGACGGTTTCCGTTTTGCCTCGATCGACGGAGGCGAGATCGATCTTGACGACTGGCGCGGAAAGCCGGTCCTGGTGGTCAATACGGCCTCGCTTTGCGGATATGCGGGCCAGTTCGATGCCTTGCAGGACCTGCACGAAAGGTTCGGCGACAAGGCGCTGATCCTTGCCGTGCCCTCGAACGACTTCGACCAGGAGCTTGCCGACGAGGCTGCGGTCAAGGAATACTGCGCCATGACCTTCGACATCACCCTGCCGATGACCGAGATCACCCGGGTGAAAGGCGGTGAGGCACATCCGTTCTATGCCTGGGTGCGGGCAGAGACGGGCTTTGTGCCGGGGTGGAACTTCAACAAGGTGCTCATCGCGCCGGACGGCAGCATCGCCGGCACTTTCGGGGCACCGGTGCGGCCGGAGGGACCGCAGATCGCGGGGCAGATCGAGGCCATGCTGGAATGATCGCCGGGCCGCCGCCCGCGCCCGCCGGGTCGGTGGCTCTGCCACTGTTCATCGGATCGGACATCTACCGCGGCTCAACTTACGGGACGCGCCACCCGCTGCGCGTCCCGCGGGTCTCGACCGTGATGGACCTTGCCCGTGCGCTGGGCTGGCTGCCGCCCGATCGATTCCGCACCAGCCCCCGCGCGAAACCCGCGGCGCTGGAGCTCTGGCACCACCCCGCCTACATCGCGGCCCTGCAAGCCGCCGAGGCGCTCGGCGAAGCGACCGAGGAGATGCGGGCGCGGTTTCACCTTGGCACGCTGTCCAATCCGGTCTTCCCCGAGGTCTACCGCCGCCCCGCCACGGGTGCTGGCGGCGTGATGCTTGCCGCCGAGCTTCTTTCACGGACGCCAGGCGTGATCCACGTCCCCGGTGGAGGCACCCACCACGGTCTCCCGGACCGTGCGAACGGGTTTTGCTACCTGAATGACGTGGTCCTCGGGATCAAGGTCCTGCAGCGCGCGGGACTGACGCGGGTTGCCTATGTCGACCTCGATGCTCACCATTCCGACGGGGTGGAACTTGCCTTCGCGGGCGATCCCGGGGTCCGGATGATCTCGGTCCACGAAGAGGGGCGCTGGCCCTTCACGGGGCGGCAGGAGGAAACGGCAGGCGGGAGCGCCTTCAATCTGCCGGTTCCAAAGGGCTACAACGACAGCGAGGCGCGGGCCGTCCTGCATGACCTGATCCTTCCGCGGGTCGAGGAATTCCGGCCCGAGGCGCTGGTCCTGCAATGCGGCGCAGACAGCCTGCTTGAGGATCCGCTCTCGCGCCTTGCCCTGTCGAACCGGGCCTATCTGGAGGCCGTGCGGACGCTTCTGCCGCTGGCCCCCAGGGTGCTGGTCCTGGGCGGGGGCGGCTACAATCCCTGGTCGGTCGGCCGACTCTGGACAGCGATCTGGGGCCTTCTCGCCGGGCGGGATCTTCCGGACGGGCTTCCGGCCCAGGCGGCCGAGGTTCTTCGAGGCCTCAGCTGGAACGGCGGCGGGCGGCCGGCGCCGGACCTTGCCCTTACCACGACCCTTCTCGATGCCCCACGCGAAGGCCCGGTCCGCGCGGAGATCCGCGACCGTTTGGCCGTGCTAGCGCGGCGATGATCCGCGCCTTCCTTGGCATCGATCTGCCGCCCGCCGTGCGCGGCGCGCTTCAGGTGCAGCAGTTCCTTCTGCCCCTGCCGCGAAAGGTCGAGCCGGAGAACCTTCACCTTACGCTGGTTTTTCTGGGAGACTGTCCCGAGCCAGCTCTCGAAGCCGCGCATGAGGGCTTTGAGGCTCTGCGCGAGGAACGCTTCTCTCTCTCCCTGCAGGGCATCGGCCTTTTCGGCAAGGACAAGCCCCGCGTGGTCTGGGCCGGGGTCGTCCCTTCGCCCGGCCTGATGCATTTGCAGGCCAAGGTCGAAACCATCGCCCGTCGCGCCGGCTGCCCCGTGGACGCGCGCAGGTTCACTCCCCATGTCACGCTCGGCCGTTTCCAGCCCCCGCCACCGGCCGACGCCTTGCGCTTGGAACGCGCGGTGGCGATGGGCAGCAGCTTCCGGACCGACCCTTGGGAGGTCACCGAGCTGACCCTGTGGCGCAGCCACCTGACCACCAAGGGCGCTCACTACGAGGTGCTGGCGCAATACCCGCTGATCGCGGGCCCGTCATCTTGACAGGCGAACCGGCCTGACGCACCACGGACCGAAATCAAGGAGTGCCCCATGAAGATCGCCCACCGCGAGATCGGTCCGAACCACCCGCCGCTCGTCATTGCCGAGATCGGGATCAACCACGGTGGCGATCTGTCGGTAGCGAAAGAGATGGTGCGGCTCGCCGCGGGCGCAGGCTGCGAAATGATCAAGCACCAGACCCATATCATCGAAGACGAGATGACGGAGGAGGCGAAGTCGATCTTTCCGCCCAACGCCGATGTCTCGATCTGGCACGTGATGGAACGCTGCGCGCTGACGCTGGATGAAGAGGCGGAACTGAAGCGCTATACCGAAAGCCTGGGGATGATCTGGATTTCCACCCCGTTCAGCCGGGCAGCGGCGGACTGGCTGGAGACGCAGGATGTGCCCGCTTACAAGATCGGCAGCGGTGAGGCCGACAACCTGCCTTTGATCCGCCACATCGCGCGGAAGGGCAAGCCCGTGATCATGTCCACGGGGATGCAGACCATCGAAACCATTCGCGCCTCGGTCGACATCCTGGACCAGGCGGGCATCGAATATGCGCTGATGGAATGCACGAACCTGTACCCAAGCCCGGCCGACATCGTCTCGCTTCAGGGCGTGACGGAGTTGAAACAGGCGTTCCCCAAGGCGGTCGTGGGCTTCTCCGACCACTCCATCGGGCCGGAGATGGCGCTGGCCTCGGTGGCGCTCGGGGCCTGCATCCTGGAGCGGCACTACACCGACACGCGCTATCGCAAGGGGCCGGACATCATCAACTCGATGGACCCGGCCGAGCTGCGCTTTCTGATCGACCGGTCGAAGGAAATCTGGATCGCGGCGAACAACCCCAAGCAGCGGAGCGCCCCCGAAGAGGACGTCTACCGCTTTGCCCGGGGCTCCGTGGTGGCCGACCGCGACCTGCCCGCGGGCCATGTGATCGGAGAGATGGACATCTGGGCGCGCCGCCCGGGGTCCGGCGAGATCGCGGCCTATGACTTCGACAAGGTTGTGGGCAAACGGCTGAACCGGGCGGTGACGCGGAATACGCAGTTGAAGTGGGGGGATCTGGGGTGATCCCGGGCTGGAAGGTCCGGCGCGAGCTTTCCCGCCTGGGACAGCAATTGCGCGCTGTACCCGAGGCAATATGGGAACCCGTGGCTCGACGTCGGCACGACGCTGCGTTGCTCCAGGGGTTTCCGCTTACACAAGGCTCTGTGCCGCTTGGCTCCAAGGTGGCGATCATCCTGTGCTGGCAGCCGAACGGTATTGTTCCATCCTTTCTGGAAACGCTCGATCATCTGATCCGCAATGGCTATGCACCGTTCGTCGTCGCCAATGCAGCAATTCTCGCGTCCGACCGGCCCGACATCATCAGCCGAAGCTGGCGGACCATGGAGCGACCGAACTTTGGATATGACTTCGGTGGATATCGCGACGGACTTGTCATGCTGCGCCGCTGGGGCGTGACGCCCGAGAGGCTTGTCATAATGAATGACAGCGTGTGGTTTCCCGTTTGGGCTTCCGACGATACCTTGCAGCAGGCCGAACGCACCGCATCTGACGTTGCGGGCATGATCCTGCGGAACCGGAACGACAGCGATTTTCTGGAATCCTATTTCTTCTCGATAAAGGGGACGGTTCTGGACCATGCCGGTTTCCGCGCGTTTTGGGACGGCCTGCGTTTGACCTCGAACAAATACAAGGTGATCCGCCGGGGTGAGCGCGGATTTGGCGCGGCGCTGACAAAGTCTGGACTGACGATGGGCGCGCTGTTTCCCCGGGCGCGCTTTCTTGACGCAATCGCCGCGCTGAACTCCGCTTCGCTTCGTCAGGTTCTCCGGTATGCGGCCTCACCCGATCCGGACACCATCGCGGGCGCAATGGCGTTGGCAAACGCCCCTGACTCGCCTGTTTGGCAAGACGCTGCGCGGTCCTACGTGGAACGCGTTCTTCTGAAGGGGCAGGTCTACAGCACCCTTCCCGTGCTGGCGGCCAAGTTGAACTATCCGGTTCTGAAGAAGAGTCGCGAGCCGGTAAGTGCATGCTGGAGAAACGCTTTTCTGCGAGCAGTGCAGGACGGGGTGCTTCCGCCGCCTTTGCCGACAGTCTTGGTCGAGGCAAGGCAAGCGACCTAGATTGGCGTGTTTCGCCACTTGGGATATATTCAAGCTTTTCATTTCTCGCGTTTGGCGATACCCCACTTCGGGGTTGCTGGTCGCTCTGGTTGTGTCAGCTCCGGGAACCAAGCCGACAATTGCCGTCAATCGGTGGACACTGAATGATTGAACAAAAGCACGTCTATGATTACGACATTGACCTGACGTCCGATACGGCGCCGGCTCGCGTGATCCGGATGGTGCGGCGTGGCAGCAAGGTGCTTGAAATCGGCGCCGGTCCCGGTTCGATCACCCGCCATCTTGCAAATACTCTGGGCTGCGACGTCGACGCGCTTGAAGTCGACCCTTCGGCCATCGAAATCCTGAAGTCGTACGGTCTGAACGCCTATCCAGGCGATCTGAACAACGCCGGTTGGAGCGAGGAGATTGCCGCCAAGCGGGGCAAGTTCGATTTCGTGATCGCGGCCGATGTGTTGGAGCACGTGATCGATCCCTGGGCGGTTCTGGCCGAAATGAAATCGCTGCTTGATGACGATGGCCAGATCATCCTGTCGATCCCTCATGTCGGGCACGCTGCCGTCGTCGCGTGCTTGCTGGACGAGGATTTCGAGTATGGGCCATGGGGACTTCTGGACCGCACCCATGTCCGCTTCTTTGGCATCAAGAACATGCAGGCCCTGATAAACGACGCGGGCCTCGTCATCGAAGAGGCCGAATTCGTTACCCGAACTCCCGAGATGACGGAGTTCGTAAGTCACTGGGAGCGCATACCGTCCGATATCCGGTCGGCGATCCAGCGCAACCGTTTTTCACATGTGCTCCAGGCGGTTGTACGGCTTCGATCTGCGAAGGGCGACGAGCGAGGGATCGACCTTCTCTCCCTGACGCCTTCGCCGCCTGATCAGGAGGCGGTCGAAAAGTGGACCCGCACGATGAGACGGCACGCCAAGAGCCGGACCGAAGTGGACACACGGAGCACTTTCGGCGCAACACCGGTATACGGTCCGAAGAGTTCGCTTTCGGGCAAATTGCATCGACTTAGGAAAAAGTTGGCGAAGCGTTTCGCGAAGTGAAGGGTAGTTAGTTTGACTGAAGAAAGTGCCGACCTGCGGCTGGTCGCGTTCTACTTGCCGCAATTTCATCCGTTTCCGGAGAATGACAAATGGTGGGGCAAAGGCTTCACCGAGTGGACGAACGTAACCCGTGCGAAGCCGATGTATGTGGGCCACTACCAGCCGCACCTGCCATCTGACCTGGGCTTCTACGACCTGCGCGTTCCGGAAGTGCGGCGCGAACAGGCTGTCATGGCGAAGGCCTACGGGATCGATGCGTTCTGCTACCACTATTACTGGTTTTCCGGCAAACGCCTGATGGAACGCCCGCTTGACGACATGCTCGCCGACCCCGAAATGGACATGCCTTTCTGCCTGTGCTGGGCCAATGAGAATTGGACCCGCCGTTGGGATGGCAGGGAGCATGAACTATTGATCAGGCAGGACTATCACCCCGAAGACCCGGTGGAATCCTTGCGGTCCATGTTGCCCTACCTTCGGGATCGGCGATACCTGACGCACAAAGGGCGGAAGATCATTGTCGTCTACCGGCCGCAGAACCTGCCGCACTCGGCGCGATGGGTGGAAGCCTGGCGCGTCGAGGCGCGTGCCCTGGGATTGGGCGAGTTGCACCTCGTCTGTGCCCTGACCCATGACAACTGGTCCTACAAGGCCATGGGCTTCGATGCCGGAGTCGAATTCCCGCCACACAATCTCGAGCCGGAAATGAACAGGCACCTGCACAAGGTGGGCTTCTTCGAGAAGTTTGTGGGGGTTCTGCCTGACTTGAAGGATGTGGCCGAGTACTATCTCAATCGCGACCGTTCGGCCGAGCCGAATGTCCATCGGACTGTATACCCTTCCTGGGACAACACCGCGCGCCGCCGCGAACGCGCCCTTATCACCCTGAATGGCACGCCGGAAAACTATGAATACTGGCTCCACCGGGCGATCGAGGAGACCCGGCGCGAAACCGGCGGCAAGGATGGCCTCGTCTTCATCAATGCCTGGAACGAATGGGCCGAGGGCTGTCATCTGGAGCCGGATCATCGCTATGGCCGGGCCTTCCTGGAGGCGACACTGCGTGCGAAACACGGCAGCGCGATGAAGGACTGGACCCATGTCGGCATTCCGGCCGACGCTGATGGTCCGGCGCAGGACCTCTATGTAGCGAAGCTGTCCAAGCTTAAGCAGGCCAAGTCGAAGCACAGTTCAGGCGTGCGCCGTGCTGTCCTAAGGTTACGCGATGCGCTGCGGGTGCTGCGGGGCAAGAAGGTGCGCTGAGGCTGCATTGATTGGCCTTGCGCGACCGCTCATTGTTGCGCAGCGTTCCAACCTGCGTCAAAGGATGGATGGCAAGACCGGGCACTACGGAGCATCCGATGACAGAGATGGCCAGTTTGGCCCATGACCACCGGCGGTTCTGGCCGAAGCGGCCGCACGCGTCCGGCGCCCCCTCGGACATTGCCCCCTGCGCCTCGCCCTCTCCTCTGCCCAAACCATGACCCGCCACCTTCTCTTCCTCACCGGCACCCGGGCCGACTTTGGCAAGCTACAGCCGCTGGCCGCCGCTGCCCGGGATGCGGGGCATAAGGTGACCTTCTTCGTCACCGGCATGCACATGATGGAGCGCTACGGCCTGACCCGGAACGAGGTCCGGAGGATGGAGGGCGTCGCGGTCGAGGAGTTCGTCAATCAGGCCGAGGGCGATCCACAGGACCTGGTCCTAGCCCGCACGGTCACCGGCTTCTCTGCTTACGTGCACCGGGTGAGGCCCGATCTGATCATCCTCCACGGCGACCGGATCGAGGCGCTGGCAGGCGCGCTGGTGGCGGCGACCAACTACATCCGCTCGGCCCATGTCGAGGGGGGCGAGGTGTCGGGCACCATCGACGAGGTCTTCCGCCACTGCAACACCAAGCTGTGCACGCACCATTTCGTGTCGTCCGAGGCGGCGGGCCGCCGGGTCCGCGCGCTGGGCGAGCCCGAAGAGACGATCCACCCCATCGGCTCGCCGGAACTCGACTTCCATGCCCGCCCGTCGGGCGTCGCGCTGGACGAGGTCCGCGCGCGCTATGACATCGCCTTTGATGACTACGGCATCGTCACCTTCCATCCGGTGACGAGCGAACAGGACACGATCGGTCGGCAGGCGGCGGACCTGTTCAGCGCTCTGGACGCCTCGGGCCGCAGCTTTGTCGTGATCTCGCCAAACAATGACCCGGGGTCGAAGGACATCTTCGAGGTGCTTGAAACCCTGCCGAAATCCCGGTTCCGAGTTCTTCCGTCGATGCGGTTCGCGCATTTCTCCGAGCTGATGAAGAATGCCGCCTGCATGGTCGGCAACTCCTCGGCCGGGGTGCGCGAGGCACCTTTCCTGGGGCTGCCCTCGCTGGACATCGGGACGCGGCAGTCGAACCGCTCCGACGCGCCCTCGGTCGTGGCTTGCGAGGCGGCGGACCGGGCGGTGATCCTTGATTTCCTGTCCCGTCACTGGGGCCGCCAGGCCACCCCGCACGAAGGTTTCGGCCAGGGCAGCGCCGCCGAGCGCTTCGTGGAGACGCTTGCCCGGCCCGAGTTCTGGACCCTGAGCCTGCAGAAGGCCTTCCGTGACTAGGCCCTCCTTCGCGCTGTCCGCATACCTCACGGCCTCGCGCGCGATCCCTCTGGTCGCGCCGCGCCTTCTCGCCCGGAGGCTTGCGCGGGGGAAGGAGTTGCCGGACCGCTGGCGCGAGAAACTGGGCGAGCCTTCGCTGCCCCGTCCCGCTGGTCCGCTGATCTGGCTGCACGCCGTGGGGCTGGGCGAGGTTCTGGCGCTGCGGGGGCTGATTGGCGCGATGGCAGAGCAGTCAGGGGCCGAGTTCCTTGTGACCTCCACCACCCGCGGGTCGGCCGAGGTGCTGGCGAAGAACCTGCCGCCCCGCACCCGCCACCAGTTCCTCCCGCTGGACGCGCCCAGCTACCTGGCGCGCTTCCTGGACCACTGGCGACCCTCGCTGTCGGTCTGGGCCGAGCAGGACCTCTGGCCTGGTGCTGTCCATGCGGCCAGTGGGCGCGGCATCCCCCTTGCGCTGGTGAACGCGCGGATGAACGCCGAGGCCTATGCCCGCCGCCGCCGCTTTGCCGCGCTTTACTGCGAGCTCCTTTCGCGATTCCGCCTGATCGGCGCGCAGGACCAAGGGACGGCCCGGCACCTGCAATCCCTTGGCGCGAAAGATGTCCGCGTCATGACATCTCTGAAGGCCGCCGCGCCGCCTCTGGCCGCCGACTCGAAGGCCCTCGCCGCCGTTCGTGAGGCGCTGATCGGACAGAGGCCGGTCCTTCTGGCCTCTTCCCACTCCGAGGACGAGTTCGTGACCCTGTCGGCCTTCCGCGCGCTGGCGGCACGGCCGCTCCTGGTGATCGCCCCGCGCGATCCGTCTCGCGGCGCCGAGATCGCCGCCCGGGTGGCAGAGCATCGCCTGACCGCGACCCGCCGCAGTGCAGGTGAGGGGCCCACCGCCGATGTCTGGGTCGCGGACAGTCTGGGGGAGATGGGGCTCTGGTATCGCGTTTGCCCCACCACGATCATCGGCGGCACCTTTGGTCCGACCGAGGGTCATAACCCCTGGGAACCGGCAGCGCTGGGATCGGCGATCCTGCACGGCCCCAGGACGGTCAATTTTGCGGGTGATTTCAGCGCCCTGCATCAGGTTGCAGCGGCGCGCCTGGTGATGCCCGACAGCCTGGGGCCGGCCCTGGCCGAGGATCACTCCGACATGGCCGCCCGCGCCCAGTCGGCCTCGGATGCCGCGCAGGGAACGCTCGCACCGCTTGCCGCCGAACTTCTCGCGCTCGGTGGCGTGGCATGAGGCTCTGGGTCTTCCTCCGCCTCTGGTCCCTGCTCTGGCACATCGGACTGCCCGTGGTCCTGGCATACCTCTGGAAGCGCGGCCGAAAGGATCCGCTTTACGCACAGCACATCGGCGAACGTTTCGGACGCTACCGCAGTGCCCTGCCCGGATCGGTCTGGATCCATGCTGTCAGCCTGGGTGAACTGCGCTCTGCCGTACCGCTGATCAGGGCACTTCTGGACCGCGGAGAGACCGTGGTGACGACTCACTTTACGCCTGCCGGCCGGCGCGAGGCACAGAAGGTCTTCGCCGAGTATGTTTCCGCCGGCCGCTTGGCCGCAGTCTGGGTTCCGTTCGAGACGTCATGGGCTTATGCGGGATTCTTCCGGGCATTCCGTCCCCGGCTTGGCCTGGTGATGGAGATCGAGATCTGGCCGCGGATGATCTTCGCGTCACGGTCGGCGCGCGTTCCGCTCTACATGTGCAATGCGCAATACCCGACGGATTCGATGGCGCGTGATGCCCGCTTCGGCATCCGGCCTGCCCTGATGTGGGGTTTTGCGGGGGCCTTCGTCAAGTCGGACCTGCAGGCGGAGCGCTTTGCCTCGGTGGGTGTCGGGAACATCACGGTCACGGGGGAGCTGCGTTTCGACCAGCCGATCCCCCAGGACCAGGTTGCCGCGGCAACCGCCCTGCGTCCGGCCCTTGGTCCGCGTCGGGTGATCGCCTTCGCATCAGTGACCGAGCCGGAGGAGTCGCTGTTCCTGGCCGCAGCGCGCGAGCTTCTGTCGGTCCGGACGCCTCCGATCATCGTCTTCATTCCCCGCGCGCCCGAGCGCTTTGCGGCTGTGGCTCAGGCAATGACCGAGAAGGGGATGCTTTTTTCCCGCCGCAGCCAGCGGCTGGATCGCCGGTTTGCGCCGCTGTCGGAGGCACCGATGGACGTGCTCCTGGGGGACTCGCTTGGCGAGATGTACTTCTACCTTGGCCTTGCGGATCGCGTGGTGGTCGGGGGCGGCTTCCAGCCGAAAGGGTCCCACAACATCATCGAGCCGCTGGCATTGAAAAAGCCGGTACTCGTCGGCCCCCATATCCAGACCATCGAATACCCTGCTGTCGAGGCACTGGTGGCCGGCGTTTGCCACCAGACAAGCGCCGAACGGTTGGTGCAGGACGTGCTGCAGTGGCCGGATCCCGACCCCAAGGCAATCTCTGCCTTTGTCGCCGCCCATTCCGGGGCCGACGGCAAGACGCTGACAGCGATCGCGCCGCTGCTCAGGCCTTGATCAGGCCTTCCTTCAGCTGTTCGGACAGAAGGAATTCCACCAGACGGAAGTCATAGGGCGTGTCGATGTCATGGCAGCGCTCGGCAGGCAGGACGTAGGGGATCACCCGGCCCTCGTAGATGGTCTTTGCCCGGCGCAGGTAGGCGGGGTCGACGACATAGACCATGCCCACATGCTCATAAACCGTGGGTGCATCCTGCCGCGCCCAGACGCCTCCGGGCAGCGGCTTCGAGACATGAAGCGCGCCGCTGCTGTCTGGCTCCACAAGGTTGAAATATGGATTCTTCCGCGCCTCGCAGACGCTCATGACCATGTCTGGATGTTCGATTTCGTAAAGTGTCAGCGCACCATCAATGTCTTGTGGCAGGCGCAGCGGCGAGGTGCAGTCGAGGTCGAGAAAGGCCGAAACCGGCCCGATCAGTGCTTCGCTGGCGGCAAGCGCATGCTGCCATACCCCCCACTTCGGCGCGGTGTCTGTCGCCAACTCTGCCGGGCGCAGACCGATCTTCAGCGCGCCGCGCTTCACCGCGTGATCGTAGATCGCCTCGTCGTCGGTCGAGACCACGACCGCCCCTATCCGCGGATTGGCGAAGAGCTGGTCCAGCGACCAGTCGATCAGCGGCTTGCCGCAGATCGGCCGGAAGTTCTTTCCCGGCACGCCCTTCGATCCCTTGCGCGCCCCGATATGCCCCAGGATCATCCTTGTCTCCCTTTTGGGCAAAGCCTTAGCGCGAAGCTGATGGGGAAGCCAGCGCGGGCGGGTGGCGCTGCGGCCATTCGGTCGCCTGGTGCCATGCTTGACCCACGCCAAGTACGCCCATGTCGTCGCCAGCCCTGCCGATGATCTGCATTCCCATCGGCAAACCGTCCGTTCCGAAGCCCACCGGGACCGAGAGCGCCGGCAGGCCAATCAGGCTGGCGGGGATGACCACCTCCATCCAGCGGTGGTAGGTGTCCATTTTCCGGCCGGCGATTTCCTCCGGCCAACGTCTTTCCACCGGGAAGGGCCAGACCTGGGCCGACGGCAGGACAAGGACGTCGTACCGGTCGAAGATCCTGGCGGCATGGGCGTGCCAACGGCTGCGGATCACGCTTGCCTCGTAGACCGATTGGGCGGAAAGCCCTTGGCCCTGTTCGATTTCCCAGATCGTTTCCGGCTTGGTCCGGGCACGCTTGGAGGGATCCTCAGCCAGCGCCCGTTTCCCGCCCGCGTTCAGCATGGCCCGCAGCGTCACCCAGGCGGACCAGAGCTTCTCGGCCGGGAAGGGCGGGGGCAGGGGCTCTACCACCGCGCCCATCGCTTCCATCTGCCGCAGCGCCGTTTCGCAGATGTCGAGGATGCCCGGTTCCGTCGGATAGGCCCCGCCCCAGTCGGCCAGCCAGCCGATCCGCAGGCCCTTGAGGTCGCGATCAAGCCGCAGGTCGGGCATTGCGCGCGGAAACGGCACTTCGGGATTTTCGCCGGCAATCACCGCCAGAAGCCGGGCCACGTCCTCGACCGTCCTGCCCATCGGGCCGTCGGTCGAAAGGGTCGACAGGTAGGTGTCGCCCTCGGCATTCTGCGGGACAAGACCCCAGGTCGGGCGGAAGCCGTAGACGTTGCAGAAAGCGGCGGGGTTGCGGAGTGACCCCATCATGTCCGACCCGTCCGCGACCCAGGCCATCCGGCAGGCGAGTGCTGCGGCCGCGCCGCCGGACGATCCCCCTGCGCTGCGTGACAGGTCATAGGGGTTGCGTGTCACGCCGAAGACCGGGTTGAAGCTGTGCGATCCCTGTCCCCACTCCGGCACGTTGGTCTTTGCAGTGATCAGCGCGCCAGCGGCCCGCAGGCGGGCGGCCAGGATGGCATCGCCTGCTGGCACATGGCCCGCGAAAAGCGGCGAACCCCAGGTGGTCTCAAGACCTTTCGTTGCCACGAGGTCTTTCACCGCGAAAGGGATCCCGTGCAGCCAGCCCGACGGCACCGCATCGTCCAGCGCCCTTGCCTCAGCCATCAGGACGTCCGGGTCACGCAAGGAAACGATGGCGTTGACCCCGCCGTTCACCGCTTCGACCTGCGCCAACCAGACTGCCATCACCTCGGACGGCGCAACCCGTCGCGCGTGGATCATTGCCGACAGCTCGGTCGCCGCAAGCTCCAGCAGGTCTGTCATGTCTGTTCGATCATCAGGAAGAGGGCCGGGTCGGTTCAGGCGGTTCCATAGTGATCCCGGCCCGCGTACGGGCCGGGATACGGGGATGCTTGTCCCCGGTGCGGGTGCGACCTTACTTCTGCAGTTCAGTCCAGATCGCGGTCATGTACTCCAGCCCCTTGCCGGTGCAGGTCGGCAGGAAAACGCCGGCTGCCTTGTGCTCTTCCGGCACAACCACTTCCGCCGCGGTCTTCATGTCTTCCGGCATGAATGCTTCGGAACCGGCGATGCCGTTGGCATAGCGGGCAAAGGCCGAGATCATCGCGGCGTTCTCGGGCACCATGATGAAGTCCATGAACTTGTAGGCTTCCTCGACGTTCTTCGCGTCGCTCAGCAGCATGACCGAGTCCATGAAGATCGGGTAGCCTTCCTTCGGATAGCCGTACTGCACGTCGCCGTTGGTGGCGATCCGAGCCCGCATGGTCGAGCCGTTCCAGTTGACGCTGGCGGCCCAGTCGCCGTTCGACAGCCGCTCGGTCGCGCCGTAGTCCATGCTGATCCAGTTGGGCTTGGCCGCCAGAAGCACGTCGCGCGTCTTCTTCATGACTTCCGGGTCGGTCGAGCAGGGCTCGCCGCCGACATACATCGTGGCCAGGCTGACGATGTCGATCATCTCGGGCACGACGTTGATCTTGCCGACGAGTTCCGGCGGGACCTCTAGGAAGACGGCAGAGGTGTTGATGTCCCCGCCGTACACCTTGGTATTGACGGCAATCCCGGTCGAGCCCCACTGCCACGGAACAGAATGATTCCGGCCCGGGTCCCATGCCACGTCGGTCCATTCCGGCGCGATGTTCTTGTGGTTGGGCAGCTTGGACAGGTCGAGTTCCTGCACGAGGCCCTTCTCGATCCAGATCGGCACGTAGCTTGCCGACGGTACCACCAGGTCGAAGCCAGATCCCCCGGCCTCGACCTTCGCCAGCGCGACGTCGTTGCTGTCATAGTCAGTGACGGTGACCTTGATCCCGGTCTCCTTCTCGAACTTTTCCAGAAGCTCGGGGCTGGTGTAGTTGCCCCAGTTGTAGAGCTGCAGCTCCCCCTCGGCCGCGGCAAGCGTTGCCGAGGCCAGGACCATGGCGGTCGCGGACAATAGGTGTTTCATCGTTTGTCTCCCAGTTGGTCAGTCTTTTTTGCGGGTCAGTAGGAAGAAAAGCGTCAGGAGCAGAACCGTGACGCCGAGAAGCATGGTCGAGATCGCATTGACCTCGGGCGTGAAGGCACGGCGGAGCTGGCCCAGCATGTAGGTAGGAAGCGTGTCCTGCCCCCCGGACTTTACGAACTCGGTAATCACCACGTCATCAAGGCTGATCACGAAGGCGAGCATGGCACCGGCCATGATCCCCGGAGCGAGGAGCGGCAGGGTCACGCGTCGGAAGGTCTGCCACGGCGTGGCGTAGAGGTCGGCTGCCGCGGTTTCCAGCGCCAGGTCCATGCTTTCCAGGCGGGCCCGGATCGGCAGATAGGCAAACGGGATGCAGAAGGCGGTGTGCGCGGCGATCAGGTATCCCAGGCCCTGATAGCCGGTCGCGACCTTGATGATCCCGAAGAAGATCAAGAGCGCCACGGCAGTGACGACTTCGGGCACCATCAACGGCTGGTTGATGACGACATAGATGAAGGTCTGGCCCTTGAACGCCTTGCGCCGCGTTGTCCCCAGTGCGGCCATCGTCGCCAGCGCCGTGGACAGGACCGCCGCCGAAGCGCCGATGATCAATGACCGCATCGTGGCGGCCTTCACGTCGTCGTTGTCCCAGGCCTCGGCATACCAGTGCAGCGAGAAGCCGCCCCAGACCGCGACCGAATTCGAGGTGTTGAAGGAATAGGCAACAAGCGTGACGATGGGCAGGTACAGAAGAACGAATGCCGCGATGGCAATGGTGGCAAAGCCAGGCAGTCGGCTGATCTCGAACCCGCGTTCAGCCATGTCCCTGGCTCCGGTCGCGGTTGGCCACGCGCACATAGATCAGAAGCGCCGCCATCACGATGATCAGCAGCGCGACCGACAGTGCCGCGCCCAGGGGCCAGTTCTTGCCCTGCAGGAACTGCAGCTCGATGAAGTTGCCGATCATCATGTTCTTGCCGCCGCCAAGGATGCGCGGCGTGACATAGGCGCCCAGCGACGGGACGAAGACAAGGATGGATCCGGCGATGATCCCGGGCTTGACGATGGGAAGGATGACGCGGCGCAGCGTCGTCCAACGGCTCGCGTACAGATCGTAGGAGGCCTCGAGCAGCCGCATGTCGAAGCGTTCGATGGTGGCGTAAAGCGGGAGCACCATCAGGGGCAGGTAGACATAGGTCATGCCGATCAGGACGGCGGTCTCGGTGTAGTTGATCTGAAGGGGAGTTTCGATTGCGCCCAGCCAGATCAGGACGGTGTTCAGGATGCCCTCGTTCCGGATGACCTCGTTGATCGCGAAGGTGCGGATCAGGAGGTTGGTCCAGAAGGGGATCGTGATCAGGAACAGCCACATCGCCCGCTGTTGCGCGGGACGGGTCGCGATGAACCAGGCCGTCGGGAAGCCGACCGCGAAGGTCAGTGCGGTCGTCGTCAGCGACAGCCAGACGGATCGCCAGAAGATGGTCAGATGCGCGTCGGCCAGCGCGTAGCGTTCCTCGAAGATGTCATAGGTGAAGAAAAGGCCCTTCCACCCGTCCAGAGACCATTCGTGAATGACGTTGCCAGTGTCGTTCGCGGTGAGGAAGGAAAAGTAAATGACGATGAGAAGGGGTCCCGAAGCCGCAAAGGCCAGCATCAGCAGGGCCGGCAGCGACAGCAGCCAGCCGTTGCGGGCCGAAGTCCGGACTGATTGCTCTTCGGCGGGGCTCATTCAGTCCTCCACCCGCTGCAGGGCGCCCTTGGCGAAGGTGACGCCCACGGTCTGGCCCTCGGACAACCCCGCTTCACCCGAAACGGGGTTCTGCAGGCGCGCGACCAGTTCGGTCCCGTCGCCCAGAGCCAGGTGGCAGTGCGTGTCGGTGCCGAAGTAGACCAGCGACTTGACCCGCGCCGCGAGGCCCTGGTCGGCAGCGCCGAGCCGCAGCTGTTCGGGGCGCACGATCACCGTCGACTGGCCGCCGGGGAACAGCCCCTCGACCTCGATCCGCTCGCCCGTGCCCAGGCGAAGCGCACCCGCCTCGGCCGTGCCGGTCAGGAAATTCGTCTCGCCGATGAAACTGGCGACGAAGCGGTTTCTCGGATGGATGTAGATATCCTTCGCCGTGCCGACCTGCTGGATCTTCCCCGCGCTCATCACCGCGATGCGGTCGGACATGGTCAGCGCTTCTTCCTGGTCGTGGGTCACGAAGACGAAGGTGATCCCGGTTTCCAGCTGAAGCCGCTTCAGTTCGATCTGCATCTCCTTGCGGAGCTTCAGGTCCAGCGCCGAGAGCGGTTCGTCCAGAAGCAGCACCTTTGGCTGCGGGGCCAGCGCCCGTGCCAGCGCCACCCGCTGCTGCTGGCCACCGGAAAGCTGGCTGGTCTTGCGGCCCGCCATCGTCTCCAGCTTGACCAGGGCCAGCATCTGCGCTGTCCGAGCCTTCACCTCGGCCGCGGGCTTGCCCAGCATCTCCAGTCCGAACGAGATGTTCTGCGCCACCGTGAGATGCGGAAAAAGCGCATAGCTCTGGAAGACCGTGTTCACCGGCCGCCTGTTGGGCGGAAGCGTGGTGATATCGGTCCCGTCCAGCAGGATTGTGCCGTCGGTCGGCATCTCGAACCCGGCGATGAGGCGGAGAAGAGTTGTCTTGCCGCAGCCCGATGGTCCGAGAAGCGTGAAGAACTCACCCCGCCGGATGTCCACCGAAACGTCGTCCAGCGCCCGCAAAGCGTTGGCGCCCTGCCCGAACGCCTTCACGACATTGCAGGCCGAGATCGTCACCTGATCGGTCACGGCCGCCCCCTCAAGTTCCCCGTTTGATCATATTGATCCGCTGGATTGTTCGCTGACAAGCGATTCCTTGCCTTCATCCTGCCATCGGCGCGCGCTTGCCCGCCCAGGGGGACGCCCGCTCGATTTCCGCGCAAAGCGCGATCAGCTCTTCATCCTCCCCGAAGGCCGAGGCGAGATGCACGCCGATCGGCAGGCCGTCCTTCGACCAGCCCAGAGGCAGGCTTGCCGCAGGTTGCCCCGAGGCGTTGAAGACGGCGCAGAAGGGAGAATAGGCGAAGATGCCGCTCGGCCCGACGCGGTATGCGACGTAATCCTCGGTCGCGTGGTTGAACCGGCCGACCCTGGCCGGAGGCTCGGCAAGCGTTGCCGACAGAAGGATGTCCGGACCCCTGTCGAAGAACCCAGCCATCTGGCGCCCGAAGGAGTGGATCTCGCCCACCGCCTGCAGGTAGCGCGTGGGGTGAAGCGTCTGCGCATAGGCCCAGGCGCCCCGGCCCACCCCCTCGACCTCGTCCGCCGTCGGGGCGCGATCTCCAAGCTTCGAGCGGATCGACAGGGCCGTGCCCACGCCCACGATGTCCGTCCAGGCCCGCATCATCATCGGCACATCCGCCCTGGGACGACCCGGTTCCACGATGTGGCCAAGGCTCTCAAGCAGTCTTCCCGTCGCCTGCACCGCATCGGCCACTTCGGGATGGATCGGCTCGCCGGTGAAGGTCGTGTCGCAGATCGCCACCCGCAACCGACGGGGCGGACGCGAGATCGCGGCGGAATGTCCGCGGTCAAGGGGCGGGGCCACATAGGGCGCGCCAAGGTCGGGCCCCTCGCAGGCGTCCAGCATCACTGCCGTGTCGCGGACCGACCGTGTAAGAAACCCGTCGATCGCCATTCCGGCCCAGCCTTCGCCCGCATAGGGCCCGTCAGGCAGCCGCGCTCGCGTCGGCTTGAACCCGAAGAGCCCGCAGGATGACGCGGGGATCCGCACCGAGCCGCCCCCGTCCGAACCATGCGCGAACGCCACGATCCCGGCCGCCACCGCGGCGCCCGCGCCACCAGAGGAGCCGCCCGGCGTATGGTCGGTGTTCCAGGGGTTGCGCGTCGGCCCGCCATAGACGGCCGCCTCGGTCGCCGCGCCCACGCCCCCTTCGGGCGAGGTCGTGCGCCCGAAGGTCACCACGCCCGTCGCCCTCATCCGCGTGAAGATCGCCGAGTCCTGCCCGTAGACCGTGTTGGCAAAGAGACGCGAGCCATTGTGGCTGGGAAAATCCTGGGCCTCGGCCCCCAAATCCTTGATAAGAAATGGAACACCCCGGAACGGACCGGTCGGCAGGCCGTCGGCGATGGCCTTGCGCGCCACGCCCTCCTGCGGCAGGACCACCGCGTTCAGCGCCGGGTTGCGGGCCTCGACTGCAGCGAGCGCCGCGTCCAGCAGCTCGGACGGTGTCACTTCTCCCGCTGCGACAAGTGCGGCCAGGGCGGTTGCATCCGCCGCGCCCAGATCTCCGATCATGATAACCCCCGTGCTGATCGCCCCAGCCTGCTGCCCCGTGCCGGCTTGGTCATGTCCGCCACCGACATCGCCGGCCCGGATGCGTCAGCGTGTCAACACCTGGGCCAGGACCTCGCGCAGGGTTTCGGGCAGGATGGGCTTCGGCAGGAACCCGTCAAGCCGTTCGCGAAGGGTGTCGTCGCGCCGGATTGACAGGACATCCGCCGTCATGGCCACGACCCGGATCTTCCTGCCGTAGGTCTCGCGGATGCGGAACAGGGTCTCCTGTCCATCCATGCCGGGCATCATCAAGTCAAGCAGCACCGCGTCTATCCCGCCCTGATCAAGACGGGCGAGCGCCTCAGGGCCGCTGGCAGCCTCGACGGTCCGCGCGCCCGCCGCCGTCAGTAGCTGCGAAGCCACCAGCCGGTTCGTCGCGATGTCATCCACGACGAGGATCACCTTGTCCTGGAAATCCGCGGTGCCGTGCTGGTCGGCGGCGGCCTCGGTCTCGGGAGCCGAGACGGTCAGACGAAAAGTCGTCCCTTGGGCCACCGGAACCAGAACGAGATCCCCGCCCATCTGCCGCGCCACCGCCCTGCTGATCGCCAGTCCCAGTCCCACCCCCGGCGCCTCACCCTTGCCGCGGAAGAAGGGCTCGAACACCCGTTCCTGCAGGTCCGGCGGTATGCCCTTGCCCTGGTCCGCCACGTCGATCACCAGCCGCCCGCGCTGGTAGCGCACGGAGACCGTGACCGGCCCGCGCGAGGAATGCTTCAGCGCGTTGCCGATCAGGTTCCCGAGGCACTGCCGCACGCGCTGGCTGTCGATCATCACCACCGGTGGCACGTCGCGGTCCACGCCCACGCTCAGCGTGCGCCCCTGGTTCCGGGCCTGCAGCTCGAAGACCAGAAGGCTTGCCGACAACTCCGGACGAAGCGCCACTGGCCGGGGAGTGACCGCCACGCGTCCTTCGGTCAGGGCCGAGTAGTCGACGGCATCATCAAGCATCACCGCAAGATCCCGGGCCGACGTCGCAACCGTCCGCAGGCGTTGCCGCGACGTCCCGGCCGCATTGGCAGCCTCGATCTCGACAAGCCCGATGACGGCATTGAGCGGCGTCCGAAGCTCGTGGCTGATCTGGGCCAGGAACCGCCCCTTCGCCACGTTTGCCGCCTTGGCTGCCGATGCGGCCTGTGCGCCCGCCCGGTGGAGCCGGTGGTTCGAAACCATCGCAGTCGCCGCATAGCCGATCGCGACCGTCGCGATCAGCGTGGACACCGACAGTCCGATCCAGTTGCCCGCCTGGATCCAGTAGAAGGTGTTGAAGGCTGCTACGACCAGCGCCACGGTCGACATTCCGACGATCCCCAGCAGAAGGTGGATCGAGCGGACCGAACACAGGTGCAGAAGGGACCCCATCACCATCCCGATGGCGATCGATTTTGCATAGGGATCATCCTGCATCCAGACGAGGCCGGCCGCCGTTACCAGCCCGGCTTCCATCGGCACGAGGCTGAGGAGAAAAAGGCGATAGCGCATCGGCGACCGGACCGGGTCCAGCCCCTTCAGCAGTCGCTGGGATACAGCTTCTCCCACCAGCTCGACCAGAAACAGCGCGGCCATGAACCAGCCCGAAACGAATTGCGCGCAGACCGCGTAGATCAGGCTCACAAGGATGAGCCGAGTAACCGCTTCGCCCCTGATGATCCGGTACTGCCGCCCAAGCTCCTCGCGCAGCCGCTCACCGTCGGCCTTGGTCAAGGAAGGAAGGCGAACCATCACGCGTGCGCACCATAGGGTTGAGAACAGGCCGCAATCAGTAGCGCGATGGCTGTAACCCAGGTCAAGGCCCGGACGGTAGCGAAATTGTCACCTCCTGGCGCAACACACCGTTCGCGTCGAAGACCAGAATGCGCTCGTCGGTGGTCACGATGGCGGTCCATCCTGTACCGAAGGTGACGGCGGCCGGGGTGGCCCCGTCGGGCAACCGGATCTCTTCGCCGACCCGCGGCGTAGATGGGGTAAACGCCTGGGGCATCCGGGTGACAATCAGTGCAACCACGGTTATGACGCCTCCGATCATCGTGAGCGTCAGCAGGATGACCAGCCATTTCAGAAGCCGCAGGCTGGGCGGCAGGGCCGCATCGGGGGCGTCGGGCGTGACTGGATCGGACATGGACGGGCCTTTCGAGGACGAGGACGGCGGGTCGCTGGCCGTCACCATTGGCGAAGGCGCCCCCGCCCGCCTTGATAAGGCCCTTGCCGCCGCCGTGCCAGAGGAAGCGGCGCTGTCGCGGTCGCGCCTCATGCGGATGATCACGGAGGGCGCGGTCAGCCGGGACGGGGTGGCGGTGACCGACCCGAAAGCGAAGGTCGCGGAAGGTGAGGTCTATACCCTGCGTCTCGATCCGGCCGTCGAGGTCGAGACGCGGGCGGAGGACATTCCCCTGTCGGTCGTCTGGGAGGATGCCGACCTGATCGTCATCGACAAGCCCGCTGGGATGGTCGTCCACCCTGCGCCGGGATCGCCCTCGGGAACGCTGGTGAACGCGCTTCTCCATCACTGCGGCGACACGCTGTCGGGGATCGGGGGCGAGCGGCGGCCGGGGATCGTGCACCGGATCGACAAGGATACCTCGGGCCTCCTCGTCGTGGCCAAGTCGGATCGGGCGCATCACGGGCTCGCCCGGCAGTTCGAGGATCACTCGGTCAACCGGCATTACCTGGCGGTGGTCCACGGGGTTCCTTCCAGCGCCGACCCGCGGCTGCGGGGCTTGCGCGGGGTGAGCTTCGAGGCGGGGGGCATCCTGCGGATCGCGACCCACCTTGCCCGGCACAAGACGGACCGGCAGCGGCAGGCGGTGGTCTGGGAGGAGGGTCGCCACGCGATCACCCGGGCTCGGGTGGTGGAGGGGTTCGGCGGGCAGGCGGCGCTGGTCGACTGCTGGCTGGAGACCGGGCGGACGCATCAGATCCGGGTCCACCTCGCCTATGCGGGGCACGGCCTCGTCGGGGACCAGACCTATGGCGGCAAGAAGCGGCTGTCGGAGAAGGTTCTGGGGCAGGGGGCAGAGATCGGCAACAGCTTCCCCCGGCAGGCGCTGCATGCGGCGAGCCTTGGGTTCGACCACCCGGTGACGGGGGAGCGGCTGGAGTTCACCTCGCCCCTGCCGGCAGACATCGCGGAGCTGATCGAGGCCTTGCGGGCGGGGTGAGCAGAGAAGTGTCCACGGTGGACAAACGCTGATGGTCCTGCAATTTCAATATCTTGGCCGCGGGCGTTAGGGAATTGGAAACCTTTGCGCCAAGCGGGTTCGGGGGCCAAATTTCTTGAGGAAGAAACTTGTCAAATCCCTTACCTAAGGGAGTTGGGTCCGCTATAAGTCGAACCGCACTGGCCAAGTGGCCTCTGGAGTGCGTTCATGTCCGAGACTGTAGCCACCTGCTGACGTCATCCGGCCCCCTGAGCGGGGTCCAAGGATGACATGAACGACCGACGCAGCGCGATTGCCTGCGTCCGGTCCGGCATGGCTACAGACTTCGGACTACCCCAATGAACATTTCACGGATCGAGCAGCGAGTGCTGCACGTCCTCGCCCTGGGCGGGCGTATCGAGCACGCGCGGAACGGCAGCAAGATCGACGAAATCCTCTGCGTCACGCGCGACGGCTTCATCCTGGCCGACTGCACGCTGGACACCTTCCGGCGCCTGCGCCGCAAGCGGCTGATCGCCTCGGAAGGCGGCGGCCCTTACCGCATCTCGCGGTTGGGGCGGCTTTCGGTCCGGGCGCAACTCGACAATCAGGGATAACATGATGAGCAACGACACCATCCGCCCGCTGCGGCGGGACGACCTTGCTGCCGCAGAGGCCTTGATCGCGGGGGTGGACCTCTTTCCGCCCGAGATGCTGCCCGGGATGGCCGCGCCCTTCCTGGAGGGCGCGGATGAACTCTGGCTTGTCTTCGACACCGGCGCAGGTCTGGCCTATGCAGCACCCGAACGTCTGACCGACGGGACCTGGAACCTGCTTCTCATGGCCGTCGATCCCGCGCGGCAGGGGCAGGGCCTGGGCCGCCGGCTTGTCGCGGCGGTGGAGGCGGCGCTGCAGGAGAAAGGCGCGCGGCTTCTCTTGGTCGAGACCTCGGGCGTGCCGGACTTCGCCGGGCAGCGGCGGTTCTACCGCAGGCTCGGCTTCCGGAGCGAGGCGCGCATACGGGACTTCTACCAGGCGGGCGACGACAAGGTGATCTTTGCCAAGCTGCTATCGGGGTGACAGGAGGTCGACCGCCGGAACCTTGCCCTCTCCCCGCGTTGGGGAGAGGGGACGCGGTCGTCACCGGCAGCGCATCTCGGGGGTCTGCCGCCCGTCCGTCAGTTGCTGACCCAGGCGGCGGGGCTTTCAAGGACGCGGTCGATCTTGCAGCCCTTGCCGCCCTGGGACTTGCAGAAGCGCAGGGCCTTCTTTTTCGCCTGCCGCGCGTCCTTGCCCCAATCGGTGTGCATGGACCCGCCCTTGTCGATGGCGATCGCGATGGCACCATTCGTCACGCCCATCGCGATCCGGCAATCGCTGAAGCCCGAGGCCTGGCACTGGGCCAGCGCGCCATTGTCGGCCTCGGCTTGGCTGGAGGCGTTGGCGTACCAGGAATAGCTGGGCGCGCCGTTCGCGTCGGTGCCCCAGACCAGCGTGGCATACTGGTCGACCCAGTAGCCGCCGGGGTCCCTGTAGCCGCCCCCATCCTCGCCCACATATTCGCACAAGGGCGTTGGCGCGACCCCGTTGCCGCCGGGATCGACGCCGATCAGTACCTCGCCCGGCCCGGGGCCGTTGCAGGGATAGTAGGCAAGCGCCTTGGTCGGGGCGAGGGCAAGGAAGGCGAGGGGCAACAGGCAGAGGGGTGAGAGGCGCGGCATGGGGACCTTCGTTGGCAGAGCAGTGCGGGAGGCTTAGCAGGAAGGCGCCGATCCGTAAGGTTCGGAAATCCTTATCCAAGCCGCCGCCTTGCGCGGTCCGGCGGACCCGCCGGGCGGCCTTGTGCACCTGCAGCATTGTCACACGGCCGTTATCGGCGTATGCCTAAGGAGACGCCGACCCCTGAGTCGGTAACGGCATCGGAGCCATCGCGCACCCCTCCTGCCAGGGGGGAACCGGACCCGCCCCTCGCCTGTTGGCGACCTGACGGACCGCCGGATTCGCAATCCCACCCTCACACTTCACGACCGAGCCACACCCAAGGGGTGAGCCATGAACCACGACCCGATTCCGGGGGGCGTCCAGCCCGCTTTGCCCTTGTTCGATGAAGAGGCACTGGACATCGCCGACTACCTCAAGACCGAGGCGGATCCGGACGATATTCACCGTGACGAGACGCACAAGCAGGGTCTTGCGGCACTGACACTGGGGGCGGTCGGGGTCGTCTACGGCGACATCGGAACCTCGCCGATCTATGCCTTCCGCGAGGCGCTGCGGGCGACGGGTACGCGCGATCCCGGTGCGACCGAAGTGCTGGGCATCCTGTCGCTTCTGATCTGGACACTGATCCTGATCGTCACGGTCAAGTACGTCTTCTTCCTGCTGCGCGCCGACAACCGGGGCGAGGGGGGCATCCTTTCGCTGTATACGCTGGTGCGGCTGGCGGCGGGCAAGCGGTCGGTGCCGGTGCTGCTTCTGGCCCTGGCGGGAGCGGCCCTGTTCGCGGGGGATGCGGCGATCACGCCGGCAATCTCGGTGCTGTCGGCGGTCGAGGGTTTGGAGCTGGTGCTGCCCGCGCTGACGCCTTTCGTCATCCCGGTGACGCTGGGCATCCTGATCGCCCTCTTCATGGCGCAGCGTCACGGAACGGCAAGCGTGGCGCGGCTTTTCGGGCCGATCTGTCTGCTGTGGTTCCTGGCGCTGGGAGGCCTTGGCCTGGCGCATATTGCCGAAGGGCCCTTCGTGCTGGCCTCGGTCAACCCGGTCTGGGGGCTGGATTTCCTGGTCGACCATCCGGGCGTGGCCTTCGTCGTGCTGGGCGCCATCTTCCTGGCCGTCACCGGGGGCGAGGCGCTCTATGCGGATCTCGGTCACTTCGGGCGGCGGCCGATCCGGCTTGCCTGGTTCGGGCTGGTGCTGCCCGCGCTGGTGCTGAACTACATGGGACAGGGGGCGATGGTGCTTTCCGATCCGGACCTAGCGGAGGAATCCTTCTTTGCGCTGGCGCCCGAGGCGCTGCTTCCGGCGCTGGTGGTGCTGGCGACGGCGGCGACGGTGATCGCCAGCCAGGCGGTGATCACCGGGGCCTTCTCGATGGCGCGGGGCGCGATCCAGCTGGGCTTCCTGCCGCGGCTGCGGATGCTGCACACGGCCGAGGGGCAGAGCGGGCAGATCTACATCGGGGCGGTGAACTGGCTGCTTCTGTGGGGCGTGCTGTGGCTGGTCCTGGCCTTCGGGTCATCTTCGGCGCTGGCCTCGGCCTATGGCATCTCGGTCACCGGCAGCATGGTGCTGGAAACCACGCTGGCGGCCCTGTTCCTGTGGCGGGCGCTCAAGCTTCCGCTGGTGCTGAGCGTGCTGCTGATCTCGCCGATCTGGCTGGTCGAGACCACCTTCTTCGCGTCGAACGCGCTGAAGTTCTTCGACGGCGGCTATGTGCCGGTCACCGTCGCGGCGATCGTGGCGATGCTGATGTGGGCCTGGTGGCGGGGCACCCAGGCAGTGCGGGCTCGGGTGGCGAAGCTGGCAATCCCGACCGGGAGTTTCGTGCGGATGATGCGGAATTCGTCGGTGAACGTGATCCCCGGGACGGCCTTCTTCCTGACCGGCGACCCCGAGGTCGTGCCCTCGGCGCTTCTGCACAACATCAAGCACAACCGGGTCCTGCATGAGCAGACCGTGCTCTTGACGGTGGAGACGCTGCGGGTGCCCTACGCCACGGCGGACGAGCGGGTGACGGTTGAACCCCTGGGCGGATGCTTCGTGCGGCTGATCCTCCGCTTCGGCTTCATGGAGACGCCGAACGTCAGCCGGGCGATGGCCCATGCGCGGGCGGCGGGTCTGAAATTCGACGTGATGTCCTCGACCTTCTTCCTCGGCCGCCGGCGCGCGGTGGCAACCGGGACGGGGGTGGAGCTCGTCATGGACCGGATCTACGTGGCGCTGAGCAGGATGGCTGCGGATCCGACGGACTTCTACCACCTGCCGCGAGACCGTGTGGTCGAGCTTGGCGAGCGGGTGGCTATCTGACACAAGACGTCGATGTTCCTGACATTCGCGTGACCTCTGTGACATGTTCCTTTGGCAGCGACGGCAAGATGCACATCTGCCGTGAAAACAGGACCGAAAGGGAACCTTGCACGGAGACGCAGGTTACTTTAGGTTATCGCATTCCCCGGGGGCGCTGACGCACCGGGCAGATGAGGGGGCAGTATGAGCACCTACACGAACCTTCCCGCGCCAAGTCCCGAACAGGGCTTGAACCGCTATCTGCAGGAGATCCGGAAGTTTCCGCTTCTGGAGCCTGAACAGGAATACATGCTGGCCAAGCGCTGGGTCGACCACCAGGACGCGGGCGCCGCGCACCAGCTTGTCACGAGCCACCTGCGGCTCGCCGCGAAGATCGCGATGGGCTATCGCGGCTACGGCCTGCCGCAGGCCGAAGTGATTTCCGAAGCGAACGTCGGCCTGATGCAGGCCGTGAAGCGGTTTGACCCGGAAAAGGGCTTCCGGCTGGCGACCTATGCCATGTGGTGGATCCGCGCCTCGATCCAGGAATACATCCTGCGGTCCTGGAGCCTGGTGAAGCTGGGCACGACCAGCGCCCAGAAGAAGCTGTTCTTCAACCTGCGCAAGGCCAAGGCCAAGGTCGGCGCGCTGGAAGAAGGCGACCTTCGCCCCGAGAATGTGGCCCAGATCGCCAAAGACCTTTCGGTGACCGAAGACGAGGTCATCGACATGAACCGCCGCCTGTCGGGCGCGGACGCGTCCTTGAACGCGACCGTGGGCTCGGACGGAGAAAGCGCGACGCAGTGGCAGGACTGGCTGGAGGACGAGGATTCCGACCAGGCCGAAGCCTATGAGGAAAAGGATGAGCTGGACGCCCGTCGCGCCCTTCTGGTCCAGGCCATGTCGGTCCTGAACGACCGCGAGAAGGACGTCCTGATGCAGCGCCGGCTGTCGGAAGACCCGGTGACGCTGGAGGAGTTGTCGGAAAGCTACGGCGTCAGCCGCGAGCGCATCCGCCAGATCGAGGTGCGGGCCTTCGAAAAGCTGCAGGCCAAGATGCGGGAGCTTGCAAAGACCAAGGGCATGGTCATCCCGGCCTGACCGGGCGCTGCACGCAAATGAACCGGATCGGGGCCTTTTACGGTCCCGGTCCGTAGCTGAAAATCCTGCCTCCGTCCGCGTTCAGGGCACGCTTAGCCAGTCTGGTCGGTCCATGTTCATGCACCCTGCCACCGCGGCATCGACACAAGCCGCGAGGCTGGCGAAATGGAAGGGCTTGCCCACGGCGGCAGGACCGTAGTGTGCATACTTGCCCGAGTTCGTCGCGATCGCCCGGAAAGACCCCGACACGATCGGCTCGCCGATGAAGCACCAGCAGGTGTCGTTGAGGAACTGCCCACCGAAGGCACGCACCTGATCCGCGAGGCCCGCCGCCTCGGCCTGGGCCATCACGTCGCGCCCGCAGGTGACGACCAGGGCCACATCGGGATGCCTTTTCCGGCCGTGGCAGAGCCGCGCCAACGCCGCGATCTCGGTCAGGGAGAAATGCGGGTTGCCGAGGGACACCAGATCCACTTCGGGCGTCGTGGCCGTGTTCAGCTCGGCCCAGGTTGCTGCCAGATCGGCTTGGGTCAGGGCGATGGCCGGAACGCCCGCCAGATCCGGGTCCAGGGCCTCGGGCGTGATGCCGCGGATATGGAACATTGCGGCCGCCGAGGTCGTGGCGAAGGCCGCGCCGAAGGCTTTCAGGTCGTCATGGCTGACCTTCGCCCCCTCCAGTCCGCAGATGATCGGCACCTCGTTCGGGGACAGCTTGCCGACCAGATAGCCGAGGGTGGGAAAGAAGGCATCGTCAAGGTCGCGCAGCGTGGGCAGGTCAAGGCGCAGTTTGGGGCGGCGGTGTTCGTCCAGATAGCAGTCGCTTGCTGGAGCGCGCCCGGTCAGGGCCACCAGGATGTCCAGATAGTCGGGATACTTCAGCGTTCTGGCCGACAGCACCGAGTTCGCGAAGACCACGGCATTCGACTCGCCCCAGGCAATGTTCTGGCCGGCCTTCGGCGCGGGATCCAGAAGGTAGGGCGCGCAGGTGTAGCTGGGGGCCACGCCCATCGCGACATAGGCATCGGCAAGGTCGTCGGAGGGCAGGCCAAGCGCCTCGGCCACGCCCTGCGCGCGCCATTGTTTCCGGTCGACGCAGATCGCGTTCATCGTGGCCGGAACCTTCACCTTTCCGCCAAGCTCCACCAGCCGCCGGATGAACCGAAGGCCCGCCGGTCCCTGGTAGAAGCACCCGTCGATATGCGCCATGTCCACGTCGACGAGGGTGCGCACGCCCGAGACGCGGGCCGTGTGCAGGATGATCCGCATGGCAAGCTGCCTGGCTTCTCCTTCGGCCCCTGCCAGCAGCGCGTGATCGCGGGCGGTCAGATCGAAGTCTGAAAGGTCCAGGGCGGGCATGGGCGCATGGGCCGGGACGCCCGGGTCTTGTGTGCAGGCCGACATGCGGCCCCCGTCGATCCGGGCGAAGTCGAAGCTTGCCAGCGCCGCGAAGTCGGCATCGTCCAGCATCAGCACGGGGATGCCCCGGTCGAAAAGCTCGGCCGCGATCATGACACCGAGGGTCAGGATCGTCTCGGACCGGCAGAAGACCAGGGCGGCGGGGGCATGGTCGTTCATCAGAAGCTCGAAAAGGACGAGACTGCCCGAGCAGGACCCGCGACCGCTGGGAATGGCGAGGATCTTGCCCGCAACGGACTGGCCGTGAAGCGGATGATGATGGTCGAGGACCAGCCCCGAAGCCGCATCGACGCCGCCCATGAAGCTGAGCCCGACATCGGCATGCAGGATGGCCCCGGATGCCTGACCCGCGAGCAGTGCCTCGCCTTCCAACACCATAACTGTGCGCGTCCCCTGCTGACCTGCCGGGATAGTTGCTTGGAAATTCGCGGATGGAAATGCCTGATGGCCCAGGGCCGGAAGATCGTCGGCGGGGGTCAGGCCCCCTTGGCCACCGTCCACGCAGGTTTCATTTGATCCTTGGGGGCTGCGGGGGTAGGGAGGCGCCCATGCGCATGATCGACACCTTCCTGAAACCGATGCACCCCGAGGGGTGGAAATTCGTTCCCGTCTTTGCGGCGGTGACGCTTGTGCTTTGGTGGATCTGGGACCCGCTGGGGTGGCTGGGTCTGGGCCTGACGGTCTGGTGCTACTACTTCTTCCGCGACCCGAAACGGGCGGTGCCGGAGAATGCGGGACTGCTGGTCAGCCCGGCCGACGGCGTGGTCAGCCTGATCGAGCGCGCGGTGCCCCCGGCCGAACTGGGGATGGGTCCCGAGGCGCTGGTGCGGGTTTCCGTCTTCATGTCGGTCTTCAACTGCCATGTGAACCGCGCGCCGATCGCGGGGAAGATCACCGCCGTCGCCTATCGGCCCGGCAAGTTCTTCAACGCCTCGCTCGACAAGGCATCCGAGGAGAATGAGCGCAATGCTCTGGCTATCGAGATGCAGGACGGCCGCAAGATCGCCGTGGTGCAGATCGCGGGTCTCGTCGCCCGCCGCATCATGTGCTGGAAGAAGCCGGGCGACGGGGTGCGGACCGGCGAGCGGTTCGGCCTGATCCGGTTCGGCAGCCGACTTGACGTCTACCTGCCGGAGGGTGTCCACCCGCAGGTGGCGCTGGGCCAGACGATGGTGGCCGGCGAAAGCGTCATCGCCTTCATCGGCCTTGACGCACCGGCCCGTGCGGCCCGGATCGAGTGACATGGCCCGCAAGCCCGACGACGCCCCGCGCGAACTGCTGCTGCTGAAGCTTCTGCCGAACCTTGTGTCGATCCTGGCGCTGTGTTCGGGCCTGACCGCGATCCGCTATGGCATCTCGGGCAACTTCACGCTGGCTGTCCTCCTGATCGGCGTGGCAGCGGCACTGGACGGGCTGGACGGGCGGCTGGCGCGGATGCTGAAGTCGGAAAGCGCCATCGGGGCGGAACTCGACTCGCTATGCGACTTCGTGAACTTCGGGGTGACCCCGGCGCTGATCCTTTACATGTGGGGCCTCAGGCCAGAGACGAGCCTCGGCTGGATCGCGGTGCTGGTCTACGCCGTCTGCTGCATGTTGCGGTTGGCCCGGTTCAATGTCGGCAGCAAGTCCGCTGCGGGCGAACCGGCGGAGAAGACGGTCTTCATCGGTGTTCCCTCGCCCGCAGGGGCGCTTCTGGTGCTGTCGCCGCTTTACCTGGCCTTCGCGACGGACGGGCTTCTGCATCTGCCGCCGGTGCTGGTCGCGGGCTGGATGGTGGGGATCGGCGCGCTGATGATCAGCCGGGTCCGCACGCCCTCGCTGAAACGGATCACGATCGCGACCGACTACGCCCGCTATGCGCTGGTGGGCGCGGTGGTCGTCGTCGCGGCCCTCTTGACCTATCCCTGGGTCACGCTGCTGACGCTGTGCCTTGCCTATCTTGCCGGAGTGTTCTGGCTGGGCCTGCGCAGCCTCGGCAAGCCCCGCATCGGCTGATTTCGCGCGCAGGTTGTGGCTTTCCCTTGCAATCCCGGACCGGGCCGGCACTGTCGGCCCTCCGGAATTTTCAAGGGAATCATATGCATGCAAGTAGAGGCGATCCAGAAATCCTACCGCCGCTGGGCTCCGGTCTATGACCTGACTTTCGGTCGGATCACCCAGGGAGGCCGCGTCCTTGCCGCCGAGCATGTGAATGCCCAGGGCGGATCGGTGCTGGAGGTCGGGATCGGCACGGGGTTGGCACTGGACTATTACGCGGCGCATGTGAGCGTCACCGGGATCGACCTGTCGTCCGAGATGCTGCGGGAGGCGGAGCTTCGTGCCAAGCGCAGGAGGCTCAAGAACGTTGCGAGCCTGCGCCAGATGGATGCGCGGGAACTGGACTTCCCCGACGCAAGCTTCGACCACGTTGCCGCGATGCATATCATGTCGGTTGTCCCCGAGCCCGAGCGGGTGCTGGCCGAGATGGCGCGTGTCGTCCGCCCTGGCGGATCGGTGATGATCGCCAACCATTTCGCGGGCCGGGCGGCCGAGGGCTGGGCGATTGCCGAGCGGCTTGCGGCCCCGCTGGCGAACCTTCTGGGCTGGCATTCCGACTTTGCCATCGACCGGGTCATCGGCCATCCACTCTTGCGGCTTGAGGAGCAACGGCAGGTCAGGCCCTTCGGTCTGATGACCTTCCTGCGCTTCCGGCGGGTTGAAGGTTAGCGCAAAACCTGACCTAGTGGCGCCGTTGCTTTGCGGGAGGACGACATGAAGCCGGTCAGATGGGGTGTGTTGGGTGCGGCGCGGTTTGCGCGGGAACAGATGGCCCCGGCGATCCATGCCGCGGAAGGTGCGGAGCTTGTGGCGCTCGCGACCTCGGATGCGTCCAAGGCCGAGGGATTCCAGGCGTTTTGCCCGTCGCTGATGGTGCATTCCAGCTATGACGCACTGCTCGCCGATCCGGGCGTGGACGCGGTCTACATCCCGCTGCCGAACCATCTGCACGTCGAGTGGACGTTGAAATGCCTCGCGGCGGGCAAGCATGTGCTGACCGAAAAGCCCATCGCGATGCAGGCCAGCGAGATCGACCAGATCATCGCGGCGCGCGACAAGTCCGGCCTCCTTGCGGCCGAGGCCTACATGATCGTCCACCACCCGCAGTGGAAGCGCGCGAAAGAGTGGTTCGAGGCCGGCGAGATCGGGGATCTGGTCCACGCTGACGTGGCTTTCAGCTTCAACCTGACCGATTTAGGCAACATCCGCATGAAGCCCGAAACCGGCGGCGGCAGCTTGCGCGACATCGGCGTCTACACTTTCGGCTCGATGCGCTTCGTGACGGGGGCCGAGCCGGTGGACGTCTCCGCCCGCATCCACCGCGACAACGGCGTGGACACCTTCGCCCAGGTCGCCGCCACGATGGAGGGGCCGCGGGGCCGCTTCACCTATGGCTCGATGACCTCGATGCGGATGTACAACCGGCAGGTTGCGACCTTCCAGGGCACGAAGGGGATGATCCGGCTGGAGGGCGGGCCCTTCAACGCCAACGTCAACGACCTGGCCGAGGTGGAGCTGCACCAGAACGGCAACCGGGTGACGGTGGAACGCTTCCCGACCGCGAACCACTACAAGCTGCAGGTGGAGGCCTTCAGCCGGTCCGTCCGCACCGGAGCGGCATATCCCTGCCCGTTGGAGTTCGTGCGCGGCACCCAGGCGATGATGGACCGGGTCTACGACGTCGCGGTCGAGATCTGACGCGCCGCTCGTCGATGACTGCGTCACTCCTCGCTGGGGGGCGCATCACGACGAGGAGACGAAGTCGAACGAGGAGTTTTCCGGGGCTTTTCCCGGGCGCTCCGCAAGCCTAGATGATGCGATGAGCTTTCCGGAGGACCCGATGACCCTGAACCTGCCCCAGCCCGTTTTCGACGCCAATGCCAGTGGGGGTGCGTTCGGGGACCTGCCGGACTGGGACCTGAGGGACCTTTACCCCTCGGCCGAGGGACCGGAGTTCGCCGCCGACATGACCGAGCTCGAACGCGCCTGCGCGGCGTTTGCCAAGACCTACGAGGGCCGGCTGGGCCGTCAGGATGCGGCGGGACTTCTGGCCTGCGTGCAGGAGTATGAACGCATCGAGGTGATCGCCGGGCGGCTCATGTCCTATGCGGGGCTGCGCTACTACCAGAACACCATCGACCCCGAACGCGCGCAGTTCATGGGGAACGCCCAGGACAAGGTGACGACGGCCACCACGCCGCTGGTGTTCTTCTCCCTCGAATTCAACCGGCTGGACGACGACCACCTCGCCCGCCTCCTGGCCGAGAATGCGGACCTTGCCCGCTACAAGCCCGTCTTCGACCGGATGCGCGCGATGCGGCCGCACCAGCTGTCGGATGAGCTGGAACGCTTCCTCCATGACGAAAGCGTCGTGGGGGCCAGCGCCTGGAACAAGCTGTTCGATGAGACGATGGCGGGCCTCATGTTCACCGTCGAAGGGGAGCCGGAGGAGCTGAACCTTGAAGCGACGCTGAACCTGCTGACCGACACTGCGCGCAACCGGCGCGAGGCGGCGGCGCATGCGCTGGCCGAGGTTTTCCAGAAGAACATCAAGCTTTTTGCCCGCATCCACAACACGCTGGCCAAGGAAAAGGAAATTCACGACCGCTGGCGCAAGATGCCCACGCCGCAGCATGGCCGGCACCTGTCAAACCATGTCGAGCCGGAAGTGGTCGAGGCCCTGCGGAACGCCGTCGTGGCGGCCTATCCGAAGCTTTCGCACCGCTACTACCGGCTGAAGGCCAAGTGGATGGGGCTGGACAAGCTGCAGGTCTGGGACCGGAACGCACCGCTGCCCACGGAGGCCCCGAAGGTCGTCGACTGGGCCGAAGCCCGCCGCACGGTGACCGAGGCCTATGCCGCCTTCGATCCCCGGATGGCGGACCTGGCGAAACCCTTCTTCGACAAGGGCTGGATCGATGCGGGCGTGAAGCCCGGCAAGGCCCCTGGCGCCTTTGCGCATCCGACGGTGACCACGGTCCACCCTTACGTGATGCTCAACTACCTCGGCAAACCGCGGGATGTGATGACCCTGGCGCATGAGCTTGGCCACGGCGTCCACCAGGTGCTTGCGGCGGGGCAGGGGGAGTTGCTGTCGTCCACTCCGCTGACCCTGGCCGAAACCGCCAGCGTGTTCGGCGAGATGCTGACCTTCCGCAAGCTTCTGGACCAGGCGAAGACCCCGGCCGAGAAGAAGACTCTGCTGGCCGGCAAGGTCGAGGACATGATCAACACGGTCGTCCGCCAGATCGCCTTCTACGACTTCGAGTGCAAGCTGCACGCCGCGCGGGCTCAGGGGGAACTGACGCCCGAGGACATCAACGCGCTCTGGATGTCCGTCCAGGCGCAGTCGCTGGGCGACGCCTTCGAGTTCATGGACGGGTATGAGACCTTCTGGTCCTACATCCCGCACTTCGTCCACTCGCCCTTCTACGTCTATGCCTATGCCTTCGGCGACGGCCTCGTGAACGCGCTTTACGCGGCCTATGCGGGCGGGCTGCCGGACTTCCAAGAGAAGTACTTCGCCATGCTCAAGGCGGGCGGGTCGATGCACCACAAGGAACTGCTCGCGCCCTTCGGTCTGGACGCGAGCGATCCGAAGTTCTGGGACAAGGGCCTGTCGATGATCGCGGGCTTCATCGACGAGCTGGAGGCGCTGGAGGGCTAACCCTCGAAAGGCCAGGGGCGGGCCTCGGTCTGGGCGGTCTGGAACTGCGCCGCCTTGGCCAGCCAGCCACCCAGGGCCTTGCCGAATTCGGCGATCCTTGTGTTGGGCTTTCCCTTGTCCAGCAACATCAGCACGAACTGCAACACGGTAAGTGCGTGCAGGATGGTCTGCGCCAGGCCGATCAGGATGGCGAAGATCACCATCATCAGCCCACGCATCCAGATCGAGCCCCTGGGCGTGGCCCCCGGTTCCGGCAGGACGCGGGGATCGGTATTGAGGTCGGGCATCTTGTCCTCCTGTGTCTTGAGAGCCGCCCATCAGACCTTGCTGACGGACGCCAGGTGGTCGGCAAGCGCATGGCCGGGAACGTCGGACAGGTCCTTGGGCAATTCCGCCGCGACATGGGCTTTCAGGGCGCCCGGCATCGCGTCGCGCAGCGCGCCAAGCATCTTGGGACCCGCAGCCAGTACGATCCGGTCGGCACTGTTCTTGGACCATTCCGCCTCCAGCGCACGGATCACATGCTTGGCCAGGCGCGGGCGTTCGATCTCGGCGGCCGACTTCGTGTCGTGGCCGAAGCTTGTGGCCCCCGCACCCGCCCGGTTGCGGCCCCCCTTGGCGAACTCGTACTCGACATCGTCGAACGCCTCGGCGCTGGCGTTCAGAAGCTCTTCCATCTCGGTGCCCTTGCCGCGCAAGAGCCGGAAGCCGGCTTCGTCGGCGATGCAGTAAAGCGTGATGACTGGTTTCATGGCGATTCCTCCGTGTCTCGTCGAATGAAACTCTCGGTCGCGCCAGCCGGCTCCGCTATGATCTGTGTCAGTCCGCTGCCGGTATTCCGGGCGGCGCGGTGCGGGTTGCGGCGGATTCGCGCGGGGGATGCGGCAGGGGCTTGGCAAGTGGCGGTCCCGCGCCTAGCTTTCTGGCAGACGCATGGAGGTCCTGATGCCGAAGCTTGTCCGTCTTTACATCCAGTCCGTGGCCCTGGGTTTCGCGATCTCTGCGGCCTTCACGGCGGGATTGATGTGGCTGGACGTGGCGGGGATCGGGCATCTGGTGATGGGGTCCAGCATCGGCTGGGTCGCGGCGCTGATGCTCGTCGTTTTCAACGGGATCGTCTTTTCTGCCGTCCAGTTCGCATTCCGGATCATGAGCATGGCCGAAAAGGACGAAGGGCCACGTGGCGGTCGTGGCGTCCGCGAGCCGGTGCTGGTTCCGGTGACCGTGCCCGCAAAGCAGCGCAGCCGTCGCCGTTAGGCGCCGATTTCTTCGAAGAAATCGGTGCGGAGTTTTCGAAAACTCCGCATCCCGGTCGATTGGGTGGCGGGCCCGCAGCAACCGTGAGGACCGGGGTTTTCCCGAGAGCCAGAGGTCTCAGGTGGGCGCCAGGTACCTGGACCAGGATCCAGGCAGAGCCAGCCCCCGTTCGCTTGCTTATCGGCCACTGGAAAATTGGCCCCGCACGCGAGGAGCAGAACCCGCCAAGACTCAAGATAGGGCGCGGGGGCAGGGGCCGCAAGGCTGGACAGATGTTCACCTTTAGTTCATATTTGCCCGCATGGACATGCCTGTCGACAACGCCGAGGTCTTGCCTGCCTTGCCGGGTCAGCGCCTGCAACGGGGCGTCTGCCGGGGACTGAGGGCGCTCGACTTCGTCTGTGTCGAGGAACTGATCCCGACCTCGGGCCTTCGGGTCGACGTGATGGCACTGGGGCCGAAGGGCGAGGTCTGGGTCGTGGAATGCAAGTCGGGCCGGGCGGATTACCGGGCGGATCGGAAGTGGCAGGGCTATCTCGACTGGTGCGACCGGTTCTTCTGGGCGGTGGATTCGGATTTTCCGGTCGAGCTTCTGCCGCCCGACACCGGGTTGATCCTGGCCGATCCCTACGACGCCGAGGTGGTTCGGATGGCACCCGAGACACCGCTTTCCGGCGCGCGGCGGAAGGTGGTGCTGCGGACCTTCGCGCGGGCGGCTGCGGGGCGGCTGCAGTTGATGCGGGATCCCGGCGCGGGCGTTTGAGAAAAATCCTTGCTTAAGGATTTTGGGTCTACTGCGCCGCCACGACCCCGGCGGAATCGTCGTCCCTTACCGGGATCAGTCTTGGCGCATCTTTCGCCGCCGTGCCGCGCCCCGAAAGCGAGGGGTTTTCCATGAAGAACTGGTGGCAGCTGAAGAGCTGCACGCCCGCGGGTCCCAGATCGCGGGCATAGCTTCCGTTCGGAGAAAGGACCCAGCTCTGCGCCTCGTCGCCAAGGTTCGCGGCCATGATCTGGCTGAGGATCTGGTTCTTGACCGTGGGGTTCAGCGCCTCGACCAGCGTCTCGACCCGCCGGGTCAGGTTCCGGCCCATCCAGTCGGCCGACGAGAAGAAGACCCGCGCCTTCTTGGCCGGAAGGCCATAGCCGTTACCGAAGCAGACGATGCGGGAATGTTCGAGGAACCGGCCCACGATGGACTTGACCCGGATGTTCTCGGACAACCCTTTCACGCCGGGTCGCAACCCGCAGATGCCGCGCACGACGAGGCTGATCTTCACCCCGGCCTGGCTTGCCGCATAAAGTGCGTCGATGACGTCGGGCTCGATGATCGAGTTCATCTTGGCCCAGATTTCTGCCGGCCGTCCCGCGCGGGCATGCTCAGCCTCGGCGGCGATCAGCTCCAGCAAGCGCGGCTTCAGCGTGATGGGCGAGATGGCAAGGTTCTCCAGCCCCTCGGGCTGCACGTAGCCGGACAGGTAGTTGAACACCTTGGTTGCGTCGCGGCCCAGGGCGCCATCGCAGGTGAAGAAGGACAGGTCCGTGTAGATCCGCGCGGTGATCGGGTGGTAGTTGCCGGTGCCGTAATGGGTGTAGGTGACCAGATGGTCGCCTTCGCGCCGGACCACGGTGCTGATCTTGGCGTGGGTCTTGTAGTTGACGAAGCCGTAGACGACATGCGCCCCCGCGCGTTCCAGGCGGCGGGACTGCCGGATGTTCGCCGCCTCGTCGAAGCGGGCCTTCAGTTCAACCAGCGCGGTGACCGACTTCCCGGCCTCGGCCGCCTCGCACAGCGCGGAGACCACCGGGCTGTCCCATGAGGTCCGGTAGAGCGTCTGCTTGATCGCCAGCACGTTCGGATCGGTCGCCGCCTGCTGCAGGAAGCGGATGACCATGTCGAAGGTCTCGTAAGGGTGGTGCAGCAGCATGTCCTTCTGCCGGATCGCCGCGAACATGTCGCCTTCGTGGTCCTGCACCCGTTCCGGGACGCGGGGCGTGAAGGGGGGCCACATCAGGTCCTTGCGGTTGGAAAGGATCAGCTCTTTCAGGTCGGCGACGCCCAGAAGGCCCTTCACTTCCACCACCTCGTCCTCGGTGACGGCCAGCTCCTCCATGATCAGCGCGCGCAAGGATTCCGGCGCACCGGCGGACATTTTCAGGCGGATCACCTCGCCCCGGCGGCGCCGCTTCAGCGCGGTCTCGAATTCGCGGACCAGATCCTCGGCCTCGTCCTCGACTTCAAGGTCGCTGTCGCGGAGGACCCGGAAGGTGCAGTGGCCGCGGTCGGTATAGCCGGGGAACAGCATGTCGAGGTGGAGGAGGAGAAGCTCTTCCAGGGGAAGGAAGCGGTTTTCCCCTTCTTTCCCCGGCAGCGGCACGAAACGGGAAATCTGCTGCGGGATCGGCAGCAGCGCCTTCAAGGGTCGGTGGTCGGTGATCCGCTCCAGTTCGAGCGCCAGCGAAAAGCCGGTGTTCGGTATGAAGGGGAAGGGGTGGGCGGGGTCGATGGCCAGGGGCGAGAGCACGGGAAAGACGTTGGTCAGGAAGTGCGTCTCGAGATGCTTCAGGTCCCGCGCCATCAGCTTTGACCGCTGGACGAGCGAGATCCCCTCGGCCTCCATCTCTTTCCGCAGGCGGTTGAAGGTGGACTGCTGGGTCTGCATCAGGCGGCGGGCATCGGCGTTGATGAGCTGGAGCTGCTCCGCCGGGCTGCGGCCGTCCTCGGAGAGCGTGGCATTGCCGTTCCGCACCAGAGCGCGGAGGCCCGCGACGCGGACAGTGTAGAATTCGTCAAGGTTGGTGGCCGAGATCGACAGGAAGCGGAGCCGTTCGAGCAGGGGAACCTGGGGGTTCGCGGCTTCCTCGAGGACGCGCCAGTTGAAGGCCAGCCAGGAAAGTTCGCGGTTGAAGAAGCGGCCGGGACCGGCGGTCTCTGCGAAGGGCAGTTCCACGGGTGCGGGGAAGGGGGAACGAAGGAAATCGGCCTGGGTCATGAACGCGCTTATGCCGTGGACTTTGTGACACTACTGCGACAGTTAGGCAGCTTGCCCGCAAACTGTCCAGTGAAGCTGCGGTGAGCGTTCACTCGCTTCCGAGGATCTCGCCGGCCAGGGCGCGGGTGATCGGGCGCGCTTCGGCCAGGGCGCGGGCGTCGAGCGCCGCGACAAGCGCGCGGGCGGCGCCGATGGAGCGGGGCATCCGGCTGACAAGATAGGGGATCAGGTTCGCCGGCACCGCGACCTGCCGGTCGGCGAAAAGCTTGACCAGCACGGCCGACAGAAGTGCGTCGTCCGGGCCGTCCAGTTGCGCGATGGCGGTGGCCTGCATCCGGCTTTTCAGATCGGGAAGCGTCAGGCCCCAGTCGCGTGGCGGGGTGCGGGCGGTCAGAAGCAGCGCGCCCGTCGCGGTGACGAGGTTGTGGAGGTGGAAAAGCTGCGCCTCGGCCCCTGCGATCCGGTCGGCATCCTCGACCACGACGGCGCGGCCGGACAGTCCGGCGATGTCGGTGGCGGCAAGGTGGTCCGCGGACAGGATTACGGCATCGGCCAGCGCGGCCCAGATATGCGCAAGGTGCGTCTTGCCTGCGCCCTCGGGGCCGACGAGCAGAAGCTTCCGGCCCGGCCAGTCCCGCCAGTGGTCGACGGTCTGGAGCGCCAGCGCGTTTGAAGGGGCGACGAAGAAATGGTCCCGCGTCATCGCCTCGGCGCTGGGCAGGTCGAAGGCAAGCTGGCGGATCACGCGCCCTCTCCGGCCCCTGACTTGCGGCTGCGCTTCGGGCGCGGCGTGGAGGTGGCGAGGTCCTCGGCGACCTGTTGCTCGACCTCGGATCGGGCGGTGGTGCCCTTGTAGAGGAGGCTGGAGCGGTACTGTTCGGTCGCGAAGCGGGTCAGGACGCCGATGGCCGCCGCCACCGGGACGGCGATGAGCATCCCGACGAAGCCGAAGGCCGACCCGAAAGCCGAGAGCGCGAGGAGAAGCCAGACCGGGTGCAGGCCCACGGATTTGCCGACAAGCTTAGGGGTCAGGATGTTGCCCTCGACGAACTGGCCGATGGCGAAGATCGCGGCGATGATCCCGATCTGCACCCAGTCGCCCCAGAACTGGAAGAGCGCGAGACCAACGGCCAGCGTGCCCCCGATGATCGAGCCGACATAGGGAATGAAGGTGATCGCCCCGGCGATGGCACCGACGATCAGGCCGAACTGCAGCCCGGCGGCCATCAGCGCGACGGCATAGAAGGTGCCAAGTGCGATGCAGACCGAGACCTGCCCGCGCACGAAGCCCGCGAGGACCGCGTCGATCTCGTGCGCGAGGCGGCGGATGGTGGGGGCGTGGTCGCGGGGCAGCATCGCGTCGATCCGGGCAATCATCTCGTCCCAGTCGAGAAGCAGGTAGAAGGCCACGACCGGTACGACGACGATGAAGACGACGACCGAGATCACCCCCAGCGCGCCGCTGAGAAGGCCCTGAGCAAGCTCGCCCCCTCGCGCCTGGATCGCCGCGCCGATCTCGGCCAGCGTCTGCCGGATGGTCGAGGTGGAATCTGCCAGTTCGGGGAATCGTTCCAGAAGGAAGCCCTGCAGACGCTTGGCGATGTCTGGGGCTGCGTTCACGAGCGCGGTCAGCTGGTTGACCAGCGTCGGGATCACCGCCAGCACGAGGAGGATCACGAGGAACAGCGCGAAAAGCGAGATCACGGTGGTCGCCGCGACGCGGGACATCCCCATCCGCTCCAGCCGGTCGGCGAGCGGGTCGAGGAAATAGGCGATCGCACCGCCGACGATGAAGGGCAGCAGCGTATTGCCCAGGAACCACAAGAGCACGAGGAACACCGCGGCGGCGATGGCCCAGTAGCGGAACTGGTCTTTGGTCGGCAGGGCCATCGCGGGTTCCTTCCTTGTTCGGCCACATATCACCCGCGTCGCCCCCTCGCGCAAGGGGAGAGGCGGGCGGAAACCCGCTGTCAGCATGCGCTTAAGCCGGGCCGGGTAAGCGGCGCCGGGATGGAGAGAAGGGCCGGATAGCGTGCAGGAGGGGCGAACCGGGACGCGGTGTCCCGGCCCGGCCCGTCGCCCGGCGGCAGGCCCAACCGAAAGGCAAGACCATGAAACTGAACCTTCTCTCGATCCTCGCGCTGAGCACGATGCCGATGGCCGCCGTCGCGATGCCCGCCGTGGGCGACATGATCGGAACCGATCCCACCGCCGCCACGGCAGCTCTGGAAGCAGCAGGCTGCAAGGTTGCCGAGTTCGAGGCCGAGGACGGCAAGATCGAGGCCAAGTGCACCGACATCGCCACCAACAAGCTGATGGAAGTCTATCTTGACCCCGCCACGGGCAAGGTCGTCGAGATCAAGGCGGAAGACTGACATGGCAACCCCCCGGACCCCTGCCGCGCCGCCGTCCCTGTGGGACCCCGTCGTGCGGATCACCCATTGGGGGATCGCCATCTCGGTCCTAGCCAACGCAGCGCTGGACGAGGGCGGAAGCCTTCTCCACGTCTCGCTGGGCTGGATGGTGATGGCGCTTCTGGTGCTGCGGCTGGTCTGGGGGGTGCTTGGCCCGGGGGAGGCGCGGTTTTCGGCCTTCCCGCCCGACCCTGTCGCGGCATTGCGCCACCTGGGCCGGCTTGCCTCGGGTCGCGCGGTGCGCCACTACCCCTCGCACAACCCGGCGGGGGCGATGATGGCCTATGCCTTCTGGGCCTGCCTTGCGCTTGTCACCGTCACCGGTCTGGTCATGACCAGCGGTGCGACACCGATGCAGGTGGCCGCAGAGAAGGCGGCGGTTGCATCCGGCGACTGGTCTGCTTTGATCAAGGAGAGCGAAGGCGAATCCTCGGACGAGGATCAGGGACTTCGCCACACTGCCGAAGAGGTGCATGAAGTGGTTGCGAACCTTCTGTTGATCCTGGCCGCGCTTCACGTCGCGGGCGTCTTCGTCGAGACCCGCGCCATGCGCCGCAACCTGGTGGCTCCGATGGTGCTTGGCCAAAGGCGCAAATGAGCGCGAGTCCCGATATCCAGTCCGCCGGGCGCCGCCAGACGGCGGCGCTCTCGGTCTTCCTGGTGGTGCAGACGCTGGGGACGGTGTTCTTCGTGGGCGACGTGATCGGCGATCTGCGCGAGGACCCGACCTCGGTGCATTTCATCTTCGAGGCCGTGGTGACGGCGGCCCTGGTCCTGGGCATCCTTTTCGGCACCTTCGCGCTGCGCCGCACGATCGAGCTTCTGCGCGCCCAGGAGCAGGCGCTGGCCGTGGCACGGGGCGCGCTGTCCGATGTGATCGACGGCCAGTTCCAGGCCTGGGCACTGACTCCGGCCGAACGGGACGTCGGCTTCCTTGCGCTGAAAGGCCTGGACGTGGCCGAAATCGCCGAGTTGCGTGGGGCTGCACAAGGGACCGTCCGGGCGCAGCTGACCCGGATCTATTCCAAGGCGGGAGTGTCGGGACGCGCCCAGTTCGCGGCGTTCTTCGTCGAGGATCTGCTGGGGGCGGGCGTTCCGGAACCGGCAGAGGCCGCCCAGTAGGCCTGAAGGTCGTCTCAGGCCCGAAGGGTGAAGCCGCGCGCAAGGTGATTGCGGACAAACCAGATCATCGCCACCCCCGGCACCAGAGACAGGCAGGTCATCGCCATCACCATCCCGATGTCGGTCTGGAAGGTGAACATCGCCTGGATCGCCATGGTGATCGGCTTGCCGCCGGTCACCGTCAGGATGCGGGCAAAGACCACCTCGACCCAGGAGAAGATGAAGCAGAAGAAGGCCGCCACTCCGATCCCCGGCGCGATCTGCGGGATCAGGTGGCGGAAGAAGAAGGAGAGACCGGTGTGGCCGTCGAGGAAGGCCGTCTCGTCGAATTCGCGCGGGACGGCGCGGATGAAGCTTTCCAGTATCCAGATCGCGACGGGCAGGTTGAAGAGGCAATGCACCAGCGCGATCCCGACGGGCGAGTTCACCAGGCCGAAATGGCTGAACAGGATGAAGATCGGCAGGGACAGCACGACAGGCGGGGTGACGCGGAAGACGAGGATCAGCAGCAGGAAGTGGCGGTCTCCAGTGAAGCGGTAACGCGCCAGCGCATAGGCGGCGGGCAGGCCGATAGTGATGCAGAGCGCGACGTTGAGGGTGACGTAGATCAGCGAATTGACCATAGCCGCCCGTAGTTCGGGGTCGGCAAGGACATTGCGGTAGTTCATCAGGCCGATGGTGCCTTCGGCCAGCTGATCGGTCGGCAGGGTGGCGGTGAAGGACAGGAGGATCGCCTGTACCAGCGGCAAGAGGATGAAGGCGGCGAGCGCGAGGATGCCGAGATGCCTCATCCCTCGCGCTCCCGCGTGGCGGCGACGAAGGCCCAGACGACGGCAAGGACGATCAGGAAGTACAGCGTCGCCCTTGCGGCCGCCTGACCGTAGGAGAAGCCCTTGATCTCCTCGCCAAGCTCCAGCGTCAGGAAGCGGGTGGCGTCCTGCGGACCGCCCGCGTTGATCGCAAAGGCCTCGGTATAGATCATGAAGCTGTCGACGAAGCGGAGGAGGAAGACGATGGCAAGGGCGCCGGATATCCGCGGCAGTTCGATATGGCGGAAGACTGCCCAGCGGGAAGCGCCGTCGATGGCGGCGGCCTGCCGGTAGGCGGGCGGAATGGCCGAGAGGCCCGCATAGGCAAGGACGACGACCAGCCCCAGCCAGTGCCAGGTGTCCACCACCAGGATGAGTGCCCAGGTGTGCCAGCCGGTGAACTTCCAGTCGAAGCCGATGGCGGCAAGGCCCGGGCCGAGGAGCCCCGTCTCGGGCTGGACGAGCCCCAGCCAGAACATCGGGATCATGTTCCAGGGCACCACGAGCGGCAGCGCCACCAGCATCAGGCCCCAGACGGCCCGCTTGCCATAGGTGAGGAGGAGAAGCGCAACGCCAATCCCCAGAGGCACCTGGACGCCAAGCGCAAGGGTGGAGAAGAGAAGGCTCCGCCCCAGCGAGGCGAGGAACCGGTCGGATTGCAGGATGTCGGTGAACCACTGCGGGCCGACCCAGAAGACGTCCGACAGGGTGAAGATGTCGTGGAAGCCGTAGTTGATGACCGCCAGCAAGGGCAGCGCGCCGACCAGCCCAAGAAGGGCAAGGGCCGGCAGGACCAGGAACCAGGCGCGATTGTCATGCGGGCGCATGGGCCTAGGGGAGGCGGGCAGCAGCCCGGAGTCAAGGGGTTAGCCCGATCCTGGCGTCAAGCCTTTCGGTGGAGAATAGGCAGCAAGGAAGATGCGGACGCATTCCACGGCGTGGGCCTCCAGCCGTGCGGCCGGGGGGATGGCCTCGGGTCCCAGCATCATGGCATCGTTGACCGGGCCGCCCATGACAAGCCAGTTGAAGTTCGACGCGGCCTCCTCGGGATCGTCCAGCTGAAGCTGCCCCAGCGCGGCATAGTGCCGGAAGGCCGCCTGCAAAAGCTCGATGGACCGCGCCGGTCCCATCCGGTGCAGCATCCGGCCGAGGTCGGGAAACCTGCCTGCCTCGGCAATCGCCAGCCGGCGGAGCTGCATCAGCTCGGGCGTCAGGACGATGGCCAGCTGGTGGCGCGCGAAGTCCGCCAGGTAATCCGGCAGCGGCCGTCCCGTCTCGGGTCCGGCAAGTCGCTGCCGGATCTCGTCGCCCGCCGCGCCGACCAGGGCATGGACGAATTCCAGGAACAGGGCCTCCTTGCTGGCGAAATGCGCATAGACGGTCTGCTTCGACACCGAAGCGGTCTCGGCGACCTCGTCCATGCTGGTGCGCAGGAAACTGTCGCGCAGGAACAGCTTGCCCGCCGCCGCAAGGATCGCCTTGCGGGTCCGTTCCACGCGGAGTGCTGCCCCATTTGCCACGTTCTGCCCCACCTCCGGCGATCCTGCCCCGCCACCCCGGCTGTGAGCAAGCTTGACAAATCAAACTGGACGGTCAAGTCTAATTACTGGGGCGGCTCAGCAGAAAGGACTCCTGCGATGACGGACCGAATGGACTTCCATCTTGCCACCTGCAGCTGCGGACAGGTTCGCCTGAGGCTCGACGGCCCACCGATTGTCGCCTCGACCTGCCACTGCGACAGCTGCAAGGCGGCGGGCAGGGCGCTGGAGCAGTTGCCCGGCGTCCGGCCCATTCTGGACAAGACCGAGGGAACGGCCTTTGTCCTGTTCCGCAAGGATCGGGTGTCCAGCGAGGCTGGCGCAGATCTCCTTGCCGATTACCGGCTGACGCCTGAGTCCAAGACGGGCCGGATCGTCGCAACCTGCTGCAACACCGCGATGTTCCTTGATTTTCCGCCGGGGCACTGGGTCTCGGTCTATCGGGGCCGTCTGCCGGAGCGTGAGCGCGGCCTTGATCGGCGGCGCGGGTGGTTCGTGCCGCGGCTGGTCCTGACCTGGATCGGCATGGGGTTCCGGACGCCGGCGATCGCATTCGCCAAGGGCGAGACGCGGGTGCTGGCCGGTTGATGGCGATCGGGCGCGGAGCGGAGCTGCCCTGTCCCATCGGGCAGGGTTAACCCGCCGTAAACGCCCACGCCCAACCCGTTGGAATCCCTTGCGCGCGTCAGCCTGTCCTGCGTGGACAGCCCCTCGTGCTTGCCTGCCCGGCCTGGACCCGTTAGGAAACGCGGGACCCTTTCTCAGGCAGGCCAAAATGCGTCTTTCCCGCTACTTCCTCCCCGTCCTCAAGGAAAACCCCGCCGAGGCGCAGATCGTCAGCCACCGCTACATGCTGCGGGCCGGGATGATCAAGCAGCAGGCGGCGGGCATCTATTCCTGGCTGCCGCTTGGGTTCCGCGTGTTGAAGCGGATCGAGGAGATCGTCCACCAGGAACAGATCCGGGCCGGGCACATCCCGCTTCTGATGCCCACCCTGCAGCCCGCCGACCTTTGGCGCGAGTCCGGCCGCTACGACGACTACGGCCAGGAGATGCTGCGGATCAAGGACCGGCAAGAGCGCGAGATGCTCTACGGCCCCACCAACGAGGAGATGATCACCGACATCTTCCGCGCCCATGTGAACAGCTACAAGGACCTGCCGCTGACGCTCTACCACATCCAGTGGAAGTTCCGCGACGAGATGCGGCCGCGCTTCGGGGTGATGCGGGGGCGCGAGTTCCTGATGAAGGACGGCTACAACTTCGACGTGGACCGCGACGCGGCGCTGCATGCCTACAACCGCCACATGGTCAGCTACCTGCGGACCTATGAGCGCATGGGCCTGACCGCGATCCCGATGCGGGCGGCCTCGGGGCCCATCGGTGGCGACAACACGCATGAATTCCTGGTGCTGGCCCAGACGGGCGAGAGCGAGGTCTTCTACGACGACCGTGTCACCGCCCTGAAACTGGGCCAGCGCGACATCGACTATGACAACCGCGCTCAGGTGGCGGATGTCTGCAAGGAGTTTACCACGCTCTACGCCCGCACCGACGAGACGCACGACGAGGCGATCTTCAACCAGGTCCCGGAAGCCCACCGCAAGGTTGGCCGCGGGATCGAGGTGGGGCAGATCTTCTACTTCGGCACCAAGTACTCCGAAGCGATGGGCGCCGAGGTGGTGACCAAGGAAGGGACCAAGGTCCCGGTCGAAATGGGATCGCACGGGATCGGCGTCAGCCGCCTTCTGGGTGCGATCATCGAAGCGAGCCATGACGACAAGGGGATCATCTGGCCCGAAGGCGTGACGCCTTTCCCGGTCGGCATCGTGAACCTGAAGCAGGGCGACAGCGCGGCGGACGCGGCCTGCGAAGGCCTCTACAAGGCGCTGCAGGCCAAGGGGCTGGAGGCGCTTTACGATGACCGCGACGAACGCGCCGGAGCCAAGTTCGCCACGATGGACCTGATCGGCCTGCCCTGGCGGATCACCGTCGGGCCGCGGGGCCTCGCGAACGGGGTCGTGGAGCTGACCTCGCGCCGCACCGGAGAGTCCGAGGAGGTCTCGCCCGAGGCCGCCGTCGACCGCATCGCCCAGATCTACGCAGGCCGCTGACCGGCAGGGCGGGGAACCTTAGGTCGCCCGCCCGCGTTTCGGTCTTTCCTGCGCACCGCACTCGGCATGAATGCAGCCGGATTGGTTTGACCTTTCCGGCCGTCAGCGCAGGTCCAGGGTTTGAAAAAAGGAGAAGTGGGTCATGGAATACCGTCGTCTGGGCAAATCGGGTCTGAAGGTCAGCGAGTTCTCCTTCGGATCCTGGGTGACCTTCGCCAAGCAGGTGGATGTCCAGCCCGCGAAACAGCTGCTGACCGCCGCCTACGACGCCGGGATCAACTTCTTCGACAATGCCGAGGGCTATGAGGCGGGCGCGTCCGAGAAGGTCATGGGGCAGGCGATCCAGGAACTTGGCTGGGGCCGCGACAGCTATATCGTTTCCTCCAAGGTCTACTGGGGCGGGGACAAGCCCACCCAGCGGGGCCTTTCGGCCAAGCACGTGACCGAGGCCTGCCATGCCGCGCTGAAGCGACTTCGGGTCGATCACCTCGACCTCTACTTCTGCCACCGCCCCGACATCGACACGCCCATCGAGGAAACCGTGCGGGCGATGCACAACCTGATCGTGCAGGGCAAGGTCCTCTACTGGGGCACCTCGGAATGGTCCGGCCAGCAGATCACCGAGGCGCATCTGGTCGCCCGGCGCGATGGCCTGACCCCGCCCACCATGGAGCAGCCGCAATACAACCTGTTCGAGCGGGACAAGGTCGAGCGCGACTATGAGCCGATCTACGACACCTATGGCCTTGGCACGACGATCTGGTCGCCCCTGGCCTCGGGCCTTCTGACCGGCAAGTACAACGAGGGCGTGCCGCAGGACAGCCGGGCGGCGCTGCCGGGCTACGAGTGGCTGCGCGAGATCATCGAGGGGCCGAAAGGCAAGCGGCGCATCCCGCAGGTGCAGGCGCTGGCCAAGATCGCCCAGGGCGCGGGCCTGCCGATCCACCACCTTGCGCTTCTGTGGTGCCTGCGGAACCCGCGGGTCTCGACGGTGATCCTGGGGGCGTCGAAGCTGGAGCAGCTGCACGACAACCTCAAGGCGCTGGACCACAAGGCGAAGCTGACGCCGGATGTGCTGGAAGCCATCGAGGAAGTGGTGCAGAACAAGCCCGAGGCACCGCAGCGGTTCTGAGGGAAAGCGAATGGCAAAGGCACTGGTCACCTGGGGCGGATGGGAGGGCCACGAGCCCGAGAAGGTCGGCCCGATGTTTGCGGACTGGCTGCGCGCGGCAGGGATGGAGGTCACGCTGACCGACAGCCTGTCCTGCTTCGACGATGCCGAGGCGCTGAAGGCCTATGACCTGATCGTCCCGGTCTGGACCATGTCGAAGATCGAGAAGAGCCAAGCCCTGAACGCCTGCGCGGCCGTTGCGGCGGGGACCGGGATCGCCGGATGCCACGGCGGCATGTGCGACGCCTTTCGCGAGAACGTGGACTGGCAGTTCATGACTGGCGCACAGTGGGTGGCGCATCCGGGGAACGACGGCGTGGAGTACGGGGTCCGCATGGTCTCGGACGATCCTCTGGTCGCGGGCGTCGGTGACTTCACGGTGAAGACCGAGCAGTACTACCTGCACGTCGACCCGGCGGTGAAGGTCCACGCGGTCTGCGACTTCCCGGTGGTGGAGGGTCCGCATTCGGTGAACGGGCCGGTGGCGATGCCGGTCGTCTTCACCAAGGGCTACGGACAGGGCCGGGTCTATTACAACGCGCTGGGCCACCAGAAGAACGTGATCGACCACGGGCCGGCGGCCGAGCTGATGCGGCGCGGGCTTCTCTGGGCTGCCAGGCGCTGAACCTGCATTCTGACGTGGGGTCACATCTCCGTCCGCTCCCTTGACCGGGGGCAGGGGGTGGTCATCTTCTGATCACACCCCTTTGCCAGACTGAGGCCATGACCCTTCCCGCCGACCACTACAGAACCCTGAAACGCGAGTTGTCGCTGGGTGAGCTGCTGGCCGACGGGATCGTGCATGCGCTGGCGCTTCTGGCCGGGCTGATCGCGTTTCCGCTGCTTCTCTTCCACGGGCTGCAGACCGCCGGGATCGGCACCTTCGCGGCGCTTACGGTCTATGCGGCCGGGTTCTTCCTGATGTGGGGCTTTTCGCTGGCCTACAACATGACCCCGCCCTCGGCGTTGAAATGGCTTTTGCGGCGGTTCGACCATTCGATGATCTACGTGATGATCGCCGGAACCTATACCGCGCTCATCCCGCATCTGGACGGGTCCTGGCCCTGGGTGCTGGGGGCCGTGGTCTGGACAGGCGCGGCGCTGGGAATCCTGGTGAAGGTGGTGCTACCGGGCCGCTATGACCGGCTGGCGATCCTGGCCTATATCATGCTCGGCTGGGTGGGGGTGATCGCCATCGGCCCGGTTACGGCGGCCTTGCCCTCGGTGTCGCTGTGGCTTCTGCTGGCCGGGGGCCTGACCTATGTGGCAGGCGTCGGGTTCTACGTCTGGGAACGGCTCCGCTTCCAGAACGCGATCTGGCACGGCTTCGTCGCGGTGGCGGCTGGGCTGCACTTCGCGGCGGTGGCGGTCGCCGTCGCATAGGGCGGTGGGCGGATCGCCCACCCTACGTGGCGTCGTCCATGGTGACGACCAGGTTCCCCGGCTTGTGGAAGCTTTCGGCAATGCGGTGTGCCTCGGCCAGTTGAGCGAAAGGAAGCGTCTGCCCGACGACCGGGGTGTATCCCCCTGCCTGGTGAAGCTCCACCAGCCGGCGCATCGAGGAGAGGTCCTCCTTGCCGGTCCCTGTAAGGAAGCGGCGGTTCAGGGCCGAGGCGAGCATTTCGGGAAGGTCGGCGGTGATAAGGGCCAGGCGGCCGTGGGGGGAGAGGAGCGGCTTCGCGCCCTTCCAGCCGAGGCTGCCCATCACGTCGAGGATCACGTCGAAGGGGCCCTTCGGCGGGCCACTGCGGTAGTCGGTGACCTCGGTCGCTCCAAGCTGGCGGGCCAGCGCGTGGTTGGCGGGGGAGGCGGTGGCGTCGACTGTCGCGCCGAGATGGCGGGCGATCTGGATCGCGGCGCTGCCGACCGATCCGGTGGCCCCGGCGACGAGGATGCGGTCGCCGGGGGCAAGCCTGGCGCGGTCGATCAGGAACTCGGCGGCGGTGAGGCCGCCGAAGAAGAAGCTGGCCCCCTGTTCGTAGCCGAGCGTGTCAGGCAGGGGGAGGACGGGACCTGCCGCGCGGATGGTCAGGTACTCGGCATGCGCGCCGCCCTTGAAGCCCTTCAGGCCGAAGACGCGCTGGCCCTCTGCGAAGCCGGTCACGCCGGGGCCGAGGGCGGCGATGTCTCCGGCGAAGGCCCAGCCGGGGGCGACGCGGGGGCGGGACCAGCCGATGGCGAGCCTCAGCATCAGGCCAAGGCCGCGGGGGACCTTGCCCGACCGCATCCGGGCGTCGCCGGCAGTGACGGGAGCTGCGCGGACCCGGACAAGCAGCTCTCCCGGTCCCGGGGTGGGGATGGGGGCGTCGTCAAGGACGACGGTCTCGGGGCCGCCATAGGCGGTGTAGCGGGCGATCTTCATGGGGAAGGCGTAAGCCGACGCGGCGGGCAGGTCAAATGGGGGATACCCGACCCTACTGTCCCGAGGTGACGGTCGCGCTGCCGAGGGGGGTGCCCGCAATTTCCAGGATCAGCTTGCGGCGCAGCGCGGTGACGAACTCCTCCCGCCCCAGGGCGGGGATCGCGAAGGCGCCGGGGCCGCCGATGATGCGGGCCTCGTATTCGGCGAGGAGCGGGTCATCGGGGCCGCCGTCGAGTATGGGGAGGCCGTTGATGACGATGCCGGCGGCGAGGACTTCCTCCCGCGCTTCCTCGATGGAGGCGCCGGAGAAGTTGCCGGTGCTGTCGCCGGAGAAGTCGATGACCTGCCGGAGCGAGGTGATCTGGTTGGCCTCGATCACGCGCTTGCCTTCCAGAAGGGCGTTGCCGATGGCGTTCCGTCCGGTGGCGAGGCGAGGGGGGCCGAGGAGGGCGGCCGCGAAGGCCTCGGCTGTCTCGGGGCTGTCGATCACGGTCCAGTCGACGACGGTGGCCTGGTTGGCGGCCCATTCCACGTAGGTGACGGCGATGGAGCCGGTGAGGGTGTTCTGGATCGCCTGAATCACTGCAGGGTCGGTGATCGCGGTGGCGGTGCTTTCCCTTTGGAAGTCGATCTCACCTTCCGTGATCGACCCCGAGGCGTCGGCGAGGAGGACGAGTTCGAGGTCCACCTCCTGGGCCCGGAGGGGGGTGGCGAGGCAGAGGAGGAAGGCCAATGTCCGCATGGGGTGGGATATGGGGCGGGGGCTGGCCTGGGCAAGTATCCACGGTGGACAATCCGGGATTGTCCTTTGGGGGCAAGGGGTTGACCGTGGGCGGTAAGGTTTGGGAAAGGATGATTTTGGCAGGAGTCGGGGTGAACCCCGACCTACGCGATTTACAGTGGGGGAGGGGTGACGCCGGGGCGCAAAGCTGACCGCGACCGGCACGCGGGGGTGAGACGCGGCCCCGGCTTGCCGGGGTGAAAACGGTCCAGTGGACCGTTTTCAGCGTTGAACTCCCGAGGCCACCGCCGAGGGCCGGGAGGAGGCGATACATCGCGCCCGCCCCTGGGGGGATGAGGCGGATTAGAAAACAGTACAGTGGACTATTTTTCCGGCCGGATGCCCGAGCACGCCTGCGAAGGCCGGGGAGGGAGGACGCGATCAGATTTGCTTTGGGCCAATCTGACTGGTTGGGAGGCTTTGGCACCGTGCTGACGCTTGGCATTTGCACGCCGTCCAAATAGATGGAAATGGATCATTCCCTTGCCTAAGGAGTAGGCCAGTTCTAAACTTGTACCTCAAGAAGGGACGAGAAAACATTCATCCTAACAGCGAATAGATTACATGATCGAGAGAGGCGGCGGTATGATGGGCTTACGGTCAAGGTTTTCGAACATTTTGCTTGCTTTTGCTGGGGCAATTTCACTGCTTCCCCTGTCTTCGACGCCTCTACTTTCTGAAGACTTGGATAGCTATCTCTGCAAGGTCGAAATGTCCACTGGCTTCAAAATTGTACCAGGCACGAGAAATTGGCAAGCGACCAACTTTATCCCTAACGGCACGTATCTTGTGAGGCCAACGGATACTGAAATACTGCTTACGGACGGATCAAAGACTGCCACTTATGAGATTGTTGCTTTGGGCTCAAAGTATCCGGAGTTCACTTGTTCAGCTGGATTCTCGTTCTGGTATCAAAATGAAGGAACCCAAAGCGATTGGCTCTTTTGTGCTGGCGCAGGTGAATTTAGATTCAATAGGGCGACCCTCAGATTTGTTTCGACTTACACAGTTGGATGGACTGACTCGTCAATGCACGAGGAACAAAAGGACGGCAACACCCCCAGCATAAGCATCGGCAGCTGCGCGCAAATGTGAGAGCCATCAAACATCCAACTCCTCCACAAACCGCGCATTCTCCTGGATGTACTGGAACCGCAGCTCCGGCTTCTTGCCCATCAGGCGTTCTACCAGGTCGGAGGTGTCGCCCGGCTCGTCCTCGTCGATCGACACCCGGATCAGCTTGCGCGTCTCGGGGTTCATCGTGGTGTCCTTCAGGTCCTTGGCGTCCATTTCTCCCAGTCCCTTGAAGCGCTGGACGTCGATCTTGCCTTTGCCGCCCAGACCCTTGGCGAGCCAGAGCTCCTTTTCGGCGTCGTCGGCGACGTACATCCGGCGGGCTCCTTGCGTCAGCCGGTAAAGGGGCGGGCAGGCGAGGTAGAGGTGGCCCTTGTCGATCAGGGGGCGCATCTGGGTGAAGAAGAAGGTCATCAGGAGGGACGCGATATGCGCGCCGTCGACGTCGGCGTCGGTCATGATGATGATCTTCTCGTACCGCAGGTCGTCGAGGCGGAACTTGGTGCCCATGCCGGTGCCCAAGGCCTCACACAAATCGCGGATTTCGGCGTTTTCGTTCAGCTTGGCAGAGGCCGCGCCGAGGACGTTCAGGATCTTGCCCTTGAGGGGGAGGAGGGCCTGCGTCTCGCGGTTGCGGGCGCCCTTGGCGGAGCCTCCGGCGGAGTCGCCTTCGACGATGAAAAGCTCAGTCCCCTCACGGCTTTTGGCCGAGCAGTCGGTCAGCTTGCCGGGGAGGCGAAGCTTCTTGGTCGCGGTCTTGCGGGCGGTTTCCTTTTCCTCGCGGCGGCGCAGGCGTTCCTCGGCGCGGAGGACGAGGAAGTCGAGGATCGCGCCGGCCGATTTCGGGTCGGCGGCGAGCCAGGTGTCGAAATGGTCGCGGACGGCGTTTTCAACCCAGCGGGCGGCTTCCTCGGTCGAGAGCCGGTCCTTGGTCTGGCCGACGAAGCTGGGTTCGCGGATGAAGATCGAGAGGAGCGCGCAGCCGCCGGTGAGGAGGTCGTCGCGGGTGATCTGGTCGGCCTTGCGGTTCTTGACGCGCTCGCCATAGGCGCGGATGCCCTTCAGGATCGCGGCCCAGAACCCGGCCTCATGCGTGCCGCCTTCGGGCGTGGGGACGGTGTTGCAATAGGAATGGAGGTAGCCGTCCTGCGCGGGCGTCCAGTTGATCGCCCATTCGACCGAGCCGGGGACCTGGTATTTCTCCTCGAAGCTGACGCGGCCGGCGAAGGGGCGTTCGGCGTAGGTGGTGACCTTTTTCAAGGAGTCGTTCAGGAAGTCGGCGAGACCGCCGGGGAAGTGGAAGGTCGCCTCCATCGGCGTGTCGCCGTCGGGGATGGCGGATTTCCAGCGGATCTCGACGCCCGAGAAGAGGTAGGCCTTGGACCGCGTCATCTTGTAGAGGCGGGCGGGTTTCAGGGTCTGGTGGCCGAAGATCTCGGGGTCCGGGTGGAAGGTGACGGTGGTGCCGCGGCGGTTCTGGGTGGGGCCAAGCTTGCGGATCGGGCCCTGGGGGATGCCGCGGGAGAAGCTTTGTTCATAGAGCTCGCGGTCGCGGGCGACCTGGACGGTCATCAGGTCGGAGAGGGCGTTCACGACCGAGGAGCCGACGCCGTTCAGGCCGCCGGAGGTGGAATAGGCCTTGTTCGAGAACTTGCCGCCGGCGTGGAGGGTGCAGAGGATGACCTCCAGCGCGCTTTTGCCGGGGAACTTCGGGTGCGGGTCGACGGGGATGCCGCGGCCGTTGTCGCGGACGGTGACGGAGCCGTCGGCGTGAAGCTCCACCTCGATGCGGTTGGCGTGGCCCGCGACGGCCTCGTCCATCGCGTTGTCGAGGATTTCGGCGACCATGTGGTGCAGCGCGCGTTCGTCGGTGCCGCCGATGTACATGCCGGGGCGCTTGCGGACGGGCTCCAGGCCCTCGAGGACCTCAATCGAGCTGGCGTCGTAGGTGGAAGCGCCGGAGAGGAGGTCGTTCATGGGTCATCCTTTGGGAAAGTGCTGGCATTAGACCATCAAGGGGGGGAGGGGCGCAAGATGTGGGGTCTGGTCGAAGGCGCGGCCGCGGCCTAGGTTCAGGGAGAAGCAAGGGAGGATCTGGCGATGCGGGTACTTTTCACGGGTGGATCGGGGAAGGCGGGCAAGCATGTGGTGCCCTACCTTGTGGCGCAAGGGCACCGGGTACTGAACTTCGACCGGGTGCCTTTAGGGGTCGAAGGGGTGCATGACCTGCTGGGCGACATCACGGATGCGGGCCAGGTCTATTCGGCGATGCGGACCCATGCAGGGTATGACGAGATGGACCAGCCGGGGGGCGCAAGGCTTTTTGACGCGGTGGTGCATTTCGCGGCGGTGCCTCGGTACGGGATGGTGCCGGATACCGAGACCTGGCGGGTCAATGTCGACGGGACCTACAACGTCATCGAGGCGGCGCTGAAGATGGGGATCCGGAAGGTGATCATCGCGTCTTCGGAGACGACCTATGGCGTGTGTTTCTCGGATGGCGTGGTGGACCCGAAGGTGCTGCCGCTGGAAGAGGATTACGACATCGACCCGATGGACACCTACGGGACGTCCAAGAAGGTGAACGAGGTCACGGCGCGGAGCCTGCAGCGGCGGTTCGGGGCGGATGTCTATGCCTTGCGGATCGGCAACGTGATCGAGCCGCACGAATATGCGACGGTCTTCCCGCCCTTGAAGGAGGACCCGGGCCTGCGGCGGCGCATCACCTTCAGCTACATCGACGCGCGCGACCTTGGGCAGATCGTGGACCTGTGCCTGAAGAAGGATGGGCTGGGGTTCCAGGTGTTCAACGCGGCCAACGACGAGAATTCGGTGCCGCAACCGAACTCGGAGTTGCTGAAGCGGTTCTTCCCGAACGTGCCGCTGTCGCGGCCGGTGGGAGAGCGGGAGGGGCTTCTGTCGAACCGGAAGATCCGGGAGGTGCTGGGGTTCAAGGAACAGCACCCCTGGCAGAAGTATGTGAAGTGAGCCGCCAAGCCGCCTGAACCGGACAGACCCGCCGATTTCAAAGCGGGTCTGTTCGACGGCTAGTTGTGGACCGCGTCGCCCGTCTGGTCCTGCGCCCTGGGCCGCAGGAATTGCAGCAGCTTCCGCTCCAGCCAGATGTAGATGCGTGCGGCGACCACCCCGGCGACAAGCGACACCAGGAAGGACGTCCAGGGCACTGCGTTGCCGAAGATCTTGTTCACGACCGAAATGACCGGATAGTGCGTGAGATAGATGAACATGGAGGCGCCCGCGATCTCGGCGACCACGGTCTTCGTGGCAGCGGGAACCGCAATCGAGCGCAGGAAGAGGACCAGGCCGCAGCCGCCCACGACGTATGCGGCCGCGGAGGTTGGTTCGAAGTAGTAGGTCACCCAGGCCGCGCTCAGCAGGAAGGTGAACAGCCGCGTCTGGAGATCCTTCGCGGTGGCGATCACCATTCCCAAAGCGAAGCACCATCCGTAGTGCCACGGCGTCCGGTGATAGTTGTAGTCCCCGTCCCAGATTGCTTCGATCACCGCGTCGATGCAGACGGCGAAGACAAAGAAGGCCAGCGCACTGGCAAAGGGATTGCGGCTGAACGCCTCGCGCACCTTCGGCACCGAGAACATCAGCATGGCGAAAAGCAGCAGCTGTATGAAGATTTCGGCGAAGTAGAAGGTGAAGAAGGTGATCGACGCGGCGGGCTGGAAGTTCGAGACCAAGAGCAGTGACGGCAGGTCGAAGTGCCAGGTGGCGACTTCCAGGGAGATGTCCATCAGAAGGGTCGGGACTGCGACGGCGATGACCGTGCCCCAGAGCGTTCGGACGCTGCCTGACCGGATGATCTCGGGCATCTGGAAGCGCGCCACGGAATAGCCCGCAAGGATGTACAGGAAATAGGCCGCACCCCAGTTCTGGCTGTAGACGAAGGCATCCGTGTGCAGCGCGACGATGCAGATCATGAAGAAGGCCCGCGTCAGGGTCACCATCTCCAGCTGCCGCCAGGAGGATTTGTCGCTGTGCTGGATGTGGCGCTGGAGCGCGGCCACGCTTTGGGTCTCCCAGCCTTCGGGCAGCGAGCCGAAGTGCCGTTCGAACGAAAGGGAGAACTGGATGTAGTGAAGCGAGTCGCCACCGAGCGATTCAAAAGAGTCGCCGGGTTCGATGTCCTGACCCGGGAATTCGTGCCGGAACAAGGAAATGACATCGCTGATGCCCGTCGCCCCGGCCTCGGTGCCACTTCTGGCCGGTGGCGGCGCTTCTCTCTGGCGGTCGGCGAAAAGCTCGGCCAGCTTGCGGCGCTGGACCTTGCCGGTGCCGGTGACCGGAAGGGCGTCGACGGCCATGACGTGAAGCGCGCTGCCGGCGGCGATGCCCATGTCCTGAAGCGCGGCGGCCGCGGCGGCCTTTGCGGCTTCGGGCCTTACCGACGGACCGACAACGGCAACCAGAATGCCCTCGCCGCGTTGCGCGTCGGGAACCTTGGCGACCGCGATCTGTGCCCCGGTCCCGAGACGGGCGAGGATCTTTTCCTCTAGCTGGTCGGGGACGACCTTCTGGCCGCCGCAGTTGATCAGGTCATCGGCGCGGCCGTCGAAGAAGAGGTAGCCGTCCTGCATGTGCCCAAGGTCGTTGGTCTGGAGCCAGCCATCGCCGTCCGTCAGCGCATGCAGCCCCTCGGCGTCGATACGGGAGCGGGCGACCTGCGGACCGCGGATCCGGATGCGACCGTCGGGACCGGTCTGGACCTCGCCGTCGCCGACCGCATGGCCGACCGATGCGAGCAGGTGGTCGGGTGCACCCGAGATGGTAAGGAAGGTGCTGCGCGAGGCTTCGGTCAGGCCGTAATGCTGGACGATCCGAGCGTTGGGGAACATCTCGCGGATGCGCCGCTTCTCGTCGGCGGTCATGTGCTGCGAGCCGATTTCCATCCAGCGCAGGGCCTTGCCAGCCGCGCCGATGATCGCCGGGTCGGCAAGCAGGATGCGCAGGAGGGTCGGCACGGCGGAAAGCGCGTTGACCTCACCGGCCGCCAGCATGCGGGCAAGTTCCAGGGGGTCGAAACCGCGCGGCGGAAGATAGGCCCGGCCGCCCACGGCGCTGACGGCGCGGTAGCGGGCCATGCCGAAGCTGAAGGTGGCGGGCACGCCGACGTATTCCCGGATGTCGGAGGTCATCTGCATCACGTCGATGATGCGTTCGGTCGTGTAGCCAAGGTTGCGGTAGCTGAGAAGGATGCCCTTGGGCAGGCCCTCGGTCCCGGAGGTGTAGCTTACCTGCGCCGGGAGGTCATCGAGGATCACCGGGTGTTTTGCCGTGAACCATCCCGTTCTGTCGCCCGGGTCGATGCATCGGTCGATCTTCAGCCCGGGCAGGCGGTCGGCCTGGTCGGCGTCGGTGACGAGGACGACGGGCTGGCGCTCGGCGTAGAGCGTGAACATCGCTTCGACAAAGGAAAGGGAGTTCTTGCGAACAATCGCGGTGGCTTGAAGCTCACGCATCTGAAGCGCCTTCTTGGACTTGGCGCAGCGGCGCCTGAAACCCGGAATAGGCTTCGTTCGTGACGAAACCTTGTCCTAAACGGGATTGATTCTGGGATTTGTAGGATCCAGTCAGCATTCACCGTTCAGGTCGGGTTTGCCGGTTCCGCCATGCGGGCGGCCCACATCTTCTGGAACGCTGGCCGCGACTGGCAGGTCTCCAGCCACGCCTTCACCGCCGGGAACTCGGCCAGGAGCGTCGGGTGTCCCTGGGCGTAGCGGAGGCATTCCGCAAGGTTCAGGTCGGCCACCGTGAAGCGGTTGTCCAGCAGGAAGGATTGGGACGACAGGTGCGTCTCGAGCCGGGCCAGCGGGCGGCGGAGCTTGGCGGCGCAGATCGAGATCGCGGCCTGTCCCTCGGCCGTCTTGTCGCCGCCCTGGCCGGTGATGGTCTGGATCTCGAGCGCCGGCCCCTCGATCGAGGTCACGGCAAGAAGCGTCCACTGGTCCAGATGCGCGGCCTCGTCCGGGGTCCTCGGCGCAAGGTCACCGCCGCGGGTGCGGGCGATGTGGTTGGTGATGGCAAGCGACTCGGTCAGGACAAGCTCGCCTTCAACGTAGGCGGGGATCTGGCCGATGGGGTTGACCTTCAGGAACCCGGGCGAGGCGGTGTTGAACGGCGCGTCGGCGGCGTGGGCATCCTTCAGGCGGTAGGCCTGGATGACCGGGACATGGTCGAAGGCTTCATTCAGCTCGTAGAGAAGCCAGATCGGGCGCGAGGCGCGGCTGCGGAAGACGCCGTAGAGGGTGGGCATGGGGGACTCCATCGTTTCGGCGGACAACCTATGCCCCGCGACGCGGAAGCAAAAGACCCCGTCTTGGGGCGCGGGTCTTGATCGGGATCAAGGCAAAATGTCGCAGATCGTGCCACGGCTGGCCCATCACGGTGAAATGGGAGGTGCCCTGATGGATGACAGCGCGACGATCCTGAACCCCGAGGCAGCCGAAGTCCTGCCAGGGCCGAAGGTCTTTCCGGTGGCGGGGAACCCGTTGCACCAGGCCTTCGAATCCGGCCGCTATCCCTATGCCCGCCTGATGGGCCGCGCGGTCTATGAGGCCGAGAAGGCGAAGCTGCAGGCCGAGCTTCTGAAGGTGCAGATCTGGGCGCAGGAGACGGGCCAGAAGTTCGTGATCCTGATGGAGGGGCGCGATGCAGCCGGGAAGGGCGGCACGATCAAGCGGTTCATGGAGCATCTGAACCCCCGCTACGCCCGCGTCTGTGCGCTGACCAAGCCCTCGGACGTCGAAAAGGGTCAGTGGTTCTTCCAGCGCTACATCGCGCATCTGCCGACGGCGGGCGAAATGGTCTTCTACGACCGGTCCTGGTACAACCGGGCCGGGGTGGAGCGGGTGATGGGGTTCTGCACGCCCACCGAATACCTGGAATTCATGCGCCAGGCGCCGGAGCTGGAGCGGATGCTCGTCCGGTCGGGGATACGCCTCTACAAGTACTGGTTCAGCGTGACCCGGGAAGAACAGCGCGCTCGGTTCCTGGCGCGGGAGACGGACCCGCTGAAGATGTGGAAGCTTTCGCCCATCGACAAGGCGAGCCTCGACCGCTGGGACGACTATACCGAGGCGAAGGAGGCGATGTTCTTCTACACTGACACCGCCGACGCGCCCTGGGTGATCGTGAAGTCGAACGACAAGAAGCGCGCGCGGCTGAACTGCATGCGGCATTTCCTGTCGACCATCGACTATCCGAACAAGAACCACGAGGTCGTGGGCACGCCCGATCCGCTGATCGTCGGGCGGGCGCAGCAGGTGCTGAAGCTTGCCCCCGACATCTACGACGCCGCCACTCATCCGGCCATGCAGCGCGGCTAGGTGGCAGACCCGCGCCGGAGGCGGTCGGCCGCCCTTGGCGTTTGCCGCCGGGATGACTACCTTGCCCGCCATGTGGCGGATGGCGACCCTTGTTTCATGTCTTGCGGCCGGCCCGGCGCTGGCCCATCCGCATGTCTTCATCGACACGGGCATCGAGATCCTCGTGAACGACCGGAACGAGGCGACGGGCCTTCGGATCAGCTGGACCTACGACGACCTCTATTCGCTCTACATCGTCGGCGACATGGGGCTGGATCCGGACTGGGATGGCAAGCTGACCCCCGAAGAGGAGGCGAAGCTGTCCGGCTTCGACATGAAGTGGATCGAAGGCTTCGAGGGTGACACCTATGCGCTGATGGCCGGCGCGCCGCTTGGGCTGTCGCGGCCGCGCGACTGGACGGCGGGCTATGCCGACGGAAAGATCACCTCGACCCATGTGCGGGATTTCGCAGCCCCGGTGCCGGTCGGGACCGAGCCCCTGGTCGTGCAGGCCTATGACCCGGGCTACTACACGGCCTACACCATTCCGGGCGATCCGGTGGTGACGGGGGGCGCAGGCTGCACGGCGCAGGTCTTTGTCCCCGACCTCGATGCAGCGGCGCAGGCCCTGCAGGAGGCGCTGGCGGAATATACGCCGGACGTGGACCTTGAGGCCGAGTTCCCGGCCGTGGGCGCCAATTTTGCCGAGGAGGTCCGCCTGACATGCGCCGCGCCCTAGGCCTTGGCGGGCTGGTGCTGGTGCTGGTCTTTGGCGCGCTCTGGCTCGCCGGGGCGCTGGGGCCGGTGGCGGACTGGCTCCAGTCGGCGCAACGGGCCGCGCAGGAGCGGCTGGCAGGCGCGATCCGGGCCCTGCGGGGCGGAGAGCCCGGGGCGCTGGCGGCGTTCTGGATGGTCTGCTTCAGCTATGGCGTGCTGCACGCGGCGGGGCCAGGACATGGCAAGCTGGTGATCGGCGGATATGGCGTGGCGCGGCGGGTGCCGGTCGGACGGCTGGCGGGCCTGGCGCTTGCGTCAAGCCTCGCGCAGGCGGCGGTGGCTGTTGGGCTGGTCTACGCGGCGCTCGCGGTCCTGGGACTGACCCGGACGGCGGTCGAGGGCGCGGCGGAGGATTGGGTCACACCGGTCGGCCATGCGATGATCCTTGGCCTTGGGCTGTGGCTGGTCTGGCGCGGCTATCACGGGATGCGCGGCGCAGCGGCGGAGCAGCATTACGGCCATCACCATGCGCACCACCACGATCCCCAGGACCACCACCGCCACGACGATCACCACCATCATCACCACGACCATGCGCACGGCCCGCAGTGCAACCACGCCCACGGGCCAAGTATCGAGGAAGTGGAGCGCGTGGGTTCGTTCCGCGACGGGCTGGCCTTGGTGGCTGGCATCGCGATGCGGCCCTGTTCAGGTGCACTGTTCGTCCTGGTCCTGACCTGGCAGCTTGGGATTGCGCTGGCCGGGGTGGCGGGGGCTTTCGTCATGGGCTTGGGCACGGCGCTGGTCACCGTCGGGGCGGCTCTTCTGGCCGTCTGGGCGCGAGAGGGGGCCTTGGCTGGGCTGGGCTCTGGTGCCGTGGCGCGCGCGATGCCGGTCGCACAACTTGTCATCGGTGCCGTGATCGCCATCGCGGCGGGGGGCCTTCTTTTCCAAAGTCTCTGACGCTGCGGCGCAGCAAATAGGGTGGCTTGTGCCCCGCCACGGGCGGCGTTAAGCCTGCAGCATGACTATACAAATGACCAATTCGACCCACGCGAGGGAGACGCTCGTGCTGGGCCTTCCTCTCATCGGGTCGCACCTGGCCCAGATGGCGCTGCATGTGACCGACACGGTCATGGTCGGCTGGTATGGCGTGGTGCCGCTGGCCGCCGTTGTGCTGGGCGCGTCGTCCTTCTTCATCATCTTCGTCGTGGGGTCGGGCTTCGCCAAGGCCGTGATGCCGATGGTTGCGGCCGCCCTTGGCCGCGACGACGAGGCCCAGGTCCGCCGCGACACGCGGATGGGAATCTGGCTGTCGATCATCTACGGGCTGATCGTCTACCCGGTGTTCTGGTGGTCGGAACCGATCCTGCTGGCGTTGGGCCAGAAGGCCGAGGTGGCAGCGATGGCGCAGGATTACATGCGGATCGCGGGGCTGGGGATGGTGCCGGCGCTGATCGTCACCGTCCTGCAAAGCTACCTCTCGGCCCTCCACCGGACGCAGTGGGTGCTTTGGGTGACCTTGGCCGCCGTCGCGGTGAACATCGCGATCAACTGGGCCCTGATCTTCGGCAACGCGGGCTTTCCGGAGATGGGGGTGCGGGGGGCCGCAGTGGCGACCGTGGTGGTGCAGGTGGTATCGCTGGTGGCCCTTGCGCTTTATGCCCACCTTTTGCCGGACCTGCGGCGCTTCCACCTGTTCCAGCGCTTCTGGCGGCCTGACTGGCACGCGATGCGCCAGGTGTTCCGCCTTGGCTTGCCCATCGGTCTGACCGGCCTCGCCGAGGGCGGGATGTTCCAGGCCTCGGCGCTGATGATGGGTTCGATCGGTGTGGTCGAGCTTGCAGCCCACGGCATTGCGCTTGAGGTCGCGGCCCTGACCTTCATGCTGCACGTGGGTCTCTCCAGCGCCGCGACGATCCGCCTGGCGCGGTTCGACGGGCAGGGCGACCGGGTGGCGCTGCGGCAGGCGGCGAAGGTTGCGGTGGTGATCTCGTTCGGGGTGGCCATCGCCTCGGTGGCCTTGCTTCTCGCGATACCGGGGCCGATCGTTGCCCTGTTCCTGGACTTGTCCAAGCCCGAAAGTGCGGCGATCCTGGCCTATGGCACGGTGCTTCTGGGCGTTGCGGCGCTGTTCCAGCTGGCCGACGGAATGCAGGTCATGGCGCTGGGCCTTCTGCGCGGGGTGCAGGACACGCGCGTGCCGCTGGTTCTGGCGGCGGTCAGCTACTGGCTGATCGGCATCCCCTGCAGCTATCTGCTGGCCTTCCCGCTGGGCTTCGGCGGGGTGGGGCTTTGGCTGGGTCTTGTCATCGGCCTGGTCTGCGCCGCGGCGAGCCTGATGTGGCGGTTCTGGCGGCTGGTGCGCTAGCGCCAGAGATGCGCATAGCCTGCCAGCCGACCCTGCAGCTTTGACAGAAGCCGGTTCGCAGAACCCGGATGCGGGATCTCTCCCGATGCCAACCGGTCCATCGCGACCTCGACCGGGCAGGGCCGACGGCTGACCGGGTCCCAGTAGCGCGGGTAGGCTATCAGTGCGGCGTGGACGAGCTGGACAAGATCGGGCCGGGCGGTCCGCCGGTCGGGTGTTGGCCCGAGGTCACGGGTCAGGCCCCAGCCGGCATAGAAGGGCGCGCCAAGGCAGGTGACGGGCAGGCCGCGGACCAGCGCCTCGAATCCCAGGAGCGAGGTCATGGTCCAGACCTCCTGCACCTCGTCGAGAAGGGCGGCCGGGTCCGCGCCGGTCAGCACCAGGTCGGCCAGGCCCGAGGCATCGACGGACCCGGGGCGCAGGCCGGCCTCGACGTCGGGATGGGGCTTGTAGAGGATCACCGCATCGGGGTTCGCGGCCCGCACTGCCTGCAGGAGCGCGAGGTTTGTCCACACCTCGCCCGCGCCCAGGCGGATCGAGGCATCGTCCTCGACCTGGCCGGGCACCAGTATGCGATGTCCGGGGGGCAGGCGAGGGGGCGTGCCGGGAAGGTTGTATTTCGTCAGGCCCTCGGCCCGTAGTCGGGTGATCAGCGCCTCGGCCCGCTGGCGCTGGGTGTCGGACAGGGGCGTCGCGATCAGCGCCTCGAGCCGCGAGGGGCGGCGGGGGTCGTAGTAGATGCCAAGGTCATCGGTCACCAGCGACAGGGGGGGCACCAGTTCGGCCCCAAGCCCGCGTGAGCGCAGGAAGCCGTCCTCGACCCGAAGGCAGGGGACGGTCGGCGCGAAGCCCTCGGGCTCCTTCCCCGCCCACAGAAGTACGCTCCGTCCCTTGCGGCGGGCAAGCCTGTCGGCGGCCACGGGGCTGTCGCGGAAGCGCAAGGGGCTTGATCCGCCGAACACCTCCTGCAGCCGCCCTCGCTTCCAGAGCCGCATTCCGGCCGCCACATGGCCCCGGCCATCCTCGCGCCAGGCGCGGACCTCGGCCTCAAGCTGGTGGATGACCTCTTCCAGCCCGCAGAGCCGGTCGCGGCAGGGGTCGTACCAGAGCGGTGCAATGAGCATGGCCCCGGCGAACAGCTCCTCTGGCGTCAGCCGTCTGGTGCGGCGGGGCAGGGGATGCTGATCCTGGCTGAGGCCCCAGCCGGCATAGAAGGGCTGACCGAAGACATGGGGCCTGTGGCCGTGGAGGATGGCCTCGAAGCCCATCTGGGACGAAACCGTGTAGACCTCGGCCGCGCCGGCGAGCAGGAGATGCGGTGATACAGGCGCCGTCAGCAGGCTGACCCGACCGCCGGCGTCGCCCGATCCATAGTGACCCGGCCGCAGGCCCGCACGGCTTTCCGGGTGGGTCCGGATGACGATGCGCCGCTCGGGATGGTTGCGCCGCGCGGCGGCCAACATCTCGCGGAAGGTCTGCATCGAGGCGCCCGAGCGGTGGATCGAGGCGTCGCCGACAGTCTGGTCGATCACCAGCACATAGCCTGGGGCCGGGGCGGGCAGCGTTGGATCGAAATTGTTGTACTTGGACAAACCAGCTTCAAGCAAACAATGCAATAGCCTACTGGCTTCATTCAGGATGTTCGAATTGTACAAGTCCGAGTTCGAAAGAATCTCTTCCATCCGCGAGGGGCGCGCGCTGTCGAAGTGGAGCCCAACGGGGTCGAACAGCAGGCCGAGGGGGGCCTCGCCCTTTGCGCGACCGGGGTGGACCGAGCGCAGGAAGGCATCCTCGACCCGGACCAGTGGCACCTTGCGACGGGCCGCGATCTCGGCGCCGCGCCAGGATGTCGGGCTGGCACCCCAGACCAGGACGCCGTCCTCGGGGCCGGGCAGGCCGGGGCGAAGCTGATGGCCGGCCAGTTCCAGCACCCGGTGGAGATGCCGGTTGCCAAGAATGGACAGGTTCTGGTGAAAGAGCCGCCTCGGCACCCCGGCCAGTGCGGCGACTTCATCCGGCACGATCCCGTCAGCCCCCGGGATTGGCGGTGGTGGCGAGGTCCGAGGCGACAGCTGTCGAGCCGGTAATGGCGCTGAGGGTCTTCTGCCACTGCACATACGGCGCTTCGGTGACGTAAAGCGTATCGCCGTCCCGGATCTGGAAATCCCGCGCTTCGAAAAGCCCGGTGGGCTCGGTCAGGTCCAGGACATAGACGATGCGTTGCTCGCCGACGAGATCGGACCGTCCGAGCACCGAGCGCGCGATCGCCTCGCTTTCGTCGCGCAGGATGAAGACGCCCCGGGGATCGGCCGCGCTTGTCGAAAGGCCGCCCACGGTGGCGATCGCCTCAAGCGCAGAAAGCGTGGGCGATTCAAACGGTACCGTGCTTTGCGCACCCGTTGCGCCAAGCGCGATGAACTTGCGGCTGTCTTCCTCGATCATGATCTTGTCGCCGGGGCGCAGCGCGATGTCGAGCGCGGGGTTCTCGTACAGGTCCCGCAGCCAGATCTTGCCGGTGTGCGATCCCCGCGTGACGCGCACGATGGCGACGGCGGGATCGACGGTGACGCCACCCGACCGGGCCAGCATGGTGGCCAGGGTGCGGGTCGACGCTTCGATCGCATAGACCCCGTTCGCCGCCGCCTGGCCCGAGATCGACACCGTCGAGCCCTCGCCCGCATTGCGCGAAATGCTGACCTGGGGGAGGGGGGTCTGGTCTTCCAGCTTGCGCGTGATGGCGAGGCGCAACCCTTCCGGGGTCTGGCCCGCCGCCTTGATGCGTCCGGCATAGGGAATGTAGATGAAGCCCTGCCCATCGACCTGCAGGTCCGTAAGGTTGGAAACCCGCTGTCCGGTGTTGCCCAGCAGGGGCTCGTCCTTCACGTTTTCGTAGACGGTCACCGACACGGTGTCGCCCACGGCAATCGTGTCCGAACCGACCAGGCCCGCGTTGCGGAAGGCCGCACTGAAGCCGAAGCTCGGTTGGGCCGCCGTGGCCGCCGTGATGGCCCGAGTCACCGGGACGATATGCGCATCGCCCTTCGCATCGACCGAGGCGGAGAGGACCTCTCGCTTGGTGGGGCCGGAGCGAGGCAAGCCGCAGGAGGCGACGAGAGACAGGCTCGTCAACAGGACAACCGCCTTGACTGTGTACGACATGTGGAAGGTCACCGCCCCATTACCTGCGTTCTGCGTCAGGATATTGCGTGGAACTGTAGCGAATCAGCTTGATGTTGACCAGAGCGGCAAACGCTATTCAGCGGACCACGCGCAACTGTTGCCGTGGTGCCGCTTTCCCGACTGTCAGGGCCTGGTAGGGATCCTCGGCCGCCAGCATCAGGTCGACCACCTGCGGCAGAAGCCGACGACGCCCGCGCATCGAGTAGAAGCCGCCGACCAGTTGCGAGGTCTGCAAGAGGAAATGCCGGTAGTCGCGGTAGGCGCGGGTGTCGGGACGGGTCGGGGCGGCGAAAAACTGGTCCAGCGGCTGGGAGGAGACAAACTCGGGCTTGGCATAGACCGCCTCGCCGAAGGTGCGCAGCGGAAGTCCGCGCCAGAGAGCCTGCTGCCCGGCGGTCGAGTTGACGGTCACCGACGACCGCGCCCCGTCGAGAAGCTGGGCAAGCTTTCCGCCGCGCACGAAGTGCACCCGGTCCGCGAGCCCCCGTTCCGCGGCTAGTCGGCGGATCGTCGGCAGGATCCGGGCGCGGCCGTCCTCAAGCGGGTGGGCCTTGAAGACAAGGTGGTGATGCCTGGGCGCGCCCGTCGCGAAACCGTCGATCACCACGGCCAGGAAGTCGGTCATGCTGGCGAAGGGCGAATGGTCGCGGAAGCTTGCGTCATGTTCCAGTTGCAGGATGGCCAGATGATAGGGAAAGCCGCCGCGCCTGATGCGCTGGGTAGCCAGCATCCGCTCCAGCGCGTGAAGCGGCATGAGCAGGAAGCGCAGGACGTAAAGCCGGAATTCCTGCCAGACCGACAGGGCCCGGTGTGGCCGGAAGTTGCGGTAGATGCGCCCCCCGCCGCCACGCAGCCGTGGTAGAGCGCGCCCCAGAACATGTGCTCGCGCATGTCGCCCCAGGTGGCCGGCGGCGTCGGCAGGTCGGGGTCGACCTGCAACAGCGCGGCCCGCATCTCGGCCACGGAAAGGTCCATCAGCCGGGAATGGCCGTTCGAACCGCCCCGTTCGTAGGTGACCCAGTAAGGCCGGAGATAGCCTTCCTCGAAGACATGGACGGTGATGCCCCGGGCCTTGGCAAGCTGCACGGCCTTTGCATGGACCGGGCGGGTGTCGCCGTAGACCACAAGGTCGGTGATGTGGTGCTGGTCGAACAGCGCCGCGCAGCGGTCGGGCCAATGGTCCTGGCTTTCCTTGAAGCCGATGTAGCCCGCCCCCGGCCAGAACATCCGGTCCCCAAGGTTGAAGCCCACACGCCAGACCTCGGCCCCGGCTGTCCGCAGGTGCCGCGCCAACCGGTGGAACCAGGGGCCGTGCGGGCCCTGCAGGAAAAGGAAGCGGCGGGCTGGTCTGCTCACGTGGCGCCTCTGGCGGACCCGGTCTTGCTGCCGGTTCCCGAAGGATGCCCGAGAATGCGGGATTTGATCAAGCCGTTCCGGCCACGAGGCTTGCCAGCCGGGCAGGGGGGCTTTACCTGACAGGAAAGCCTGGAGAGACCCATGTTCACCGGAATTGTCACCGACGTCGGCCGGATCGTCGACACCAAGGTCACTGGCGATCTGCGCGCGCGGATTGCCACCCGCTATGATGTCGGGGGCATCGACATCGGGGCTTCCATCGCCTGCGACGGGGTCTGCCTGACCGTTGTAGCGCTTGGGTCGGAGCCGGAGAACTGGTTCGACGTCGAGATTTCGGCCGAGACGGTGTCGAAGACCAATGTCGGCGGCTGGACTGCGGGCAAGCGGGTGAACCTGGAACGCGCGCTGAAGGTGGGGGACGAGCTGGGCGGGCACATCGTGTCGGGCCATGTCGACGGGCTGGCCGAAGTGGTGGGCGTGCGGCACGAGGGCGGATCGGTCCGCGTGACTTTCCGCGCGCCGGAGGCGTTGGCGAAGTTCATCGCGCCGAAGGGGTCGGTGGCGCTGAACGGGACCTCGCTTACGGTGAACGAGGTTGCGGGGGCAGAGTTCGGGGTGAACCTGATCCCGCACACCCAGGAAGTTACGACCTGGGGCGAGGTCGCCGTGGGGGACCGGGTCAACCTGGAGGTCGACACGATGGCCCGCTACGTAGCGCGGCTGCGGGAGTATGACTGAGGGCGCGCCCTTGGCCGGCCCCGGACGGTTTCACTCCCTTCGGACCTCCCGTGGAGCATTACGGGCCTGGGCAAGCGCAAACTTGAGTCGAATTGTTCGGAGTTTCTGATGGGCGAGATGGGGCATAACGGCGGGCCCTCGATGGAAGGCGGGGTCAGTTGGCGAAAGCATTGCTGGTCTTCGGCGCGGGAGGCCTTGTTGCCCACGCTGCCGATCGAGGTGGTGCGGACGCGGGTCAAGCGGGCACAGGCGCTGGGGCTGGATTACAAGACCTATGCCGGAGTGCGGGCGGCGACGGGGCATGACGTGGTGGCGTTCCTGTTTTCGTCCAACGCGTTGCGGGTGTCCCTGGTTAGCCCAGCGATGCCCGAGGCGAGGGCGATGAAGCTGGCCGAGGTCGCTTGCGGGCGGCTGGCGCTGGCGGTGGCTCCTTTGACTCCGGGGATGATCGAGGCCGCGAATCCGGTTCTTGATGGGGTGTCGCCCGCGCCTTACGCGCTGGCAAGCTTCGGCGAGATGCGGGCGCGGGTAAGGGCGGCGCTGGGGAAGCTGCCGTCGGATCAGGTGATCCTGGTGGGCGACCTGGGGCTGGAGCGCGACTGGTGTGCCGCGGGGCGGCTGGCAGGGTATCTGCCGGCGGAGCGTTACTTCGCCTCCTGAACGGCCGCGAGAATTTCCTGGGCAAGATCGCCGCCGGTCGCACGGGCCAGGACCACGGCGCCCAGCATCATCGAGAGCCTGCGCAAGGCCGCGTCCCGGTTTCCAGACTTTGCGGCAAGTCCTGTGATCACCTGTTCCAGCCCCTCGGCAAAGGCTGATCGGACCGGTGCCGAAGCGCGTGCGACCTCGGGACCCAAAGCGGCGGCGGGGCAGCCGTTTCCCGGACTCGCGATGTGGTCGGCGGACAGATAGCGGTTGCAGAACGCTTGCGGATCCGCTGCCGCGCCCTGGGCGAAGGCCGTGAAAGCCTCGGCGAGGGCAGCGGCCATGAGGTCATCCTTCCCGTCGAAGTGCCGGTAGAAGCCGCCATGCGTCATCCCTGCGGCACCCATGATGTCGCCAAGACTTGCGCCCTCGATCCCGCGTTCACGGAACATCCGCGCCGCCGCCGACACGATCCGCGCCCGGCTCTGGTCCTTGGCTTCCGCCGACATCCGCATGGCACGCCCCCCGCTTGACAGTTTGGATGTTGTATATCATCCATAATAGATGACAAGCATCATCTAAATGGAGGTTGCAATGGCAAGACCAAGAATTCTCGTCACGGGGGCGGCGGGCAAGACCGGTGCCGCGGTGGTGGAACAGCTTCTGCTGCAGGGTTTCCCCGTAAGGGCCGTGGTGCGCAGACGGGACGGGCGGACGGCCCGGCTGGAACGGCTGGGGGCCGAGATCGCGATCGCCTCGGCGCATGACCCCGACCAGCTGGCAGCGGCGCTGAAGGGGGTGCACCGCGCCTACTATGTGCCGATCTTCGCGCCCCATGCGACGCAGGCAGCCGCGGCCTTTGCGGCAGCGGCGCAGGAGTCTCGGCTGGAGGCGGTGGTCCAGATGAGCCAGTGGCTTTCGCACCCCGCGCATCCCTCGATCCTGACGCGCGAGACATGGCTGGTCGACCGGATGTTCGCCCGGCTGCCGGGGGTGGCGCATGTGATCGTGAATCCCGGGATGTTCGCCGACAATTTCCTGCGCACGATCGACATGGCGACCCTGCTGGGGATGTTTCCGGTCTTCACCGGCGACAGCCGCAGCGCGCCGGTCTCGACCGAGGATATTGCGGCCGTCGTGGCGGCGGTCCTGGCAGATCCCGCGCGCTTTGCGGGGCAAAGCCTGCGACCCACGGGGCCGCGGCTTCTGTCCGGGCGCGACATGGCCGCAGCGGTCGGACGTGCCACCGGGAGGCGTGTGCGGGCGGTGAACCTGCCCTTTGCCATGTTCCAGAAGGTTGCCCGGTTGGACGGCGTCAACCCGCACGAAGCGCTGAACTGGCGCGACTATGTCCGCGACCACCGGGCGGGGGCGTTCGAACTGGGGGAAGCGGTGACCGATGTCGTCTCGCGCCTGACCGGTCGACCGGCAGAAGAGTTCGAGACCATCGCCCGCCGCTACGCCGCACGGCCCTTCGCGCAAGTCACGTTTGCAAACCGGGCGCGGATGCTGGCTCGGATGTCGGTGCTGCCTTTGGTCCCGGGCCTTCGGATCGACGCCTATGCCCGGGCGCATGGCTTCCCGGAAGCCCCGCGCCCGCGACTTTCGGCCGAGGACGGGCGCTGGCGACTGGACCACGGCGTGCCGGTGCTGGCGGAGTAGGCCGATGCTGCAGAACCGCATTCCACCGCCGATCCTGACCATGGCGCTGGCGCTGGTCATGGGGCTGGCGACGGGCTGGCCTGAACCGGCGCCGCTGCGCTGGACACTTGCCTTTGTGGTGTTCATGACCGCCGGGGCCTTCGGCATCCCTGCCCTGCGGGCGTTTCGAAAAGCGGGGACGACGATTGATCCGCTGCGGATCGACCGCGTCGCGTCGCTGGTCACGACAGGGGTCTACGGCCGAACGCGGAACCCGATGTATGACTCCCTGGTCCTGCTCGTGTCTTCCTGGGCACTTGTCCTGGGCGGTTTCTGGGTCTGGGCCGGACCCCTGGCGCTGGTCCTCTGGCTTGACCGGCTGCAGATCCGGCCGGAGGAAGCGGCTATGGCGACCAGGTTCGGGGCCGACTATGGCGCCTACCGCGCACGGGTGCGCCGCTGGTTGTAGGGCCATGAAAAAACCGCCGCCTCGGTCAGAGGCGGCGGTTTCGTCAATTCCCGAAGATCAGGCCGCGCGGCCGACCAGGACCGAGTCGACCTGCTTCGCGGCACCCGCCTCGTCAACGCCCGAGACAGCCGCGACTTCGCGGGTCAGGCGTTCCAGGGCGGCCTCGTAGAGCTGGCGCTCGGAGTACGACTGCTCGCGCTGGTCGTCGGTGCGGTGCAGGTCGCGGACGACCTCGGCGATCGAGAGGAGATCGCCGGAGTTGATCTTCTGCTCATATTCCTGGGCGCGGCGCGACCACATCGCGCGCTTGACTTTGGCCTTGCCCTTCAGCGTGTCGAGCGCCTTGGTCACCACGTCGGGAGCCGACAGGGCGCGCATGCCGATTTCCACCGCCTTGTGGGTGGGGACGCGCAGGGTCATCTTGTCCTTCTCGAAGGAGATGACGAAAAGCTCCAGCTGAATCCCGGCGATCTGCTGTTCCTCGATCGAGATGATCTTGCCGACGCCGTGCGCCGGGTAGACCACGAAATCGTTCGGGCGGAATTCAGGCTTCTTCGACTTGGTCATTCACGATTCCCCAGTAGGGACGCCTTACCGCGACAAAGACCCCGCGCGCCCTGAACCACGGTCCAGGCGAGTGGAGCTGGATTGTCACAATGATTTGCGGCTGAGGAGCTATCCTAAGCCTTCGGTCAGGCATCCGTGCTTGCTTTGTAAACGAACAATAACACAAAACGCGCCTGATTCCAACTGCCGCGAAACCGGGCAGTTCTGGAATAACGCCTTGTTATCGTTCCACTTTACGCGTTGTCACCGATTCGGGGCCACAGATATGCCCGAATCGCATACGTCTTCAGCCACCCGTGCCGGGCGCCTCGGAGAAGTACTTTTCCCGTTTTCCCGTCTCGCCGTCACGGTCCTCGTAGCCGGGGAGAGGGTCCTTCTTGGTCACGATCACCGGCCACTGGACGGCGTATTTCCTGTTGAAGGAAACCCATTCCTCCATGTCCGGTTCCGTGTCCGGGCGAATTGCGTCGGCAGGGCATTCCGGTTCGCAGACGCCACAGTCGATGCATTCATCCGGGTGGATGACCAGCATGTTCTCGCCCTCGTAGAAGCAGTCCACCGGGCAAACCTCGACGCAGTCGGTGTATTTGCAGGCGATGCAGTTGTCGATGACGACATAGGTCATGGGCGTTGCTCTGGTCGGATGCGTTTGCGTCTGACTAAGCCACCGGGGCGGATCATTCAAGCGGGTCTGGCGTCGCGGGGGGCTCAAGATCGAGGTAGAGGCTCTGCGCCTCGGTCGCCGGACCGCGCCGGATACCCAGGGCGGTGATCCGCACGACGCGGATACGCCCGCCTTGCGGAAAGGTCAGCGTGTCGCCTTCGCCGACGTCACGCCCGGGCCGGGTGACGCGGGTTCCGTTCACGCGGACGGACCCCGCCTCGATCGCTTCGGCGGCAAGACCGCGCGATTTGAAGAACCGCGCCTGCCAGAGCCATTTGTCCAGCCGCAGTTTCTGGGCCGCGTTCGGGTCAGGCTTGCCCGAAGGCCCGGCCAATCAGACCTTGCCCTTGAGCGCGAGGAGCGCGGCGAAGGGGTTGTCGGGGTCGATGGGCTTTTCTGCGCGGGGTGGGCGGGCTTCGAAGGACTTCTGCCGGTCGTCGCGGTTGGGCTTGCCACCCTTGCGGTCGTCGCGGCGGTCGCCTTTCGGGCGGTCGTGCTTCGGACCGTCGTGCCGCGGGCGGTCGCCCTGGCCTTCACGCTTGGGCCGGTCGCCTTGCGGACGGTCGCCTTGCGGACGGTCACCCTGCGGGCGGTCCCCACGAGGCGCACGCTGTCCCTCGCCATCCTTCCGCTCGGGCCGGGGGCCGCGTTCGGGGCGCTGGTGACGGGGCTTCGGGGCCCAGGTGAAGGTGTAGAAGGCCTCCATCTCGGGCGCGGCTTCGGGTTCCGGCTCGGCCACGGGGGCGAGGATCGAGACTTCCTCGGGGATGGGCACGCCTGCGGCGATGGCGGCGGCGGCTTCCGCGGAGATCTCCGGGGTCTTGGCGACCTCGGCCTTCACCTTGGGGCGTTCTGACTTTTCGCCCTTGTAGCCAAGGCCGCCCATCAGGTCGGCGAACTGGTCAAGAGTCATGCCGGTGATCGACAGCATGTCGGGCGTGGCCTCGAACCCGGCGCGCGAATCCTTCTGGCGCAGGATGTCGGCCAGGCGTTCCAGCATGTCGATGCGGATCGCCCGGGCGCCTGCGGGGTGATAGCCCGCCAGCGTGTAGTGCATCTTCGGCACTTCCTGGACGTTCGGGATGGTCACCAGGCCCGGAGGCGGGGATTCGGGGAATTCCTGCAGCCCGTTCCAGAGCGACCACAGCACCAGCCGCAGCCGGGTCGGCGCAGGTTTGAGGAGGGCGGGCAGGAAGATCGTGAACTGGCCGAAACGGACGCCGTGCTTCCGGAGCGCGCCGCGGGCGTCCTGGTCCAGCTCCTTGACCTCGGCGGCGACCTGGTCGCGCGGCAGGACCCCCATCGCCTCGGACAGGCGGAAGGCGAAGCCGCGGGCGAGGCCGGTCAGCGTCTCGTCGCGGGACATGGCGAGCAGCGGCTCGAACTGCGCGGCAACCTTGCGGTCGATGAAGTGCTGCAGACGGCGGCGGACCTTTTCCACCACCTCCGGACCGGCTTCCTCGTCCACGAAGGCTTCCACGGTGGGCTTGGCAGGCTCGGCGCCCTTCACAAGCTTCCCGACGGCGTTGGTGCCCCACATGAGGCCGCCCTGTTCGGTGAAGTCGAGTTCCGTGTCCGGCGCGTTGTAGAAGCGGTCGGCGCGGAGGTGGAATTCCGGCTTCAAGGCCTGGATCGCGGCCTGCGCCAGCGTCCGAGCGGCATCGGGCGTGGCACTGGCATCCTGCTTGAAGCGGAAGCCTTCCAGTTTGCCGGCGAATTCGCCTTCGACCGTCACTTCGCCCTTGTCGTTCACTTCGGCCACGAGAGCCTCCTTCTGCTTCAACCGGCGGAGCAGAACGGATGTCCGCCGGTCGACAAATCGTTGCGTCAGCGCCGCATGCAGGGCATCCGACAGGCGGTCTTCTACAGCGCGGGTTTCCTCGCGCCAATGGCTTTCGTCTTCTACCCAGTTTTTCCGCTGAGTGACGTAGGTCCAGGTGCGGATATAGGCCAATCTGCGCGACAAAGTGTCGATGTCGCCCTCGGTCTTGTCGATGCGCTTGATCGCCTGGGCCAGCCAGTCCGAGGAGATGCGGCCCCCGCCAAGCCCGCGGCCGACGAGGAATTCGAAGATCCGGGTCAGAAGCGTCGTGTGTTCCGGTCCCGTGGAGGAACGGAAGTCGGGGATGCGGCACACGTCCCAGAGAAGCTGCACCCGCTTGGGCTCGGTCAGGCGGTCCTGCACCTCGGGCAGCGCAGACAGGGCCTTCAGCGCCAGAAGGTCGTCGGCATCCCGCGCGCGGGTCAGCCAGTCGTTGTAGGTCGGTTCCTCAAGGCTGCGGATCAGGCGTTCGGCGGACCCGAAGTCGAGCGATTCGTTGCGCCAGTGGAGTTTCTTGACCGGCTGGAAACGGTGGGTCTCGATCGCCTCGACGGTTTCCTCGTCGAAGGGGCGGACCTCGCCCGTCACGCCGAAGGTGCCATCCTCGGTGTGGCGGCCTGCGCGGCCGGCGATCTGGGCCAGCTCCTGCGGGTAAAGCGCGCGCATCCGGCGACCGTCGAACTTCGCCGTAGCGGAGAAGGCCACATGCTTGATGTCAAGGTTCAGACCCATGCCGATGGCATCCGTCGCAACCAGGTAGTCCACGTCGCCGTTCTGATAAAGCGCCACCTGGGCATTGCGCGTCCGGGGTGACAGCGCGCCCATGACCACCGCGCAGCCGCCCTTCTGGCGGCGGATCAGTTCGGCGATGGCATAGACGTTCTCGACCGAGAAGCCGACGATGGCGGAGCGTTCCGGCATCCGGCTGATCTTCTTGGACCCGGCATATTTCAGCGTCGACATCCGGTCGCGCTTGAGGAAGGTCACGTGCGGCACGAGGCCCGCAATGGCCCCGCGCATGGTGTCCGATCCGAGGAAAAGCGTCTCGTTCAGCCCCCGGGCGCGGAGGAGGCGGTCGGTGAAGACATGCCCGCGGTCGGCGTCCGCGCAAAGCTGGATCTCGTCCACGGCGACGAAATCCGCACCGATTTCCAAGGGCATGGCCTCGGTCGTGCAGACCCAGTACTGCGTGCGCTCGGGGACGATGCGTTCCTCGCCGGTGACCAGCGCCACGACGGAGGGGCCGACCTTGGCGACGATGCGGTCATAGACCTCGCGCGCCAGAAGCCGCAGCGGCAGGCCGATCACGCCCGTCCGGTGGGCCAGCATCCGCTCGATCGCGTGATGGGTCTTGCCGGTGTTCGTCGGCCCGAGGACCGCCGTCACCCGCCGTGTGGCGTCCATGGCTTAAAGCTCCTGACCCTCGGCCTCGGTCTCCAGACGCTCGATCGCTTCCGCGGCCCCCTGAAGATGGGGATGGATGGCGAGGGCGGCCTTGTAAACCTCCAACGCGCGTTCGGGTTTGCCGGTTTCCTCGAGAATCATCGCAAGACCGGAGAGCGCCCCGAAATGGCGCGGGTTAAGGGTCAGGACCTTCCCGATGTCCGCGACCGAGGGGCCGAAGTCGCCGGCCATGTAATAGGCGGTGGCGCGGGCGTTCCAGGCCTCGGCAAAATCGGGGGCGTGGTCGATGACGGCCGAAAAATGCTCGATCGCCTGGGCTGGATCACCAAGGTTCATCGCATCCTTGCCGCGCTGAAGCAGCAGGTCCATCGCCGGGGACCCGGATTTCGACCATTCGATCCAGATTTCCGTCTCGATCCGCCCCGCCTCGTCCTCGCCGGCGGTCTTCAGGCGTTCGAACAACCCGTCCAGCTTGGCAACATCCTCGGCAAGAACGGGCGCGCAAGTCAGGAAAACCGGAACAAGTGCCGCAACGATACGATTGAGAATGGCGGCGCGGATACCCATAACGTGAAAGTAACCGATCCGCGCCAGATATCCAGTGGCGGCAGGGTCACGAAGGAGAGACTTTGCAATGAGCGAAATGATCGATGCGGCCGTGAAGGCACTGTCCGCGAAACTGTCTGGCGGATTCGACGGGGTGGCCAAGTTCGTCATCCCCGGTGAAGGCGCGATCATGCTGGACCATGCCGGCGTCCGTGCGGGCGACGACGAGGCGGACGTGACCCTGACCGCCGACGCGGAAGTGTTCCGGGCGATCCTCGATGGCGAGATGAACCCGACGATGGCCTTCATGTCCGGCAAACTTTCGGTCGATGGCAGCATGGGCATGGCGATGAAGCTCGGCTCGGTCCTGGGGTGAAGGACACCACCATCTCCGAAGCGCCGTTCCACGCGGCGCTGGCCGACGGACCGCCCGGAGCCGTCTCTGTCTGGCTGAAGGCCGGTGCGGCGCGGATTCGCGTGGCCTGGTGGCGGGCGGGCGAAAAGGGCACGGTCGTCCTGCTGCCCGGCCGGACGGAATGCGTCGAGAAATATGGCCGCGCCGCAGCCGACCTCGTGGCACGGGGCTTTTCGGTCATCACCATCGACTGGCGTGGGCAGGGACTGGCCGACCGGACGCTGCCCGACCGGATGACGGGCCATGTCGGGTCCTTCTCCGAATACCAGGAGGACCTGGACGCGATGCTGGCCGAGGCCACCCGCGCCGGGCTGCCGCAGCCCTGGTTCATGATCGCACATTCGATGGGTGGCTGCATTGGGCTGCGCGCGCTGATGCGAGGCCTGCCCTTCCGCGCGGCGGTCTTTTCCGCGCCGATGTGGGGTATCGCGATGGCCGCCTGGCTGCGGCCGGTCGCATCGGTGGTGGGTGCGCTGGCCGGACCCCTCGGGATCGCGCACCGCTATGCGCCGACCACCGGCGGGGAGGCCTACCTCGTCGCCCAGCCGTTCCAGGGCAATGTCCTGACGACCGACCCCGAGATGTGGGACTACATGCGCCGCCAGGTCGTCGAGGTTCCCGACCTTGCGCTTGGCGGGCCGTCGATCGCCTGGCTGCAGGCGGCGCTGCGGGAATGCGCCGCACTGTCCGCGATGCCGGCGCCCCTGGTGCCCGTCGTCTGCGGCCTCGGGACGGCGGAAAAGGTGGTGGACGTGCCGCCGATCCACCTGCGGATGGCGGGTTGGGCGTCGGGTCAGCTGGACCTTTATCCCGGTGCCGAGCATGAGATCATGATGGAGGGACCGGCCGCCCGGGCCCGGTTCTTCGACCGCGCGGCCGCGCTGTTCGAGGCGAACCGCTAGGGCCGGCGGGCGACAGGCCCGCTTTTCCCAGCCCCGCCCTTCCCGGTCAGCCCCGCGCGTCGAGCTTCTGCTCGATGGCGGCCAGCCGCTCCATCACCTTCGCCTCGAACGCCTGGTCGCGCTGCTCTTCGGCCTCGCTGGCGGCTTCCTGCATCGAGTTCACGATCAGGCCGACGATCAGGTTCAGGACCGCGAAGGTGGTGATCAGGATGAAGGGCACGAAGAAGGCCCAGGCATAGGGGTAGACGGCCATGATGGGGCGCACGATCTCTCCGGACCAGCCTTCCAGCGTCATGATCTGGAACAGCGTGAAGGAGGTGGCGGTCAGGCTGCCGAACCATTCCGGGAAGCTGGCGCCGAACAGCTTCGTCGCCATCACGGCCGCGATGTAGTAGATTATCAGGATCAGCAGGAACACCGATCCCATCCCCGGCAGCGCCCGGCCAAGGCCGTCGACCACCCGCCGCAGCGAGGGAACGGCCGAGACCACCCGCAGCACCCGCAGGATCCGCATTGCCCGCAGGACCGAGAAGCTGCCGGTGGCCGGCAGAAGCGATATCCCGATGATCACGAAGTCGAAGACGTTCCAGCCCGACCGGAAGAAGCGCCAGCCAAGCGCGTAAAGTCGCAGTACCAGCTCGACCACGAAGATCGCCAGGCAGATCCGGTCGATCGCAAGGATCAGCGTTCCGACCCGCGTCATCACTTCTGGAACGGTCTCGAGCCCCAGGGTGACGGCGTTGATCAGGATGACGGCGATGATGAAGCGCGAAACCGTCGGGCGGTCAAGGAAGGTGGCGGTGGCGGCACGGCTGGACATGTGACCTCGGGGCACGGGGAAAACTTCAGCCGATATGCGGTGCCTTGCCGCCCACGTCCAGCCCCAGACGTCGTGGACCGTCGCCCACGCCTCAGGGAGCCAGCGTGAACTCCATGCTCTTGCCGTCAGGTCCGGTCAGGAGAAGCGTCCGGTCGTCCACGCGTTCCAGCCGCGTCATCGCCGCAAGCGCGTGGAAATAGACCCGTTCATCTGCCAGTCTGTCGCAGGCCATCCGCGTCGCCCGAAGCGCGGAAAGCTGCATCTCGGGCAAGGTGGCCTTGTTCATGCCGCCGTAGCTGTTGCAGGGGGCCTTGCCCGAGACCTGGCCGGCCGGACCAAGCGTGAGGGTGGCAGGGATGTCGACCACCCTGCCGTCAAGCGCCCGGAGCGTCCAGGCGACCCCGGTCGGGTCCTGCGCCTGGGCGGTGCATGCGGTCATGGCAAGGCCGGCAAGGAGAGGCAGAAGACGCATGGGGAAGGCTCCTTCATGGGTTCGGACAATCCTTTTGACGCGTCAGAAGGCCTCGGGCTTGGCCTCGCGCGCCATGTGGTCGAGGACGGCGTTGACGAACTTGGGCTCTTTTCCGTCGGGGAAGAAGGCCTTGGCCACGTCGACGTATTCGGTGATCGTCACCTTGGGAGGCGTGGCCATGTCAACAAGCTCGGCCCCGGCGGCGCGGAAAAGCGCGCGCAGCACCGGGTCGATGCGGTCGATGGGCCAGGTCGCGACCAGCGCGCGGTCGGTCAACTGGTCGATCTTCGCCTGCCAGTTTACGGCCGAGCCCACGACGGCGCGGAAATGGTCCACGTCGCCCTCGGCGAACTCGCCTTCCTCGTAAGTCGCGCCAAAGCGGTGCGTCTCGAACTCGCGCGTCACGGCCTCGACCGTCTGGCCCGAGCTTTCCATCTGGAAGAGCGCCTGCACGGCATAAAGCCGGCTTGCGGACTTCATCTGGCGCTTTTCGTCACGTCTGGCGGTCATGCCCTGAAACCGATCCCCTTGGTCTTGCCGGCCCATTTGCGCGACAAGGCCACCAGATGCAAGGCCGCCGCAGCGGCACCGCCGCCCTTGTTCTGGCCCGCGGGGTCGGCGCGGACCTCGGCCTGGGCGCGGTTTTCCACGGTCAGGATGCCATTGCCGATGCAGGCGCCCTGCAGGCCCAGAAGGCTGATCGCCCGGCTCGAGTCATTGCAGACCGTGTCGTAATGCGTCGTCTCGCCCCGGATCACGCAGCCAAGCGCCACGAAGGCATCGTAGTCCGCCAGCCGTTGCGCCATCGCGATGGCCGAAGGGATCTCCAGCGCGCCCGGCACTTCCACGAGCTCCACTTCCGCCCCGCAGGCCTCGCCCACGGCGCGGGCTCCGGCGACGAGGTTGTCGGCGATGTCCTTGTAGTAGGGCGCCACCACGATCAGAAGCTTCACCGGCTTGTCGAAACTGGGAAGCGGCAGGGTGTAATGCGTCTCGGCGGTCGCCATGCCGTTACTCCTTGATCGCGCGGGTGCCCGCGATGGTCAGGTCATAGCCCTCAAGGCCCACAAGCCTTGGCTGGACCGAGTTCGTGACCAGCGTGATCGCCGACAGACCCAGGGCCGAAAGGATCTGCGCCCCGATCCCGTACTGGCGGAGCGTCTGCGGCGACTGCTCGCCGTCCTCGACCATCTTCATCGTCGTGTCGCGCAGAAGGACGACCACCCCGCGCCCTTCGGCCGCGATGATCCGCATGGCAGCGGGCAGGTCCGACCCTTCGCCAAGGCCGAGGACGTCCTCCAGCGGGTTCAGCGCATGGACGCGGACCAGCACCGGCTCGGGCGTGCTAAGATCGCCCTTGGTCAGGACGACATGGTCCGCGCCCTGCAGGTCGTCGGTGAAGACCCGCATCAGCCAGTCGCCACCGTGGACCGAGGTGACGGCCTTGACGGACCGTTCCTTGACCAGGTTGTCATGCTTGCGGCGATAGGCGATCAGGTCCGAGATCGTGCCGATCTTGATGCCGTGCCTCTGGCCGAACTTGATGAGGTCGGGCAGGCGCGCCATCGTGCCGTCGTCGTTCATCACCTCGCAGATCACGCCGGACGGGTTCAGCCCCGCCAGGCGCGAGACGTCCACGGCCGCCTCGGTATGACCCGCCCGGACCAGCACGCCGCCGTCGCGGGCGCGGAGCGGGAAGATGTGGCCGGGGCTCGCGATGTCGGCCGCACCCTTGGTCGGGTCGGTCGCCACCGCGACGGTCCGCGCGCGGTCTGCGGCGGAGATGCCGGTGGAAATCCCCTCGACCGCTTCGATCGACAGGGTGAAGGCGCTGGAATGACGGCTGGAGTTCTTCCGGTCCATCAGCTGCAGGCCAAGCTGGTCCACCCGGTCAGAGGTCAGCGCCAGGCAGATCAGGCCCCGGCCATGCGTCGCCATGAAGTTGATCGCGTTCGGCGTGCACATCTGCGCCGGGATGACCAGGTCTCCCTCGTTCTCGCGGTCCTCGTGGTCGACCAGGATGAACATCCGCCCGTTGCGGGCGTCCTCGATGATCTCTTCGGTCGAGGATATGGCGTCGGAATATTCGGACATGTCTGCCTCGCAAGCTCTCCATGCCCCTCTAGCGCGGGCGGGCCGCAAAGGCCAGAGGGGCAGGGTGCAGAGAAGCTGTGCATTCTTTCGCCCGGGCACCGGAATTTTCAAATGATTCCGGTCCGATTTCTTTGAAGAAATCGGTCCCCCCTTCAGACCCGGGCGGACAGGACGGCCAGGCAGGCCACCTCGGCCAGTTGCTGCGATGCGCCCAGGATGTCCCCCGTCTGCCCGCCGATCTTGCGCAGCGCGGTGACGGCAAGCCAGAGCGTGACCGCCAGCGTGGCGAAAACGAGGGGCACCGCGGACCAACCGGTCAGGACGACTGCAAGCGCCACGGCCATCGCCAGCCCCACCAGCGCTGTCGCTGCGCTGGGGCGGCCCGTGGCGTGGCTGAACCCCGACCCGCGCGCATTCGGCAGAAGCGCCATCACCAGCGCCATCGGCGCGCGGGACAGCGCCCCCGCGGCAACCAGCGCCGCCCAGTGGCCGCCAAAGACCAGGACCGCTGTCAGTCCCGCCCAGCGGGCAAGCGTCACTAGAACCAGGGCCAGGACGCCGTAGCTGCCGACCCGGCTGTCCTTCATGATCTCCAGACGCCGCTCTTTCGTCCAGCCGCCGTAAAGCCCGTCCGCCGTGTCGGACAGCCCGTCCTCGTGCAGTCCGCCGGTCAGCATCGCGCCAAGCGCGAGCACCAGGGCCGCCGTCACGCCCGGCGTCACGCCAAGCCACAGGGCCGCGCTGGCCAGGGCCGCGCCAAGCGCGCCCAGTACCGCGCCGACCAGGGGCCAGGCCCAGGCCGAGGCGGCGCCGGTCCCTGCGTGGTTGGGCAGGGGCAGGTGCGACAGAAGCGCGAAGGCCGAAAGGACATCGCGTGGCAGCCGAAGGGCGATGTCGCGGAATGGGGTCAAAGCGGCTTATCCCGGCTGGCGTTCCCTGGGACCTTGGGGTAGCCCCAGACGCGAAATAGTGCAATCCGGAGAAGACGATGCCGTTCCAGTCCCTTGCCGATGTCCGCGCAGCGTTGGCGAAGCTTCCGGCCGCCGACGAGGCAGCCATCGCGGCGGCCGAGGCGCGGAACGGGCAGTTGACCAAGCCGCCGGGCGCGCTGGGGCGGCTCGAGAAGCTGGCGATCTGGGTCGCGGGTTGGCAGGGGACGGACCGGCCGCGGGCAGCCAACCCGCAGATCGCGATCTTTGCCGGAAATCATGGCGTTACGGCCAAGGGCGTCTCGGCCTTCCCGGCCGAGGTGACAGTGCAGATGGTGGCGAACTTCGCGCATGGCGGGGCGGCCATCAACCAGCTGGCCAAGGCCTTCGGCGCGCGGCTTGATGTTCACTCGCTTGACCTCGACCGGCCCACGGCCGATTTCACCGAAGCCCCTGCGATGAGCGAGGCCGAGGTGGTGGCGGCATTGCGCACCGGGTTCGAGGCGGTCGACCCCAAGGCCGACCTCTTTGTCGCGGGCGAGATGGGGATCGGCAACACCACCGCCGCCGCAGCCATCGCGACCGCGCTGTTCGGAGGCGTCGGCTGGGCCGGTCGCGGGACCGGGGTGGATGACGAGGGGCTCCGCCGGAAGGAAGCCGCCGTCGCGGCGGGGGTGGAGCGCCACAAGGCGCTTCTGACCGACCCGCTGGAGGTGCTGCGCTGCCTTGGCGGGCGCGAGATCGCCGCTATGGCGGGCTCGATCCTGGGTGCGCGGATGGCGCGGGTGCCGGTGATCCTGGACGGGTTCATCGCCTGTGCGGCGGCGGCCGTGTTGGCGAAGGCCGCGCCGGGAGCGCTGGATCACTGCGTCGCGGGCCATCAAAGCGCCGAGGGCGCCCATGCGCGGCTTCTGGAGAAGCTCGGCAAGGAGCCGCTTCTGTCGCTGGGCCTCAGGCTTGGCGAAGGCTCGGGCGGGGCGCTGGCGATCGGGGTCGTGCAGGGGGCGGTGGCCTGCCACTCGGGGATGGCGACCTTCGCCGAGGCGGGCGTCGCCGCGGGCTGAGCGGCGGATCCTCGTGCGCCTTCGGCTTCTCGTCGCGGGCGGGGTGCCTGGCCCGACGTGGTTGACAAAAGGTCAACGGCCACGACCAAGCCGTTGATTTGACTGGGAAGGCCAGGCCTGTCCTGCGTGGACAGGTGTCAGGCCTTCGGCATCTTCAGGCTGATCAGCCGCCCGCCCTTCTGGTAGCGGACCTCGGTCTCGGTGATGGCCTTGATGGTGCCGCCGTCGATCTTGTCGCCGACCTTCACCTTCTTGTACTTCCCGTTCGACTGCCGGACGAGCGCATAGCGGCGCGAGTCGGTGCCGTAGGTCCCGATCAGGTTCAGCTTGGACAGGTTGATCGCGTTGGCGAAGGTCGCCTGCTTTGCCACGCTGGCCTTGGTCGGAATCGACGGGGCGGCCCTGGCCGGTTCGGGCTCGTCCAGTTCCTCAAGTTCCTCGGGCTTCGCTTCCGGGGCAGGTGCCGCGGCGGCCACCTCGACCTCGGCTTCAGGCGCGGGTTCGCGGACGGCGGCGGCCACGGCGGCCTCGACTGCGGCGGAGAAGTCGTTCGGGCGGGAAGCGGGCCGCATCGAGATGGCGACGATGGAGGGGTTCTGCGCCTCGAGTGCCGCGGCCTCGGCCAGCTTCGCCTCGGCCTGCGCGG